>Ga0310345_10000543_pt1 | contig 53135 bp, 53 predicted proteins | sample HC15DNA20500_MG_FD_204667 | JGI IMG/M metagenome (GOLD analysis project Ga0310345, IMG submission 204667) | Marine microbial communities from station ALOHA, North Pacific Subtropical Gyre - HC15-DNA-20-500_MG | ecosystem: Environmental > Aquatic > Marine > Oceanic | place: Pacific Ocean: North...
CCATCGCGTCCCACAGCCGCCCATTGATCTCCGGCGGCCCGTCATTGCCGGCCTCCTCCCAGGCCTTCTTGAACACGAGGTTTTCGATCCCGACCAGCTCCAGCGACCCGTCTGCCTGCGGCTCGTAGAGCAGGATCGCGGGCTTCGTGAAGTCGGTATGGGTACCGTCGCCATCGACCCGCTCGCCCGGCGCCGCGAGGCCGAGCATCGCCGGATGCAGGTAATGGATCCCCATCGCCCCGAGCTCGGCGGGCAGCCCCTCGGCCGCCGCCGAGACGCAGTGCCCGTCGGGGTCGGGCATGTAGCCATCGGCCAGCGCCGCCTCGACGTCGCGGTATTTCTCGGTCGCGGCGCGCAGCGCGTCGAGATCGTAGGTTTCGGCCGCGAGCGGGGTGGCAAGGAGCGCGAGGGCCGCGCTTGCTAAACTAGTCCTGAACATCGTCAACCTTTACGAAAGCGCCCGCCCCGGTTTGGGACGGGCGGCGCGGATTATAGCGCAGATCGGCCCGATCCGCGCCGGTTTCGACATCGAGCGATGCCCCTCCCGGGCGATCAGTTCACCGGGGTGAGCAGGGCGCGACCATCGAGAAAGGCCGAGATGTTGTCGCGCTGCAGCCGCCCCATCGCGGCGCGGGTCTCATGCGTGCCCGAGCCCTGATGCGGTTGCAGCACGACCGTCTCCAACGCGTGGAACCGCGGATCGACCCGAGGTTCGTCGCGAAACACGTCGAGCCCGGCGCCGCCGAGCCGCCCCGCCTCCAGCGCATCGAGAAGCGCCGTCTCGTCCACCGTCGAGCCGCGCGAGATGTTGATCAGCACGCCCTCGGGCCCCAGCGCCTCGATCACCTCCTTCGAGACGAAATTCTCGGTCTCCGGTCCGCCGACCAGCGCCACGACGAGGTAGTCGACCTCGCGCGCCAGCGACACAGGGTCAGCGTGATAGGTCCAGCCCGGCGTCTCCTTTTCCGAGCGCGCGTGGTAGTGCATCTCCATCCTGAACGCCGCCAGCCGATCGGCGATGTCGCGCCCGATCCGGCCCAGCCCCATGATCCCCGCGCGCCGCCCCGAGACCTTGCGATTGAGCGGAAAGCTTTCGCCACCGGCCCATGCGCCCGAGCGCACATGCGCGTCGCCCGCCAGCATCCGCCGCTGCTGCATCAGCAGCATCGCCACAGCAAGGTCGGCGACGTCGTCGTTGAGCACGTCTGGCGTGTTGGTGACCCGCACCCCGGCGGCGTCCGCCGCATCGATCCGGATCGCGTCATAGCCGACGCCGTAATTGGCGATCACGCCGAGCTCTGGCAGCAGCGCCATCTCGTCGGCACCGAAATCATGGTGGCCCTTGTAGGCCACCGCGCGCACCTCCGCGCGCTCGGCCTCCGGCAGCCCCCGCATTGCGTCGAGGCTCTCGACCACGCGCGCGCCCATCTCGCGCAGCCCCTCCATGTCGGTCTCGGTGTAGCTGCCGATCGCCAATATCTCGCTCATGCCGTCCCCCCTGCCCGCTCCTGCGGGAATGCATCCATCCATCCAAGCCCGTCCTCGGTCCGCCCCGAGCGCGGCCTGTATTCCGCGCCGATGGGCGCGCCCCACCCCCTCTCGCGGAACGCCGCGACGAGGTTCGGGTAATGCAGCTCGCCGCCATCGGGCTCGCCCCGGTCCGGCACGCCCGCGATCTGCACGTGGCCGATCATCTCGCGATGCGTCTCGAAGCGGCGGATCAGGTCGCCCTGCATGATCTGCAGATGATAGCAGTCGAACATGATCTTCAGCGCGTGCGAGCCCACCGCCGCCACCGTCGCCGCCGCCTGCTCGATGTGGCTCAGGTAATAGCCCGCCACGTCGCGCCGGTTGATCGGCTCGATCAACAGCCCGATGCCGCGCGGCGCGGCCAGATCGCAGGCCGCGCGCAGCGTGCCGCGAAACAGCGCCTCGGCGGCCTCGAAATCCTCGGTCCGCCCGGCCATGACATGCACGTTGCGCGCACCGATCTCGGCGGCGTAATCAAGCGCCTGCTCGATCGCCGCCTGCGCCTCGCGCTCGCGACCCGGCACGGCGGCGAGGCCGAAATCCCCGGAGGCGGTGTCGCCCGGCACGGTGTTGATCCCGAGCATCTCCAGCCCGGTCTCGTCGAGCGCGGCCCGCAGCTCGCGCGCCGGGGTGTCATAGGGGAAATGGCATTCCACCGCGCCGAAACCGTGGCGCTTGGCGGCGCGGATCGCCTCTGGCAGCGGCCGGTCGGTGAACAGAAATCCCAGATTGGCCGAAAACATCAGTCCCACTCCACGTCGAATGTCGTCACCACGTCGCGGATCTGCGCCTCGCTCAGCATCCGCGGGTTCGCACCGCGCAAGAGCAGCGCCAGCTTCGCCGTCTCCTCCAGCTCCTCCATCGCGTAGACCGCCGCCTCCAGATCCTTGGCCGCCACGACGGGGCCGTGATTGGCCAGCACCACCGCGCTCCGCCGCCCCGCCAGCCCGCGCACCGCGTCGCCCATGGCCGGATCGCCGGGCCGGAAATAGGGCAGCAGCTGCACCTTGCCCAAACGCATGATCGAATAGGCGGTGAGCGGCGGCAGCATGTTTTCGGGGTCGGTCTCGGGCAGCATCGACAGCGCCACCGAATGGGTCGAGTGCAGATGCACCACCGCCCCGGCGGTGCCACGCGTCTCGTAGAAGGCGGCGTGCAGCGGCATCTCCTTGGTCGGCCTGTCACCCGAAACCTGCCGTCCGCTCGCGTCGAACTTCGCCAGCCGACCCGGATCGAGGCTACCGAAGCTCGCCCCCGTGGGTGAGACCAAGAGCCCGCCATCCTCGCAGCGCGCCGAGATGTTGCCCGAGGCGCCGCCCGTCAGCCCGCGCACGAAGAGCGACGCGGCCTGGGCGCAGATCGCCTCGCGCAGCTTCGCCTCGCTCACGCGTCGCGCCCCAGCATCGCCTCGGCCTCGGCAAAGAAGTTCGGGCCGCCGAAATTGCCGGATTTCAGCGCCAGCACCAGATCCGGCCCGGCGCGCAGGCAGGGCACGCCCGGCGCGATCTCCGGCCCGATCTCGAGCGCGTCGGGCGCCAACGCCTCGACCACCGCGCCCGAGGTCTCGCCGCCCGCCGTGATCAGCCGCGTCACCCCATGCGCCACCAGCGCCCGCGCGGACTCCGCGAAGAAGCCCTCGACCTTTTCGGCCACCGCCTCGCGGCCGAACCGCTCCTGCGCGGCCCGCACCGCCTCGGGCTCGGCCGAGCTGTAGACCAGCGGCAGCCCCTCCTGCGCCAGCGACCATTCGGTGGCGCAGCGCGGCGTGATCTCATCGGCCATCAGCGCCTCGATCCGCACCGGCAGGCTCGGCCCGGCATGGGCGGCGACCTGGCCGCGCGTCGCGTTCGAGCACGAGCCCGACAGCGCGACCGCCCGGCCCTTCTGCCCGCGCCAGCCGCCCGCCGCGCCGGACAGCCGACCCGCGCTCCGGAACGCCTCCGGCAGCCCCATCGCGATGCCCGATCCGCCGGTGACCAGAGGGTGGCCCTGGGCGGCACGCCCCAGCGCCAGCAGGTCCTCGTCGCGGATCGCGTCGCAGATCAGGTGCCGTGCCCCGCTGGCGGCAAAGGCGGCGCGGATCGCCTGCGGCCCCCCGAAAACCTGCGCGGCCGCGACATGCCCGACCTCGCCCTGCACCTGCCGCGCCAGCCAGCGCCGCAAATCCGGGTCGGTCATCGGCGTCAGCGGGTGGCTCTCCATCCCGCTCTCGCTCAAGAGCCGGTCGCCGACGAAGAGGTGGCCCTGATAGACCGTCCGCCCGGCCGCCGGAAAGGCGGGGCAGAAGATCACCTGCTCGGCCCCGAGCCGGTCGGCCAAGGCCTCGGCCACCGGGCCGATATTGCCCTCGGGCGTGGAATCGAAGGTCGAGCAGTATTTGAACAGGATCTGCTCGCAGCCCTGCGCCATGAGCCAGTCGAGCGCCGCCAGAGACTGGCGCACCGCCTCCGCCACGGGGAGCGATCGCGATTTCAGCGCCACGATCCCGGCCTCGACCCCGGCCTCGGCGGGCCGGTCGGGCACGCCTACGTACTGGACGCTGCGCATCCCGGCCTTGGTCAGCGTGTTGCCCAGATCGCTCGAGCCGGTGAAATCGTCGCCGATACAACCCAGCAGCATCACGCATCCCCCGGCAGAGAAAGACCCGCGGCCCGCGCATAGACCCGCGTGACGGCGGCGTCGTCATCGGCGCCCCAGCCCGCCTCGACCGCGGCCTCGAACTGCCCCAGCGCGGCGCGGGTCAGCGGCACCGGCAGCCCCGCCCCCGCCGCGATGTCCGAGACGATGCCGAGATCCTTGGGCCAGATCGTCACCGCCGAGCGCGGTGCGTAATCGGCCTCGACCACGTGCGGCGCGCGGTTCTCGAACATCCACGAGGTCCCGGCCGAGGCCGAGATCACCTCGACTACCCGGCCCAGTTCGAGCCCCTGGCTCGCCGCCATGGCCAGCGCCTCGCCCATCGCGGCGATATGCACGCCCGCAAGAAGCTGGTTCACCGCCTTCATCGCCGAGCCGGCCCCGGCGTCGCGGCCCAGATCATGCACCGTCTCGGCCATCGCATCGAGCGCGGGCGCGGCGGCAGCGAAAGCGGCCTCGCTGCCCGAGGCCATGATCGATAGCCGCCCCTGCGCCGCCTTGGCCGCACCGCCCGAGATCGGCGCGTCGAGGTAATGCAGCCCCATCGCCTCGGCCGATGCGGCCATCGCCCGCGCCGCCTCGGGCGGCACCGTGGCGCAGGAGATGATCGCCGCACCCGCGCGCAGCCGCTCGGCGCAGCCCTCGGGCCCGAACAGCACCGCCTCGGTCTGCGCCGCGTTGAGCACGACGCTGACCACGATGTCGCTTTGCGCCGCGGCCTCGCGCGGCGTGCCCGCCTCGCCGCCCTCGGCCAGAAGCGGCGCCGCCGCGCCCTCGCGCAGGTCGCAGCCGATCACCCGGTGCCCCGCGCGCCTGAGCGACAGCGCCATGCCGAGCCCCATCGATCCCAGACCGATCACCGTGATCACCGCCATGTGCGCCTCCCGTTTGGTATACCATTTGGTCCCACGCTTCGCCGAGCCTGTCAATCGGCGGCGATAACGAACCGCCCCGCCATGGCCGCGGCGTCCCGATCCGGGTCGCCGCGCATGACGAAAGGCGCCGCGCGGTCGCGCGACGCCTTGCCCCTCTTCCGGCCTCGGGATCAGTCCGCGAAACGCTCGCGCAGCAGGTTCTTTTGCACCTTGCCCATGGTGTTGCGGGGCAGTTCGTCGACGATCTCGATCCGGCGCGGCTGCTTGAACCGCGCGAGGCTGCCCTGCATCGCGGCCATCACCGCCTCGGGGTCGATCTCAGCGCCGGGGCGCGGCACCAGCACGCCGACCACGCTCTCGCCGAAATCGGCGTCCTTCACGCCGATCACCGCGCTCTCCAGCACGCCGGGCTGCTCGTCGAGCAGGAGCTCGATCTCCTTGGGATAGATGTTGTAGCCACCCGAGATGATCAGGTCCTTGTCGCGCCCGACGATCGAGACATAGCCGTCCTCGTCGATCCGCCCCAGATCGCCTGTGAGGAAGAAGCCGTCCTCGCGCAGCTCCGCCTTGGTCTTTTCGGGCATCTGCCAATAGCCCTTGAACACGTTGGGTCCGCGCACCTCGATCAGCCCGACCTCGCCCTGGGGCAGCTCAGCCCCGGTCTCGCGATCGGTGATCTTCAGCTCCACCCCCGGCAGCGGGAAACCCACGGTTCCGGCGCGCCGTTCGCCGTCATAGGGGTTCGAGGTATTCATGTTGGTCTCGGTCATGCCGTAGCGTTCGAGAATCCGGTGGCCGGTGCGCTTTTCGAACTCCACATGCGTCTCCGCCAGAAGCGGCGCCGAGCCCGAGATGAAGAGCCGCATGCCCGCGGTCAGCTCGCGGGTGAACCGCTCGTCGCCCAGGAGCCGGGTGTAGAAGGTCGGCACCCCCATCATCGAGGTCGCCTTGGGCATCAGCTCGATCAGCGCGTCGAGGTCGAATTTCGGCAAGAAGATCATCGAAGCGCCCGCCACCGCGATCACGTTGGTCGCCACGAACAGCCCATGAGTGTGAAAGATCGGCAGCGCGTGCAGCAGCACGTCCTCATCCGTGAAGCGCCAATGCTCGACCAGAGTCACCGCGTTCGAGATGAGGTTGTCCTGGGTGAGCATCGCGCCCTTGGAGCGCCCCGTGGTCCCCGAGGTGTAAAGGAACGCCGCCAGGTCGTCGCCCGTGCGCGGCACCGTCTCGAACCAGTCCTCGTGCCGCGCCGCCTGCGCCATCAGCCCGCCATGTCCATCAGCGCCCAGCGTCAGGATCTGCGCCCCGAGCCGCTCGGCCAAGGGCGCGAGCTCCGCCTCGCGCGCCGGATCGCAGATCACCATCCGCGCGCCGCTATCCTCGATGAAATAGCTCAGCTCATCGACCGTGTAGGCGGTGTTGAGCGGCAAGAACACCAGCCCCGCCTGCGCGCAGGCAGCATAGAGCGCCAGCGCCTGTGGGCTCTTCTCGACCTGCGCCGCGACCCGGTCGCCGGGCTTCAGACCGGCATCGACCAGCGCATGGGCGATGCGCGCCGCCTGGCCCAGGAACGCCGCATGGGTGATCCGGGCACCGTCGCGCAGGATCAGGAACGGCGTCTCCTTGCCGGCGTGACGCCCGAACAGCGTGTCGTAAAGCGGGTTGGCCATGCTCATGCCCCTTCCTTGCGCGCCCGGCCCTGGCGGGGAAGGAGACCGCGCACGACATCCGACGCCGCCACCTCCTGCCGCTTGGCAAAGCCTTCGTGGTTCTGGGTGATCTTCCCCAGGTCATAGAGATAATTCACCATCGCGCCGCAGCTCTCGGCGCGGCCCTTGGGCGAGATGTCGGCATTGGCATGGACCGCGTGCAGCTGCGCGCCATTGCCGAGGTGGAACCGCGCCACCGGGTCGAGCGGCATGCCGCCCTCGCGCTTGGCGGTCAGCAGATAGCGCGCCGCCGTGCGCCTGAGCGCCTCATCGTCGAGCGTGGTCGGGTCGATCGCCTCGGCATCCATCCAGCGGCGCAGCCCCGGGATCGGCGACAGCGTCACGAAGGTCCTGAGCCCCGGCAGCTCGGCCGAGAGATCCGCCACCACCTGCTTGATCAGCGAGTTTCCGAAGGAGATCCCGGCGAGCCCCGACTGGCAGTTCGAGATCGAGTAGAACACCGCCGTGTCGGCCTCGGCCGCCTCGACCTCCTCGCGGTCCTCGGCCAGAACTTCCTGAATCGAGCCGGGAATGCCACGGGTCAGCGCCACCTCGACGAAGATCACCGGCTCGTCCGGCATCGCCGGGTGAAAGAACGCGAAGCAGCGCCGGTCGGTGGGCTCGACCCGGCGGCGCAGATCGTCCCAGCTGTCGATCGCGTGCACCGCCTCGTAGGCGATGATCTTTTCGAGGATCTGCGCCGGGCTCTCCCAGCTCACCGGGCGCAGCACCAGAAAGCCGCGGTTGAACCAGCTCTGGAACAGATGCCGGAAATCCTGATCGAGCGCGGCGCGCGGATCGTCGCGCTTGAGGAGCCGCAGCAGGTCGGCGCGCATCGCCACCAGCCGTGCCGTGGCGCCGGGCACCCGGTTCAACCGACGCACCAGTTCCTGCCGGGGTGGCTCGGCCGCCTCGAGGAAGGAACGGTAGGTCTTCGGCCCCGGCTTGGCCTCGTAGGCGTCGAGCGCGCTGCGCACCGTTTCGGGGTCGATGTCCAGCTCTTCTGCCAGATACGCGAAGAAGGCGATCTTGGCGGCATCGTCCTTGTGGGCATAGCGTTCGAGCAGTTCGCGCGCCGAGGTCAGCCCCGATATCTCGCCGGCATTCGACAACAGGTCCGCGATCAGCGCCGCGTCCGAACGGTGGTCGGCCTCCCGTGATGGCTGCCACGGGTAGCGGCGTTCGAGGATGGTCGAGAGGACGTCGGACAGAATGCTCATATGGCTTTCCCCATGACGGCGTCGGGCAGCCAGGTCGCTAGACCCGGAAAGACCGACAGAAGCACGATGGCCGCGATCATGCAGCCGACGAAGGGCATCGAGCCGAACAGCACCTTCTTGAGCGAGATGTCCGGCGCGATGCCGTTGATGACATAGAGGTTGAGGCCCACCGGCGGCGTGATCAAGCCGATCTCCATGTTGATGGTCACGATCACCGCGAACCAGTAGGGATCGAACCCCGCCGCCGTGATGATCGGCAGAAGGATCGGCGCCGACATCAGGATCACCGCGACCGGGGGCAAGAAGAACCCCGCCACCAGCAGGAACAGGTTGACGATCGCCATCAGCACCCAGCGGTTCACGTCGAGCCCGCCGATCCATTCCGCCACCGACTGGGTGATGAACAGCGAGGACAGCATGAAGGAGAACACCCCCGCCGCGCCGATGATGAACAGGATCATCACGCTCTCGCGGGTGCTGTCGCGCAGGATCGCCCAGAGCGCGCGGGGCTGCACCATCTTGTAGATGATCATCACCACGACGATGCACAAAAGCGCGCCGACGGCGGCGGTCTCGGAGGGCGTCGCGATGCCGCCATAGAGCGCGTAGAGCACGCCAACGATGATCGCGAGGAAGGGCAGCACGCGCGGCAGGATCTCGAACTTCTGGCGCCAGCTATAGGTGATGCCCGACAGCGCCACCCCCGCCGCGCCGCGCCGCCACGTGTCGAAGATCGACCAGGCGATGAACAGCAGCGTCAGCACGAGGCCGGGGATGACGCCCGCGAGGAACAGCCGCCCGATCGAGGTCTCGGTCGCGATGCCGTAGACGATCATCGTCACCGATGGCGGGATCAGGATGCCCAGCGTGCCGCCGGCGGCGATGGAGCCGGCGGCCACCTCGTCGGGGTAGCCGCGCTTGCGCATCTCGGGGATGCCCATCTTGCCGATCGCGGCGCAGGTCGCGGGGCTGGAGCCCGACATCGCGGCGAAGAGCGCGCAGGCGCCCAGGTTCGACACCAGAAGCCCGCCCGGCACCCGGGTGAGCCAACGCTCCAGCGCCTCGTAGAGATCGGGCCCGGCGCGCGAGGACGAGATCGCCGCGCCCATGATGATGAACATCGGGATCGACAGCAGCGCGAAGCTGTTGAGCTCGCCGAAGAACAGCTCCGGCAGCGCCTCGAGCGAGCGCGCGCCATCGACGAAGAACAGGAACCCGGTGGCGACCACCAGCAGCCCGGTGCCGACGGATATGCCCGAGAACAGCACCAGCACGGTGAACAGCGCGACCAGCGCGCCGAGGGTGAGCGGCTCCATCAGTGTCTCCGGTCTTCGGGGGCGACGTTGGGATCGGCGTCGTCATGCCCGGTGGCGACGGCCCAGAGATCGGCCACGAGCTGCAACGCGAAGAGTGCGAAGCCGAGCGGGACCGCGAGATAGGGAATCCAGAGCTTCACGCCCCAGACGGTTTCCGAGCGCCAGTTGCGCTCCCAGGCGAGGTGGAACATCTCCCAGCCATAGAACAGCATCAGCCCGATCATCACGATCGTCGCGGATAGCACCGCCAACGCCAGCGCCTTGCGTGCGCCCGCCGGCAGCAGCCCCGGCACCAGATCGACGCCGACATGGCCGCGCAGCTTCTGCACGTAGGGCAGGCCCAGAAGCGTCGCGCCGATCATCATGTAGATCACGGCTTCCGTCTGCCAGACGGTGGATTGGCCCAGCACCGCGCGCAGAAAGATCATCTGGCAGGTGATCAGCACGGAGACGAAAATCAAGGCGGCCGCCACGACCCCGCACAGGGTCGAGACATGGCCGATCGCGCGGATCGCGGCGGGGGCGTCCCGCCGGGTCATCTCGGTCATGGAATGTCCTCGGGAAATGGGGTCGGCCCCGGCGCGGCGCCGGGGCCCGCCTCGGCTCACTCGACGGCGAGCGCCTTGTCGAGCAGCTCCTGGCCGTTCGGGGTCTCCTCGACGAAGACCTTGAACGCGGTTTCCTTGGCCAGCTCGCGCCAGGCCTCGAAGTCCTCTTCGCTCATCTCGGCGATCTCGACCCCGGCCTCGCGGAAGGTTTCGCGCGCCATGTCGTCGCCCTTCTTGCCCTCGGTGAGGTAATAGGCCTCGGCCTTCTCGGCCGCCGCCATCAGCGCCGCCTGCTGCTCCTCGGTCAGATCCTCGAAGGTCGTCTTGTTCATGATCAGCGGCTGGTACATGAACCACAGCGCGGTGTCGCCCGCGGGCGTGTAGCAGTCGAGCTGCTCGTAGAGCCGGTAGCTCACGAAGCTCTCGGACGAGGTGTTGGCGGCGTCGAGCACGCCGGTCTGCAGCGCCGGGTAGATCTCCGACGAGGCCATCGAGGCGATCGAGGCCCCTGCCCCCGCCAGCATCTCCTCGAAGCTCTTACCGGCGGCGCGGATCGTCACGCCCCTGACGTCCTCGGGCGCGGTGATGCAGCCCTTGTTCGAGCCAAAGCCGCCGGCGAGGTAGCCGTCGACCAGCACCATCACGTCATCCTCGGCCATGGTCTCGCGGATCGCGTCGCCGAACTCGGATTTCGACAGCCGGTTGCCGTGCTCGAGATTGCGCACGAGGCCGGGCATCAGGGTGAGGTTGTAGGCGGGCTGCTGGCCGCCGGCATAGCTCAGCGGCAGCACCGTCATGTCGAGCTGGCCGCGCGACAGCGGCGTGTACTGCTCGCGCGCCTTGAACAGGGTCTGGTTCGGAAAGATCTGGATCTCCAGATCGACATTGGCGGCGGCGACCTCGTCGGCCACCATCTGCGCGACCTGATGGCGCACGTCGCCCTCGGCCCATTGATGCGACAGCCGCAGCGTCTCGGCATTGGCGGCCAGCGGCGCGAGCAGCGCGGCCCCGGCCGCGAGCAGGGTGATCTTGTTCATTCTCGTCCTCCCAAACGACGCGCCGCGATGCTCCCCCATCCGACGCGGGGTCACGCTGCGCGGGATTGTATTCGGAGTCAAGCTCTCGTATACAAGAATGACTTTTCTGCATATGCGAAGGGATCGGCGCCATGAGCCGCAGCCGCAGCGACCTGATCGCCGAGACGCTCGAGGACGAGATCCTGCGCGGCCGGTTCCGCCCCGGCACAAGGCTCGACGAGACTCGGCTGGCCGAGGAGCACGGGGTCTCGCGCACGCCCCTGCGCGAGGCGTTCCAGAAGCTCGCTGCCGCCGGGCTGATCGAGCAGCAGCCGCGCCGCGGCGTCTTCGTGCGCGAGGTCGGCGCCGTCGAGCTACTGGAGATGTTCGAGGTGATGGCCGAGATCGAAGCCAGCTGCGGCCGCCTCGCCGCGCAGCGCATCACCGACGCGGCGCTCGCCGATCTCGACGCAGCCAACGACCGCTGCCGCGAGGCGCTGGAGGCGGGCGAAAGTGACGCCTATTACCGCGAGAACGAGGTGTTCCACCACCTGATCTACGAACAGTCCGGCAACCGGTTTCTGGCGGCCGAAGCCGGTCGGCTGCATCGTCGGCTCAAGCCGTTCCGCCGCACCCAGCTGCATCTGCGCGGCCGCATGGCGCAGTCGATGACCGAGCATCAGGCCATCGTCGCGGCGCTGCGCGCCGGCGAGGCCGATCGCGCGGCGCGGCTGCTGCGCGAACACGTCGCGGTGCAGGGCGAGAAATTCCACCATTTGATGGCGGGGCTGCGCGCCGCCGAATAGGCGTCACTCGGGCGGCAGCTCCGGCAGCTCCTCGAACAGCCCGGGCTGCATCTCTTCCCAGAAGGCGAAGATGGCGCGGGCGTTGAGCGCGCTCTCCCAGCCATGGCGGCGGAAATCCTCGCGCTCCAGCTCGCCTTCGAGCTGGCTCAGCATCAGCCGCCGGTCGGCGTCGCGCTGGGTCGGGTTGCGCCGCTTGACCGCCTCGGCCACCGCCTGGAACCGCGCCACCCGTGCCGCACGCCGCGCCGCGCGCATGTCGATCTCGGCCTCCGCCTCGGCCTGCCGCGCGATCCGGGCATCGGCGGCCTTGAGCGCCGCGTCGCTCGGTTCGGGCGTGGGGGCCTGAGCCGGCGGCGCCCCCTCCCCTGCCCAGCCATTGTCGAGCGCGGCGCGCAGGAACCCGACCGGGCTGCGGACATTGTCGCGCCCAGACACCCAGTCGAGCTTTTCGGCCACCGCCTCGGCGCCATGCTCGGAGATCCATTGGCGCGCCAGCCGGTCCGACACGCCCTGCGCCCGAAGCCGCTCATAGACCGGCTGCGACCGCACCGCCTGCCCGTCGTCGATGTCGAGCATGGCCAGCTGCGGATTCTCGCGGATCAGGAACCGCAGCTCCGTGACCGAGCGGCCCATGCGCTTGAATTCGGGCTCGATCAGGATGTTCGAGGAGCGGTTCACCTCCTCAACGCTGGGCTTGATGACCTTGGCGTTGAGATGCTTGAAGCTGCGGTAGTAGTCGCTGTCATCCACCCCCATCAGCCGCCGGAACACCTCGAGCGGCCACCAGCCGGTCGAGCCGGTGCGCACGAAGCGGTAGCAGTTCTCATAGAGCGCCAGCCCGTGCCCGGAGGTGAAGCGCCGCTGGATGTCGAGATTGATCAGCGCGAAGACCCGCGGGTCGTGCAGCTTCTCGGCCAGCGCCGGGGAATAGGCATAGTCGCAGACCCCGTCGCGCAGCCGCGCATGCGCCAGCAGCGCCGAGACCCCCCATTCCTGACGCCCCTTCTCGTCGAGCATGTCCCATTCGGCCACGGTCTCGGCCAGCCCGCGCAGCGCGTCGCGCAGGCTGTCGATGTCGTTCGAGTTGTAGCCGATCATCAGGCACAGGGTGCGCGCGTCGATCCGGTGCACGCTCTGGCTCAGCAGTGTGTCATAGGCATTGAGCAGCAGCACGTTCGACAGCTTGCGCTGCAGCAGCGTCAGCTTGCCGCCGATATGGATCGCGGCGACGTTCTTCTTCACGGTGCCGCGGCGGAGCGCCCCGCTCAGCCCCTCGACGTCGATCCGCGCCGGGGTCGTCGCCCTGACCTTCGTGCCCTGCGCCTGCCGTTCGCCCGCCATAACCAATCCTTCGCCGCACCCGATCCGGCGCGTGCCGCAGGCTGCACCTTGTGGCACCTTCACGCAAGCGCGATCTGGGTACCTTCGCGCCATGCCGATCCTATCCCGTAAAGGGGTACCTTTCCGTGACCGCAGCGCGCGTTGCGCGGCCGGCATCCCGAAACCGGGTACCCTTCGCCCTGGGCAACGCGAATCGAGGCGGTTTCGGGGGCGCCAGTGGCGGCGAAACCCGTCAATATCCCCGTATCAAGGTGGGTTTCGCGACTGTTGCACGGCCCTGAATCCGGGAACCTCCGCTCCTGCAAACGGGTACCCTTGGCCCCGGAATCGGATACCCTTCATCCCGAGAACGGGTACCCAGTGGCTCATAGCCGTATGAAATAACGGGATTTCCTGAGCCCAAAGACTCTAAAGATTCGAAAGATTACAAACGGCCTGCGTGCTGTTCCTTCATGGAAATTGAAGAAGAAACCGGCAGGGTTTCGCGGCGAAACCTCGAAAGCCACGCCCCGACGCAGGTATGGATCAGGGTTATTCCGCTTCACGGGATGATGTGCGACAGTTCGCTCGATAACAGCGCAAGCGGCGCACATGACAGAAGGTTTCGCATGAACAAGCGCGCGGACACGACCTCACCGCCCTTTCACAACATCGACCCGGCGCGCGCCGCCGCGCGGCTCGGTCCCCGCGTCGATACCACGCGATTCGCCAAGGCCGCCACCTTTTGCGCGCGCGGCCGCGACGACATGGCCCGGCGCGGCTACGCCCCCGACGGCACCAAGACGCTGCGCAAGTTCTCGATCTGGGAAATCACCCGCTACCTGATCCCGGTCGCCGCCGCGCATCTGCGCCGGGTGCTGAAATCGCATCCCGACCTGCCGCAGGGCGAGGGCGATGCCGGGGCCAAGTGGTTCAGCCTCGACGACGTGCTGAAGCTACGTCGGCACTTTGCCGAAGAAGGCGCCGCCAACAAGGAATACCGCCCGTGGCGCCCCGAGGGTCTGCCAGCCAAGATCGCCGCCGTCGCCAACTTCAAGGGCGGCTCGGGCAAGACCACGACCTGCGTGCATCTCGCCATGGCGGCCGCGCTCGACGGCTACAAGGTGCTGGTGATCGACCTCGACAGCCAGGCCTCGATGACCTCGCTTCTGGGCGGCAAGGTCGCCGATGAATGGCAGACCGTGTTCCCGCTTCTGGCGCGCGACTATGCCCGCGCAGTGACCCAGGAGAACCTCGTGCGCGAAGCCGAGGGCGCGGCCCCCCTGCCCCTCGACGAGACGCTGACCGAGGCGCTGGAGGTTTCGCCGCGAAACCTGATCCAGTCGACGCACTGGCCGAACATCGACCTGATCGGCGCCCAGCTGAACCTCTACTGGTCCGAGTTCCAGATCCCGGTCTGGCGCATGAATCTGAAATCGTGGTCGCTATGGGACGCGCTCAACAACGCGCTGAACGAGGAGGGGCTGCTCGACGAGTACGACATCGTCTTCCTCGACACCCCCCCTGCCCTCGGCTACCTGACGATCAACTCGCTCTCGGCCGCCGACATCCTGCTGGTACCCTTGGGCGCGTCCTTCCTCGAGTTCGACTCGACAGGGCGGTTCTTCGATATGCTCTACTCGACCTTCGCCTCGATCGAGGAGGGCGAGAACGCGCAGCGTCGCCGCGCCGGGCTGCCCGAGATGCGGTTCGAATGGGACGTGGTGCGCGCCATCATCACCCGCTACGACGCCGGGCAGCAGACCGATCTGGCCAACGTGATCCAAGCCTATTTCGGCGACTTCATGACCGCCTACCGGCAGGAGTTCACGGCGCTGGTCGGACAGGCGGGAGAGCAGATCAACGGCATCTACGAGGCCGACTACCGCGACTTCAACCGCGAGACCTATCTGCGCGGGCGCGAGGCGTTCGACCGGACCTATGCCGAATTCAAGGAGCTGCTGCTGGGCAGCTGGTACCGCGACATGATGGAAGAGCAGGAGGTGATGGATGGCCAGACGCAGGACGCTTGAGGCGCCCGATCCGCAGGCGCTCGCCGAGATCGAGGCGGGTTTCGCCGCGAAACCGGCGCTCGGCCCCGGCGGCTTTGCCGCGCCGATCGCGCAGGTCGCGGCCGAGGCCGCCTCGGACCGCGACGCGCGCCCGACCGCCGATCGCGCCAACGCCGCGCGCACCGCGACCGAGGCCGCGTCCTGGCGCGAGGCGCAGGCCGAGGGGCGGGTGATCGAAACGCTGCCGCTCGACCGGATTCAGGTGAACCACCTGACCCGCGACCGGGTCGAAAGCGATGCCGAGGCGATGGACGAGCTGGTCGCCTCCATCCGCGCCAGCGGTCAGCGCCTGCCGATCGAGGTCGTCGATCTGGGCGAGGGGCGCTACGGCCTCGTCTCGGGCTGGCGCCGGGTCCGGGCGCTGGCGCTGATCGGCGCCGAGGAGGGCACGGCACCGGTGGCCCGCGCCATCGTGAGACCGGCGGTCGAGGCCGGTGACGCCTATGCGGCGATGGTCGAGGAAAACGAGATCCGGGCCCAGCTCACGCCGTACGAGCGCGGCCGCATCGCCGCCGTGGCGGCGCATCTCGGGGCCTTCCCCTCGATGGAGGCCGCGGTCGATGCGATCTTTGCCGCCGCGTCGAAGGCCAAGCGTTCGAAGATCCGTTCCTTTGCAACGGTGCATTTCGAACTGGGCGATCTGCTGTCGCATGGCCGCGAGCTGAGCGAAGCGGGCGGGCTGCGACTGGCGGCCGCTCTCCGGGGCGGTTTCGCCACGAAACTGCGCGCGGCGCTGGAGCAGGGCGACGCGCAGGATGCGGCGGCGGAATGGGCCCTGATCGAACCCATTCTCGACGCCGCCGAGGCGGCCCCGAAGCCCGCGCCGCGCGGCGGCCGTCCGCGCCGTCAGGCGCCGCCGCCCTTGGCCGAAGCGGTGCTGCCGAACGGCGCGCGCGCGACGGTCCGGAGCGACGGCGCGAAGCTGGTGCTGACGCTGGACGGGCAGGGGGGGCTGAGCGACAGCCAACGCCGCGACATGGCCGAGCGATTGCTGGCCTGCCTGACCGAAACGGGCGACGACTGAGGAACCGTAGGATAAACCTGTAAGTAGTTGTTATTCAATGTTATTTAAGGATGTGCGGAAGCAGGGTCGGCCCTTGCTTCCGCAAGGTAATCAACAAGGTGGGGGCGCTCGGGCGAACCACCGCTGATCAATGCCAACGCACTGTCATTAAAACTTAATCACACCGTCGTGTTTCGCTTAGGCTGTTGGCGCAGAAGGTCGGCACCGAGACCGGCCCTGACAACCTATGGGAGGACGACACATGACACGGATAGGATTACTGGCACTGGCCACGGCGCTGCCGGGCATGGCACTGGCCGAGAGCCACATGGCAGAGGGCGGCCCGGCGCTGAGCTATGGCGAGCGGCCGTTCTTCCTGATCGACGCGATCGAGGAGGGCGAGCTCAAGGACAAGCTGATGTCCTGCCAGGGCCAGACGCCCGAACCCACGGCGTTTTCCATCGCGCATCGCGGCGCGCCGCTGATGATCCCCGAGCACACGAAGCAGTCCTATGTCGCCGGCGCCCGGCAGGGGGCGGGCATCGTCGAATGCGACGTGACCTTCACCGCCGATCACGAGCTGGTCTGCCGTCACGCGCAGAACGATCTGGCCACCACCACGGACATCCTCGTCACCGATCTGGCCGAGAAATGCACCGCCGGCTTCACCCCCGCGGGCGAGGGCAGCGACGCGAGCGCCGAGTGCCGCACCTCGGATCTGACGCTGGCCGAGTTCCGCGAGCTCAGCCCGAAGATGGATGCCTCGAACGCGGCGGCCACCACGCCCGAGGAGTTCCAGGGCGGCACCGCGCCGTGGCGGACCGATCTCTACGTGGCGGGCACCGAGCTGATGACCCATGCCGAGTCGATCGCGCTGATCGACAGCCTCGGCGCCGATTTCACGCCCGAGCTTAAGGCGGCCTCGGTCGAGATGCCGCATGAGGGCTTCAGCCAGGAAGACTATGCGCAGAAGCTGATCGACGAGTACAAGGACGCCGGGATCGACCCGAGCCGCGTCTGGGCGCAGAGCTTCAACCTCGACGACATCAAGTACTGGATCGAGAACGAGCCCGAGTTCGGCGCGCAGGCGGTCTATCTCGACGACCGCTACGAGGCCGAGGATGACGACGAGGGGCTGATCGACGCCAACGACCCGTCGACCTTCAAGCCGACCATGCAGGAGCTGGCCGACATGGGGGTGAACTACATCGCGCCGCCGATGTGGATGCTGGTCACCACCGACGAGGCCGGAGAGATCGTGCCCTCGGCCTATGCCGAGGAGGCCAAGGCTGCCGGGCTCGAGATCATCACCTGGACGCTGGAGCGCTCGGGCCCGCTGGCCTCGGGCGGCGGCTGGTACTTCCAGTCGGTCGAGCAGGCCATCGACGATGACGGCGACACCTATGCCATGCTCGACGCGCTGGCGCAGGATGTGGGCGTCGTGGGCGTGTTCTCGGACTGGCCGGCGACGGTGACCTACTACGCCAACTGCATGGGGCTCTGAGCGGCTCCGGAGAGCGGGGCAGGGGGCCGTCAGGCCCTTTGCCGAAGGTGCCCGCACGGGCGAGCTAGCTGCGCTGCGCGTCCGGTGCCTCGAAGCGAAGACGCCCTCGCGGATATCCGCGAGGGCGTTGTGACCCTTGTCAGTTCAGGCGGTAGGTATAGACGTTGTTCAGGTAGCTTTCCGTGCCGATGCGGAAATGCGTCTCTCCGACATGCTCGAAGCCTTTCCGGAGATAGAACGCGATGGCGGGCGCGTTTTCCGCGTTGGTCGTGAGCCAGACCGTATCGGCCTGCGTTGCGCGACAATGCCCGAGGGCCGCGTCGAGCAGGCGCGACCCGATCCCTTTCCCATGGTGGCGCGGCTGGACGTAGAAGGTCGCGATCTGCAGGTCGGAACATCCATTCACCGGCGGCTTGCTGCCTGCGGAAACGCGTATGTATCCGTCGATGCCCTCATCGTTCTGCGACACCATCACGAACTCCGACGGATCGGCTATGAATTTCTCGGTGTTGGATGTGGTGAACGTGTCCAGGACATAGTCCGCGAAGAAGGGGCTGACGCCGCGCTTCAGATAGGTGCTGATCCACACCTCCAGGGAAAGGGCGGCGATGCTCGAAGCGTCCGAAATCTGGGCCGGTCTGAGGGTCATAGTTTCGATATGCCCTTGGCCGAAGCAGGGGTAAACGCCGAATATGGGGGGCGAGACACTTCCCATTGGTCTCAGCCGCAGGCTGCCCTGCGATCTATCCGTCGAGGGGCCTGCCGCCGCGCGGCCCTCGGCCGTCAGATATGCGGGATCACGAAGTCGGGGACGATGCCCGCGCGGTCGATCGCCGCGACGATGTCCTCTCCCGCCAGCGGGCCGTGATCGGTGACCAGCGCCGAGGCGAAGCCCATGGCGCGGGCGCCGAGGATGTCGGTGTGCAGCGTGTCGCCGACCATCAGCACGCGCGCGGGGGCGGGTGCGGGATCGAGCCGCGACAGGGCTAGGTCGAAGATCGCGCGGAACGGCTTGCCGCAGAACTCGGGAGCGCAGAGGCCGGCATCGGCCAGCGCATGGGCGAAATGGCCGGGTTCGAGCGTCAGCCCGCCTTCGCGCGGGGCTACAAGGTCCGGGTTGCCGACCAGCACCGGGCGCGGGTGGTCGCGCAGGCTCGCGACGAGAAGGCGCTGCCGCTCGACGGTCCAGCCGTCGGAGCCGACCAGCAGGAAGCCTTCGGCCGCCGCGTAGCCCGCCGCGTCGTCGAGCAGCAGATGCGCGTCGATCGCCTCGAACTCGCGCAGCCCGTGGCCCGGGCCCAGCATCACGCCCCAGCGGCGCGGCTTGTCGCGGCCCAGCCGGGCGAGCAGCGCCTCGCGGCTCGTCACCACCTCGTCGGGGGCGAAATCGAAGCCGAGACGCTCGTAGCGCTGCATCATCGCCCGCTTGGGGTAGCCGGCCGAGTTCGAGACCACCATCACCCGTTTGCCCATGCCGCGCAGTTCGGCGATCCGCGCGGCGGCGCCAAGGATCGGCGTCTCGCCCACGTTGAGCACGCCGTAGGCGTCGAACAGCACCACGTCGAAGGGATCGGCGATGGCGCCCAGATGCGGGGCGCGGCCGAAGGCGCTGCCCTCTGGCGCGTCGGGCAGCCGGTGACGGATCGCCAGATAGGCGTCGAAGGCCGTGCGCCCGCTGGGGGGCGCGCCGGTCACAGGATCCGGCGGCGCAGCCAGGCCGAGACGATCTCGCCCAGGATCACCAGTCCGAGGATCGCCAGCAGCACCGTCGCCGCCTCACGCCAGTTGAAGGTGTCGATCGCGCCCTGGAGGATGATGCCGATGCCGCCCGCGCCGACGAGGCCGAGCACGGTGGACTCGCGCAGATTGATATCCCAGCGCAGAATCGACACGGCCCAGAATGTCGGCATGACCTGCGGCACGATCGCGTAGGCGATGACCTTGAGCCGCGAGGCGCCCGTCGCCTCCAGCGCCTCGACCGGGCGCTTGTCGATTTCCTCGATCGCCTCGCCCAGGAGCTTTCCGACGAAACCGATCGAGCGGAACATGATCGCGACGATGCCCGCGACGATGCCGGGGCCGAAGATGGCGACGAAGAGCAGCGCCCAGATGATCGTGTTGATCGAGCGCGAGGACACGAGGATGAAGCGCCCGACCCAGAGCGTGGCGCGGTTCGGCGTGGTGTTCTGCGCCGCGAGCCATGCCACCGGCAGCGACAGGATCACCGCGAAGGCGGTGGCGATGGTGGCGATGTTCACCGTTTCCCACAGCACCCGCAGGATCGCGCCGAGGTTCGACGGGTCGGGCGGGATCATCCGGCCGAACAGATCGCCCATCTGGCTGGGCGCGTCCCAGACCCAGGCCCAGATGACCTCGATCGAGGAGATCGCCCAGCCGATGGCCAGCGCGCAGGCGGCGAAGACGGCGTAGCGTTGCAGCCGCTGTTTCAGGGTGAAGCGGGTCCAGTCGTCGCGACCGAGATCGGAGAGGGTCATAGGCGTTTCCTGATCTGGCCAGACACCGCCTCCGACAGGAGGATCACGCCGACGATGACCATGGTGATGGCGAGCGCGAAATCGTAGTCGTAGCGGCCGAAGGCGTTGGCCAGCGTCGAGCCGATGCCGCCCGCGCCGACGATGCCGACCACCGCCGAGGCGCGCAGGTTGCTGTCGAGCTGGTAGATGGTGAGGCCGACCTGACGCGGCATGATCTGCGGGACCACCGCATAGATCAGCGTCGACAGATAGGGGGCGCCGGCGGCGCGCATCGCCTCGACCTGTCCGAAGTCGATCTCCTCGATCCGCTCGGCCAGCATCTTGGCGACGAAGCCGATGGAGTAGACGATCAGCGTCAGCACGCCCGCGAGCGGGCCGAAGCCCACCGCCTTGACGAAGATGATCGCGACGATCACGGGATGAAAGCTGCGCGCGACGATGATGATGGCGCGGCCGAGGTAGAACACCGCCTTGGGCACCACGTTGCGCGCCGCCATGAAGGCGATCGGAATCGACAGGATCACGCCGCCGAAGGTGGCGAGGATCGCGATCTTCAGGCTTTCGAGAAAGCCGTCGATCAGCAGGCCCGAGCGTTCGAAGCTCGGCGGGAAGGCCCCGCCGAAGATCCGGCCCGCGCGCTCGATGCCCTCGGCCACCCGGACCCAGTCGATCGGCAGCCAGGCCAGTGTCCAGACGACGTAGAGAATCGCGCCGCCATAGACCAGCCAGCGCAGCACCGGGTTGGCGATGAAGCTCGGCTTGCGCCAGTGATCGCGCGGCGCGGGGGCAGGGGAGGGGGCGGTGCTCACGACGCCGCCCGCATCTCGCCGGCGCGGTCGGCGGCGGGGCTGCCGGAATAGATCCGGTCCATCGCCTCCTGGTCGAGCGCGCGGGGCAGGTCGTCGAAGATGATCCGGCCATAGCGCATCCCGACGATGCGGTCGGTGTATTCCTTGGCCTCGTGAACGTTGTGGATGTTGATCAGCACCGGCAGTTTCAGCTCGCGCGAGAGGTCGCGCAACAGCCCCATGATCTGCTCGGAGGTCTTGGGGTCGAGCGAGGCGGTGGGCTCGTCGGCGAGCAGGATCTCGGGTTTCTGCATCAGCGCCCGGACCACGCCGACGCGCTGCCGCTCGCCGCCCGACAGCTCGTCGGCGCGCTTGTCGGCGTAATGGGCGATGCCGACCCGCTCCATCAGCTCGTAGGCGCGGCGGATGTCTTCGCGCGGGTAGCGCCGCATCAGCGCCGCCCAGGTCGAGATGTAGCCCAGGCGGCCGGACTGGACGTTCTCCATCACGGTGAGCCGCTCGACGAGGTTGAAGCCCTGAAACACCATGCCGATCTTGCGGCGGGCGCGGCGCAGCTGGGCCCCGCGCAGGCGGGTGAGCTCGGTGCCGTTGAGGGTGATCGAGCCGGATGTGGGCTCCACCAGCCGGTTGATACAGCGCAGGAGCGTCGACTTGCCCGCGCCCGAGGAGCCGATGATCGACACCACGCTTTCGCCCTCGATGGTCAGGTCGAGATTCTTCAAGACCGGTTCGCCGCCGCCGTAGCGTTTCACCAGATCGCTGATCTTCAGCATCGCATTCTCCTTGCGGGGTCCGGCCCCGTTACCGGGGCCGGACCCTTGCGCGTCACTCGGCCGCGAGGCCCTCGGGCGTGTATTCGACGCCATTGGCCTTCTGGATCTGCCGGATCACCGCCCACTGGTCCTCATAGGTGATGGGGATGAACTTGCTGACGCCGGTGAACTCCTCGCCCAGGGCCGTGCCCTCGAAATCAAAGCTGAAGAACGCCTCCTCGATCTTCTCCTTCAGATCGGGCGCGAGATCGTGGGCATAGGTGTAGGAGGTGGTCGGGAAGGGGTCGCTCTCCCAGACGATGCGCACCTCCTCGGGGTCGTAGAGGCCGCGCTCGGCCATCCGGTCGACCACCTCGGAGGCGACAGGGGCCGCGTCGTAATCGCCCGCGACAACGCCCAGCATCGACTGGTCGTGGCTGCCCGAATAGGTCACCTCGTAATCCTCGTCCGGCACCACTCCGAGATCCGGGAACAGCGCGCGCGGCGCGAGGTTGCCCGAGTTGGAGGTGGGCGAGGTATGCGCCACGCGCTTGCCCGCGAGATCGGCGGGCTCCTGGATGTCGCTGTCGGCCTGGGTGTAGAGCTGCAGCTTGTAGCCGAACTGGCCGTCATCCGAGCCCATGATCGCGAAGGGTACCGCGCCGGCGAGGTTCACCGCATAGGGGGTGGGGCCGGTCGAGAAGCCCGCGATATGCAGCCGCCCCGAGCGCATCGCCTCGACCTCGGCCGAGTTCGACTGCACCGCGAAGAACTGCACGTCCTTGCCCGTCACCTCCTCGAGATGGGCGATGAACGGCTCCCAGATGTCCTCGTAGATCGCCGGGTCCTCGACCGGGGTATAGGCGAAGACCAGCGTGTCGGGGTCCTTGAGCAGGCTTTCGTCGGTCGGCGCGTCGGCCACCAGATCGCCGTCGGCGTCGCAATACATCGCGTCGAGCGCGCCGCGCTCGGGGCAGTCGTCCTGCGCCATGGCCGTCGTGGCCGAAAGCGTCATCGCGGCGAGCGTCGCCGCACCCAGAATCGTCGGGGTCTTGAGCATGTCGAGTTGTCCTCCTCCCAGAGATGGTCCGGGGGACCGCTCCTCAACGGTGCCCGGATCGCAGCGATCTCAGCACTTCGGGTTTGACAGTGCAACATTTTCTTGCGTGAGAATGTGACAGCTCGGACATCGGGGGACAGGCATGGGCAGCGAGGCGCGTCCCGCCAAGGCGGAACGGCAGGCACAGATCCTGATGGAGCTGAAGCTCAGGCCGCATGTGCGGATCGCCGATCTGGCGGCGCGCTTCTCGGTCACGCCCGAGACGATCCGCCGCGATCTCGGGGCGCTGGACGGGCGCGGCCAGATCCGCCGCGCCTATGGCGGCGCCACCGCGCCCTATCCCGGCGCGCGCCACGATCTGGAGGCGCGGCAGGAACGCCGCGTCGACGAGCGGGCGCGGATCGGCCGCGCCGCGGCGGCGCTGGTGCGGCCGGGCGAGACGCTGATGATCGACGCGGGCGCGACGACGATCGAGTTCGCGCGCTACCTCGCCATCGCGGGCACCCCGGTGACGGCCATCACCAACTGCCTGCAGGTGGCGCAGCTCCTGGGCGGGGTGCCGGATGCGGAGGTGGTGCTCTGCGGCGGTCGGCTTCTGGCGGGGGAGGGGGCGCTGATCGGGCCCGAGGCGGTGGAATCGCTGCAGCGCTACCGGGTCGATGCCTGCTATCTCGGCGCCTCGGCGATCGATGCGGAGATGGTGAGCGAGGCGGTGCGCGGCTTCGACGCGGTCAAGCGGGCGATGCTGGCGGCGAGCGGGCGCTCGGTGCTCCTGATCGATTCCAGCAAGCATGGCCGCCGCGACTTCGCGGCGGTGGCGCCGCTGTCAGAGATCGGTCTCGTCGTTACCGACGCGGCGCCTCAGGAGGCGCTGGCGCGGGGCCTGGCGCAGCACGGCGTGGCGCTGCGGGTGGTCTGATGCAGGCGCCGCGCCCCCGGCAGGGGGGACGCGGGTGGCGCGGTCGGCTCAGAGGTAGATCGAGCCGCCAAAGATCTTGCGGACCATTTCGGCGCGGGTGGTGCCGAGCGCCGCGAGGTCTTCGTCGCTCATGTCGTTGAGGCGGCGGACCTGCTGCATGCGCGGGCCGGCTTCGGCGATGGCGACGAGGCCGCGGCCGATATAGGCGAAGGGGGCGATGAGGATACCGGCCAGCGAACGGACGGTGGATTGGGTCGCGGTCTGTGCCATGTGAACGGCCTCTCGTCTGGTGTCTGCCTTGTCTTGCAACGAGATATGCGCCCCCGGGGAGGTACGGACAACAGACGCTTCGGTCTGGCCGGGTTGCACTGAGCGCAAGGCAGTCGCCTCAGCCGTCGAGCGCGTCGGCGGCGGCGCGGCCGGAGATCAGCGCCGCCTCGATCGTCTCGGGCAAGGGGCCCGCGAGCCAGTCGCCGGCCAGCGCGAGGTTGGCCATCGGTCGGGTGGGCGGCCGCGCGAGGCGGCCAGCGGGCGAGGCGTCGGCGGTGGCGGCGCGGGCGCGGATCAGCCGGGCGGCAAGTGGTGGCGCATCGGTGCCCGCGGCGCGGGCCACCTCGCGCCAGATCCGGTCGAGGGTGGCATCGCGGTCGGGGCGCGGCCCGGCGCAGCTCTCGGCGGCCGAAACGGTGACCGAGAGCACGTCGTCGCGGCGAAACAGCCAATGCGACAGGCTGGAGATCAGGCCGAGGATCGGCGGTAGCCTCTCGGCCAGCGCGGGCGGCACCCGAAAATGCGCGTTGAGGATCGACTGGCCCGGCCCCGGCACTGGCTCGTCGAGCAGCCGCGCCAGAGCATCGGGGGGCAGGGCGAGGATGGCGGCGTCACCGGGGCCGAGCGTGATCTCTTCCGTGCCGAAGCGAAGCGCGTGGAGCCGGTCGCCTTTCTGGGCGAGGCCGGTGAGGGGGCGGCGGTAGTTCGGCCAGATACCGCGCTCGGCCAGCCGCGCAAGCGCCGGATCGACGAGGGTGGGGCCGAGGCCGCGCGGCATGGTGACCGGGCGGCTGGCCGAGCCGCCGCGCAGCACGGTGCGGCGCAGCACCTCGGCCAGGGGCGCCGCCGCCGCGTGGTCGGGCGGGGCGTTGAGCACGGCGAGCGAGAGCGGCTCCCAGATCCTGGTCCAGGCCGGACCGCGCCCCGGGATCGCCTGCGCCACGGTGGCATCCGGCCCGGCACGCATGAGCCGCGCCGCGTCGGGGCCGAGCGAGAGCGCGGTGCCGGGCGGCAGCCGCAACCCGCCGCGCAGCAGCTCGCCGAGGGAGGCGGGCAGGCGCAGGCTCCAGCGCGCGCCGGTTTCGAGGTCGAGAAATGGCAACTCGGCGCGCGGGGCGATGTCGAGCAGGTCGGCGGTGCCGATGCGACGGCAATGGTCGAGCACCTCGGCATTGCCCGAGAGCACGAGGTGGTTGCCGTTGTCGATCACCCGGTCGAGCGCGCTGTCGTGAAAGCTCCAGCAGCGGCCGCCGGCGCGGGCCGTGGCCTCGTGCAGAACCACCTGGGTGCCGGGGCGCTCGGACAAACGCAGCGCGGCGGCAAGGCCCGCGAGCCCCGCGCCCACGACATGGACCCGCCTCACCGCGTGGCGCCGCTCGTGGCGAGGCACAGCAGCCCGTCCACCAGCTTGCGCCAGCGCGGGCGCGGCACGGGCGGGCGCGCGGCGTCGGCCTCGATCTGGCGCAGCAGCCGCTCATAGGGGCCCATCATCAGCAGCGCCGGGGCGATGCGCAGCCGCGGATGCGCCGCGATCTCGCGCGCGGCGGCGCGGTAGGCGGCGCGCGCCCGCAGCGCGAGGCGGCGCCGCGCCTCGGGCAGGCCGGGCGCGTCCGGCACGGCCGCTGGAACGGGCGGGATGCCGGTCTCGGCCAAAAGCTCGGCGGGGAGATAGAGCCGGCCCAGTTCGGTATCCTCCTCGACATCGCGCAGGATGTTGGTGAGTTGCAGCGCCTCGGCCAGAGTCAGCGCGAAACGCTCGGACGCGGCGCCGCGCCAGGCGCCGAAGACATGCATCGACAGGATACCGACCGCGCCCGCGACGCGGCGGATATAGGCGTCGAGACGCGCCTCGTCCGGGGCGATCACCCCGTCGAGATCCATGCGCATGCCGTCGAGGATCAAGGCCAGCTCATCCTGCGGCAGGTCGTAGGCGCGGCTCGCATGGTCGAGCTCCCAGCCCACGGCTGTGCGGGGCCGTCCGTCGCGGATGCGACCGAGCTCGGCCGCCCATTCATCGAGGAAGGCGCGCTTCTCGGCTAGCGGCGCCGGGCCGTCGACCATGTCGTCGAGCAGCCGGCAATAGGCGTAGATGGCGAGGATGGCGCGGCGGCGCGGCGCCGGCATCAGCCGCATCCCGGCGCGAAAGCTGCTGCCCGACCCCGCGACGATCCGGGCCACCTCGCGCTGGTTCTCGTCGCTCATGCGGTACCGCCCGGCGCGCGGCTCGGCGCGATCAGCGCGAGCCCGCCGCGCAGCCCGGCGCGGAGCCAGTCGCCGCGGTTCGGCGCCACCCGCCCGGCCAGCGGGTCGGCGCGCCGCAGCCGCAGTTGCAGCCGCGCAGCCAGTGTCGCGATCACCTCGATCTCGGCGCGCAGGCGGCGCGCCCGGACCGTGCGCGGCAGCGTGGCGGCGCGCGCCAGCAGCCCGGCATTGGCGTCGAGCGCGCGGTCGACGGCGGCGCGCAGCGGTGGCGTCAGCACCGCCCCGCCGAGATCGCCGACATCCGCCCCGGCGGCGCGGAGCCAGTCGAGCGGCAGGTAGACGCGGCCCAGATCGCGCCAGTCCTCGCCCAGATCTTGCAGGTGGTTGAGCACCTGCAGCGCCGTGCACAACGCATCCGCCGCGTCGCGATCGGCGCCGGTCTCGCCATGCAGGTCGAGCAGGAAGCGCCCGACCGGGTCGGCCGAGGATCGGCAATAGGCGCGCAGCTCGGCCCAGCTCTCGCAGGGGCGCGCCTCGATGTCGGCGCGGAACGCCACCAGCATCGCGATGGCATGACGCTCGAGCCCGGCGCGGCCGACCGCCCGCAACGCGTCGCGCAGCGCGTGGCCGCGCGGATCGCCGTGGTCCGCGCCGCGAAGACCGGCCTCGATCCGGTCGAGCCCGGCCTGCTTGTCCTCGATCCGCATCTCGGGGTCGTCGGCGATGTCGTCGGCGGCGCGCACCACGGCGTAGAAGGCCCGCACCGGGTCGCGCAGCGGCGCCGGGAGCAGCAGTGATCCGACCGGGAAATTCTCGGTCTCGGCGGCGCGGCGGCGCGGCTGCGGCATCGCGCCGCGCTGCTCGGTCTTCACGACTTTTTCCATGTCCTCGCTCATCCGCGCGCTAGATCGTCCGACGCCCTCCCGATGGGCGGATATCGAAAGCACGAACCCCATGGTAGATACGAGCGCCCCCGTGGCAATCCTTTCCCTCCGGGCAGCGCGCCGCATGGCACGCCGGGAGGTGTGATCATGGACGGGTCGGGCGGGTTCGACGCGGCGCGCAAGCGGGTGCTGGTGATCGGCGCGGGGCCGGGCGGGCTCGCCTCCGCGATGCTGCTGCGCGCGGCGGGCGCCGAGGTGACGCTTCTGGAAAAGGAGGACCAGCCCGGCGGCCGTACCGGCGCGATCCGCCGCGACGGCTTCACCTTCGACATCGGCCCGACCTTCTTTCTCTATCCGGAGATCCCGCGCGAGATCTTCGCCGCCTGCGGCTATGATTTCGACGCCGAGGTCGAGCTGGTGAAGCTCGACCCGATGTACCGGCTGCAATTCGACGACGGGCGGATGATCGACGCCACCGCCGATGTCGAGCGGCTGACCGCGCAGGTGGCCAAGATCGACGCCCGCGACGCACGCAACGTGGCGGGCTATCTCGAGGCCAACCGCGCCAAGTTCGAGGCGTTCCGGCCGATCCTGCAGCGACCCTTCGCGAGCCTGCGCGATCTGGCGCAGCCCGACATGCTCCGCGCGCTGCCAAAGTTCCGGCCTTGGGCCACGGTGGATGGCGAGCTGCATCGCTGGTTCCGCAACCCGGATGTGCGCGTGGCCTTCTCCTTCCAGTCGAAATACCTGGGCATGTCGCCGTTCAAATGCCCGTCGCTCTTCACCATCATCGCCCATGTCGAATACGGCTTCGGCGTCTGGCACCCGAAGGGCGGCTGCAACGCGATCACCGCCGCGATGGCGCGGGTGGCGCGCCGGATGGGGGTCGACATCCGCCTCTCCGAGCAGGTGGAACGGCTCAAGGTCGAGGGGCGGCGCGCGGTGGGCGCGGTGACGGCCAAGGGCGATTACGACGCCGACGCCGTGGTGATGAACGCCGATTTCGCCCATGCGATGACGACGCTGGTGCCGGATGCGGCGCGCAAGCGCTGGACCGACAAGCGCATCGCCTCCAAGAGCTACTCCTGCTCGACCTTCATGCTCTATCTGGGCATCGAGGGGACGCTGCCCGACATGCAGCATCACACCATCGCCTTTTCCGGCGATTACCAGCGCAACGTGGCCGAGATCGACGCAGGAAAAGCCCCCGTCGAGCCGACGATCTACGTGCAGAATGCCAGCCGCACCGACCCGACGCTGGCGCCCGAGGGGCATTCGGCGCTCTACGTGCTGGCGCCGGTGGGCAACCTGACCGGGGGCGAGGACTGGGCCGCTCTGGCGCCGGCCTACCGCGAGAAGATCCTCGACCGGGTGTCCAGGCTCGCCGGGCGCGACATCCGACCCGCGATCCGCACCGAGATCATGTACACGCCCGACGATTGGCGCTCGAAGCTCTCGGTCTACAATGGCGCGACCTTCAACCTCGCGCATAATCTCGGGCAGATGCTGCATTACCGGCCGCGCAACCGGTTCGAGGATATCGACGGGGTCTATCTCACCGGGGGCGGCACGCATCCCGGCTCGGGGCTGCCGACCATCTTCGAGAGCGCCCGGATCGCCAGCAAGCTCTGCGCCGAGGATATGGGCCTGCCGGGTGCGGGCGCGATGACGACGACACTGCCGATGGAGGCTGCGGAATGACGAAGACGGGGATCATCGGGGGCGGCCTTGGCGGCCTTGCCGCCGCCTGCACGCTGGCGGCACGCGGCCATGACGTCGTGCTGTTCGAGAAGAACGACTGGCTCGGCGGCAAGGCGGCGGTGCTGGAGGAGGGGGGCTTCCGCTTCGACATGGGGCCCACGATCCTGACCATGCCGCGGGTGCTGGAGCGGATCTTCGCGGAGGCGGGCCGCGACCTGCATGCCGAGTTGGACCTGCGGCGGCTCGACCCGCAATGGCGCTGCTTCTACGACGACAAGACGGTGCTCGATTTGCGCGACGACCCGAGCCAGGCGGCCGAGGCGATCGGGCGGCTCTCGCCCGGGGACCGCGCCGGGTTCGAGCGGTTCATGGAGGTGGCCAGGCAGCTCTCGGACGTCTCGGACCGGTTCTTCTTCTGGAAATCGGTCGAGGATCTGCGCGACACGATGGATCTCAAGGCGAACATGAGCCTCGCCACGCTGAAGGACGTGATGGCGCTTAGGATGCACCGCACCGTGGCCGGGCAGATCAAGCGCGACGTGAAGGACCGCCGCGTGGCCCAGATGCTGGAGCATTTCATCCAGTATGTCGGCTCCTCGCCGCTGGCCTCGCCGGCGGTGCTCTGCGGCATCGCGCAGATGCAGCAGGGCGAGGGGGTCTGGTACCCGATGGGCGGCACCCGCGCGGTGCCGCTGGCGCTGACCCGGCTGGCCGAGGCGCTTGGCGTCGAGATCCGCACCGGCGCGGGCGTGCGCCGGATCGAGGTGACGAAGGGCCGGGCCCGGGCGGTGATCACCGATGCGGGCGAACGCGTCGCCTGCGACCACGTGGTGTCGAACATGGACAGCGTGCGCACCTATCGCGAGCTGGTCGGCGGCGCCGAGGGCCGGGCCTTCGACAGAACCCGCAAGCGCGAGGCGGCCTGCTCGGGCGTGGTGCTCTATCTCGGTCTCGATCGCGCCTACGAGCATCTGGCGCATCACAACTTCGTCTTCTCGCGCGACCCCGAGGAGGAATTCGGCGCGATCTATGACAAGGGCGAGCCGGCGCCGGACCCGACCGCCTATATCGCCGCACCGGCGCGCACCGAGCCCGGCGTCGCGCCGGAGGGCGGCGAGGCGCTCTATGTCCTCGTGCACACGCCCTATCTGCGTCCCGGCCATGACTGGAAACAGATGCTGCCGGGCTACCGCGAGGTGATCCTCGACAAGCTGCGGCGTAGCGCCGGGATGGAGGATATCGACGCGCGCATCGTGGTCGAGCGCAGCCTGACGCCGCAGGACATCCACGAGCGTTACAACGTGCTCGACGGCGCGATCTACGGTCTGGCGAGCCACGGCAAGGTGCTGGGCGCGTTCAAGCCGGGCAACCGCTCGCGGCAGGTCGAGGGGCTGTATCTCGCGGGCGGCTCGGCGCATCCGGGGCCGGGCATGCCGATGGCGTTGATGTCGGGCTGGATCGCGGCTGACACGCTCGACCGTGACGCGGGGGGCGCGCGTGAGGCGCGCGACGACGCGGGCGGAGCGCGGCGGCAGCAGGCGGGCGCGGATGTCGCGGCCGAGTGATCCCGAGGCCGCGCGGTCGCCCCGGATGGCGGGCTTCTTCGCGGAGGTGATGCGGCGCCAGCTGGCGCGGCAGTTCCGGGCGGTGCGGATCGCCCGCCCCGGCCTGCCGACGCTGGATCCGGCCCGGCCGGTGATGGTGGTGACGAACCACCCGTCATGGTGGGACCCGGCGGTGTTCATCGCGCTGCATGACATGCTGTTCCCGGACCGCACCGGCTTTGGCCCGATCGAGGCGGCGATGCTGGAGAAATACCCTTTCATGGCGCGGATCGGCCTGTTCGGCCTCGAGGAGGGTCCGCGCGGCGCGGCCGGCTTCCTGCGGGTGGCGGGGCGGATCGTGTCGCGGCCCGACCGGGTGCTGTGGATCACCGCGCAGGGGCGTTTCGCCGATCCGCGCGAGCGGCCGCTGGCGCTGCGCCCCGGTGCGGCGCATCTCATGGCGCGGCATCCGGATCTGGTGGCGCTGCCACTGGCGCTCGAATACCCGTTCTGGTCCGAGAAGCGGCCCGAGGCGCTGCTGCGCTTCGGTGTGCCGCTGGCGGCGCGCGGAGGCGAGCCGGTGGCCGCTCTCGCGGCGCGGCTGGAGGCGGCGCTGACCGAGACCTGCGACGGTCTGGCGGCGCGGGCGGTGGCGCGCGACGCATCGGCCTTCGACGTGGTGCTCGGCGGGGCGCGCGGCACCGGCGGCGTCTACGGGTTGTGGCAGCGCGGGCGGGCGGTGCTGGCGGGGCGGCGCTTCGCGCCCGATCACGGGGAGGAGGGATGATCCTGGTCCTGTCGATCCTCGCTCTGGCGCTGGCCGGGCTATTCGCCGCGATGTGCGTGGTCAATCTCGCGGTGCTGCGGCCGCCGAAGGGGGAGGGGGGCGAGGCGGTGTCGATCCTGATCCCGGCCCGCGACGAGGCGGCCAATATCGACGCCGCGCTCGATGCGGCGCTGGCGCAGCGCGGCGTCGAGATCGAGGTGGTGGTGCTCGATGACGGTTCGACCGACGGCACGGATGCGATCGTCGCGGCGCGCGCCGAACGCGATGGGCGGATTAGGCTGCTGCGCGGCGCGGCGCTGCCGGAGGGCTGGATCGGCAAGACCCATGCCTGTTGGCAACTCTCGAAGGCGGCGCGGCACCCGGTGCTGCTCTTCGTCGATGCCGATGTGCGGCTTGCCCCCGACGCCGCGGCGCGGCTCTCGGGCGAGATGGCGAGGCGCGATCTCGACCTGCTCAGCGGCTTTCCACGGCAGGTCACGCCGACATGGGCCGAGAAGATCGTGATCCCGCAGATCTTCACCACGCTTCTGGGCTACCTGCCGCTGCCGATGGCGCGGGCCCGGCCCGACCCGGCCTTTGGAGCGGGCTGCGGCCAGCTGATGGCGGTGCGCCGCGCAGCCTATGACGCGGCGGGCGGTCACGCGGCCTTCGCGAGCCGGATGCATGACGGGTTGGAGCTGCCGCGCCGGGTGCGGGCCACGGGCGGGTGCAGCGATCTGTGCGACGCGACGCCGGTCGCGACCTGCCGGATGTACGAGACCCCCGCCGCAATCTGGCACGGGTTTTCCAAGAACGCGACCGAGGGCATGGCCACGAAGCGGGCGCTGCCGGTCTGGACGCTCTTGCTGTTCGGCGGCCACGTTCTGCCGTTCCTCACGCTCGTCGTGGCGCTGATCACGGGGGCGGGCTGGGCCGCCGTGGTCTCGGCGCTGGCCTGCGCGCTGGTGCTGGGTGCGCGCATCGCCATGGCGCTGCGGCTGCGGCAGTCGTGGCTTTCGGTCGTGGCGCATCCGCTTGGCGTGATGGTGGTGCTGGCGATCCAGTGGAGCGCGCTGATCGGGGCGGGGCGCGGCCGCCGCGCGGTCTGGCGTGGCCGCGACTACGGCATGGGCTGAGCGCTCAGCCGATCAGTGATTTCAGGATGCGTTCGACGTTGCGACCGTAAGGCGGGCGCACCAGCCGTGCCAGCGAGGGCCGCGCGATCATGGTGCTGCGCGGCCGGGTGAAGGCGCGGAAGCCCTCGGCCCCGTGATAGGCGCCCATGCCAGACGCGCCGGCGCCGCCGAAGGGCAACTGCTGCACGCCGACATGCAGCACCGCCTCGTTGATCACCGCGCCGCCCGCCGGGATCGCCTCGGCCTCGGACCGCGCGGCGGTGAGATCGCGGCCATAGACGTAGAGCGCCAGCGGGCAGGGGCGGGCGGCAACGAAGTCGCGCGGCTCGTTCGGCGCGTCATAGGGGATCACCGACAGGATCGGGCCGAAGATCTCCTCGCGCATCAGCGGGTGGTCCGGGTCGGGGTCGATCACCGCGACCGCGCCCATGCGCGGCGGCGCGGGCGGGCGCGCCATCAGCGGCACCGGGTGGAGCCCATCGAGCAGTGCCGCGAGCCGGTCGCGATCGGACGCGCGGGCGATCGCGGCGTAGTCGGGCCCGGCGGGGTCGGGATAGAGGGCTTCGGTCGCGCGCTTCAGCGCCGCGACGAAGCGGTCGAGCATCTCGCGCGGCACCATCGCGTAATCTGGGGCAACGCAGGTCTGCCCGGCGTTCAGCAGCTTGCCCGCCATGATCGAGCGGGCGGCCGCGTCGATGTCGGCATCGGGGCGCAGGATCGCGGGCGACTTGCCGCCCAGCTCCAGCACCACCGGCACGAGGTTTTGGGCCGCCGCCGCCATGATGTGGCGGCCCGTGGCGGTGGAGCCGGTGAAGAACAGCCCATCGAGCGGCGCGGCGGCCAAAGCCCGCGCCTGATCAGCGCCGCCGGTCAATACGCGGGCGCGATCTGGGATCGCGCGTTCGACGATCCGCGCGATCAGCGCGGCGCTGCGCGGCGTGTGCTCCGAGGGGTGCAGGATCGCGCGGTTGCCACCGGCGATGGCGGCGACGAGCGGCACCAGCGCCAGCTGCACCGGGTAGTTCCATGGCCCGATGATCCCGACCCGGCCCAGCGGCACCCGGTCGACCCGCGCGGTCGAGGGCCATAGATGCGGCGGCAGTACCACGCGTTCGGGCCGCATCCAGCGCCGCAGATGGCGCCGCGCGTGCTGCGCCGCGCCGATCACCATCGCCACCTCGGTAAGCAGCGTCTCGGGTCTTGGCCGCGCCCCGAAATCACCGGCGACGGCTTCGGCGGCCGCCTCGGCATGGGCGCGCATCTCGCGCTCCAGCGCTTCCAGATGCGCCTTGCGGGCGGCGCGGTCCGGGGTGGGTTCGGCCGAGCCGAAAGCGTCGAGCGCCGCTTCGAGGGCGGGGTCGGGTGTCGCGGTCATCCTGCCTCCTGGCGCGCGGCGCGGTCATGCCCGTCATTGGCGCGAAAGCCCCGTTCGGTCCAGTCGCCATAGATGATCGGGTTGCGGGCGCAGAAGGAGACGAGCAGCCCCGAGAGCGGCCAGCGGGCGCCATGGCGCAGCCGCCGCTGCGCCGCGACGGCACCGTAGCTCGCCCCGGCGAGATTGGCCGCCACGTCGCCCATCGTGTCGGGCAGGCCCGAGCGCTGCGCATTGGTGCCGAAGACGGCGTCGATCGCGAACTCGAACAGCTCCCAGCCGGCGCCGACCAGCGCCGCGAAGCCGACCCCGAGCGTGCCGAGGATCCACAGGGCGGTGCGCGGCGGCGCGCCCGCCGTAGGCAAGAGCGCCATGGCGACGCCGGCGAGCGCCAGCACCGCCGAGGCCAAGGCGTGCAGCAGCAGGTCCCAGACCGCGCTGTCGCGGTAGAGGCCCGCCGCCTCGCCCAGCACGAAGGCGGCCAGGCAGAAGCCGAGCACGCCGGTCGAAAGACCCGGCGGCATCGCGATGCCCGAGACGCGGGTATAGAGCGGCAGCAGCAGCGCCAGCGCCATCGCCCCGAGCGCGGCCAGCGTCAGGAGCGGCTGCGCCGACAGGGCGCCCGCCGCGGCGATCAGCCCGGCGCCGCCCCAGAGGATCAGCCGGGGCAGGGTGGTGGGTCGCAGCAGGCCGGTCCGGATCATCTGGCGGTCTCGCATCGAGGTGTCGGGGCGCAACTTAGCGCGCCCGCGCGGGGGCCCAAATCAGCGGCCTAGGCTGGGGCTCGGGCCGGGGTCGGCACCGGGGTCTGCACTGGGGGCCGCCTAGCGCTTGATGATGATGTAGAGCGCGTGGATGATGCCGGGGACATAGCCGAGGAGCGTCAGGATCACGTTGATCCAGAAATGCTTGCCCAAGCCTTCCTGCAGGAACACGCCGAGCGGCGGCAGCAGGATGGCGACGATGATGCGGATGATGTCCATTCGGGCTCCTCGTGGCGCAGGCGCGCCGGTTCGTGTCACGGGTCGGGAAGCCAATGCGGCGCATCCGCATCGGTTCCGCGCGGATGCGTGGCGGATGAACGGGCGCTGATCCGCGCGGCCTCGTGACCTCACCTTTACTAACGTCGGCTAACGACATATATATCCGTTAGCGAAGGAGGTCCGCCATGATATCGCAGGCAGGTGCACATCAATCCGGGGTCGATGGGTTCGGCGAGGTGATGTCCTCGCTGTCGCGGCTTCGGCTCGACCATCTCGCCGCGCCGCTGGCGCGGGCGGTGGACAGCTATCTCGCCGATCATGCGCGACAGCTCAGGGCGTTGTCGCGGCCCGAGCCGCTGACCGCTGCCGAGGAGGCGGCGCTTGCCTCGGTGGGCGTCGGGCGCGGCGTCGGCGAGCCGGATCTCGGCCCCGTCATGGGGGTGGCGGTGCGGCTGGCCGCGATCCAGGCCGGGGCGATCCCGCTCAAGGCGGCGGCGGCGCGGCTCGGGGTCAATGACAGCCGGTTGCGGCAGCGGATCAAGGCGCGGACGCTCTACGCGCTGCGCCAGCCGGGCGGGCGGGGCTGGATGGTCCCGGCGTTCCAGTTCCTCGGCGATGCGGAGCTGCCGGGCCTCGCGCAGGTGCTCCCGGTAATCCGCGAGGACATTCACCCGGTCGAGCTGGAGAGCTTTCTGACCACGCCGCAGCCGGATCTCGAGGATACGGATGGCGCGGCGATGCGGCCCGTGGACTGGCTCGCACAAGGGCGCGACCCCGGCGCGGTGCGGGCGCTGGCGACCGGGATCTGATGCCGAAATTCCCCGAGCCGCCGGAGCGGGCAGTGCTCGAAGCCCTCGGCCCCGAGATCCGCGAATGGCCGCGCGCCGCGCCGCTGGGGCGGATCTTCATGCGCGGCGGCGCGCATCCGGTGGAGTGGAACAGCTTTCGCCATTGGGGCCCGACCGATGCGCGGTTCGACCATCACCTGCCGGGGCCGGATGGCAGCGGTGCGCAGCAGGCGCGCGGCGTGCTTTACGCGGCGGGGCCGGGGGGCGCCGGGGCGCTCGCGACCTGCGTGGCCGAGGTGTTCCAGGCCAAGCGGATCATCAATCGCAGCCATGGCGCGCCGTGGTTCTGCGTCTTCGCCACCACGCGGCCGCTGCGGCTGCTCGATCTCACCGGACGCTGGCCGACGCGGGCCGGCGCTTCGGCGGCGATTGCCACCGGTGCGCGGGGCCGGGCCCGGCGCTGGAGCGCGGCGGTCTACGAGGCCTATCCGATGATCGATGGGGTGATCTATCGCTCCTCCATGGCCGGGGATGCCGAGGCGGTGGCGCTCTACGAGCGGGCGGCCTCGGCGCTGTCGGAGCGGCCGCAATTTCATCGGGCGCTGGAGGACCCGGCGCTGCAGCGGCCGCTGCTCGATGCCGCCGCCGCGATCAATTACGGGCTGCTTTGAAGGCGGGCGGCGCCGGGCCGGTTCAGCCGGGCTTGTCGAGCTGCTCGGTCGCGACGATTGACATGTCGCGAATCCGGTCGTGGGCCTCGGCTCCAAGCGGCGCGCGGGACCGTGTCACGTCGTGCAGGCGGCGCAGCAGCTGCCCCACCTCCTCGATCTCCGCATCGGTGAAGTCGCGATCCGAGCGGGAGAAGCCGCCGAGCGAGAAATTCGGGCCCTCATGGATCGAGTGGCTGTGGCCGAAGGTGAGACCGTATTCGCGGGCCAGCGCGAAGAGCCCGGTGTCGTCGGTCGCCTCGAATTCGGGCCAGCGCCGGACGCCCTGTTCCTGCATCGACCAGCGGACGGTCGGATCGCGCATCAGCCAGCCCTGGCGCGCGTAGAGTTCGCGAAACTCCGGCGGATAGCATTCGAACATGTATGCGGCGGAGGTGAACCGGAGATGCAGACCAACGGCGAAGCCCGCCGTGGCGATCTGCTTGAGGCGGCTCAGGGTGTCGATGACGATCATTGCGGTCTGCATGCACTTGTCTTTCGGGGTTTTCGAGGGATATCACAACGGTTCCAGCGCCGGAAGGTTTGCCCTGCCTGGGTGAACGGTTGCATGATCGCATCATCGGCCAACCGCAATGTCTCCGATAGGGGCCGCGCAACCGATAGGCCAAGACATTGATATCGAAGGACGCATCCGAGGAATTCGCGCGACTCGCGCCGAGCGGCTTCTATGTGGCTCTCAGGGTGCGCTTCGCGTTTCCGGCCACCGAGCTCAACGCGCTGCCGCGCGAATGGGTCGACCTCTATTCCAGACGCCGGTTCCTTTTCGACGATCCGGCGCTGCGCTGGTCCTGCGACCATGTCGGCGCGGTGCGCTGGAGCGCACTGGCCGAAACGGACCCGCTGGAGATCGTCCGGCAGTCCTGGGCCTTCGGCCTGCGCTACGGCGCCGTCGTCGCCTTCAGCGAGAGCGACGGGCGGCGCAGCTACGGGTTGTTCTACCGGCCGGGCCGCGAATATGGCGATGCGGAGCTGGCGGATCTGGCCGAGCGCGTGGCGGCGCTGCATGTCGGGCCGGGGCGCGCCGGCACGCTGACCCGGGCCGAGCTGGCGGTGCTGGAGGCGGTCCGCGACGGCACGAAGATCAAGGAGATCGCCCACGCTTTCGGGGTCAGCGAAGGCGCGATCAAGCAACGCCTGAAGAACGCCCGCGACAAGCTCGGCGCCGCGAACGGTACCCAGGCCGCGGTCATGGCCTCGCGTCTCGGCCTGATCTAGGCCGGGCGCGGATCGGCGCCCCGGTTCTATTCGACGGGCGCCGACAGGGTTTCGGGTTCGGCCGAGGGCGCGATCCGGTCGATCATCGCCTCACCCAGCATCCAGGCCACGATGAGCGCGACCAGAGCCGCCGCGCCCCAGAGCAGATACATGCCCGGCTTGGCCGGGCCCTTGTTGATGTCCATCTCGACGATCCTTCTCGGCGACTGGTGCCGCCATAGTAGCGCGGATCGGCGCGGATTTCCCCGGATTCGATGCGGTGCCCGTGATCGGGCTGCGTATTCAGGCCCTCATGTAGGCCCAGCCCTCGTGCTGGCGCGTCGCGATATGCAGTACGGCGGCGGACACGACCCGCGCCGTCTCGGGCGCAACGAGACCCTGCGCGGCGAGCGAGTTGCCGCAAAGGAGCAGCGGCGGCTCGACCTCGCCGGTCTCGATCGCGGTGGCCACGGCGCCGGCATTGACGACGATCTCGACCTCGGCCGTGGGGTCGGCGCGCAGCAGGTTGCGGGCGTTGGAGCGGGCCCGCGCGAGGGCCGCCGCGGTGGGCGCGTGGATCAGCAGTCGCAGAGCCATGTCACAGGGCCTCCTGGATGTCGGTGACGAGCGGGGCGAAGCCCGGATCCTCGCGGCGGCCCTCGAGTGGCAGCGCGACGCGGCGGTCGAGGCCGATGCGGGCGGGTTGGCCCGAGAGCACGATGACGCGTTCGCTGAGCAGCGCCGCCTCGGCGATGTCATGCGTCACGAAGAGGATCGCCGCGCCCGAGGCCGACCAGATCCTGAGCAGCTCGTCCTGCAGCGCGCCGCGCGTCAGCGCGTCGACCGCCGAGAAGGGCTCGTCCATCAGCAGCACGTCGGGCCGCACCACCAGCGCCCGGGCGATGCCGCCGCGCTGGACCTGCCCGCCGGAGAGCTGGTGCGGATAGCGATCGGCGAGATGCTCCATCCGGGTCAGGCGCAGCACCTCGTCGACCCGCTCGCGCCGCTCGCTGGCGCTGAGCGACAGCCCCTCGAGACCGTATTCGACGTTGCGCCTGAGCGTGCGCCAAGGCAGCAGGCGGCCGTCTTGGAACACGATGGCGCGGCGGCGCTGGCCCGGCCGCTCGGGGCTGGTGAGATCGATGGTGCCGGCATCGGGCGGCAGCAGCCCGGCGATGGCGCGCAGCAGCGTCGACTTGCCGACGCCCGAGCCGCCGACCAGCGCCACGAAGCCGCCCGCCTCGATGTCGAGGTCGAAATCCTGAAGCGTCGGGCGCTCGGCCCCGGGGAAGCGCAGGCTCAGCCCGCGCGCGGTCAGGACGGGCGCCATGCGAGAAGCCTCCCCTCGATCAGCGAGAACAGAGCGTCGGACAGGGTGTAGACCACGGAGATCGCCAACATGTAGACCACCACCGCCTCGTAGGCGCCGACGCCGGCGGCGGCGTTCATCTCCTGGCCCATGCCGGGCACGCCCAGAAGCTCGGCCGCGATCAGCGTCATCCAGGCCTGGCCGACGCCGGTGCGCAGCCCCGAGAGGATGCCGGGCGACGCGGCGGGCAGCGTCACCGAGCGGTGCCGCTTGAAATAGGCGCCCTGGCCGAAGGCGCGGGCCAGCTCGTGGTAGCGCGGATCGACGTTGCGCACGGCTGCGTAGGTGGCGAAGTAATTCACCCAGAACACGCCGATCGAGATCACGAAGGCGGCGCCCGCATGGCTCACCTTGAACCAGGCGATGGCGAAAACCACCCAGGCCAGCGGCGGGATCGGCCGCAGAATACGCGCGAGCCAGGCATGCGCCGCGTCGAGCCGCGGCAGCGTCGCGGTGGCGAGGCCCACCGCGATGCCCAGCACCGAGCCGAGGCCCAGCCCCCAGACGTAATGGACGAGCGAGGAGCCTATGGCCGGCAACAGCCGGCCCGAGACGATCTCGTCGCGGATCGCGGCCGGAACCAGGAACGGGTCGGGCATAGTGCCGGGCGTGGTCCAGCCGAAGCTCCCGGCTGCCTTCCACAGCGCGACGAATGCCACGAGACCGGCGGCGCCGAACGCGGCCCGCCGCATCCCGCGCGGTGCGGCGGCGCTCATCGTGCGGCTGCGCGCTCGAAGACGTCGAGGTCGAACAGCGCGTCGAGATCGACCGGCTGCGCCAGCGTGCCCAGCTCGATCTGGAAGTCGTGCATGGCGCGGGTGCCCTCGGTGATGCGGTTCGGATCGGCGACGAACTGCTCCGAGGACCGTGAGATCGCGGCCTCGACCACCGCCGGGTCGAGACGGCCGCCGCCGACATGCTTGGCGACCATCGGCGCGGCGGTGGCGGCGTCGCTGGCGAGCAGATCGGTCGCGGCGATATGGGCCGCGACCAGCGCCTCGACGGTTTCGGGCGACCGCTCCAGCAGCCCCTCGCGGACCGCGAGCACCGCGCCGGGCTGATCGGGGAACATCTCCGCCCCTGCGGCCACCACCTCGGCGCCCTCGACGCGGGCGAGCGTCGTCGAGACGACCGGCTCGAGGATCGCCGCGCCGTCGACCGCGCCGGTCAGCAGCGCCTGCTGTACCTGTGCCGTGCCCTGATGGATGATCTCGATCAGGTCGGGATCGATCCCCGCCTCCTCGCGCATCCAGTATTGCAACACGGTTTCCGGCACCGAGCCGGTGGGGAAGGTCGAGATGACGGGTTTGCGGCCCTCGCGCGCGGCGAAGGCCGCGAAGGCGGTGGCGGCGTCGGCGCCCTCGAAATCCGCCGCCAGCGGCGGCAGCGCGACGAGCGAGATCTGCTCGACGATGTTTGAGGCCACGACCTTGATGTCGGCGCCGCGACCGCGCGCCACCATGGCCGGGCCGATGCCGAGATAGGCGACGTCGAGCTGACCGGCCAGCAGCGCCTGCACCATAGCCGGACCGTTCTGGAACTCGACCAGATCGGCGTCGATCCCGGCCTCGTCGAGCGCGCCGTTCTCGAGCGCCACGAAGAGCTGCGACACCGGCAGGATCGGCATGTAGCCGATTTCGATCTCGGTATCCTGTGCCAGCACGGGCGCGGCGGCCAGTCCGGCGGCGAACAGGGTGGTGAATGCGGTCTTCATCTCGGAGCCTCGCGCTGGGTTTGTCGTCACTTAACGCGGCCATGGCGTGGGCGGGAGGTGAGGCGGCGCGAAAGGGAAACCCGTCTTTTCGGGCCTGTCCGGCTGGTCCGGGTGTTCCGCGCGATGCCCGGCCATAGGAACGCCGATCCCCCGAGGCGGCGCGCGAATGGGCAAGGCACCGCTCGTTCGGGGCCCGACGGGAGATTTGCGCGCCGGTCGGGCCGGAATCGCGCTAGGCTGAAGCGCATGAAACGATGGGTTCTCATCGCCTTGCTGGTCCTCGCCGGGCCGGCGTTCGCGCAGGAGCGGCGCGAGACCGGGCTGGAGCTGGTGCTGCTGGCCGATGCCTCGGGGTCGATCGACGCCGAGGAGCTGGCGTTCCAGCGACAGGGCTATGCGATGGCGCTCACCGATCCGCGGGTCGTCGCGGCGATCGAGGACAGCACTTACGGCACCATCGCTGTCACCTATGTGGAATGGGCGACGAACACGGCGGTGGTGGCGGATTGGACGATCATCGACGGGTCGGAGGCGGCGCGCGGTTTCGCCGACGCGCTGCTCGGGCCGCCGCGCCGTGCCGTGGGGCGCAACGCGATCGGCGGCGCGCTGCTCGAAGGCAAGCGGCTGATCGAGAGCAATGACATCGACGCGCCGCGCGCGGTGATCGACTTTTCGGGCGACAGCATCGGCAATTCCTCGGGGCCCTCGATCGCGGCTGCGCGCGACGAGGTGCTGGCGGCGGGGATTACGATCAACGCGCTGCCGATCCTGCGGCCCGAGGACGGGCGCCGGGCCGGAGCCGATCTTGAGGCGGAATATGCCCGCCGGATCATCGGCGGGCCCGGCGCCTTCATGGTCACAGCCGAGAGCCGCGCGACCTTCGCCGAAACGCTGCGCCGCAAGCTGGTGCTGGAGATCGCGGGACCGGAGGTGGCGCGGCGGCACGCGGCGCGATAGGCCCGCGTCATGCAGCGGGGTCAGGCGGCCTGGTGCTGTGCCCGCCAGCCACGCCGCAGCCACCATGTCAGGCCGCAGGCGGCCGCCATGGCAAGGATCAACCCGACCGAATTGGCGATCAGCGTCGCGATCTCGGCGATCCTCTCGGCGAAGGCGTAGCCGAGCCAGCTATAGGCGAGGCACCATGTCACCGCGCCCGCAGCTGCCGCCGCGCTGAAGCGCGACCGGTCGAGCCCGAGCGCGCCGGAAAGGTAGCCGACATAGGGGCCGAGCGGGCTCAGCACGGTGCGGCTGAGGAACACCGCCAGCAGGCCGCGCCGTTCCAGCAGGTCCTGCGCGCCGCCCAGCACGGCGGCGGAGCCGGGTCGGCGCCCAAGCCGCGCGATCAGCGGCGCACCGCCCGCGCGGGCAAGGTGATAGGCGATCTGGTCGCCCGCCACGAAGCCCGCCAGCGCCGCCAGCAGCAGCTGCCAGTAGACCAGGTCGCCCGCCGCCGCGAAGCCGCCGGCGGCCATCACCAGCATCGACGACGGGATCGGCAGCGCCAGGCAGGACAGCGCCACCGAGGCCATGACCAGCCAGTTGCCATAGACCGGCACCAAGGCGAGCAGGGTATCGGTCATTGCGAGGTGCCCTCCCTCTCGGCGCGGGCGGCCTCGATCCGATGCCGGAACCGCTCCAGCTCGGGCCCGTCCCCGAGCACATCCGAAAGGGTCATCGGGCCTTCATGGGGCCGCGCATGCGGGTCGGCGGGCAGGAGGCTGAAGACGATTGACGGCGGCAGGCCATAGCTGCGGGCGACATAGCGCGGCGTCATCCACGGTTCGATCGGCCGTTCGGCATGGGGCGGGGCGAAAAGCCGGGTGGTGGCGATGCCGACCTGCCATCCGAAGCCGAGCCCCGCCGCGACCGCGAGGGCCAGCAACAGGGCCGCGACGGGATGCCGGCGCGACAGGAAGCGAAACAGGCGGCGTGCTCCGGTCATGATCCTCGACCCCGTCACGGGTGCTGCGACCCCGCCCACCTGCTCAGCGGCGGCTGCGATCGGCCGGGCCGATGGTGCCGTCACCGTCGCGGTCCAGCCGCGAGACAAGGCGGTCGATCCGGCTCTCCATCTCTTCCTCGGAGATCTGGCCGTCGCCATCGGCGTCGAGCGCCTGGAACGCATCGACCATCCGCTCGCGCGTGAAGGCGTTGTAGAGCGTTTCGAACTCGGCGATCTCCAGCGCGCCGTCGCCGGAGGCGTCTGCGCTTTCGACCTGTGCGGCGCGGAAGGCGTCGATCTCGGCCCGGGTCAGCGCCCCATCCTCGTTCGTGTCGGCCTGTTCGATGATCTGCTGCAGCATCATCGGGCCGCCGCGACGGCCGTGATGGCGATGCCCGCCCTTGCCGCCGAAACCGGCGCGGAAGCGTTCGATGACGCCAGGCCGCTCCGGGGTCTGGGTCGTGGCGCTTTCGGGGGCTTCCGCGACGGGCTGGCTCTGGGCCGTGGCGATGGCGGCGCCGGCGCCGAGCAGCGCGGTCACGAGGAAGGCGGCGGGAAGCAGTGTCTTGGGTGTCATGGCGATCGGTCCTCGGGTCTGGTCCGGGCTGCGATGCCCGGGCCTTCGTCGAGAACCGTCCTGCCAGCCATGGCGGATCGGCGCCACGCGGGCTTTGTCGCCATGTATCGCAAGGCGGGCGGGGGATACATTTCGCGACAATATCCCCCGGCCGCCGGTGTCTTGCGCTCAGCTGTCCTGCAGGAAGAACCGGATCATGCCCTTCGAGGCGTTGGGCCCTGCCGGGTCGGTATAGCTGCCCTCGGGGCGGCCGCCGGACCATGCGTGGCCCGCGCCCGCCACGATCCAGCTTTCGGCGCGGACCCGGCCTTGCGCGTCCTTGTGAAGCCTGCGGCGATAGGGCCGGGCCGCCTCGTCCTCGGCGGGCGCGGCGTCCTCGCCCCGCGAGCCCAGGATCCTTTCGGCGTTGGAGATATCGACCGTGCGGTCGGAATCGCCATGGATGACGATCAGCCGCGGGCCGGTGGCGGCGGCGGCGCGACCGGCGCCCTGGCCGCGCATCGCGGAAAAGGCCGAGACCATGTCCTGCGCGGCACCCGCCGGCAGGCCCGAATGCACCCCGATCGCGCCGAAGATGTCGGGATGCGTCTCGCCCAGGATCGCCGCCATCGCGCCGCCCGCCGACAGCCCCGCCACGAAGCAGCGCTCGCGCCCGAGCCCGAACTCGGCGCAGAGCGCCGAAGTCAGGCCGGCCAGGATCGCCGGTTCGCCCCGCGCGGCCTGCTGGTGCCCGGCCTCGAACCAGTTCCAGCACGACATCATGTTGTGGTCGCGGGTCTGTTCGGGCCAGGCCACCGCGAGATCGGCGGCCTCGGCGGCGGCGTTCATCCCGGTGCCGCGCGCGAAATCCTCGGGCGTCTGAGTGCAGCCATGCAGCATCACCACGAGGCCCTGCACCCGCGCGGCACCGCAGGAGGGGATGTAGAGCCGGTAGTTCCGCGCGCCCTCTGGGCCGGAATGGCTGCGCGACAGGAATTGCGCCCCCTCGGGCATCTCGGGCATCGTGGCGTCGCCCGGCACGACGCCGCGCCCGGCAGGGCGGAGCTGCCCCGGCAGCCCGGCGAAGGCGCCGGCCAGCGCGTTGGGCAATGCACCGGACAGCGAATTGGTCGCGGGGCCGCAGTCGGCACAGCCGCTCATCTGCGCCCTTAGCCGCTCGAACAGGGAGAGGGGCTCGGCGGTATCGGCCGCGTCGCTGCCCTGGCCTGCCTCCTCGTCGAGGATCTCGGCATCCTCGACCTGTGGATCGCGGCGCCATTTCGAGGCGCGGGGCAGGGCGGCGGGCGGGGTCGTCGCCGCCGGCTCGGGTTGGTCGGGCCGCGCGCCGCCACCAAGCGCGGCCTGGATCTCGCGGGTGGCACCCATCGGGTCCTGCGCCCGCACGGCAGCCAGTGCCCGCCGCATCGCGGCGGTCATGTCGATACTCATCTCGCTCGTCCTTTCGCAGCCCGCTCGGGGCGTCACTTGATCCGGTCCGCCAAGGCGGATTTGAGGGCCGGGCTCGCCTGGAGCGCGCCCAGAACGGTCAGCGAGGCGATGGTCTGCCGCGCCAGATCGGGGTCGATGTCGGGGGCGAAGCGGGCAAGGCCGACAACGCGGACATGCAGCACCTCGCCCTTGTCGCGCAGCGCCTCGAGATCGGCACGCAGGAAGTCATAAAGCCCCACTTCGAGCCGGTGCCGCGCCACCGACCGGTCGATCTCGCCCGCCTGCGCCGCAAGCTGGGTGCGGATCGCGGTGCGGATGAAGTCGGTCCGGTTGCTGAAGAAGCCTTCCTGCACCAGCAGATCGATCCGACCCAGATCGACCGGGCCGAGATTTATGGTGATCTTCTCGCTCTCCGCCGTTTTCTCGCGCTTGGCCACAAACCATCCTCATGCCATCCATATGGATGGTGATATGGCGAGTCTGCTGCGCATTGCAATCCCCTTGAAGCGTCCGGGTGGTCACGACCATGCGAACGGATGGGGCGAGGGATGGATGCGGAGAGGGGGAAGAGGGATGCCTTTGAGATGCCCATTGCCTATGGAAAGGGCGACTTGCGGCGGCCTTGTCGTTGGATCCCGCAGTTCCTGCATAGTCGCCGCGATCGGCGAACGAACCTCGTGCCTCGAGCCATCGAGTTGATCCAAGTCTTGGCAAGGAGGCTGGTTTTGAGCCAAGCCACTAAAATTCCGGGCATGTCACGGTTGCGACCGAGTTGAAGCAGGATCTCCACCGGACCGGTCCGGCCTATTTCATGAGAGCTACGAAGGCTTGGCCCGGCGCGTGTGGCGCGCAGTAGGAGTTTCCCGATCTCGGCGATCCAGCTGTGAAAGCAGCTCTTCTGATTGGCGACGGCGGCGTCCAGAATTGAAGGCTGTATGCGAACGGGAAAGGCGTATGCCGATGCTGACGGCCTAGCGATGGCCGACCCATCCCCGGTCGTCGGTAAAGGCACGACCAGGCGATATGGACACCGTCTCATAGCCGTCAGGCAACGCCGGCAACGGCGCGAGAGGTGCCGCCGACGCGGCGAGCACGACGTTGGCCCGTCCGCGTGAGCTCACCGGGCCCTGAACGGCATCGACGTGGGGATAGAGGTCTCTCAGGATCGCGTGCAAACCGCGCACGAGCGGGCCATCGGGCGCATCGATGAGGTTCACGTAGACGGGGCCGTCGACGATTTCTCGCAGACGCTCATAGGTCTCGAGCGTCGCGAGATGAGCGGGAACCGACTCAGAGGAGAACGCGTCCATGACGGCGGCGTCAAAGCGTCGATCCGCCTCGTTGATGTAGACACGGCCATCTTCGTGCACGATGCCGAGCCTGCCTGCATCCGCCGCGCCGCCGGAACCCGCGCGGGTCGCGTCGAAACCCGTTCGCGCGATCATCCTGCCGGCCGCAGGAAGATGCGCCTTCACGACGGAGGTGACGAGCGGGTCGATTTCCACCGCGACGGCCCGGGCCGTCGGTCGCGAGGCCAGCAACTTGGTGGGCAGCGTGTAGCCGCCGCCGCCGATGAAGAGCACCGCAGGTTCCGCACCGAGATCGCGGTCCATGCGGGCCCAAAGCCATTGGGCGTAGGACAGCACCAGCTCCGGCGAGCCCTCGGTGCCGACGCTTCTTTCCGCCGCCTGCGACGTCCGGTCGGCCTGAAGATAGACCGTATCGCCGCGGCGCAGGATGTCGATGCAGGACAGGCCGGATTCGTACTGGCAGACGCGGCCGCTCATCAGGCCCGCGGCCATGAGGAGGGCGGCGAGCGCCATGGAGACCGGCGTGACCGGCTCGGGCGGGGCCGGGGGCGTCGCGGCGGCGCTGGCCTCGGCGCCGGATGCCCCGCCGCGCACGAAGGGAACGCAGAGCAGGGCCACGGCGCCGCATGCAGCGAAGGTGGCCGCCGAACCGAAATGCGGCAGGGTGACGAAGCCGGCCAGCAGGGCGCCTGCGATGGCGCCGATCGAGCCTGAGGCCAGCACGAGGCCCAGCGACGAGCCTTCCCGCCCGGGCCGGGCCTCGACGGCCATCTTCGCGAGGAAAGGGGATGGAAAGCTGACGAGCACCGAGGCGGGAAAGAACGCCACCCATACGGTGATCAGCATCCCTCCTGTCCCGCGCGCCCCCATGGCGTAGAGCGCGGCGAGCACGGTGGGCGAAAGCGCCATCAGCACGGCCGTCGCGAGCAGCGCCCTGCGCACGTGCCGAATGGCGACCCGGCGCGGACGCTCTGCGGCGAACCCCCCGACAGCGTTGCCCACCGAGAACCCGGCGAGAACCGTGGCGATGACGGTCGTCCATGTCACCAGGGAGGTTCCGAAGAATGGGGCGAGGACACGTCCGGCGGCAATTTCGTAAGTGAGCCCGACGACGGACAGGACGAGGATCAGGCCGATCATGGTCCAAAAGCGCATATCGGTCTCTCCGTGGTCAGGTAGCCGGTGCCCGCTCGCCCGAGAGAGCGTAGTGGCCCCTTGCCTGAAGGGAAGGCGGTCGGTGTGCGCGATACTCGAACCGCGCCTCTGTGAGGCCTCAGGGTAGGGGGCTCACCGCCTCTTCTCCAGCTTCTTGACCCTCGGGCGGGCCCGGCTCCTCGTGACGTCCATCGGATCGTCCTTCTGCGCTCTCGATGCGGCCATGGCCCATGTCGAGGGTGATCGGCCCACAAAGGAATTGCCATTACACCCGGGCCTTCGACGACACCCGAAGCGGCGCGGGCGCGATCGTTCACCTGCATTCCAGCCACTCCGTGGCACTATCGATGATGCCCGGATCCAGAGAATGGTTTGACGGAAGAAGGGGGGTAAACGGCCATTCCCTGCGCCCGACCGGAATGGCGGCCATGACGCGAGCCGAACATGCAATTCACGACGGTTCGGACACGGCTAGGTCGAGTAACCTCGCCGCGTCTCGTATGGCGCCGATCAGGTGATCGCGGCTGTCATCGGTTGGCTGATCCGCCGAGAACAAGAGGCTGATCCCCCGGTTCGCGTCTGGCATGACCAGCGGCCTGACGACGACTTCCTTTCGGTGGATCGCCTGGCGACGGGCGAACAGGTCGGGCAGCACCGCGACACCGGCGCCGGTCGCAGCCATCAGCATGATGGAGTCGAGGCTCGTGCCTTCGTAGTCGTCCGATACGATGCCCCCGCTGAGTCCTGCGAGGCCATAGACGATCCGCGCCAGCCGGTGTCCCGTATCCAGCGTCAGGAGGCGCTGGCCGGTCAGATCGGCGCCGCCGACACGGTCGAGCGAGGCGATGGGATGATCCGGCGTCACTGCCACCCAGAGGGTCTCGGTGAACAGCGGATGCTGCCGGGTGTTCGGGTGGTCCTCGGGCGTCGAGATGATGGCATCGAAGCGCCCGTTGCGGATGCCTTCGTCGAGGCTCAGGGTGTTCTCCTCGCGCACGATGACGCGCAGCTCGGGCTGGTCGCGATGCAGCGAGTGCATCACCTGCGGCAGCAGGTAAGGCCCGATCGACGGCAGGACGCCGAGCCGCAACCGCCCGCCGAAGGGCAGCGTGGAGGTCATGACGCTGCGCAGGTTCTCGACCTCCGCCAGGATCCGTCGCGCCCGGTGGACGCATTCGAGCCCCTTGGCTGTCGCCTGCGTTCCGCCGCGCCCTCGCTTGAACAGCCGCACGCCGAGATCGGCCTCCACCGCTGCGATCTGGCTGGAGAGGCTCGGCTGGCTGACATGCAGCGTATCCGCGGCCAAGCTGAAGCTGCCGAGCTGATGCACCGCGACGATATATTCCAGCTGGCGAAGTGTCGGCCTCATGCATAGGTCCAGGCTATAGATGGCGCTGATAGAATGTATTTAAGCTATGCGGATTTCTGCGGCAATGGAGGCGAAACCGAAAGGAGTTCGCCGTGTCTGCCGTTCTCGACACCCTCACGGGCAACCTCATGGTGCCCACCATCCTGTTCTTCGTGCTTGGCCTGATGGCCGCCTTCGTGCGCAGCGACCTGTCCATTCCCGAAGGGGCAGCGAAGTTCATGTCGCTCTACCTGCTTCTGGCGATCGGCTTCAAAGGCGGCCATAGCCTGGCGGAGCATGGTCTGCGTAGCGAGTTGCTGGTCGCCATCCTGGCCGGTCTGCTCCTGTCCTTCCTGATCCCCTTTCTGGCCTTCGTGCTGCTTCGGGTCATGGCCCGGTTGGATGCGATGAACGCCGCCGCGGTGGCCGGACATTACGGATCGATTTCGATCGTCACCTTCGTTGCCGCCACCAGTCTGCTCGAACTGTCCGGCGTCGCGTTCGACGGCTACATGGTGGCGGTCGCCGCCAGCATGGAGGTGCCGGCGATCCTCTCGGCGCTGTGGATCGCGCACCGGTATTCCGGCGACCGGGAGGCGACCAGCAGCGTTCCGGCCCGCGAACTCTTCGCCAACGGTTCGGTGCTGCTGCTCACCGGCGCATTCGTGATCGGCGCCGTCACGCAGGACAAGGGCATGCAGATGATCGCGCCCTTCGTCGTCACGCCCTTTGTCGGCATCCTCTGCCTGTTCCTGCTCGACATGGGGATCTCTGCCGGCCGGAGCCTCTCGGCCAACCGGCACATGCTGAACCCGGGACTGTTCTCCTTCGGTCTGGTCATGCCGATCACCGGCGCGCTGCTGGGCTGGGCCGCCGGATCGATGATCGGGTTGCAGACCGGGAGCCTGTTCCTGCTGATGGTCCTGGCTGCTTCCGCCTCCTACATCGCGGTTCCTGCTGCGATGCGCATTGCACTGCCCAAGGCCGAGTCCGGCATCTACCTCACGCTTTCCTTGGGCGTGACGTTTCCATTCAACATCACGGTAGGTTTGCCGCTGTATCTATGGATGGCAGGTTTCGGCGCATGATGCCCACGAATTGGCCGGTCAGTGCTGAAGCTGACCTTCGTAGCGGAGCGTCTTGACGGCGATCAACGGTGACCGAGGTCAGCCACCTTCAGCGGCGAGATAATTCGGCGGCGCTGACCCTGTGGCCACTCGAACTCGACTGCCTATCGGTGTCATCTCACTGCCGGCGAGTGGGGGAGGTGCGCCTCGGGCGGCGCACCTGCTTGTTATGGAATAGTAGGCGAGTTCCAGTCGCCCGGACCCTACCCGATCCGGCCGCCACCCTGCTTCTGGATCACGACCACGGCGGGCCGGGGTGGCATGCCATCCGTGAAGTCGGGCCAGCGGGTCGAGGGGCTGTCGAAGGTCGAGCCGTCGCCCGGATGCTGGACCGCGAGGAACAAGGACTGGTCGTCGTTGACGAACCACGGGCCGCACATCTCCGCCCCCACCGGCACGCGGAAGAAATGCTTCGACGTGCCCCGCATCTCGCCCTCGGTTTCCATCGCCCAGAGGCCGTCGGCGCGCCCGGTGTCCTCGGCCGAGTTGCCGTCGGTCGCGATCCAGAGCCGACCCGCCGCGTCGACCGCACAATTGTCGGGCATGCCGAACCAGCCATGTTCGCTCGTTGCCGGCGAGAAGGTCGCGCCCACGTCCTCGACCGAGGGGTCGCCGCACTTGACGAGGATCTCCCACGGCATGGTGTCCGCCGCGAAATCGCCCTCCGGCGCGGTGATCTCGATGATGTGGCCGAAGGCGTTCTCGGCGCGCGGGTTGGCCGCGTTCTCGTCGCCCGGCTTGCGGCGCGTGTTGTTGGTCAGCATCACGTAGATCTTGCCGGTCTGCTCGTTCGGCTCGACGTCCTCGGGACGGTCCATCGGCGTCGCTTCGAGGAAGTCTGCGGCCCGCCGGGTCTGGATCAGCACGTCGCCTTGATCGGCAAAGCCGTTCTCGGCGGTCAGCGGTCCCTCGCCATGGATCAGCGGCAGCCAGGTCACGGTGCCGTCCTCGTCGAAGCGCGCGACCGAAAGCGTGCCGCGGTCGAGGATGTCAGGGTCCGGATTTTCCGGGTCATGCGCGGCCTCGGTGACGAAGCGATAGACGTAGTCGAACCGCTCGTCGTCACCCATGAACAGCGCGATCCGGCCATCGCCATTGACCGCCGGCATGGCGCCCTCGTGCTTCATGCGCCCCAGCGCCGTGCGCTTGACCGGCGTCGAGTTCGGATCGGCCGGGTTCACCTCGACGATCCAGCCGTGCCGGTTGGGCTCGTTCGGCTCCTTGTCGATGTTGAAGCGGTCGTCGAACTTGCCCCAGGCATACCACTTGCCCGGCACGCCGTAGCGGGCGTTGAGGATCGTTGCCGGATCGTCCGAGGTTTCGGTCGAAGGCGGCTCTTGGGCGTCGCTCCAGAAGTAGCCGTTGAAGTTCTCTTCGGCCATCAGCCAGGTGCCCCAGGGCGTGATGCCGCCGGCGCAGTTGTTGAAGGTGCCAAGCACGTCGGTCCCGGCCGGGTCGGCCCCGGTCTGCATCTTTGCGTGACCGGCCGCGGGACCGGAGATCGTCATCGGCGTTTCCGCGGTGATCCGGCGGTTGTAGGTCGAATCGCGCACCACCGACCACTTGCCGTCCTCGCCGCGCTGGATCTCGATGACGCTGCCGCCATGCGCGGCCTTCTCGATATTGACCAGTTCCTCGGTCATCTGCGCGAACTCGGCGTCGTCCTGGATGCCGAGGCCCGGAAACATCAGTTCCTCGTTGGTATATTCGTGGTGGTTCACGAGCAGCAGCCGGTCCGGATCGTCCGGGGCCTCGGGATGCGGCACCGTCCCGATGAAGTCCGAGTTGTAACCGAACTGCTGGTTCTGCGCCTCGGCGGTCTGGTTGTCGACATCGAACTCTGGCGCGCCGGGCAGGACCGGATCGCCCCAACGGATCAGCACGTCGGCGTCGTAGCCCTCGGCCACGACCATGTCCTCGCTGACGCCGGCTTCGATCTCCGTGAAATCGAAGCTGCCCTCGCCCGCCTGCGCGTAGGCGCGGCTGGCGGCCAGCGCCATCGGGCTGACCGTGGCGGCGATGGCGGTGAACCCCAACGCGCCCTTCATCAGGTCCCGCCGCCCCATGCGGGCGGCGATCACGTCGCCGATCGTCGGGGCGCTGGACGTGTTGACGCCCTTGTCATCGGCCGCGTCGAAACGCTGTGAACGGTTCAGTGGATCGAAAATGGTGAATTTCATGTTCTTTCCTCCCTCGCCTGGCCGCGTCGCCAGGCGAGGCCGATCTTGGCACCGAAGCCTCGAGTTGTAACCTGAGGAATGCGCCGGCGGGTAGGTCCCCCGATAGACCCGGACCGGCTTGAGCCCCGTCGCGACGGGGAAGCGCTATCAACCGTATCCGTCAGACTGTTTCCTGAATCCAGGACTGGCGGATACAGTTGCTAAGAAACGTGGGGCCATTCAGACCCCATTTGTTATCCAGCATGAAATGCGGTCGTATTAATGCGATAGTACTATTACCGCCAACGCTTGGAAGTGAGACCGGGCGCAGACAACATTTTCTGGTTCTTGAGTTTGCAGCAAAAGCGGAAGTCGAAACACGAAGGCGACTAGATCCCGTTAATAAAGTGGGATGCGGATGACTAAAATTGGAGATTGACGGCTCGAGCTTTGTCGACCTATGCTTGAAAAACACCACCGCGAGGGTCGCATGCAGATTGCAAACCTCGAACTTTCTGACATAGATGTCGCGTCTTTAAAGTTGCACAAGGTCGTGCGACGGCACATCGGCGGTCAGGATCATTCGCGCTGGGTCCTGTCTGGTCCAGATGAGGCCAATGCAAAAGGTCGCCTGTACTACAAGATCTGGAACCCGAGCTATATTCGTCGAGACAACATAATAGGCGCTCTGGATAGCGGCTTTTACGATGCCCGGACGGTTCCCGCCTTGCGCGCATTGATATTCGCTCGTGGCGTTTGTCGTGGTTATGTCATGAGGGAATGCCGTCCTCTCAAAAGCCTCGATCCTTCGTTCTTTCGGCTGGTCCTCGACAGAACGGCGGGCACCAACTATTTCGCCGTCCAGTTCGGCCATGCGCACAGCATGCTCTGTGAGGGCGAGATTAGCATGATCGATCTCGAAGGCGTCTACCCTATCAAGGAATTGGACCTGATCAGGCGCCATCACAGTGCCTTTGCCAGCGCGAGATACGCCGAATTTGTTGCGGCACTGTATCGGGACCTAGTCGGTTCCGAGGGCGCAACGTCCCCCAGACCGCCGCTGGAACGGCACTTATCCTGGAGACGACATCCGATTCAAAAGGCCTTGGTCGTAGCATCAAAGCACGCCGGACGCGTCTCGGCTTGGTGCGCTCCGAGATTAAGGCAGTTAGAGGTGTAAATACGCGGATCGCAGTTTTTAGACGCGGGGGGAGTTGCCTAGTCCTCGGATAGGAGCGGGTTTGTTCAAATTGATAGGCAAGATACCAGAGCTGCTCGACCAGCATGAACGTCGCCGATTGTGGATGGCTCTGGCGATTGGCCTTGCAATTGGCGTAGGTGATATGATCGGGGTCATGTCTGTGATCCCTTTCCTGGTAGTGGCTGCAGATCCGAGTTCAATCGAAGAGAAGCCCAGTTTCGCGAAGGCCTACGATATATTCGGGTTCTCGGATGATGCTCAATTTCTGATCGCACTAGCAGCATGCTCCTTGATAACAATTTCCGTGGTTACATCTCTTCGAATTTTTGGTCTCTTTTATATGAGGAGGTTTGCAAGAGGCCAAAGCGTGAGTTTCGCGTCCCGACTGTTTGCGCAATATATGCAAAAGTCCCTGGACCGAACTCATACCCGGCATTCCGCCAGTCTCATCTCCAACATTCAGTCAGAGGTCGAGAGAGTTGTGAACGGGGTGATGATGAACTCCGTACGCCTTTTTGCCAATGGTAGCACCGCGATCTTCCTCGTCCTGTTGCTGATCGTGGTCGAGCCGGTGGCGGCAATCACCATGGGTCTACTGCTGGGGTGCGGATATGGTACGGTATTTGCCGCAGTGAGCGGCCGC
>Ga0310345_10000544_pt1 | contig 53109 bp, 38 predicted proteins | sample HC15DNA20500_MG_FD_204667 | JGI IMG/M metagenome (GOLD analysis project Ga0310345, IMG submission 204667) | Marine microbial communities from station ALOHA, North Pacific Subtropical Gyre - HC15-DNA-20-500_MG | ecosystem: Environmental > Aquatic > Marine > Oceanic | place: Pacific Ocean: North...
CGGCACGCTCTCGAAGGCCGATACGCCCGATGATCTCTACACGATCCGTGACTTGCCCAAGGACCTTGCGGGGATCAGTGGTTCGAACGATCCTGCGATCATCCCGAGCTATTTCGACATCAACACTCGCGGGCTGATCACGTTGCTCAACGACCGGATTGGCATCTGCGCCACGGCGGTCACGCCCGGTACCTGCCTTGCCCGGTTCGACCGCGACCGGACGACGCGCGAGCGCACCATCGCGCCCTACCTCCAGACAACGCACACTTTCGATCTCGGCGAGAACCCGGCACACCTGCGGCTTGGTCTGCGCTACGAGCGGACCAAGGTTGACTCGACCGCGCTCGTTCCTGTGCCCACCGGCACCGTGTGGACCGGCGGCAACGAAACCGCGATCGTCTACGGCAGCGAAAGCTCGTTCGTCACCCGCAAGGGCGAATACTCGAACTGGCTGCCGGCAGTCGATTTCGACATGTCGCCGTTCAAGAACGTCAAGTTCCGCGTGTCGTACAGCCACACGATCACCCGTCCGGATTACAACAGCCTGCAGGGCGGGACGACGCTTGACTCGCCGATCCGCATCGGTGGCAGCACCGGCGCGAGCGGCAACCCGGACCTGCTTCCCTACAAGTCGAAGGGCGTCGATATCTCGGGCGAGTGGTACTACGGGCCGACCAGCTACATCTCGATCGGCTTCTTCCACAAGGTGGTGAAGAACTACATCAACCAGACGCAGGTCAATCAGCCCGCGTTCGGCTTGACCAATGCCGCTGCCGGCGATCGGGCGCGTGAAGCGCGTGCTGCACTGGGTGCCGATGCCACCGCACAGTCGATCCTGAACTATATCGGCAACAAGTATCCGCAGACCGTCGCGGGCCGGGATGGCGACGGCAACGTGACGGGCGTGAAGTCGCTGGCTGATGATCCACTGGTGAACTTCATCATCACGCAGCCGACCAACAGCGATCAGCGGGCCCGTGTCTATGGCTGGGAATTTGCGATCCAGCACAGCTTCTGGAACACAGGCTTCGGCACGATCCTGAACTACACGATCGTGAAGAGTGACACCCAGTTCAATAATGCCTTGCGCTACACCGTCCCGCAGTTTGCGGTCACCGGCATCAGCGACAGTGCGAACGCGGTGCTCTACTACGACAAGAAGGGCATCCAGGCTCGTATCGCCTACAACTGGCGCGCCGGTTTCCTTGGCGGCTATGGCTTCGATCCCTACTACACCAACGCTTATGGCCAGTGGGACATGAGCGCTAGCTACGAGATCAAGAAGGGCGTCACGATCTTCGCCGAAGGCATCAACATCACCAACGCGAGCCGCAAGGGCCACCAGCGCAACGACCAGACCGTGTTCTTCGCCGCGCCCGGTTATGCCCGCTGGGCGGGTGGTGCCCGCTTCACCTTCTGACAAGTTCTCCCCTTCCAGAAGGTCTGCAACCTGCAAGAGCCGCACTGCATCGCGCGGTGCGGCTCTTCTTTTTGGCAAGCACGGCCCATGTGCGCTAAGGTCGCGTTTCGATGAGCAACCCGGTCCAGCATATCGTGATCGTTGGCGGCGGCACCGCCGGATGGCTCTCCGCGTGCCTCCTCGCCGCGCGGCTGCCGGACAAGCGCGTGACGCTGGTCGAGGCGCCCGATATCCCGACCATCGGCGTCGGCGAAGGCACCTGGCCGACGATGCGCGAGACGCTCGCGACCATTGGCATCCCGGAGGCGGAGTTTCTCACCGAATGCGACGCCGCCTTCAAGCAAGGCTCGCGCTTTGATGGCTGGCGCGACGGTTCGGCGCAGGACAGCTACCTCCACCCCTTCAGCGCGCCACCGGCCGCAGACATGCGCGATCTTGCAGCTTGCTGGCAGGCGGGCGGCCAGCAGGGTCCTTTTGCTGCAGCAATTACCCCGCAGCATGCGGTCTGTGCGGCAAACCTTGCACCGCGCCAGCGTGCGATGCCGGATTACGCCGGCGCGCTGAACTATGGCTATCACCTCGATGCCGGCAAATTCGCTGCTCTGCTGATGCGCCACGGCACAAAGCGCCTGCGGGTCAACCGGATTGCTGCGCATGTCACCGGCATCAGCCGTGCAGCAAATGGCGATATTGCTGCAGTCATGCTGCGTGATGGCGAACCGTTGGCAGGCGATCTCTTCCTCGACTGCTCGGGTCAGGCGGGCATCCTCATCGCAGGGGAATGCGGCGCCGACTGGGTCGACCGCTCCGATGTCTCGTTCAACGACCGCGCGCTCGCCGTTCAGGTCCCGGTCGAACCCGGCAGCCCCATTGCGGCCCAGACGATCGGCACCGCGCACGAAGCGGGCTGGTTGTGGGATATCGGCCTGCCGACCCGCCGCGGCATCGGCTGCGTCTATGCCTCGCGGTTTCTTTCCGACGAGCGCGCGGAGGAAATCCTGCGCAGCTATGTCGCGGCCAAGGTGCCCTGCGCTGATGCGGCCAGCCTCACCCCGCGCAAACTCGCCTTCAAGACCGGCCACCGCGACCGCTTCTGGATCGGCAACTGCCTCGCGGTCGGCCTCTCCGCCGGGTTTATCGAACCGCTTGAGGCCTCGGCCATCGTGCTGATCGAACTCTCGCTGAAGGCGCTGGCCGAGAACTTCCCGCAGAGCCGCGCCAGCATGGATATCCACGCCGCGCGCTTCAACGAGCTGTTCCGCTACCGCTGGGACCGCGTGGTTGAATTCCTCAAGCTCCACTATGTGCCGAGCCAGCGCAGCGAATCCTACTGGCAAGCCCAGCGCGCGCCGGAAACGATCCCGCCGCGCCTCGCCGAATGCCTTGCCCTGTGGCGCGAGCAGCAACCTTCGGCATGGGATTTCCCGCGTGTCGACGAGATGTTCCCCGCCGCCAGCCAGCAATATGTGCTCCACGGGATGGGCGTGCCGGTTCCGCTGAACGGAACACCGCCCTCGCCCGCACGTCTCGCCGATGTGGCTGCCAAAGCCCGCGCGCTCGCCGCTGCGCTGCCGACCACCCGCGACTACCTCGACCGTCTCGCCGCGCAGACCGCGGCTGCCAGGATACCCGCATGAGCCAGCACCAGATCCTCAATCCCGCCGACCACGGCCAGCTTCGCATCCACACCGAAGCCGGCGCGGAATATGGCGACAATGTCATGGCCAGCCTCGCCATGCCGGCCGAATTCCGCGAGGTGCAGGCGCACTACCCCATCGTTTTCCGCCGCGATGCCGAAACCGGAAAACTCGCCGCGCTGGCGCTGTTCGGGTTCGAGGCGGGCGAGAACCTGTTCCTGAACGGAAGCACATGGGAAGCCCGCTACCGCCCGATGGCCCATGCCGTGCAGCCCTTCCTCATCGGCCGCGCAGCAGAGGAAGGCGCCCCGCCGCAAGTCCATATCGACATGGGCCACGCGCGCGTTTCCACCAGCGGTGAAGGCATGCGCGTGTTCGATGATGCGGGCACGGCGACGCCCTATCTCGAAACCATCGCCAACATGCTCGGCGATCTCGACTATTCGTGGCACCAAAGCGCAGCGTTCTTCACCGCGCTCGAGACCTATGATCTCGTCGAGCCGTTCAGCCTCGAAGTCACGCTCGACAACGGCGCGGTCCAGACGCTGGTCGGCTTCCAGACGATCCACGAGGAGCGCCTTGCCAGCCTCGATGGGGAGGCGCTCGCGGCGCTGATGGCCGAAGGGCATCTTGCCCGGATCTACATGGTGCTCGCCAGCCTCGCGCAGTTCGGCGGCCTTGTCGCGCGCAAGAACCGCAAGGTCGCGCTTGGCTGAGGCAGACGCCTCGATCTTCGCCGCGATGCCGGCGGTGGAGGAGCGCACGGTGCAGGATGCCGCCGCGCTCGATGCCATGCTGCAAGGCGCGCGCACGCCGTTCGTGATCCGCGGATTGGTGCGGCACTGGCCGCTGGTGCAGGCGGGGCTCAAGTCGGCCCGCGAGGCCCGCGCCTATCTGGTCGAACGCGCGCGCCCCGTTCCGTTCTCGGTTTCGCTCGGCCAGCCCGGCAAGGACGGCCGCCTGTTCTACGCCGCCGATATGGAAATGAACTTCCGCGAGGCGCGCGGAAAGCTGGCCGACATTTTCGGCGGCATGGACGCCAACGAAGGCCGCGCCGATGCGCCCGCGATCTATCTCGGCTCGATCGACGTGCCGACGCACTTCACCACCGTTGCCGCCGAAAACGCGGTCGACCTCGGCAAACGGGAGCCCATCGTCAGCCTGTGGATCGGCACCCCCACCCGCATCGCCGCGCACAACGACTTCCCGGACAATCTCGCCTGCTGCGCCGCCGGACGCCGCCGCTTCACGCTGTTTCCGCCGGACCAATTCGCCAACCTGCACTTGGGCCCCATCGACAACACCCCGGCGGGGCGCGCTGTCTCGATGGTTGATTTCCACGCGCCCGATCTCGATCTGCATCCGCGCTTTGCCGAGGCGCTGACCCACGCGCAAGTCGCGGTGCTTGAGCCGGGCGATGCGCTGTTCATCCCCTCGATGTGGTGGCACCACGTCGAAGGCCTCGCGCCGTTCAATGTGCTGATGAACTACTGGTGGCGCGATACGCCGCGCTGGCTCGGGCAACCGCAGGACGCCTTGAACCACGCGATCCTCTCGATCCGCGACTTGCCGCCCGAGGACAAGGCGATCTGGCGCGCGCTGTTCGATCACTATGTGTTTGAAAATGGCCCCGACGTCACCGCCCATCTCCCTGAAGGCGGGCGCGGCATTCTGGATCCGCTCGATCCTGCCGCCGCCGGACGCCTCCGCTCGTTTCTGCTAAGGACACTCAGCAAATGACTGGAACTTACGCCAAGCGCCGTGTCGTGATCGCGGGTGGCGGCACCGCCGGATGGATGGCCGCCGCCGCGCTTGCCCGCACGATGGGCGATGCGATCGATCTCGTGCTGGTCGAATCCGAGGCCATCGGCACGATCGGCGTCGGTGAAAGCACGATCCCGCCGCTGGTTGCCTACAACCGCCTGCTCGGCATTGGCGAGGCCGATTTCATGCGCGCCACGCAGGCGACCTTCAAGCTCGGGATCAATTTCGAGAACTGGCGCGTCGAGGGGGAAAACTACTTCCACTCCTTCGGGATCACCGGCCGCGACCACTGGAGCGCGGGGTTCCAGCACTTCTGGATGCACGGCCTGACGAAGGGCCACAAGGCGAGCTACGACGATTACTGCATCGAGCTGCAGGCGGCGATGAAATCCAAGTTCGCACACCTGCCGGACAACCGCATCAACTACGCTTACCAGCTCGATTCAGGGCTCTACGCGGTTTTCTTGCGCAAGCTTGCCGAGGCAGACGGCTGCCGCCGCGTCGAGGGCAAGATCGCCGAGGTACAGCTTCATCCCGAGACCGGCGACATTGCTGCACTGCGCCTGGAGTCGGGCCAGCGGATCGAGGGCGATCTGTTCCTCGACTGCACGGGCTTCCGCGCGCTCCTGATGGAAGGCGCGCTGCACGTCGGGTATGACGACTGGACGCACTGGCTGCCTTGCGATTCCGCGATAGCGGTGCAGACCGCCAGCGTCCGCCCGCCCGTGCCCTACACCCGCGCCATCGCGCATGATGCCGGTTGGCAGTGGCGCATTCCGCTGCAGCATCGCGGCGGCAATGGCATCGTCTATTGCAGCCGCTACCTCTCGCAGGACGCCGCGCTCGAGCGGCTGCTGGGCACGGTCGAAGGCGAAGTGCTCACGAAGCCCAACGTGATCCGCTTCACCACCGGCGCGCGGCGCAAGCAGTGGCACCGCAATTGCGTCGCGGTAGGCCTGTCCGGCGGGTTCATGGAGCCGCTGGAATCGACCTCGATCCACCTTATCCAGCGCGCCATCCTGCGCATCGTGCGCATGATGCCGATGGGCGAGATCAGCCCGCGCGACGTGGCGGAATTCAACGACCAGCAGCTCACCGACATGGAGCAGATCCGCGACTTCCTGATCCTCCACTACAAGGCGACCGACCGGCGCGACAGCCAGTTCTGGCGCCAGTGCGCGGGCATGGATATCCCGGAGAGCCTCACCCACAAGATCGAACTGTTCCGCGAAACCGGCCGCGTCTTCCGGAAGAACGAGGAGTTGTTCGTCGAAAACAGCTGGGTGCAGGTGATGATGGGCCAGGGCATCATGCCGAAGAGCTACCATCCCGTCGCCACGAAGCTGTCAGATGCCGAACTCGCGCACCTCCTCGCGGGCCTGCGCGACAGCGTCGCGAAGACGGTGGCCGGGCTTCCCGATCACCACGCCTATGTCGCGCAGTATTGCGGCGCGCAGGAGGCGCGGGCGGCGTGATCCGGCATTGGCTCCCGCTCGCCGCGCTGGCGGTACCGTTGCAGGCGCAGGCAGCACCGGACTGGCAGCTCGTCTGGGCGGATGAGTTCAATGGCCCGGCTATCGATGCTTCGAAATGGAGCTTCGACGTTGATTGCTGGGGCGGCGGCAACAACGAGCGCCAATGCTATTCCGACCGCAAGGACAACGCGCGTATCGAAAATGGCGCGCTCGTGATCACCGCGCTGCGCGAGAACGTGACCGGACCCGCCCTCCCCGCCGGCCAGCGCAAGGATCCGTTGAGGCCCGGCGATCTGGTGAAGCGCGACTATTCCTCCGCCCGCCTCACCACGCGCGGCAAGGCCGCGTGGCGCTATGGCCGCGTCGAGGTGCGCGCCAGCCTGCCGCAAGGCCAAGGGACATGGCCCGCCATCTGGATGCTGCCCGAAGCCAGTACCTATGGCCCATGGGCGGCCTCTGGCGAGATCGACATCCTCGAAGCCGTCAACCTTGGCGTGCCTTGCAAGGAATGCCCGGGCGGCAAGGAAGACACGATCCTCGGCACGCTCCACTTCGGCAAGCCCTGGCCGGACAACGCGCACAAGGGGGAGGAAGTCCACCGCCCTGCCGTGCTTTCAGGCTTCCACACGTATGCCATCGAATGGCAGCCGGACCAGATCGTCTGGCAATTCGACGGCGAGACTTATGCCGTCCGCAAGCGCGAGGAGTGGTTCACCTCCGGTTCCGCCACCCCCGGCGCGCCGTTCGACCGGCCCTTCCACCTCATCCTCAACCTCGCCTTCGGGGGCGGGCTTGCGGAATCGCGCGGGCTGAAGGGCGTCTCGAATACCAATTTTCCCAAGCGGTTCTTGATCGATTGGGTGCGCGTCTGGCAAAAGCCCGAAATGACCGCCAGCACTGCGCCGGGCGGACCAACGGGGGACGAGTAAGCGCATGGCGAGGCGTCGTCAGGCGGTCACGATCAGGCACGTTGCGGCAGATGTCGGGGTCTCGCTCCAGACCGTCAGCCGCGTCATCAACAACGAGCCGAACGTCCGCCCCGAACTCAAGGAACGCGTGCAGGAGGCGATCACGCGCCTCGGCTATGTGCCTTCCATCGCCGCGCAGCGGATGAGCGGCTCGCGCTCGTATCTGATCCTTGCACTCAACGACCGCGACCGCACCATCGCCGACTGGCGCGCGCGGCAGGGCACGGACTGGGTCGACCAGATGCTGCTCGGCGGTATGCTCAAGTGCGCCGAGCACGGCTACCGGATGATCGTCGAACTGGTCGATACGCACAGCGACCATGTCGAGCGCGAACTGCTCGCCGCGATTGCCGCGCTGCAGCCCGATGGGATCATCCTCACGCCGCCGCACTCGGATAATCCGCAGATCGTACGCTGCCTTTCCGATCAGCAGATCCCGTTTGCGCGCATCGGCTCCAAGGCCAGGGATGCCGGGATGCCGATCCTGATGGACGACGAAGGCGCGGCCGCCACCGCCACGCGCCATCTGGTCGATCATGGCCACCGCCGCATCGGCTTCATCGCGGGCGCCGCAGAATACAACCTGAGCGGCTGGCGCGTCGATGGCTGGAAAGCCGCTATGGCCGACGCCGGCCTGCAAACGGAGGGTCTGCTGCAGGAAGGCGACTTCACCTATGCCTCGGGCGAAAGCGCCGCACGCGCCCTTCTCTCCCTGCCGAACCGGCCCACTGCCATCATCGCAAGCAGCGACCAGATGGCGCTGGCAACGCTCGAAGTCGCACGTCAGGCGGGCCTTGTCGTGCCCCGCGATCTTTCGCTGATCAGCTTCGACAACACGCCGATGATGCAATTCACCCAGCCCCCCCTGACGGCTGTCGACCAGCCCATCGCGGCGACCGCCTCGAAGGCGGTGGAACTGATCATCGCGGCGCAAAAGGGCGATTGCCTGCCCGAGGCGGTCACCGTGATCCCGGCCAGCCTCGTCGCGCGCGGCTCGGTCGCTGATGCCAGGCAAACCGTGAGTGCCTGACCAGCCCGGCGCGGCCCCGCTGCGCCAGCCCTTATGGTTCCTCGTGCTCTACGCGCTCGCATGGGCCGGGGGCGCGATTGCCTATGTCCCATTCCTCACCATTCTCCTGCCCGTCAGGATCGCCGCGCTCGTACCGGGCGAGCAGGCGATCATGTGGCTCTCCGCCATCGCCTTCTGCGGCGCGATCTCGGCAAGTGTCGGCCATATCCTGTTCGGCTGGTTGAGCGACATAACCGGAGCGCGCCGCCCGTGGGTCGCGCTCGGCCTTGCGCTGTCGTGCGTGCTGCTGCTTGTCGTCCCTGCGGCGCACAGCCTGCAGGCGATCATCGCGGTCGTGGTGCTGTGGCAGCTCGGGCTGAACATGATGCTGGCGCCACTGGCGGCATGGGGTGCGGACTGCGTGCCCGATGGCCAGAAGGGTCTGCTCGGCGGTTTGCTGGCCTTTGCACCCGGCCTTGGCGCACTGGCAGGCGCAGTGGTCACGATCCCGGGCCTCGCGACCGGCGATGGCCGGCTTGTGGTTGTCGCAGTGATTGTTGCAGCCGCAGTGCTCCCGGCGCTCCTGATGTGGAACCGTGCCGAATCCACCACCGCGGCAGTGCCAGCCAGGCCGCAGACAGGACCGCAGAACCGTCGCCACGCTGCCATCCGCATGTGGGCGGCGCGGCTGCTGGTGCAAGTTGCCGAAGCGGCGCTGTTCTCGTTCCTCTACCTTTGGCTGCGCTCGATCGATCCCGGCGTGCAGGATCACCTCACCGCCCGCGTGTTCAGCACGGTTCTCGTGCTTTCCGCACCCGCCGCGCTGCTCGCCGGGCGGTGGGCGGACAAGCGGCGGCACCCATTCCTGCCGCTGGTGATCTGCACCCTCGTCGCGCCCATCGGCCTTGTCGGGATGGCGCTCGCCACGAGTGTACCGGCCGGCATCGCGAGTTACGCCGTGTTCGGCTTCTCGACGTCGATCTTCCTCGCGCTCCATTCCGCGCAGACCTTGCGCACCTTGCCCGACAGCAACCGGCGCGGGCGCGATCTTGGACTGTTCAACCTGACCAACACCATGCCCTCGCTGGTGATGCCCTGGTTCACCATCGCGCTGGTGCCGTGGTTCGGCTTTTCCGGGCTGTTCCTGCTGTTTGCTGCACTCGCGCTTGTTGCTGCAGCATTGCTGGCCGGACTTCGCGCCGATCCGGACTCCGATACCTGAAACCACCGCTTGATTTTGATGCTTTCTCATGCGACGAACGCGATTGAGAACGTTCACAGAATGCAAGGGAAGGGTGGGAATGATGGTTCGGCGTGGGCTTTTGGCTGCCATGTTGCTGGCGTCAGGGAGCGCCATTGCTGCCCCCGCCGATCATTCCAGCACGGCCCATCCCGCGCTCTGGCCCGCAGCGCACAGCCCCGCCGCGATTACCAGCGCCGAGACCGAGCGCCGCATTGCCCGCATGATCGCGGCGATGACGCTCGAGCAGAAGGTCGGCCAGATGATCCAGGCGGACATCAGCGCGATCACCCCGGAAGACCTTGCCAAGTACCCGCTCGGCTCGATCCTCGCGGGCGGCAATTCCGGCCCCTATGGCGACGAGCGCGGCGATGCCGCCAAGTGGTCGAAGCTGGTCCACGAATTCCGCGCGGCTTCGGCCAAGGCTGGCGCAGGCATTCCGATCCTCTTCGGCATCGACGCGGTCCACGGCCATTCCAATGTGCCGGGCGCGACGATCTTCCCGCACAACATCGGCCTCGGCGCCGCGCATGATCCTGCGCTGATCCAGCGCATCGGCGAAGTAACGGCCATCGAAGTCGCCGCCAGCGGCATCGACTGGACCTTCGCTCCGACCCTCGCCGTCCCGCAGGACCTACGCTGGGGCCGCAGCTATGAAGGCTACGCGGCCGATCCCGCATTGGTAGCAAGCTATGCCAAGGCCATGACCATCGGCCTGCAGGGCCCACTCGTGGCCGGCAAGCCGCTCGCCGCCGACCGCGTCGCGGCCACGGCCAAGCACTACCTCGCCGATGGCGGCACCGATGGCGGCAAGGACCAGGGCGACGCGCTGATTTCCGAGCGCGAACTCGTGGCGAAGCACGCACAGGGCTATCCGCCGGCAATCAATGCCGGTGCATTGACCGTGATGGCAAGCTTCTCCAGCTGGAATGGCGCCAAGAACCACGGCAACCAGAGCCTGCTGACCGACGTGCTCAAGGGCCGCATGGGCTTCGAAGGCCTCGTCGTGGGTGACTGGAACGGCCACGGCCAGATCCCCGGCTGCACCGTCACCGATTGCCCGAAGACGTTCACTGCCGGGCTCGACCTCGCCATGGCGCCGAACAGCTGGAAGGGGCTCTACGAAGCGACCGTGCGCGAGGCCAAGGACGGCACGCTGCCGATGGCGCGGATCGATGATGCCGTGGCCCGCATCCTGCGCGTGAAGGTCAAGCTGGGCCTGCTCGGTGCGCATCCGGTCGACCGCGGCAATCCCGCGGTGGTCGGCAGCGATGCACACCTCGCCGTCGCGCGCGAGGCCGCCGCCAAGTCGCTCGTCCTGCTCAAGAACAACGGCGGCGTCCTCCCGCTGAAGCCCGGCGCCAAGGTGCTGATCACCGGCCCCGGTGCGGACAACATGGCCATGCAGGCGGGCGGCTGGACGATCACGTGGCAGGGCACCGACACCTCCTCCGCCGATTTTCCCAAAGGCCACACCATCGGGCGCGCCATCGCCGCAGCCGTGAAGGATGCGGGCGGCAGCGCAGCTTTCTCGGCGGACGGCAGCTTCACCGACAAGCCCGACGTCGCAATCGTCGTCTATGGCGAGCAGCCCTATGCCGAATTCCAGGGCGACATGCCCAACATTGCCTTCCGCGATCACGCAGGCGAGCGGGCCATGCTAACCAAGCTCAAGGCGCAAGGGATCAAGGTCGTCTCGGTGTTCCTTTCTGGCCGTCCCTTGTTCACCGGTCCTGAAATCAACGCCTCGGATGCGTTCGTCGCGGCATGGCTGCCCGGCTCGCAGGGTGAAGGCGTCGCCGATGTCCTCGTCGCCCGCAAGGATGGCAAGCCTGCGCGCGGCTTCACCGGCAAGCTCCCCTTCCCTTGGCCTGCCGATGCTGTCTCGCCGGTCAAAGCCCCGCTGTTCGCGGCCGGGTACGGTCTGACCTACGCCAGCAAGGCGGTGGTCGGCCCGGTCAATGAAGACCCCAAGGTCGATCTTGTCGCCTCGGCCAGCGAAGGCGTCTATTTCGCGCTCGGCAAAGTCCCCTCCCCCTGGCACCTCAGCCTCGATCCGGGCATCGCCGCCCGCGCGGTCGATCTGGGCGCGCAGGAGGATGCGCAAGCGTTCGCGTGGAGCGAAGCGGGCGCCATCGGCATCGACGGCCCGCCGGTCGATCTCATGCGCCAGCTCGACGAGGAATTCGCGCTGAAGCTCGATGGCCGGCTCGATGCTGCCGCCGGCCCTATCGCGGTGACCATGGCGGGCGCCACGCTCAAGATCACCCCGCCCGCCGGTCCGCTGACGGTGCGCATCCCGCTGCGCTGCTTCCTCGAGGCAGGGGCGAACTTCAAGGCCGTCGGCACCCCGCTGCGCATCGCCGGTGACAAGGGCCTCGTGCTCACGCTGCGTGGTGCCAGCATCGAAGGCGTCGGCCAGACCATCGCCTGCCCAGTTAAATAGCGATGCCTTCGCTTTCAAAGTAGGCGATCACCGGGGCCAGCGCGTCCCGGTGCGCCTTCCAGCGCGCGACCGAATCCTTGTACATCGGCCGCCGCACCTGCTGCGCGCTGGGGGTCGAGACGGGCGCGGTGTTGCGGTGGAAGTCGAGGCAGGCTTCGTCCCACGCCAACCCGCAGTGCGCGAGCAGACGCCGCGTCTGGCCCTCCTGATCGGCGACCAGATCCTCATAGCCCAGCTCCAGAATACGCCCGGGCAGCGCCTCGCGCCAGAACGCCATCAGCCGGTCGAACCGCACGTAGTAGCGCGCGATGTCCATCAGGTCGTAGCTGTAGTCGTAGTAGCGCGAGGAGATCGCGAAGAGATTGCGGAAATTCGCCAGCACCGTGTCGAGCGGATGGCGCCTGAGACACACGATCCGCGCCTGCGGCAGCGCCTGCGCGATGAACCCGGCGTAATGGAAATTGCCCGGAAACTTGTCGGTGAACCGCCCCTCGCGCGCCCCGGCATGGGTGCGAGCCCGCGCCATGTAGTCGCGCCCGATCGCGCCGAGATCAGCCCTGGCGGCAGCCTCGATGGTCTCCCTATCCAGCACCGTCCGGCTGCGCGTTCCCGAGGCCATCTTCACCGCGAGCGGCATGGCCTGCAATTCGCCCGCGCTCCACACCTCGGGATGCGAGGAGAGGATGCGGTCAACCAGCGTCGTCCCGGTACGCGGCATGCCGATCACGAAGATCGGCGCTTCTTGCGGCGCCCCTCGCACTGGTGCGGCAGCCACGCGCGGCCATACCCGTTCGATGGCATCGAAGTTCGCCGCATCCCGCTCGAAGGTATAAGGCAGGCGCGCCCGATGCTCGGCATTGGCGGCGTATAGACGAGCGAAGGCGGCCTGCTGCTCGCCCAAGTCCTCCAGTTCCTTCGCCAGCGCATAGCCGATCAGCAACCGCGCATCACCCGCAGCGGCCCGCCCCAGCGCCGCTTCGAGCCTCGCGACGTGATTACTTTCCGCCGTCTGCTTCCTGAGTCCCGCGAGCAGGTGATGCCCGCGCGCATAATCGGGATCGATGGCCAGCAAAGCCTCTGCCGCCGCCTCCGCTCCCGCAATGTCACCGATGAAATTGAGCGCCGCCGCCAGATTGTAGTGGAACGAGACATTGCCCGGCGCGAGCCGCACCGCTTCGCGGAAATGCGGTACGGACGCGGCGTGCTCGCCGAGCCGCGCATAGACGCAGCCCATCGTATCGCGCCCAAGCGCATCCTCCGGCAGCGCCTGCTCGGCTGCCGCCAATGTCGCCGCCGCCGCGCCGTCCTGCCGCAGCATGATCTGCAGCCGCGCCAGTTGCGCCCGGAAGCTGCCGCGCGGTTCCAGTTCCACAGCCTGCGCGACATCAGCGATCCCGGCGCTCACCCGCCCTGCTTCCGCCCGCGCCATGCCGAGCAGGAAGCGCGCTTCCGCATCATCGGGAAAAGCGGCGACCGCGCTGGCCGCGAGTTGCTCCGCGGCTCCCAGATCGCCCCGATTCAGCGCCCGGCGGATGGCGGCAATCCGGGCCGGTTCAGCGCTCACGCTTGGGTCTTCACGCTTTGGTCTTCACGGGGCGGTGGACGCGCCCTTGCGCTTCTCGGCCATCGCGATCAGCGGTTTGAACGGAAACACGAACTGTTCCCAGATCGTCAGCCGGCGCCGGTCGTCCTGCCCCACCAGAATGCCTTCGCCTTCCTTGTAGGTGCCGAACATGCGGTCGATCAGGATCAGCGAATTGCCATAATTGCAGCGCGTGTTCTCGTAGCCCACCGAGTGGTGGAAGCTGTGGTGGCGGATCGTCGTGAAGAAGAAGCTGTAGAACAGCGGCGGATCGCTCCTTACGTTGGCATGAGCGTACGTCGCCACCGCGTTGGTCACCGCGAAGGCGCAGAGATAGGCCGCGGGCGAAACATCAAGCAGCGCGACGATGCCGAGGCTGATCAGGAACAGCTCGATCGGATTGCCGACCGCGCCCTTCATCGCGTTGAGCTGGGTGATGTGGTGATGCGGCGCGTGGGTCAGCCAGAACGGCTCCCAGTTGTGCATCAGCCGGTGCATCCAGTACTGGCCGAACTCCCAAAGGAAGACGACGAGCGCGACCTGCGCGAGGAACGGCATCGCCGTCACCCACGGCGTGGCGATGCCCCAGGCTTCCTTCAGCGAATGGAGCGGTGCCTCGGACAGGATATAGGCCATGCGCGAGATGACCGTGTTGATCAGCACGAAGTAGAACAGATCGGTGAAGAATTCCTGCCGGTTGATCCGCCAGCCCTCATGCCGCTCGAACACCAGTTCCAGCCCGAGCACGAAGGCCGTCACCACGCTGTTGACCACAAGCAGGGTCCACGGGTTTGCGACGAGGCTTTCTGGCGCCCACGCCCAGAATGCCACCACTGCCGCCACTGTCGCGGGCGGGATGCAATCGACCGCCAGCTTCTTGATGCCCGAACTCATGACGCACCACTCCTCACCTGTGGTTTTTCACGTTCCTGTCCTGCCGCTTGTCTTATCGCCGCAGAATTGCGCAATCGGGGGCGAGGATCAACCCCGCCCCCTTTTGTGCAGTCACCCTCTCCAAACTCAGTACTTGACGCGCATCTCCAGCCCGAAGGTGCGCGGTGTGATCACCGTGTTGCGCAAGTAGCGCAGGCGGACGCCATCGTTCAGCCCAACGCGCGAACGGTCGTTGGATACGGCCGTGATCGCGTACTTGTTGAAGATGTTATTCGCGAACAGGCCCACCGTGAACGTGTCATTCTGCCAGCTGAGCGAGGCACGGTGCAGCACGAACCCCGGCAGCTTGTCGCCATAGGCGCGGTCCCAACCGATGCGCGTCACGACGTCGCCGCGGTAGGTGGCGGTCCAGTCCGCCGTGAGATCACCGCCGAACGCAGGCTTGGTGTAGTTGATGCCGAGGCTGCCGCTGTTGCGGGTCGAACCGGGCAACCGATCGCCCGCAAGCGCAGTCAGCCGGGCAGGCGAGCTGGGATAGATTCCCGCCGGATCGTTCACCGGGATCAATCCGGCGACGTCCTGGGTCAAGCGCGCATTTGTGTACGAATAGGTGCCCTGGATCGACAGACCATCGATCGGTCGCAGCTGGAACGAAGCATCGAAGCCATCCGACTTGCCCTTGCCCCCGTTCACTGTGATGCCGACAATGCCGTTGACCGTTGCCGAGGCCAGCTGGATGCCGTCCCACTGGATCGTGAACGCGTTCAGATTGAAGGTCAGCTTGCGGTCGAACAACTCGGCACGAATACCGACTTCGAGGTTCTTGGTGCTGTCCGGGTTATACTGCTGCTCGTTCGGCAGCGCGCAAACGTTCTGGAACGGCGGCGGCTTGAGCGGGAACACGCATGCCGCCACCGTGTTCGGCCCGCCGATGCGATAACCCTTGCTATAGGTCACATAGACCATGACACCGGGCGTGAACTTGTAGGACGTATTGAACTTCCAGACGCCCCCACTCTTGCCCGAGGCCCCGCCGGCGGGCGGGAGGTCATATGGGCTCAGCGGGTCACCAAGCAGAGGGGTGACTGCTCGCCCGGCAACCTCTGATGTGTAGCTGAAGTAGCGACCACCGGCAGTAACTTGCCATTCCGGTGTGATCTTGAACGTGCCCTCACCGAACACCGCCTTCTCGATCACCTTGGCGCGGTTGTAGGACACATATTCGAGCTCTTGGGGATTGGTCGCCAGATCGACGCCCGGCAGGCCCGGCACGTGTTCGCGGTAGTCGCGCTGCAGCTTCTGCTGGTTGAAGAATCCGCCGAGGACCCAGCTGAACGGACCGCCATGGGTCGAGACGAAGCGGATTTCCTGGTTGAATTGCTTCCGGGTGTCCTCGCTCTCGTTATAGCTGGTAAAGGCCGGGAACAGTTCGTAATCATAGTCCAGATCGAGCAGCAGGTCGGTGTTGTCGCCTTTCCGCTTGTTCTTCACCTGCGTGTAGGCCGTCGTCGCGACAAGGTCGAAGACTTCGCCGACATGGGCATTGATTTCCATGCTGGCGAGATGCGCGTTGCGGTTGACCGGCTCGGCATAGCGCGCCGCGCTTTCATACTTGCCGGTGCCCAGCACGAAATCGCTGTTGTACTGCCCGCCGTCGGTCTTCGTGCGCTGGAAAGCGTACGTGAAATCGACCGAAAGGTCCGGCGTGATCTGGAACAGCAGCTGGTTGCGCGTGGTGAAGGTCCGCTCGAAGTTGAGGTCCTTGCGGGTCGTCAGATTGGCATCATAGAACGCCTTGGTGATCGGCGGTGAACCTGGCTCCTGCGGCAACGAAACGCCGGGCGTGCGCACAATGCGCGTGTAATCGATGAAGCCCGGGTCATAGTAGTAACCCGTCGCCGAACGGAACGCGATGTGGTCTTGCACGATCGGAATGTTGATCACGCCGTCAACCTGATAGCCTGCTTTCGAGGCCTCGTTCTTGCCGTAGACGCGTCCGTGCCACTCTGCAGACCACTTGTTCGTGTCAGGCCGGTTCGGGATATTGCGGATCGCACCGGCCAGCGTGCCAAGGCCGTAGAGCGTGCCTTGCGGGCCAAGCAGCGTCTCGACGCGGGCGATGTCGAGCATCTTGAAGTCATAGTAGATCGGGACCTCGCCGAGGTAGACACCCAATGCGTTGTCGTAGCTGTTGCCGGTCGCGTCGGTGTCCGAGGCATTGAGGCCGCGCAGCACGATCGTGCCGGTCGAGCCCGGGCCCGTGTCGGCAATCGTGACGCCCGGGGTGAAATCCGCGATATCGCGGATGTCGTCGATGCGCTGGCGCGAAAGTTGATCGGAACCGAGCGCAGTGATGTTGATCGGCACGTCCTGCAGCGACGTTGCACGCCGCGTCGCGGTCACTACAATCGCGCTGTTGTCTTCCACTGCCGAAGCCTGCGGCGCGTCGCCCTCCGGGGCCGGAGCCGGTGCCATCTGCGCAAATGCGGGAAATGCGGTGCTGCCCATGAGGATCGTCGCACCGTACAGGGCCTTTTTGGCCAGCGTTGTCTTGTAGGTTTTCTTGGTCACTCGAGCCCCCGCGTTGACTGCGTGAAAGCCTTTTCGAAGTGACATCCAGTCCCTGATTTCCCCCTTGTTGCCGGGGAGCACCGTCCCTTGTGGAACTGGCGCCATGTCTATCCCTCAACTCACCTCCGAAGAGGCGACCTAATTGGCAGCTTCACCAGATGAACAAAGAGGCAATTCCACCCGAATTACCGATCATCCAGCAAATCTAACTCATCGGCATCAAACAGGTCCGGTACAGATATCCGAACTCGCACGACACCAACCTGCACGAATAGTGTCGTGCAAAGTATCATCATCAGACAATACTATCGCCTGACTGGAATTTCTGTTGTTGGCGCCGCAAGGGACTAGCTCCTTTGCGACATTTCAGTTACGCTATCGATATTACATAACAGGTCAAGCGTAATAATTCCCGGCAATCCCGGTATTATCCGAACCTCGCTGCAGTGCGGAAATCCTTGGTTTTTCCGGGACGGAAAGCACACCACGCAGCCGCAAGATCGCACACCCGGTTCGCTACAGCGTTGCGTCGAATCAACAGAAAGCCCCGGTTTTGCTAGTCCGATTCGCAGCACTCGAAGCGCATCGGTCTGGAGTGGTATTACGTTTTTTCGGGAACGTAACATTTTGCCATGGACAAGCAGATTGTTTCTCGCAATGCTGCACTGCGAAAGGAGACAGAATCGTGTCAGCCACCTCTCCCACCAGGAAAACCCGAGGGATCACCGGTTCGCTCCTTGCTGCGGTCGTTGCCGCCGCGCTCACCCTCACAGGATGTTCCGGCGGAGGCGGCGCTCCCGCTGAAAAGAAAACCGAATTCAGCATCGGCTGGTCGATCTATGCCGGCTGGATGCCGTGGCCCTACGCGCAGCAGGCCGGCATCGTGAAGAAGTGGGAAGACAAGTACCATCTCAAGATCAAGATCGTGCAGGTCAACGACTACGTCGAATCGATCAACCAGTACACCGCCGGCAAGCTCGACGGCGTCACCCTCGCCAACATGGACGCGCTGACGATCCCGGCGGCCGGCGGCAAGGACACCACGGCGGTCATCCTCGGCGACTACTCGAACGGTAATGACGGCGTGCTGCTGAAAGGCGCCGCGAACCTTTCCGCGATCAAGGGCCGCTCGGTCAATCTCGTCGAGCTCTCCGTCTCGCACTACCTCCTCGCCCGCGCGCTCGAGAAAGCGGGCATGGGCATGACCGACGTCAAAACGGTCAACACTGCCGATGCGGACATTGTCGGCGCCTTCGCCAGCTCCGATGTGACCGCCGCCGTCGCGTGGAACCCGCAGCTCTCCGTCATGCGCGCGCAGCCGGGCGTCACGCAGGTGTTCTCCTCGGCCGATATTCCGGGCGAGATACTCGATCTGCTCGTTGTCGATACCGCCACGCTCAAGGCCAATCCCGATCTCGGCAAGGCGCTGGTCGGCATCTGGTACGATACGGTCCAGCTGATGATGAAGCAGGATGCCGACGGCAAGGCCGCGCGCGCCGCCATGGCCAAGCTCGCAGGCGCCGCGCCCGAAACGTTCGACAGCCAGCTCAAGACGACCTTCCTCTACACCGACCCCAAGGCCGCTGTCGCCGCCACGCAGTCGCCTGCGCTCGTCACCACGATGACGCGCGTGCGCGATTTCAGCTTCGCGCGCGGGCTGTTCAAGGGCGCGGCGACGGCAGACGCGGTCGGCATCGGCTTTCCCGGCGGCAAGACGCTGGGCGATGCCAATCACGTCACCCTGCGCTTCGACGACAGCTTCATGAAGCTCGCCGCCGACGGGAAGATCTGAGCGGATGCGGCTGATCAATCGCCATTTTACCAAGCGGGACCGCCTGATCGCGGGCGGCGCGCCGATCCTGCTGCTCCTCGTGATCTACTTGATCATGGCGGCGGCGCGGCACGCGGCGAACCCATCGGACAAGATCCTCCCCCTCCCCGGCGGCATGTTCACGGCGATGGTCGGTCTCCTCACCACGCCTGATCCGCTGTCCGGCAATCTGGTGTTCTGGGCCGATACCCTCGCCAGCCTCCAGCGCCTTGGCCTAGGCCTTGGCATCGCGACACTTTTCGCGCTCGTCCTTGGCCTCCTTATCGGCGCGCTGCCGCCGGTCCGTGCAACGCTGAGCCCGCTGGTGACCGGCATTGCCGTGATCCCGCCTATCGCGCTGCTCCCGATCCTGTTCATCGCGCTCGGCCTTGGCGAGACCTCCAAGGTCGTCCTCATCGCCATCGGCGTCGCCCCGGTGATGATACGCGACATCGCCGCGCATGTCGGCAGCCTGCCGCGCGAGCAGATCATCAAGGCCGAGACACTTGGCGCCAATTCATGGCAGATCATCGCCCGCGTCGCGCTGCCGCAAGCCATGCCGCGCCTGCTTCAGGCGATCCGCCTCGCGCTCGGCCCGGCCTGGGTGTTCCTGATTTCCGCCGAAGCTGTGGCCTCCGACATCGGCCTTGGCTACCGCATCTTCCTCGTCCGCCGCTATCTCTCGATGGACGTGATCATCCCCTACGTCGCGTGGATCGCGCTGCTCGCCATTCTGATGGACGTCGCGCTGAATGCGATCAGCCGCCGCGCCTTTCCCTGGGCCCATGGAGACGCCCGGTGAACGCGCTCCTTTCGCTCCGCAACGTCTGGGTCGAATACGGCGACAAGGTCGTCCTCGAAAAGGTCAACCTCGAGGTCGCCGAGGGCGCGTTCCTTTCGATCATCGGCCCCTCGGGCGCGGGCAAGTCGAGCCTGCTTCGCCTGATCCTCGGGCAGGAAACACCGACGCGCGGGAAAGTCCTCCTCGACGGCTTTCCTCTCGAGCCGCAGTGCGGCCCCGATCGCGGCGTCGTGTTCCAGCGCTACTCGGTGTTCCCGCACATGACCGTGCTCGGCAACGTCACCTTCGGCCTCGAATGCCCTGCCGCACCCTTTGCTGCGCGCCTGTTCGGAAGCGGCCGCCGGAAGGCGGAAGCCGAGGCCACCCAGATGCTCGACGCCGTCGGCCTTGGCGACAGCCTGCACCTCTATCCCGCGCAGATGTCCGGCGGCATGCAGCAGCGCCTCGCGATCGCGCAGGCCCTCATCAAGCGTCCGCGCATCCTGCTTCTTGATGAACCCTTCGGCGCGCTCGATCCCGGCATCCGGGCGGACATGCATGCACTGATCACCCGCCTGTGGCGCGATTACGGCCTCACCATCGTGATGGTCACGCACGACATCAAGGAAGCCTTCACGCTCGGCACGCGCGTCCTTGCGCTCGACAAGCGCCGCCACGATCCGCACGCGCCGCACCGCTACGGTGCGACCGCGGTCTATGACCTGCCCTTGCGCGGTCCGCCCGTACCGGCACCTGAAGCAGAACCCACTCAAGAACCTGTCGCGGCCACGAATTGAGAGGAATGGCAATGACGATAGAAACCCCCGGCCTCGCCCGGCTCAGCATGAGCCTCCCCGCCGAACTGTTCCGCAAGCTCGACATGATGGTGACCGAGCGTCAGCTCCCTTCGCGCTCGCAGCTCATGGCCGAACTGATCCGCCATGCGCTCGCCGCGCACGAGGCCTTCACCCGGCCCGACGAGATGCTCGCGGGCACGATCACCCTCGTCTACCGGGGCGAGCGTGGCCGGGTGCGCCACCAGCTCGCGCAGACACAGGCGCATTATCTCAAGGAAGTGATCTCCTCGCAGCACGTCTTCCTCGAGGACGATCAGTCGCTCGAGGTGCTCCTCGTTCAGGGCCCCGCCGCGCGCCTCAAGGACCTGTCGGACGCGCTGCGCCGGGTGCGCGGGGTCCAGCAGCTCGAGCTCGTGACCACCACCGCGCTTCTTCCTCAGCTTTACGAGCCGGAAGCCGATGCGCAGGGAGAAGCCGCATGACGACCGCTCTGGCCAATCCCAACGCCGCCCGCGATCATGCCCGTGCCCAGGGCGGCACCGTCGTCGAGGCAATGCCGATCCTGCCGCCAGCTGCGCCGGACCTCCCCGAAGGCGTCCCCGCGTCGGACCTGCTCTGGGAAGAAACCGTCGCCCCAGGCGGCTATGCAACACGCCGCCTGCCGCGCGGGAGCCGACTGCGGCTGATCGACACCAAGGGCGATGCCTGCGCCAGCCTGCAGATCTTCAACGCGGAAATGCCGACCGAGCGCTACAGCTTTGCCGACACGGTGAAGATCCAGTGGAACGCCTATCTCGGCGCAGGCAAGCTGCTGCTTTCGGACATGGGCCGCGTCCTCATGTCCATCGCCGAAGACAGCACCGGCGGCACGCACGATACCTTCTCCGGCACTTCCAATGCTTACACCAACGCCGCCAAGTACGGCGACGGGCGCAACAGCGGCCAGTTTCCCAATGGGCGCGACCGCTTCCTGCTTGGTGCGGCCAAGCACGGCCTCCAGCGCCGCGACATCCATGCTGCTGTGACCTTGTTCAAGGGCGCGAGGATTGCCGACGACGGCACGATCGAACCGCAGATCGGCCCGTTTGAACCTGGCCGCGAAGTCGTGCTGCGCGCCGAGATGGACGTCATCGTGGTAATCGCGAACGTCCCCCACGTGCTCGATCCCCGGCCCGAATACACCGTCACGCCGTTGCGCGCGACGGCTTGGCGCGGGCCGGTTGCGGCCGAGGACGATCCCATCCGCACCGCGACGCCGGAGGGCCTGCGCGCCTTCCTCAACGTCGAAGACTACTACCGCCGGTAAGGAGGCAGCCCCATGCAGAACCGCGATCCGCACCATGACGGCCTGCCCGATACCATCGTCCACGACGAGGTCGTCCCCGCCCGCGCGCCCTGGATCCATCACATCAAGAAGGGCCAGACGCTGCGCATCGTCGACCTTGAGGGCAACCAGGCGGTCGACTTCCTGCTCTACAGCGAGGCCGACGATACCGAGCGCTACTCGGCGCAAGACACTGTCGCCGCGCAGGGCAACCTCTTCCTGCGCACCGGCACCGTCCTGCGCTCCAACGAGGGCCGCCCGATGATGACCATCGCCGCCACCACGGTCGAATACCACGACACCATCGGCGGCGCCTGCAGCTGCGAGAGCAACACGCTGCGCTATGGCCACCATACCAAGGCCCAGCACGCCTGTGTCGAGAACTTCCTCGAAGCCAACCTCACCGAGGGGCGCGGCAAGCGCGACATCGTCGCCAACATCAACTTCTTCATGAACGTGCCGGTGGAAGCCGACGGCGCGCTTGGCATCGTCGACGGCATTTCCGCGCCGGGCCTGACGGTAGATCTGAAGGCCGAGATGGACGTCATCGTCGTCGTCTCGAACTGCCCGCAGATCAACAACCCATGCAACGGCTTCAACCCGACGCCCGTGCGCATGATCGTCGCCGCATGAGCGCGGCGTTCCCAAATCTTTCTTCTTCCCCTCCCCCGTTCGGGGGAGGCCGGGTGGGGGTCTCCAGCACTCACCGGACACGCCGTACCCCCTCCCCCAACCCCTCCCCACGGGGAGGGGAGCAGTGAGTCATAGCGAGAACATGAACTTCGACACCGTCCTCATTGCCAACCGGGGCGCCATCGCCACCCGGATCATCCGCACCTTGCGCCGCATGGGGCTGCGCTCGGTCGCGGTCTATTCGGAAGCGGACGCGGGCTCGCTGCACGTCTCGGAGGCCGATGAGGCGGTGTGCATCGGCGGCGCGCGTCCGTCCGAAAGCTACCTCAATATCGAGGCCATCCTCGCCGCCGCGAAGGCAACCGGCGCTGGCGCAATCCATCCTGGCTATGGCTTCCTTGCCGAGAACACCGACTTTGCCGAAGCCTGCGCCGCCGCCGGGATCGTCTTCATCGGCCCCAGGCCCGACAATATCCGCCAGTTCGGCCTCAAGCATAGCGCCCGCGCGCTGGCGAAGGCCCACGGCGTCCCCCTCGCGCCCGGCTCGGATCTGCTGACGAGCGAGAAGGACGCGCTCGCCTCCGCCAACGAGATCGGCTTCCCGGTCATGCTCAAGGCAACTGCAGGCGGTGGCGGCATCGGGATGCGGGTCTGCGAAACACAGGCCGACGTGCGCGAAGGCTTCGCCACCGTCGCCCGCCTCGGCCAGAGCAATTTCGGCGATGCCGGCGTGTTCCTCGAACGCTACGTGCGCCGCGCCCGCCATGTCGAAGTGCAGATCTTCGGCGATGGCGAGGGTCGGGTCGTTGCCCTGGGCGAACGCGATTGCTCGCTCCAGCGCCGCAACCAAAAGGTTGTCGAGGAAGCCCCTGCCCCCCTGCTCCCGGAACACATTCGGCAGGATCTCTATGCCGCCGCGATCCGCCTCGGACAGGCCGCGCGTTATCGCTCCGCCGGCACGGTCGAGTTCCTGTACGATGCCGAGCGCGAGCAATTCTACTTTCTCGAAATGAATACCCGCCTGCAGGTCGAGCACGGCGTGACCGAAATGGTCATGGGCATCGATCTCGTCGAATGGATGGTGCGCGGCGGCGCCGGCGATTTCAGCTTCCTCGATGCCGCGCCCACAACCCCGAACGGCCATTCGGTGCAGGTCCGCCTCTATGCCGAAGACCCGGCGCTCGACTATCGCCCCACCTCCGGCACGCTGACGGCAGTCGAGTTCCCGGCAGACATCCGCACCGAGACGTGGGTCATGGGCGGCAGCGAAGTCAGCGCCTGGTACGATCCCATGCTCGCCAAGCTGATCGTCCACGCACCCACGCGCGAAGAAGCCGTAACCGCGATGCAGGAAGCGCTTAGCGAGACCCGCATCGACGGGATCGAGACCAACTTGCGCTGGCTGCGCGACGTTGTCCGCACGCCCGCCTTCACCAGCGGCGAAGTCTCCACCCGCGTCCTCGATGCGATTGCATATACCCCGCGAGCGTTGCGCGTTATCAGCGGCGGAACCGCCACGACGGTGCAGGACTGGCCGGGACGCCAGCGTCTCTGGGCGGTCGGCGTCCCGCCCTCAGGACCGATGGACGACCAGTCCTTCCGCCTGGGCAATCGCCTGCTCGGCAATCCAGAAGGCACCGCCGGGCTCGAACTCACCCATTCCGGCCCTACCCTTGCCTTCACAGCCCCCGCGAAGATCGCCCTGACTGGCGCGGACTTTGGTGCGACGCTCGATGGCGTCCCCGTCCAGCGTGGTCAGGTCATCGCCATTGCCGCCGGTCAGACGCTCGCGCTGGGCCGCGCGCGCGGCGGTGGCATGCGTGGCTACCTCCTCTTTGCGGGCGGCCTTGATATCGCGCCATATCTCGGCAGCCGCAGCACGTTCGAGCTTGGCCAGTTCGGTGGCCACGCCGCGCGCCGCCTTGTTGCGGGCGATGTGCTCCACCTCGGCGAGGGGCCCGCCGAAGCGCCGCTCACCGCAACCGCGCTGCCGCCGCTGGGCACCGAATGGACCCTACGCGTCCTCTACGGACCCCATGGCGCGCCGGATTTCTTCACGGCGGACGACATCGCGATGATCGTCGGCGCCGAATGGCAGGTGCACTACAATTCCAACCGCACCGGCGTCCGCCTGATCGGCCCCAAGCCGCACTGGGCGCGGAAGGACGGTGGCGAGGCGGGGCTCCACCCCTCCAACATCCACGACAACCCCTACGCGATCGGCGCGGTCGATTTCACCGGTGACATGCCGATCATCCTCGGCCCGGATGGCCCTTCGCTCGGCGGCTTCGTCTGCCCCTTCGTCGTCATCGCGGCGGACCGCTGGAAGCTCGGTCAGCTCGTGCCGGGGGACCGCCTGCGCTTTGCCCCGGTCACGATCGCAGACGCCGCAGCAGCCGATGCCGACCAGCAGCGCCTTCTCACCACCGGCACGCTCCCTGGCCCGGTGCCGGATCGGCCCGTCGCGCACCTCTCGCCGATTCTAGCTGAAATACCAGAAGGCCTCGGCCGCCCCCGCACGATCTACCGCCAGCAGGGCGACCGCAACATCCTCGTCGAATATGGCCCGATCGTCCTCGACATCGAACTGCGCATCCGCGTCCACGCGCTGATGGTCGAGATGGAGCGAATGGCCCACCCCGGCGTCATCGACGTGGTCCCGGGTATTCGCTCGCTCCAGCTCCATTTCGATGGGAAGGCGCTGGATCAGGCCACCGCGCTCGCCATGCTGATCGACGCGGAAGAACGCCTCGGAGACCTCGCGGACTTCACCATCCCGAGCCGCGTCGTCCACCTCCCCCTCTCGTGGCGCGATCCCGCCACGCTGGAGACCATCCAGAAATACATGGGCGCCGTCCGCGACGATGCGCCGTGGTGCCCGGACAACATCGAATTCATCCGCCGCATCAACGGCCTCCCCGATGCCGCGGCGGTCGAGAATCTCATCTTCGAGGCCAATTACCTCGTCATGGGCCTCGGCGACGTCTACCTCGGCGCGCCCGTCGCGACCCCGGTCGATCCACGCCACCGCCTCGTCACCACCAAGTACAACCCTGCGCGCACCTGGACCCCGCCCAATGTTGTCGGCATCGGCGGCGCCTACATGTGCATCTACGGAATGGAGGGCCCCGGCGGCTACCAGCTGTTCGGCCGCACCGTGCAGGTTTGGAATACCTACAAGCAGACGGACGCCTTCACCGACGGCAAACCATGGCTCCTGCGCTTCTTCGACCAGATCCGTTTCTATCCGGTGACGCCTGAGGAACTGGCCGAATGGCGCCGCGATTTCCCCGCCGGTCGCCGCGCGCTGAAGATCGAGCCGAGCGAATTCCGCCTCGCCGATTACCGCGCGTTCCTTGCCGACAACGCAGATGCCATTGCCGCGTTCGAAGCCAACCGCAAGGCCGCCTTCGACGCCGAACGCGCCGACTGGGAACGCCGCGGCGAGTTCGACCGCGTCAGCAGCCTCACCGAGACCGAAGCTCCCGCCGAAGCACTCACCGAAGTTCCCGACGGCACCGACCTCATCGAAGCGCCCTTCGGCGGCAGCGTATGGAAACTCCTCGTCTCCGCCGGAGACGCGGTCAAGGCCGGCGACACCATCGCGGTGATCGAGGCGATGAAGATGGAATGCCCGGTCGAAAGCCCCGGCACCGGCACGATCGAGGCGCTCTACATCAAGGAGAAGCAGTCCCTCCAGCCCGGCTCGCCGATGCTGGCCCTGAGGAGGACAGCATGACCTGCCCCGCCCCAGCCTCCCCCTCCTTCACCTCCCGTTCGTGTCGAGCGAAGTCGAGACACCGGGCGCTGCGTAAGGTGTCTCGACTTCGCTCGACACGAACGGATGTGGGGCTTTGATGTCAGATATGACCGCTGCAGAAATCGCCGCCGCCGTCCAGTCCGGCGCTACAACCGCCGTCCAGCAGGCAGAAACCGTACTCGCCCGCATCGCCGCCTACGACGCGGTTCAGCCCCGGATCTGGATCAGCCGCGCGAGCGCGGAACAAGTCCTCGCCGCCGCCCGCGAAGTGGATGCCCGCATCGCGGCGGGCGAGAAACTGCCCCTCGCCGGCGTCCCCTATGCAGCGAAGGACAACATCGACGTCGCAGGCTTCGAAACCACCGCAGCCTGCCCCGCATTCGCCTACACGCCGGAAGCCAGCGCCACCGTAACCGCGCGCCTCGCCGCTGCGGGGGCAATCTGCGTGGGCAAGACCAACCTCGACCAGTTCGCGACCGGGCTCGTCGGCGTGCGCAGCCCCTATGGCATCCCTCGCAACGCCTTCAACCGCGCCTATGTGAGTGGTGGCTCCAGTTCAGGGTCCGCCGTGGCCGTCGCCGCCGGCCTTGTCCCCATCGCGCTCGGGACCGATACCGCCGGGTCCGGACGTGTCCCCGCCGCGTTCAACCACCTGATCGGCTTCAAGCCAACCAAGGGCCGCTGGAGTACGAACGGCGTCGTCCCCGCATGCCGTTCGATCGATTGCGTCACCGTCTTCGCGCACACCACCGCAGACGCCGCGCTAGTCGACAGCGTGCTCGCCCGCTTCGACCCCGCCGATCCGTGGTCCAAACCGCTAGCAGACCGAGCGCTGACACCAACGCGCATCGGCGTCCCGATGCGCCACCAGCGCCAATGGTTCGGCGATGCAGAATCCGAATACCTCTACGACCGCGCGCTCGATCACCTCGCCAGCTTCGCCGACCTGGTCGAGATCGACATCGCCCCTCTGCAGGAAGCCGCGCAACTGCTCTATGGCGGCCCGTGGGTCGCCGAACGCACCGTCGCGATGGCCCAAATCCTGAAAACCAACCCGCACGAGGTCGATCCAACAGTCCGCACCGTGGTTGAAGCCGGATGGGGCAAGACCGCCGTCGAGACCTTCGAGGGCATCTACCGCCTCGCTGAGATCAAGCGCCACGCCGATCTCCTGTGGGGCGAGATCGACGCGCTCGCCTTCCCGACCACCGGCACCACCTACCGCGTGGCGGAACTCGCGCATGCACCCGTCGCGCTCAACAGCAATCTTGGCGCCTATACCAACTTCGTGAACCTGCTCGACATGGCCGCGCTGGCGGTTCCGGCCGGCACGCGCCACAACCGCACCGGTTTCGGGATAACCTTCATTGGTCCGGCCGACACTGACCGCTCGCTCCTGGAACTCGCCGACAGCTATCTCACCAAAGCCGAACTCGCCCCGCCGCCCCCACTGGACATCGAGGGACATATGCAGACCGTCAAGCTCGCCGTCGTCGGCGCCCACCTCAAGGATATGCCGCTCCACTGGCAGCTCACCTCGCGCGATGCGACGTTCGTGGAGGCCACGCATACGGCGCCCACCTACCGGCTCTACGCGATGGCCGACAGCGTGCCGCCAAAGCCCGCACTGGTCCATAGCGGCGATGACGGCGCTGCCATCGCGGTCGAAGTCTATGAGCTGGGCGTCGCAGAATTCGGCAGCTTCACCGTCGAAGTCCCCGCCCCGCTCGCCATCGGCACCGTCACGCTGGCAGACGGGACCAGCGTCAAGGGCTTCGTGGCCGAACCGCGTGCGCTGATCGGCGCGGAAGACATCACCCACCTCGGCGGCTGGCGCGCCTATATCGCGCAGAAGAACTGAAGGAGCAGCCCATGCGAAGCCTCAAGTCCCTGCTCCTCGCCGCTGCGCTGATCCCCGCCGCTGTCCATGCCGAACCCGCCAAGCCGGTCGTGCAGGTCGTTCCCGGCTTTGCCGACTTCCTCGCCATCGATGGCGACACAGTCTGGGCGACCAACAAAGGCCGCGTCGAGCAGTGGTCGGTGAAAGGCAAGAAGGCCGAATACCCGATGGGCCGACCCTGCGGCGGCATGAGCGTGGACTATGGTTCGCTCTGGGTTGCCGACTGCCCGGAGAACGCCGTCAAGCGCATCGACGTGCAGACCGGCCGGCTCCTCGCCACGATTTCCAGCGGCATTGCCAACAACATGGAGGGCGAGCTCAACACTGTCACCGGCGCGGGCTCCGTCTGGATCGGCAGCGAGGCCAGCGGCAAGATCGCCCGCATCGACCCCACCACCAACAAGGTCATCGCCTCGATCCCGGTCGCCCCCGGCTCATGGTACCTCAGCTTCGGCCTCGGCGCGCTTTGGGCGGTGAGCGGCAAGGGACAGGTGCTCAGCCGGATTGATCCAGCCACCAACACCGTCACCGGCACCGTCGCGCTCGGCAAGAGCCCAGGCTTCCTCGTCGCGGGCGAAGGCGCGGTCTGGGTGCAGGAACAAGGTGACGGCACGGTCGCGCGCGTCGATCCCGCGACGATGTCAATCACCGAGCGCATAAAGGTGGGCGACAACCTCAAGTGGGGCGATATCGATACCGGCGGCGGCAAAGTATGGCTGCGCACCACCGATGATCAGGAATACGTGGTGATCGATGCCGCCACCAACGCGATCCTCGACCGCGTCGGCAAGCCCTCCGGCAGCGGCGCGCTGCGCTGGACACCCAAGGGCGTATGGACCTCGGCACACGACATTCACACGCTGACCTGGTGGCCTAAAGGCAGCGAGGCGGCCAAGCGCTGAGCTCTCCCAAGTTCGTCATTGCGAGCGCAGCGAAGCAATCCAGAGCCGAGGATAACCGCCCTGGATTGCTTCGCTATGCTCGCAATGACGAGAGATCGGACATAGCGCTAAGCTGCTGCCTTCTTCCCTCGAACCCAGTCGATGATGGGCATGAGCGGATAGATCAGCGTCTCGCCGATGCCCATGTGCCGACGGCCTTCCTGCCCGACTTCCACCGCCTCGCCCGACTTGAATGTGCCGTGCAGCCGGTCGAACAGGATCAGCGCGCAGGCATAGTTGCAGCGCGTGTCCTCGTATTCGACCGAGTGGTGCAGGCTGTGCGCCTCGATCGTGGTGAACACCGCAGAATACCAGCGCGGCGGATCGAAGCGCACGTTGGCGTGGCTGAACGCCGCGATTGTCCCCAGCATGTGCCCAGCGCAGAACAGGGCCGGCAGCGAGAAATCGAGGAATACCGTCAGGCTCAGCCCGATCAGGAACAGCTCGAAGGGATTACCCACCGCCCCCTTCAGCGCATTAAGCTGCCGCACAAAGTGGTGCGGCGCATGGACCACCCATAGCGGGAACCAGTTGTGCATCGCGCGGTGCAGCCAGTAGTGGCCCCACTCGATCAGCAGCATGATCAGCGCCACCTGCACGATCAGCGGCGCGTGCTCCAGCCACGGGGTGTGGATTCCCAGCGCATCCTTGACCCCGACCAGCGAGGGATCGGCCCAATGCTTCCCTGCGTAACGCACCACCGTGTAGAACATCACGAAGTAGAACAGGTCGGACAGGAATTCCGCTCGCGTGAGCCGCCAGCCGGCGTGCCGCTGGTTGATCTGCTCAAGCCCCAGGATCATGAACTTGGTGCAGATCGCCGCGATCACGATCGTCCAGCCATTCGTCGCCAGCTCCGGCGGGAGGACCGACCAGAACACGAAAATCGCCAGCAGCGTCGCCGGCTGGTAATACTTGAAGATCAGTGGTTTAATACCAGCCATGATACTGCGAACCCCCACGGCATTTCTATGGATTGAAGGCTAACACCAAGTCCGGATGCCAACAACTCCCCAATTGGTATTACCGACGACAGGGTATCCCCGCTGGCCGCATTCGCCCCCCGATTTCGCTTGCATCCGATGCGCGTTTTCGATCAAAACAATCATAAACAATCATCATCCGTCCGGGAGACGCGCGTTGCACAAGGCCCCCATCCGCCTCCTCGGAGCGCTTCTTCTCGCCGGCAGCGCCCTTGCACCGCTCCATGCCCAACAGGCAGCCGATCCGCTCGCCGACGGCTTCCGGGATCCCCCCGCCTCGGCCCGCCCGCGCGTGTGGTGGCACTGGATGAACGGCAATGTCACCGAGGAAGGCATCCGCCTCGATCTCGAATGGATGAAGCGCATTGGCATCGGCGGCGCGCAGACCTTCGATGCGCAGCTCAACACCCCGCAAGTCGTCGACAAGCGCCTCGTCTACATGACCCCGGAGTGGAAGCGCGCCTTCCGCACCGCTGCCGAGACCGCCGACAAGCTCGGCCTCGAACTCGCCATCGCCGCTTCGCCGGGCTGGAGCGAGACCGGCGGGCCCTGGGTCAAGCCCGAAGACGGCATGAAGAAGCTCGTCTGGTCAGAAACGCGGGTGACGGGCGGCAAGCCCTTCAAGGGCAAGCTCGCCGCGCCACCCACGATCACCGGCCCGTTCCAGGACCTTGGCATGCAGCCCGAGATCGGCGTCGAGCATCCCAAGACCGACCTGCCGCAGCTCTACCGCGACACCTACGTCTTCGCTGTGCCGGAGATGGCCGCGCCGCCCGCCCCCGTCTGGGCGGCATCGTCCGGCAAGATCGACACCGCCGCGCTGACCGATGGCAAGCTGGCCACTGCCGTCGAAGTCCCCGTCGGCCAAGCCGATGCACCCGCATGGATCCGCGCGGACTTTGCCGCCCCCCAGCAGGTCCGCTCGGCCACGCTGGCGATGCCCCCCGTCTCGCTGTTCAGTGCCGCCAAATTCGCGCCGGTCCTCGAAGCAAGCGGTGACGGCTCGAACTTCACCGAAGTCGCCCGCTTCCCCACCGGAACCTCTGCCGAATACACGATCACCTTCGCGCCCGTCACCGCCAAGGCCCTACGTGTGCGCTTTGTCGCCGAACAGACCGGCTTCAACCTGCCGACCCCGCCCGCCCCCGGTGCCGAATTCCCCTCGTTCCCTGGTTTCATGAGCGGCAGCGGCCCGCATGTCACCGTCAACGAACTGCGCTTCTCGGCCGCCGCGCTCACCCACCGCTTCGAGGAGAAGGCAGGTTTCGCCACCACGCTCGATTATGACGCGATCCCGACGAGCGAAGCTCCCGCCGTGCCGGAAGGCGCTGTCGTGGACCTCACCTCGCGCCTGAAGCCCGACGGGTCGCTCGACTGGACCCCGCCCAAGGGCCAATGGCGGGTCCTCCGGATGGGCTATTCGCTCACCGGCACCGAAAACCACCCGGCGCCGCCCGAAGCGACCGGCCTCGAAGTCGACAAGTTCGATGCCGCTGCCGTGCGCCGCTACATCAACACGTACCTCGATACGTACATCGCCGCTGCGGGCCCCGACATGATCGGCCAGCACGGCGTCCGCGCCCTCCTCAACGACAGCATCGAAGTCGGCGCCAGCAACTGGACGCCGCAGATCGTGGCCGAGTTCAAGGCCCGCCGCGGTTATGATCTGGTGCCCTGGCTCCCCGCGCTCACCGGCGTGATCCTCGGCAGCCCCGCGCGAACCGACGCGTTCCTCCACGATTACCGCCAGACCCTCGCCGACCTGATGGCGGACGGCCACTACAAGACCATCGCCGAAGAAGCCCACAAGCGCGGCCTGATCCACTATTCCGAAGCGCTGGAAGACAAGCGCCCCTCGCTTGGCGACGACATGGCGATGCGCCGCAACGCGGATATCCCGATGGCCGCGATGTGGTCCTACGACACAGAGCGCGGCGCCCCGCAACCCAGCTACGAAGGCGACATGCGCGGGGCCGCCTCGGTCGCCCACGTCTATGGCCAGAACCTCGTCGCGGCGGAATCGCTCACCGCCGCGCTCCAGCCATGGGCCTTCGCTCCGCGCGACTTGAAGCCGATGATCGACATGGAATTCGCCCTCGGCGTCAACCGCCCGGTGATCCACACCTCGGTCCACCAGCCGCTGACCGACAAGGCCCCCGGCTTCTCGCTGTTCATCTTCGGCCAGTACTTCAACCGCCTCGAAACCTGGGGCGAGCAGGCCCGGCCTTGGGTCGATTACATCGCGCGGAGCAGTTACATGCTCCAGCAGGGCCGCAACGTGGCGGATGTGGCCTGGTTCTACGGCGAGGAGGCCCCGCTCACCGGCCTGTTCGCCAAGGCCATTCCGGGCGACCTGCCGACGAATAACGCCTTTGATTTTGTCAATCCCGACGTGCTGCTGAACCAGCTATCGAATGACGGCCCGAACCTCGTCGCCAAAAGCGGCGCGCGGTACAAGGCACTCTACCTCGGCGGCAGCTCAGCCCGGATGACCCTTGCGGTGCTCAAGCGGATTGACACCCTGGTACGCAGCGGAGCGACCCTGATCGGTGAGAAGCCGCTGGGTTCACCCACGCTGCAAGACGATCCTGCTGAATTCACCCGCATCGCCGACGCGCTTTGGAGCGGCGATACCGGCAAGGGCCGCGTCCTCGCGAGCCACGATCCCGACACCGCACTGGCCAAGCTCGGCATCGCGCCGGACTTCACCTACACCAAGGCCGGGCCCGAGACCGCACTCCGCTTCGTCCATCGCAAGACGGCAGACGCCGAGATCTACTTCGTCACCAACCGCAAGAACCGCGCCGAGCCGACGGCACTCAGCTTCGCAGTCACAGGCAAGGCGCCCGAATGGTGGGACGCGCAGACCGGCAAGGCTACACCGCTCGGCTACACCACCAAGGATGGCCGGACCGACATCGCGATAACGCTGAAGCCTTGGCAATCCGGCTTCGTCGTGTTCCGCAAGGCCGGTCCCGCAAGCCTCAGCCTTCCGGCAACGACGCGCACGCAAGTCGCAGCGCTCACCGGCCCCTGGGCGCTGACTTTCCAGCCCGGACGCGGCGCACCCGCCAGCGTGTCCTTGCCCGCCCTCGCCGATTGGACCAAGAGCAGCGACCCGGGCGTGCGCTACTTCTCCGGCACCGCCACCTATCGCCAGACCTTCAAGGTTCCCGCCACCAGGCCCGGCCAGCGCCTGATCCTCGATCTCGGCGAGGTGCGCGATCTGGCCGAGGTGCTGGTCAACGGCAAGTCCGCCGGCGTCCTCTGGCAGCCGCCCTACGAGGCCGACCTGACCGGCCTCGCCAAGCCGGGCACCAACTCCATCGAAATCCGCGTCACCAACCTGTGGGTCAACCGCCTCATCGGAGACGCGCAGCCGGGGGCCAAGCCGATCACCTTCACCACGCTCAAGACCTACCGCGCCGATGCGCCGCTGCGGTCCTCGGGCCTGCTCGGGCCGGTGACGCTCAGCGTGGAGAAATAGTCCCCACATCCCCAGCCCCGCTCACCCTGAGCTTGTCGAAGGGTGTTGGCGCAACCGTCGTGTATGATGCTGCGACAAGCTCAGCATGAGCGGACGTTGCGTTGCTTGTAAGGATGCTGTGCAAATCGAGGCTCAGTGCAGCTTCAATCTCGGCCGCACGATCTGGTTCACATGCCCGATCACGATCAGCGTGACACCCCGCCACCACCCGTGGATGGCAATCAGGTGCATGCGGTAGAGCGACATGTAGACCATCCGCGCGATCCGTCCCTCGACGAACATGCGCCCGCCGACGAGGTTCCCCATCAGGCTCCCCACGGTCGAGAACCGGCTGAGCGAGACCAGCGAGCCGTGGTCGCTATAGGCAAAGTCCTTGAGCGGCTGCCCAGCCTGCGCCCGCACCAGATTGGTGAAGACAAGGCTCGCCATCTGGTGCGCCGACTGCGCACGCGGCGGCACAGGGCGTTCCTTGCCGGGGAGCAGGCACGACGCGCAGTCACCCAGCGCATAAATGCGGTCGTCGGTCTTGGTCTGTAGCGTCGGCCGCACGACAATCTGATTGCCGCGCGTCAGCTCCAGATCGCTCATCGTCTTGATTTCCTCGGCGCCCTTGACGCCCGCCGCCCAGACGATGAGGTCGGCCTCGATCACCGTGCCATCGCCGGTATGAACCGCACGGTCCTCCAGCTTCACCACTTGGGTGCGCTCCAGCACTTTCACGCCGAGCCGCTGCAATTCCTCGCGCGCGGTCGTCGCCAGCGCCTCGTCCAGCGCGGGCAGAATGCGCGGCCCCGCTTCCAGCAGCGAGACTTCGAGCTTGGTCTCGTCGAACACCTCAAGCCCGTAATGCCGCAATGAACCGGCCGCGTTGTAGAGTTCCGCCGCCAGTTCAACGCCCGTCGCACCGCCGCCGACGATGCTGACCCGCACCTTCGCATCGGGATTGCCGGTGTGGTGCAAGTGGTTCGCCCTCAAGCACGCATTCAGCAGCTTCTGGCGGAACTTGTCCGCCTGCGGCCGGTCCTCGAGGAACATCGCATGCTCGCGCACACCGGGCACGCCGAAATCGTTGGAAATGCCGCCGATCGCCAGCACGAGGTAATCGTAGCGCACCGTATGCCGCCCGATCACTTCCTCGCCGCGCTCGTCGAGCAGCGGCGCTGTCGTGATCGTCCGCGCCTGCCGGTCGATGCTCTCGATGCTGCCCTGAAAGAAGCGGTAACCCCAGCGCACCGCGTGGCCGCCATAGCCCACTTCGTCGAGATTGGCGTCGAGCGAACCCGCCGCGACTTCGTGCAGCAGCGGCTTCCAGATATGCGTGAGGTTGCGGTCGATCAGGATGATGTCGTGCTTCTTGCGGCCATACTTGGCGCCGAGCTTGCGGACGAGTTCCAATCCGCCCGCGCCGCCGCCCACAACAACGATCTGCGTCTTCTGATCCGGCACGCGCATTTCCCCCCGCGCACGCGAATTGGCGCGGGGGGATAATGGCAGAAACAGACGGGCAATAGTAGCCTGTCCGTAGGGGAAAGCAGGTTTTCAGGCCTTGGTACGGCCCCCTAGCGTGTCGGCAAACCAGTCGGCTATGTAATCATTGCCAAAACTCATGTTGTCCGCCCCCACATGCTCCACCCCGCCTTCGCGCGCGGTGAAGATCTTCAGCTCGCGGCGCGGGGAGTTGACCAGCTGCGCATAGCTCTGGTGCGCGTAGTCGACGCTGATCTGCCGGTCGGTCGCGCCGTGCGTCACGAGAAACGGCACCTTGATCCGGTCGAGGTGGCCATTGAGGTTCATGTCATTGCTCTTGGCGAGGAAGTCCTCATGGTCCTTCGCCCCGAACACCCAGTAGACGTGCCCCCAGTAGTGCGGCACCGGGTTCTCGCCCTCGCGCGCCATGCGCTTGTCCTGCACTTCGCGCCAGTTGTGGTTGGCACCCCAGGCCGCCCCGCTGGCAAAGCGCGGCTCATAGGCGACCGCGCGCGGTGCAAAATGCCCGCCGAGCGAAATGCCGGTCATCCCGATGCGCTTGGGATCGACAACGTCAGCCTGCGTCTCGAGCCAGTCCACCCACTTCGCGGCCCACTGCTCCGAATACGGCGTCGCGTTGAGACCCTGCAGCCGCAAAGCCTCGCCCGTACCCGGCTGGTCGACGCAGAGCGTATGAATGCCGCGCTGCGCCAGCGAAGCCGGAAAGCCGCCCAGCCACAGCATTTCCTTCATGCTGTCGAGCCCGTTGCAATAGACGACGCAGGGTGCAGGCCCATCCACATTCGCGCGGTGGAAGTAGGCGGCAATCGTCTTCCCTTCGTAGGGAATTTCCACCCGCTCCACCGGATCGCCCGCGAACCTGGTGCCGCGCTGGAAGCTGTCGAGCGCCTTTGCATAGGTCTGCTCGCGCCCTGCCGATCCATGCGCCTGCATGCGCTCGCCGGTGAGGTAGTAAATCGTCGCGCGCTTGAGCTTGGCTCCGGCCGAGAACTCGCGGCCCAGCGCAAGGTCTTCCTCGGCGAGGCCGACCAGCTTGTCCGCCATCTTCACCCATTCGGCCATGAACTCGGCCGTGCCCGCATCGGCGCCGCTCTGCGCCTTGTCGAGCAGCGGCTTGATCATGTCGACGATCTCGCCGATCCGCCCGCCGTTCTCCATCGCGATGGCGACGGAGAGGTTCCAGATGTAGTTGGGAAACGGTTCGAACAGCGCCACCGATCAGACTCCTGCCGGCTGGAACAGCGCCGCGTCGGGCGCAGGGTGCGGCATGGTCTGCGGACCGCCGACGCCGACGCCCCACTGGTCCATGATCTCCGGCGCCGGAGCGATCACTTGCGCGACGTGGTTCTCGAAATCGACCTTCTCGAGCTCCGAGGTGTACTCGATCGCGAAGCCCGCGGGCGTGGTGAAGTAGCTGAACGTGTTGTTGCCCGCCGTGTGCCGACCGGGGCCCCAGCGGATGTCGATCTTCTGCCGCTTCAGCCGCGCGATGCCGCGCATCATCTCGTCGACATTGGGCATGTCGTAGGCCACGTGATTGAGGCACGGCGGCCCGGGCAGGAAGGCAAGGCGGTGGTGCGCCTCGTTGCAGCGCAGGAAGCACATGAAGTCGCCCAACCAGTCGCTCAGCTTGAAGCCCAGCACCTCGGTGAAGAACGCCAGTTCCTCGTGGTGGCGCGGTGAGTGCATGACGATGTGACTGATCCGCTCGGGGATCGCCTCGCGCGGGGCGAGCGCGCGGGCCGTGCCGCGCGCGACCCCGGCGGAAATCTCGTAGGGCAGGCCGTCTTTCGAGAAGAAGCGGAAGCCGTAGCCGCCGCCAAACTGATCGAGCGGCTTCGGCCCCCATATGATCTGGCAGCCATAGTCCCGCACCTTGGCGAAAAGCGCGTCGACATCGGCATCGCTATCTGCCGCCAGCGCGATCACGTCGACCCGCTGCACCGGATCCTGCCGCAGCCGCACGACGTAGAGTTCGTCATGCCCTTCGGCTGCGAAGTAGACGAGACCGTCCGCTTCGTGGACTTCCTTGAGCTTCCAGTTGTCCGTGTAGAACGCGCGCTCGGCGGCCAGATCGGTGACGGCATAGCCGACATAGCGGATTTCGGTAACGCGGCTCATGAGTTTGCCTCTTTCGTGTCGCCAGTTGGTTTGTGGAATTGCCCGCCCTTCATGATGGCGGCAAGGTTGTCCTTGTCCTGCAGCAAGCGGACATCGGACGTCGGATCGCCTTCGACCAGCAGCAGATCGGCAAGATAGCCGGCGCGGACTTGCCCGACATCCCAGCCCACCAGCTCGCCGCCCTGCTTCGTGGCGGCGACCAGCGCTTCAGTCGGTGAAAAGCCGAACAGGTTCACGAAATGCTCGAGATCGCGCGCATTGCGGCCATGGGGATTGTAGGGGAAGCCGTAGTCCCCGCCCGGCAGCACGCGAATGCCGCGCTTGCGCATCTCCGGAATGATCTGCTGGCCGAGTTCGATCCCGCGCAGCGCGCCGAGTTCCGCCGCTTCCTTGGGCCCGATCCCGAAGTCCTGCGCTTCGTAGGCCCGCGCCCAGAGCAGCCCAACCGCCGGCGCGGTGAACGTCTCGTCCTTCTTCGCCTCGAACAGATCGAGCGCTTCTTCATCGGCATAAGTGCAGTGATAGATCGCGCGGAAACCGGCCCGCAGCGCCCGTTTCACCGCCTCGGCGCCCTGCGCATGGCAGGCGAGCCAGATCCCCGCCTCGCGCGCCGCCGCGCCGATCGCCTGCGCTTCCTCCTCGGAATACATCAGCGTCTGCGAGCCGCCCGGCTGGAAGGCATCGTCGCTCGACATCAGGAACTTGATCGTGTCGCAGCCGTCCACCTTCTTCTGCGCCACGTATTCGCGCAGATGCGGGATATCGCGCTGATGGGTGGGATCATGCCCCGCGGGAACCCCCAGCACGCCTTCCGCGCCCTTCTCCAGCGCAGAGGCCCGCAGGCGCGGCCCCGGGAGAAAACCGCAGTCGATCATATCGCGCAGCGCCGGTTCGATCCGTTCACCCAGCGATCCCGCCGAATAGACGCTGGTGAAGCCGTGATCGAGTGTAATCCGCGCGTTCTGCGCGGTGACAAGCACATGCTGCTCGATCGGCAGCGGCTTCATCGTGTTGATCACGCGCTCGACATTGGTCGGCCAGGTCAGATGCCCATGCGCCTCGACCATGCCGGGCATGAGCGTGCGGCCCTTGCCTTCCACGACCGCGGCGCCTTCACGCGGCAGGCGCTCGTCACCGCGCGCGACCGCCTCGATCCGCTCGCCGCGCACGAGCACTTCGCCCGGAAACAGCGCCGCGCCGCTGCCGTCGAAAATCATCACATCGGTGAAGAGTGTGCCGCTCATGCGCCGGTATCCGCATGCAGCCCCGCCGCGGCGATCCCCGCCAGCGCGCAGAGTTCGTCATTTTCCGATGTGTCGCCCGTCACGCCCACCGCGCCGAGCAGGGTGCCATCGCCATCGCGCACCAGCACGCCGCCCGGCACAGGCAACATGCCACTCGGGAACGCGGCCTGCAGGCCATTGAAAAACATTGGCATCACCGCCGCGCGCTTGGCGAGTTCGCGACCGCCGAAGCCCATGCCGAGGCAGCCTGCGGCCTTGCCCATCGCGATCTCGGGCCGGTAGATCGAGGCGTTCTCGTCGCGCAGCAAGATCAGGATATGCCCGCCGCGATCAAGCACGACGCAGGCCAATGGTGCCAGACCGAGGCGCTGACCTTCCGCCAGTGTCGCGGCGGCAATCGTCTGTGCTTGCGCTAATGTCAGCATGTCCCGGCCTTCTCCCGGAGACTGTTTTGCTGCGCGGCGATCAATCTGTAAAAATGATTGTTTGGATAATTCGATATAGACCGAACCTATGCTTCAAGCGGTTCGCCACGCTGCGCAATCGCCTCGATCCGCCCGCGGAGCCAGGTCAGCCCGGCGTCATCCTTGCGCCCCGGATGATAGCTCAGCATCTGCTTCATTGCGGGAATATCGAACGGCACCGGCGCGGTACTGATCGCAAATCGCCCCTTGAGCTGCTCGGCCAGACGCGAGTGCATCACGGAAAGCCGGTTGGTTCCTTCGATCAGCCAGGGCACCGCGGTAAAGATCGCCACCGTGGCCTCGATCGTGCGGCTCCGCCCCATCAGTTCCAGCGTCCGGTCCGCGTAAGACAGCGTCTGCCCGCCGCCCAGCACGACCGCGACATGCCCGGCATCGAAGAAGGCCTCTTCGCTGATCGCTCCATCGGCGATGGCGGGATTGCCGCTCCAGCCCACCACGACCTGCGGTTCGCGATAAAGCACATAGGAGAGGTGATTGCCGCCAATCACATATTCCGGCGTGATCGTGACATCGATCTTGCCCTCTTCCAGTTCCTGTACCGTGCTCGGTTGCGGGAGCCCGCAATCGATGCGGATACCCGGCGCTTCCTCCGCCAGCTGCGCGACGAGCGGCACGATCAACGAGGCGAAGACATAGTCCGAGGTCACGATCTTGAAGCTGCGCTGCGAGGTCGCCGGATCGAAATTGGGCGAGCGCGAAAGCATCACTTCCAGCCCGAGCAGGCTTTCGCGCACTTGTGGCATCAGTTCATCGGCAAAAGGCGTGGGATGCATGCGCTTGCCCTGCAGTTGCAGCAGCTCATCGCCGAAATACTCGCGCAGCCGCGCCAGCGCCGCGCTCATGGCAGGCTGGCTCAGGTTCAGGCGCTCCGCCGAGCGGCTTACACTGCGTGTCGCCATCAGCGCGTCGAACGCGACGAGAAGGTTGAGATCGAGACCCTTGAAGCGCATCCTGTCCACACTTTCCGACTTATGTATCGACGCTGGCTATACGATTTTATGCATCATGACAATTTTACTTGATTGATGATTTCGCCCAGATCAGCATCCAAACAGATGGGAGATGGTGGAATGACAATGGACAGGCGCACCTTCGTGGCGGCCACAGCGGCAGGCCTTGCGCTGAGCGCGGCTCCGCGCGTGGCAGCCAAGGCGGTCAAGGCAGCTGCGGCGCCCGGCCCCTTCCCCGCCGATTTCATCTGGGGCGCGGCGACAGCCGGCCATCAGGTCGAGGGCAACAACGTCAATTCCGATTGCTGGCTGCTCGAAAACCTCAAGCAGACAGCCTACAGCGAACCCTCAGGCGATGCGGCCAACAGTTTCGAACTTTGGCGCACCGATCTCGAGCTCGCGAAGAACCTCGGGCTCAATGCCTACCGCTTCAGCCTCGAATGGGCACGGATCGAACCCGAACCCGGCCAGTTCTCGATCGCCATGCTCGATCACTACAAGCGGATGATCGAAGGTGCGCGGGCCGTTGGCCTGCGGCCCATCGTCACCTTCAATCACTTCACCACGCCGATATGGTTCGCTGCGCGCGGTGGCTGGACCAACGACGAGGCACCCCAACTCTTTGCGCGCTTCTGCGACAAAGCCGCGCGCCATCTCGCGGGCGGGATCGATCATGCGACTACGCTCAACGAGCCCAATCTGGCAGGGCTGCTCCAGTTCCTTCTACCGGGCGGACTTCTCGAAGCGGATAAAGCCATGGCCGCTGCCGCCGCAGCCAAGCTGGGTGTCCCGGTGTTCCTTGCCGGAAACGCGATCCATCATCCCGATCCGGCAAAGGTGCAGTCCAACCTGCGAGCCGGCCATACCGCCGGAAAGGCAGCGATCAAGGCGGTGCGGGGTGATCTGCCAGTTGGCGTGAGCCTCGCCATGCTCGACGATCAAGCGGGAGAGCCCGGCTCACTGCGCGATGCAATGCGCGAGAAGTTCTACAATGCCTGGCTGCGCCTCGCTCAGGCCGATGACTTCATCGGCGTGCAGAATTACGAGCGCTCAATCTGGGGCAAGAAGGGCAAACTCGATCCGCCGGCGGACGCACGCCGCAACATCATGGGCGCGGAAGTCTATCCCCCTTCGCTCGCTGGCGCGGTGCGTTATGCCTACGAGGTCGCAAAGGTTCCGGTCATCGTGACCGAACACGGCGTCGGTACCGATGACGACGCGATCCGAGCCTGGCTCATTCCCGAGGCACTTACCCACCTCAAGGCAGCGATGGACGAAGGCGTGCCGGTGAAGGGCTATTGCCACTGGTCGCTGATCGACAATTTCGAATGGGGCTTCGGCTACAAGTTTCATTACGGGCTACACACGCTTGATCGGGAGACTTTTGCGCGTACTCCCAAGCCGAGCGCTCTTGTTTACCGCCACTACATCAAGAGCCACACGGCAGGAGCCTGACCCCATGCGCAAGATCCTTGCGTTTCTCACCGCGCTGCTCGCATTCGCCGCTAGTCCTGCGCAGGCACAGATGCCGCCTCTGCCGCCTGCAGACACCGTCGCGCCGGTGCGCGGCGAGGAGATCGTGCTCAACGACGTGCCCGTCGGCGGCGAAGTCTGGAGCCGCGTGTTCGGCCAGGTCTGGGCGCGCAATGTCCAGCGCTCGACGCTCTATGTGGTTCGCCCGCTGAACGGCCGTGCCAATGGCAAGGCGGTGATCGTGGTGCCCGGCGGCGGCTACATGTTCGTCTCGATCGACAGCGAAGGCTTTCGTGTCGCCGACCGGCTCGCGGCGCAAGGCTACACCGCCTTTGTCCTCAAGTACCGCGTGAACCCCACACCGCCGACACCGCAAGCCTTCATGGCCGACATGGCGTCCAAGTTCGGCCAGCTCGGCAAGGGCGAACTGGCCGAACTGCCGCCCGCCGTCGATGATCTCGCCTCGGCGGTTTCCGTCGTCAGCAGGCGCGCCGCAGACTGGAAGCTCGACCCCAGGCAGATCGGCGCCATCGGCTTTTCGGCCGGTTCGCGCACGCTGATCCGCCTGATCGAGCAGCGCCCCGAAGCCGCACTGCTGCGCCACGTTGGCCTCATCTATCCGCCGATGACGCAGACCGTCACCAGCGGCCCGCGCCCACCCTTGTTTCTCGCCATCGCCGCGCATGATCCGCTGTTCAAGCAAGGCGGTCTGAAGCTCGTCGACAACTGGCTCAAGGAAAGCGACGCCGTCGAATTCCACCTCTACTATGGCGGCGAGCACGGCTTCGGCATGATGCCCAAGGGCACCACGAGCGACCGCTGGATCGACCAGTATATCGATTGGCTGGCAGTCCAGTGAGCGCGCTGCGGGCCTTCGCTGCCGCACTGGCACTGGTCGCCGCGACACCGGCCTTTGCGGACCAGCCTGTGCGCGATTGCCCGCTCGCGACGGCGCCGCTCGGCGTGGATTCGCCGCTGTCCGATGTTTTGCTGCACCCCGACGGCCCGGCGGCGCTGGAAAGCATCGCGTCCGATCTCGTCACCGGGTTCACCCGCAACTTCGGCGGCGGCGGGCTTCCTCCGGGCTTTGCCAATATCCTCAGCGTCGGCTCGCTGCTTGAAGTGCGCGCCGATGGCGCCGCGCTCAAGGCCCCGCTCGCAGCCAGGCTCGCCAAGCTCCCCATCACCGATGCCTTCACCGTGGCGCGCTGCGCCCGCTATGATCATGACCGCCCCGCCCTGCCTCCCGCAGACGGCCGCCCGCAGGTCTTGGTCTTCGAGAAGATCAACGGCTTTCGCGACAACCCGTCCGTCGATGCCGCCCGCGCGCGCCTAAAGGCCATCGCGGCGGAGCGGGGCTGGCAGATCGTCTTCACCGACCGCGGCGGGGTGATGAACGCCAAGGATCTCGCCCGCTTCGCCGTCGTCATCTGGAACAACACCAGCGGCGACGCGCTCACCGTGTCCCAGCGCGCCGCCTTCCGGACTTACCTCGAACACGGCGGCGGCTATGCCGGCATCCACGGTGCGGGCGGCGATCCCGTGTGGTTCTGGGACTGGTACGCTGATACCCTGCTCGGCGCGCGCTTCATCGGCCACCCCGGACGCCCGCAGTTCCAGACGGCCACGGTCAGCATCACCGACGATACCATCGGCGCGGGCGGCACGAAGTCCTTCCCGCTGCTCGAGGAATGGTACTCCTTCGACCGCAATCCCGCCACCGGCGGAGCGGTCGCCGTCGCGACCATCGACGAGAAGGACTACCAGCAGATCGGCTACCGGGGCGAAAGCCTCGCGATGGGCTACCACCCCATCGCCTGGCGCAAGCCCATCGGGGGCGGACGGATGTTCTACACCGCCATCGGCCACCGGCCGGAAAACTATGACGAGCCGCATGCCGCGGCGCTGCTGGCCGAGGGGATTGCCTGGGCCATGGGAAACAAGGGAACCAAACCGCATGACTGACCCTCAGCCCATCACCGCCATCGGGAACGCCCTGATCGTCGGCGGCGGCATCGGCGGCATGGCGGCCGCGATCGATCTCGCCGCGCGCGGCGTCGCGGTCACGCTGATCGACCTCGATCCCGAATGGCGCGTCTATGGCGCTGGCATCACGATCACGGGCCCCACGCTGCGCGCCTACCAGCGGCTCGGCATGGTCGAGGACATTGCGCGCGAAGGCGCCATCGTCGCGGGCTCCAGCATGTTCCTGTTCAACGGCATGCACCTGCGCGATCTCGATGAGCCCCCCATCGAGGAAGGCCTGCCCGCCACCGGCGGCATCATGCGCCCGGTGCTCCACCACCTGATGCAGCAGCGCATTGCCGCCGCCGGCATCCCCGTCCGCCTTGGCGTGACCGTGGACACCCTCGCCAACCGCGACGGCGGTGTCGACGTCACCTTCTCCGATGGCACCACCGGCCGCTACGACCTCGTCGTGGGTGCCGACAGCGTCCGCTCGCGCGTGCGCGACCTTGCCTTCCCGCACATGGGCGAAGCGGAGCGCACTGGCCAGGGCTGCTGGCGCGTCTCGATGAAGAAACCGCCGACACTGGAACGCGGCGAGATGTTCTTCGGCCACCGCTACATGGTCGGCATCACCCGTTGCGGCGAGGACCGCATCTACCTCTGGCTGCTTACCCCGCATGCCGATGGCGAGGAGCGCCTCGAAGGCGAGGCCCTCGTCGCGCAGATGAAGGCCCACCTTGCCGATTTCGGCGGCAATGCCGGGTGGGTGCGCGATACGATGACGTCGGACGACTGGGTCAACTACCGCCCGCTCGCCGCGAAGGTCCAGCCCCGCCCGTGGTCGGATGGCCGCATCGTGCTGCTGGGCGATGCCGTCCACGCGACCACGCCCCACCTCGCGTCAGGCGCAGGCATCGCGGTGGAAAGCGCGCTGGTCCTCGGCGAGGAATTGGCCCGGACAGACAGCGCCGAAGCCGCGCTGTCAGCCTATGAAGAGCGCCGCTACGAACGCTGCCGCGATGTGGTGGAAACCAGCGTCTCCATCGGCGCGGCTCAGCTTGCGGGCCGCCCCGGCGAGGAAATCGGCGGCATCATGGGCGCGGCGCTGCACAGATTGGCCGGGCCGTTCTGAGAGCGTCAGGCTCTCCCCTTCCTTCGTCATTGCGAGCGTAGCGAAGCAATCCAGAGCCGTTGTGCGTGACGCTCTGGATTGCTTCGCTACGCTCGCAATGACGAAATGGTTGCTATTCCCACACCCTCAATCCGCGTGGCGCAAGTAGGCCAGCGCCATCTTGACGATCTCGTCCTTGATGAAGCCCCAGAGATAGGGATCGCTCGATTCCGGCGTCGAACCCAGCCCGAACTGGCGCGCGATCGTGGCGAACACGATCTGGAACACCGCCAGCGCCTTGGCCTCCGGATCAGCCGACTTGATCTCGTCGCGGAAGGTCAGGATCGCCGCGATCGACATCTCGGCCGAACGCCGCGCCGTTTCTTTGCCCGGCTCGGACACCAGCGGATCGATTTCGGCTCGCGCCATGATCGTGCGCAGCAGCGGGGCATGCTCCTCCAGAAACGCGCTGTAGCGCGCGATGTAGAGTGGCAGGAACTCGCCCAGCGAAGATGTCTCCGCCAGCACGGCGTCGATCATCACGCGTTCCTTGGCGATGATCGCCTGCAGTTCCTCCGCGATCACCGCGTGCAGCAGCCGGTCCTTGCTTTCAAAGCGCAAGTAGATCGAGCCGATCGAGACCTGCCCGCGCTCGCTCACGTCCTGCAGCGTGAAGCTGTCGCCCCCCGTCTCGATCATCAGCGCCTTGGTCGCCTCGAGCATGCGTTCGAACGATGCAAGGCTGCGCCCCTGGCGCGGTTTGCGGCTGAGGGCCTGGAGCGCAAGGGCTTCGGTGTGGCGTGTGGCAGTTGACATTGGATTGCTAGACCCTACTAAAACAGGAACGTCAATTCTAATTTGATTCGTCGAGTCCGTACCAGAATCATGGTTCAGGCGGCTCAGACGGGGGGAGAAGACAAGCACATGCGTTTTTCGGTGTTCCTCAACGCGCGCACGATGCGCCCCGAAGACGACCGCCAGCTGATGAAGGATCTGGAGTCGCATGCCCTGCGCGCGAGTGAGCTCGGCTTCTCGGCGATCTTCATGCCGGACCATCACTTCAACGGCTACATGCCGGTGGCGAGCGACAGCTTCATCTTCGCCGCCTACCTCGCCGCGAAGATGCCGCAGATGCATTTCGGCTTCTCGGTCGTCTCGGTCCCGCTCCACCACCCGGTGCGCTTTGCCGAGCGCATCAACATCCTCGACCAGCTGACCGACGGCAAGCTCCTCGTCGGCATCGGCAGCGGCACGACGCCGGAGGAAATGATCGGCTTCGGCGTCAACTACAAGGACGCCGGCGCGGTGTCCGACCGCAATCTCGAGCTCGCCGAAGCGCTCTGGGCCAAGGCGATGACCGACCCCGCCATCGAGATCGACAACGGCCCGCACCAGGGCCGCGTGCTCCAGCGCATCGCCCCCGCCAGCTTTACGCCCGGCCACGCGCGCCTCATGCCGGTCGCGATGAAGGAAACCAGCGCCCAGCGCGCCGCGACCCATGGCTGGCCTGCGTTCATCCCCGCCTTCACCCCGCCCAAGATCGGCGGCACCGAGCCCTTTGTCCACGTGAAGAAGTTCTTCGACATCTACCACGCCAAGCTCACCGCCGCCGGCCACTCGGACGAGGTCGTGAAGAGCGCGCTCGACTGGACGACACACACCTACCAGTGCGTCCACGTGGCCGAGACCGACGATCAGGCACGCGAAGAGCTCGAAGTGATCCTCAAGGCCTATCAGGCCGCGGTCGAACGCGAAGCCGAGTTCAACGCCCGCGCCGAAAGCAACGCCGAGAACACCAAGACCGACCGCACCCCGAACGCGCTCACCGACGACTGGATCGGCACCTGGTGCCTCTATGGCTCGCCGGAGACGGTGATCGAGCACCTCACGCCCTACAAGCAACTCGGCATCGGCAACGTTCTGTGCGGGACGACGACGGGCCCGCTGACCGAGGAGCGCCTTCGCCTCGGCAACCAGACGCTCGATCTGCTCGCCCGCGAGGTCATGCCCGCATTGGCCTAATCTATGCGCCGATCAGATTATGTATCGATCTGATGAATGATTATCGATGAAAACATACTATTTCACTTAATGGAACCAATCGGGCAGGACATTCTTGTTTCGCCATTCCGGGCCGGTTCCCCGCCATGCTGCGCAGCATGAAAGGTACGCCGGGATGGCAGCCCGAGGTTCGAAAACGGGCTTGAATTGAAGACCGCTAACCAGACGCTCCGGATCAAGCGGAGTGCATAACGGGAGGGATCATGCGCAACATCATCCAAGGTACCAGCCTGCTCGCTTCATGCGCTGTCATCGCGATGGCTGCACCTGTCCATGCACAAGAAGCCGCTCAGGCCGACAGCGCCGATGCCGTGAAGGAAATCGTCGTCACGGCGCAGAACCGCACGCAGAAGATCAACGACGTTCCGATCGCGATCAACGTGATCAGCGGCGAGGACCTCAAGAAGGCCGGCTTCTCGACGCTCAACGACATCGACAAGGTCGCCCCGGTCGTCCAGCTCAATCAGGATCAGGGCACCGTCAAGATCACGGTTCGCGGCGTCGGCACGACATCGAATGACGAGGCGCAGGACACCTCGGTCGTCGTCAATATCGACGGCGAGTATATCAACCGCCCGAACGTGATGAGCATGGCGCTGTTCGACCTCGACCGCGTCGAAGTGCTGCGCGGGCCGCAGGGCACGCTCTATGGCCGCAACTCGACCGGCGGCGCGATCAACTTCATCACCCGCAAGCCGGGCCGCGAATTCGGCGCCGACGGCACGATCAGCTATGGCAACTACAATGCCGTGCGTGCCGATGCGGGCGTCACCGTTCCGCTCGGCGACGTTGCCGCGGTGCGCTTCGCCGGCTTCTACGAGGACCGCGACGGCTACAACAAGCATCCTGCGGGCGGCGGTTTCTTCGTGTTCCCGGCCTATGCCGCTGGGCGTTCGGACGACAACAATTCCTACGGCGGCCGCGTCTCGCTCCGTCTTGATCCGACCTCCAAGCTGTCGGTCAACCTTGCCGCCGAGTACGCCAAGCGCAAGTTCACGCCTGGCATCTTTGCCGCCGGTGACCTCAACGCAGCCGGCAACGGCCCTACCGGCACAGGTTGCAACAACGGCTTCACCCGCGTCGCGCCGGACTATGCTCAGGTTCTGTGCGTGCCCAGCAATACCAACCTGCTGGCGAATATCGACCGCAACAACTACGCCGCTCCGGCCTTCGGGATCGGCCGGGTCAGCCAGGAAAGCTGGGCCGTGCGCGGCCGCATCGCGTACGAATTCTCCGATGCCGCAACGCTCACCTACACCGGCGGTTATCGCAAGTTCAATGGCAACCCCGGCGACCGCATCACTCTGCCGGTCATCTACCAGTCCTACAGCTATCAGGACGAGGCCGACACGCAGAGCCACGAGCTTCGCCTGAACGGGACGATCGGCGGTGTCATCTATCAGGTCGGCGGTTTCTACTTCAAGGAGAAGCTGGCCCGCGAGAGCGGCTTCCTGCTACCCAGCTTCGTGTTTGCCGGGCCGCTGCAGGACCCCAGCCTGTTTGGCAAGCCGGGCACCTTCCTCAGCTACTTCGGACGTTATGTGAACAGCGACAGCAAGTCGGTGTTCGGTCAGGTCGAAGTGCCATTGGGCAAGTCCCTGACTGCTGTCGGCGGCCTGCGCTATACCGACAACAAGCGCGATGCGAGCTATCTCAATGTCGTGCCGTTCCGCTTTGATCCAACCGTTTTCAGACTGGTCGCCGACCCGTACATCGTCGGCGCCGGGCCGGACCGGAAGGACTTCAGCAAGGTCAAGTACCTCTCCACCCTGCCGCTCGGCAGCAAGGACAGCAAGGTCACCTGGCTGGCGGGGTTGAACTTCAAGCCCAATCCGGCGACGCTGGTCTATTTCAAGGCATCGACGGGCTTCAAGGGCGGCGGCTTCGACTCGGTCGGCACCTACAAGCCCGAGACGAACACCGCGTTCGAAGGCGGCTGGAAGCAGAGCTTCGGCGACCACCGCCAGCACCAGTTCAACCTCAGCGCCTTCTATTACGACTACAAGGACCTGCAGGTTTCGGTGCTGCTCGATACGGCGGTCGGCGGGCAGACCTTCAACGCGGGCAAGGCCAAGATCTGGGGCATCGAGGCTTCGGGCAGCATCCAGCTGGATGACCGGACCAACTTTCACGCCTCGTTCAACTACCTCAACGCCCAGTACAAGGAGCTGCTCGCGCAGTTCAACGTGTTCGACCGCAGCGGAGCCCTCAACGGCATCGGCGATCTCGACCCCAACACTCCGGGCGTCCAGCAGCCGAACTTTGCCGGCAATCGCCCGCCGTTCTCGCCCTCGTTCATCATCACGGCGGGGCTGGACCACACCTTCCCGCTCGGCAGCTTGGGCGACCTTACCGCCCGCGTGGACTCGACGTTCAAGTCCTCCTACTTCACGGACTTCTACAACTACCGCGACGGTGAACAGACCGCGTTCACGCAGACCGATCTCAGCCTCGAGTACAGCTCGAGCAACAAGATGTACACGCTGACCGGCTTCGTGAAGAACCTGGAGAACACCCGTCCGCTGACCTACGGCAGCTTCGTTTCGGCTGGCCCGGACGATATCTTCAACTGGCAGTTCGGCGCGCCGCGCACATACGGGATCCGTCTCGGCGTGAAGTTCTGATCTGATCTGACTTTCCAGGAGGGGGCGTCTGGCGCGCGCCCCCGACAACCGGCAGCCGGCCGATCGAACAAGGGAGAACGGACATGGCCTTGTCCGCCTGCATCGAATGGCCGCTTGCCGAACGTAAAGATACGCCACGGGAGTGGTCCTGCGCCGACAGGGCCGCATCCTGTGTCTGATCGGCTCTCACTCGCCGAACGCGCCAGCTACGGCTTCGGCGATTTCGGCTACAGCCTTGCCTATAACATGGCAGGCGCGTTCCTGCTCTATTACTACACCACCGTCGTGGGGCTTCCGGCGGCGGCAGTCGGCACGATCTTCCTCGTCGCGCGTCTGCTCGATGCAGTGATCGATCCGCTGGTGGGCATCGCGGTCGACAAGACGCGCAGCCGCTGGGGCCGCACCCGACCCTATTTCCTGTTCACCGCCGTGCCCTACGTCGCCGTCTTCATCGCCACGTTCAACGTGCCGCACTGGGGCCAGAGCGCGCAGCTCGTCTACGCCTTCCTCACTTTCAAGGCGCTGGGCATCATCATGAGCCTCGGCTCGATCCCCTACACCGCGCTCATGCCGATGATGACGGACGATCCGGCAGACCGCCTGCGCCTCGGCGGCTGGCGTTCGATCGGCACCTCGGTCGGCGTGATTCTCGGCACTGCCGCGACGATGCCGCTGGTCGGCGCACTCGGCGGTGGCAACGAAGCGTACGGCTTCTTCATGGTCACGCTGCTGTTCGGCGTGCTGTCGCTTTTCGCGCTCGCGATGCTCTTCCGCAATTGCCGCGAACGCATTGCCGACGAGGCGCCTGCCTCGGCCTTCCGCACCCTGCCCGCCATCGGCCAGATGCTGCGCAACCGCGCGTGGGCGGTCTGCTTCGGCTTCTGCCTGCTCTATTTCGTGCGTTTCGGCGCGATGCTCGGCCTGACGATCTTCTATGCCAAGGACGTCGTCCAGAAGCCGTGGCTGATCCCGGTCATGCTGCCGATGGTCTCGGGCGGCCTGCTCCTCGCCGCCTTCATCGCACCGCCGATCCTGGCACGGACCGGCATCCGCAAGGGCTGTATCGGCGCCATCGCGATCGCATTGGTGCTGCTCGCCGCCATGGCCGGGCTCGATCATGCGGCAGACCTGCAGATCGGCGCGCTCGCCGTGCCTCCGCTGCTGCTCCCCTATTTCGCCTTCTCGATCGTCACCTCGGTCACGATCACCGGCATCTTCTCGATGGCCGCCGCCACCGCAGACTACCACCAGGCTCTGTTCGGTGTGCGCCACGAAGGGCTGCTGTCGTCCGGCATCAGCACCTCGACCAAAGTCGGCATGGCCATCGGCAGCGCGCTCGGCGCTTTCGTGCTCTCGTGGGCGGGATACGTCCCCGATGCGCTGACCGATGCCGCACGCGCCGATATCCGCCAAGCCTATTTCCTCGCCGCTGGCACTCTGCTCGCAGCACAAGCCGCGGTTGTCTGGTTCTGGCCGATGGACGGCAACTGGCGCGCCCGGTTCGGCGCAAAGGCCGCTTGACTCGGATCGACTATTTCTAGAATTACCATTCTAATACCTCAGCAGAGAATCGCCGGCAGCCAAGCGATTCCATTTCACGATCAGAGCGGCGCTTTGGCAGCCGCCTCAGGGGAGACAGCAAAGTGCCGATCAAGCGCGGCGTAAGCCTGTACAGCTTTCAGAACGAGACCTTCCAGGGCAATATGAGCCTTGAGGACTGCATGCGCACCTGCGCCGAGATGGGCGCGAACGGCATCGAGGTCATCGGCGAGCAGACCTTCTGGGGCTGGCCCGAAGTCGGCGTCGATCAGGCCGAGATCGACAACTGGCATCGCCTGATCACCCAGTACGACTGCGTTCCTGTCAGCCATGACTTCATGCTCGACTACAAGCGCTACAAGGACCGCGAGATGCCCTTCGAGGAGCAGGTCGCGAGCGTGAAGAACGACATCGACTTCGGCGCCCGCCTCGGCGTGAAATACATCCGCGCGCTCGTCTCGATCGCGCCGGAAGTGCTCGTCGCCGCCGCGCCTTATGCCGAGGAAAAGGGCATCAAGATCCTCATCGAGGTCCACGCCCCGCTGCACTTCGATCACCCGTGGATCATCCGCCACGCCGAATGCTTCGAAAAGTCGGGCTCGGATGCGCTCGGCTTCCTGCCGGACATGGGCATGTTCGTCCACGCCTTCCCGCCCGTCTGGAAGGAAAAGTTCATGCGCATCGGCGTGCCCAAGAACATCGCCGACTACATCGAGAAGGCCTACGAGGACCGCGTTCTTTCGGAATACGTCATCCTCAACGTCCAGCAGATGGGCGGCACTGGCCCCGCCATCGCGATGGCCGAAACGTTGCGCCACAACGCCGCGTTCGAGCCGAAGCGCATGCTCGATTACATGCCGCGCATCCACAACATCCACGGCAAGTTCTACGAGATGACGCCGGATTCCAATGGCTCCTACGTCGAGCCCTCGATCCCCTACGACAAGATCGTCGCGGTCCTGCAGCAGGGCGGCTACGACGGCTACATCTGCTCCGAATACGAAGGCAACCGCTGGATCGAGGACAAGGAAGAGCCCGACAGCGTCGAGCAGGTCCGCCGCCAGCAGGTCATGCTCGCCAACCTGCTTGGCGAACCCACCCCCCAGCTCCGCGCTGCTGCCTGAGGAACCGATCCCATGATGGACAACAAGATGATCGTCGAGGGCAGCCTCGAAAGCTCCGAGTTGGGCTTCGCCTTCTATGGCCGCCTGCCCTACTACCGCGGCCTCGGCCTCTCGATGGTCGAGGACATCGCGGTCACGGTCGATGGCGAGGCAATCCCGCGCGAGGACGTCCGCTTCCACGTACGCGGCAAGACCTACACGCTCGACCAGATGGAAACGGTCTACGACGACCGCTGGAACTTCGGCGAGAAGGCCAAGATCATCGTGATGAAGCCCGGCGGCCTCCCCGCGGGCGATCACAAGATCGAGTTCGCGGTGCGCATGCGCGTGTCCTACCTGCCCTTCGTGCCCACCACGAAGGACACCAAGGTTCTCGCGCTGGCCGCCTGAACCCCATGACCCGACTGACTCTCGACCAGGCCGCTCTCCTCACGGCGGGTGCCTCCATGTGGGCCACGCCCGCCGTGCCGGACGTCGGCATTCCGTCGTTCGCCATGAGCGACGGGCCGATGGGCATCGCCAGCGGCCTGGTCGACGAGCGTGACGTCGCCCGGCTTTCCCCTTGCGCCACGTCGCTGGGGGCAAGCTGGGACGCCGATCTCGCCCGGCGCATCGGCACCCTTGTCGGGCAGGAAGCAGTAGGGCGCGGCATCGACATGGTGCTCGCCCCCAACATCAACCTCGCCCGAAGCCCCCTCGCCGGCCGCGCATTCGAGTACTTCTCCGAAGACCCGCTGCTCGCCGGCATGCTCGGCGCGGCCTGGATCGGCGGCCTGCAATCGACCGGCACCGGCTCCTGCGCCAAGCACCTCGTCTGCAACGACAGCGAAACGTCGCGCGACACGATGAACGTCGAGGTCGACGAGCGCACCTTGCGCGAGGTCTATCTCCTCCCGTTCGAATTCGCCGCCGCCGCCGGCTGCGCGGGGATGCTCGCCGCCTACAACCGCGTGAACGGCCAGTACTGCGCCGAGCAGCACCATATCCTCACCGAAGTCGTGAAGGGCGAATGGGGCTATCAGGGCGTCATCATGTCCGACTGGTTCGGCACCCATTCCACCGCGCCGACGCTGCTCGGCGGGCTGGATCTTGAAATGCCCGGCCCCGCGCGGTTCCTCGGCGCCAAGTCTGCTGCTGCCGTGGAATTCGGTGCGGTCACCGAAGCCCGCGTGCAGGATGCCGCCACTCGCGTGGCCAATGCCGCAGCGCGCGTCACCGGTGCCAAGTCGCAGCCGCTCGCCGAAACTGACATCACCGCGCTGCTCGAAGAAGCCGCCGCTGCCGGGATGGTCCTCCTCAAGAACGACGGCGATCTCCTTCCGCTCAATCCGACTACGATCAAGACGCTCGCTGTCATCGGCCCCAACGCGGCCGCCCCCTGCTTCCAGGGCGGCACTTTCGCCAAGATCTCGGTCCGCCCGGACCTCCCCTCGCCCATCGACGCCATCCGCGCCCGCTTCGGCGCGCATTGCGAGGTGGTGTTCGAGCCCGGTGTCGAT
>Ga0310345_10000545_pt1 | contig 52865 bp, 57 predicted proteins | sample HC15DNA20500_MG_FD_204667 | JGI IMG/M metagenome (GOLD analysis project Ga0310345, IMG submission 204667) | Marine microbial communities from station ALOHA, North Pacific Subtropical Gyre - HC15-DNA-20-500_MG | ecosystem: Environmental > Aquatic > Marine > Oceanic | place: Pacific Ocean: North...
GCTGTCCGGCAAGGGCGAACTGGTGGCGATGGACTGGCCCCGCGGCGGCCTGCCGCTGAATTTTCTGAATAAGTGAACTTAACCTCTCCCCGTTCTTACGGGGAGAGGTCGACCGCAACGCGGTCGGGTGAGGGGCTTTTTCCCAACACGCAGTGCCCCTCACCCCGACCCTCTCCCCGCGCGCGGGGAGAGGGAGCAGACAATTGCCATGACGTTGCATCAACTTGAATCTCCGCGGGGTATAAAATGACCTGGCTTTCTCCCGTCACTCTCAGCGGCCCTCACGCGCGGCTCGAGCCGCTGTCGCGGGATCACGTCGCCGGCCTCACGGACGCCGTGCGCGACGGCGAGTTGTGGACGCTCTGGTACACCTCCATCCCGTCGCCGGAGGCGATGCAGTCCGAGATCGAACGTCGTCTTGGTTTGCAGGCGGCGGAATCGATGCTGCCGTTCACGGTGAAGGATGCCGATGGCAAGGTCGCCGGCATGACGACCTACATGAATGTCGATGCCGCCAACCGGCGGGTCGAGATCGGCTCGACATGGTATGCAAAGCGGGTGCAGCGCACGGCGTTGAATACCCAGTGCAAGCTGCTGCTGCTCACCCATGCCTTCGAGATTCTGAACTGCATCGCGGTCGAATTCCGCACGCATTTCTTCAATCACCAGTCGCGGCGCGGCATCGAGCGGCTCGGCGCCAAGCTCGACGGCGTGCTGCGCAGTCACCAGATCGCGCCGAACGGCACCCTGCGCGACACCGTCGTGTACAGCATCACCGCGGCGGAATTGCCGACGGTGAAAGCGCACCTGACCTATCAGTTGAGCGAGCGCGCGCGATAACGGCGGCCCTGGTTTTTCCGGTGTTCGTGTGACAGGCCAGTTATTCGGTGTCGATGGCGACAGCTTTGAGCCATGACGTGAAGCCTTGCGCTTAAAACCGAACTCTCAGGCCTGCGCCGCCGTGAATTCTGGTCCCGAGATTGGCATCCCCGGAAATTCCGTTCGCGACCAGGTCGGCGGTTACCGTTTCGGAAATTTTGTAGCCGATACGGACCCCATATTCGGCCCATGCGATGTTGTTCAACGCCCCGGGCGAGAGCGTGCCGATGCCGGGAACGCTTGTGACGTAGGTGGCGGACCGATTGAAGCCACCGGCCCATGCCCCCCAAACCGTTGCGTCGTACTTTCCAAAATCGCGCGAGCCTTGAAGACGCATCTTCACCACGTCCATCGCATCAGTGCCGCCGGACACGACGGCATTGAACGGATTTCCCGCGAGTTGTTCGGCATAGGCTGCGGTCTTGAGTTCCTGACGACCGTACTCGCCGGACAGGATGATCTGCGTCGCGCCGGTTCCGAACACTCCGCCCGCGCGGCCATACATGTAAGAAAGATCGCCTCTCGTATTGCCGACGCCAACCGCCGTTCCCGCGCCGTTCGCGTAGGTGCGACTGAAAGCGAGCGACGCGTTGGGCGTGATCCAGCCGCCGACTTCGACGAGCGGGCGGACGGCAGATCCGAATCCATCATAGACGTACTGAAGAGCACCAGCCCCGATCCAGGAGTTCTTGAGTTCAGTGTTGGCGTAATCCTCACGCGCCCATGCCGCGCCGCCAATGATCGAAAAACCATTTGCTGATGTGTAACGCACGGTTCCGCCCGCCGATGCCGAGCCGCCTGACGCAAATACGCCGGCTTCGCCGCCAGCCGATGTCGGCCTGTCGCCACCGAGTAGTGGCGCGGCCAATCCATGCTGCTGGGCCGCTATGCCGCTGCGCTGGTTGGAGAGCGACGTGACCGATTGTTGTTGCGCGTCCGGACTCGTCAGACCCGCCACGATCGCGCCGGCGCCATCGTCGTAGCGCACGAGGAAGGCGCGAGTCGCACTATTGAACAGACCGGTGCCCGCGATGAACTGGCCGTCGCCACTAATCGCGTTCGCCCTCCGCAAGTCGATGCCCGTCATGTCGACTCCGGCATTCGCAAGCAAAGTGTTGAGAGATACGTTGCCGGTCGCGGCGGTCCAGCGCCAGGCGCGGGTGTTGACAAGACTGAAGTTTATGCCGGTCCACCCGACGACAACTTCGCCATTGTTGCTGACGGCTGTCGCATAGACGTAAGGACTGGTTTCTATTGGCGTGAGGTCCGTCACCACACCGTTTTTCCAGCGGAAGGCGTGACTATTTCCGTTTCCGTCATCTGACGAACCAATGACGGTCGAGCCATCGGGAGTCACGGCGGCAACTTCCGAGCCGGAGCCGCCGGGGAGCAGCAGCGGGATCATCGTGCCGCTGTTCCATCGGAAACCGATGCCGGTGCTCTGGCCGATGACGGTTGAACCGTCCGCGCTGACCTTCTGCGCGTAGGTGTCGCCAATTCCAAGCGAACCGATGTCGGTCATCACGCCGTTGAGCCACCGAAACCCGTGCACATTGACTTCGTTCGGTGCGTACGATGTTCCAACAATGACACTTCCGTTTGCGCTCACATCGTAAGCGATCGAGGTCGCAATGCCGCCCAATGAACCGAGATTGGAGACGACACCGTTGACCCAGCGGACCGCGTAGGTATTCGCTCCACCTGCATCATTGCTGTAGCCAACGACCGTCGTGCCATCCGCGCTGATCGCGTTTGCGATCGAGAAGTTGCCCCCGGAATAGTAGGGCAGAGCGACAATTCCTCCAGCGCTCGTCCATGTGACGGCGGTGGTGTTGACGTTGCCGGCAACGATCGTTCCGTTTGCGCCAAGTCCGACAATCCCGACCGTTCCGATGTCGGTCATCACACCATTGGACCAAACGAAGGAGTTTGTTTGGCCTGGATAGACGATGGTACCGGCTACCACCGATCCGTCGCTGCTAATGAAGTTTGCTCTGGAGGCCGTGCCGCCTGGCAATACGCCGAGATTGATCGGCCCGGTCACGCAGGGCGTTGTGGTGTCGCACGCCGCAAGCGCGCGACCAGACGACATCGTTGTGCTGAGGACTGCAGAAGCGGCAACACATGCGGCGCGCACTGTGCGCTGCCGATAAAAGCTCAAACCAGACACCAGACCCCGCACTTCCGGCCGCCTTTTCGGCGACTCTTGAAAGACTTAAAAAATCAATCGGACGACCTTAGCAAGAGGGGTATGAGGAAACCAAGCGCAACTGTTTGGTTCCATTGTTGAACACCGGTTTTCGACAACACTGTGCCTTTACGGAAACATGCCGCGCAACGTAAGCAGCCATCATAGGGCTGTTCCAGAATTAACCCGCGCGGCGGGCATTAAGGTTTAAACGCAGGTTTCGTTGCGCGCGCAAACCGCCGGACTAACGTCTGATTGCGGACAATTGCCCATGTCCGTTAACGACAAGACGGGGCCGTCGGCCGGTATACTGCGATCGGCGGCCTCCGCCATGAGGCAACCATGTCCGAGGCTGTACTCGTTCTTGTTCTGGTGTTCGTGGCCGGTTTTGGCATCGGCTACGGTGTGCGATCCCAGATGGTCATCCTGCGCCGAGCCAAGGCCCGCCGCAGGATGTGATGTGCCCGCCGCGCGGAAGCGTGACGCGCCCGCGGCGCCGGCGCAAGCGAACCGATAAATTCAGGTGACGCCGAGGAATCGGCGGATCTCGTCGAGAAAGATCGGCAAGCCCGGATCCTGTTCGAGCGGGATGTGATTTTTGCCCGGCAGCGTGACGAGGCGTGCGCCCGGGATACCTGCTGCAAGCTCCCGGCCTGCCGCAATCGGCACCCTTCGGTCATCGCGGACATGCATGACAAGGGTGGGCACCTTGATTTGCGGCAGCAGATCGCGGACGTCGAAGTTGATCACCGTTTCCAGATATCTGACGGCGCATTCAGCCGACGCGCTGACACGCTGGGCTTCGTTGAAGGCGTCCATCTGTTCCTTCGTCGCAGCGGGGATCATCGACGCGGTAAAGAGTTGCCGGAAGGTTGGCTCGTTCGCGCCCCAGCCCAGCTTCATCAGCGTTTTCATCGCGTCGAACTGCTCGCGTGCGGCGGGCGTCACGTTCGGGCTCTTGTAGACGCCGGCGGCAAAGCCTCCATAGAGGATCAGATGCGAAACCCGTTCCGGATGCCGGATCGCGAATGCGATCGCCACCGCGCATCCTTGAGACAACCCAAGAATCGGAAACCGGTCCAGTCCCGCCGCGTCAGCAACACTCTCCATGTCGCTCACCCAGTGATCCAGCGAGATGTTGCCGACGTCCCAATCCGACAGCCCGTTGCCCCGCGCGTCGAAGCGGACCAGCGAAAAGCTCGAGGCCAGTTCGAGCAGGAGACCGCGGAAGATCGGCAGTTCCCAGTCGTATTCGAGATGCCCCAGCCAGTGTGCCGTGCGCAGCAATGGCGGGCCGTTGCCGACCTTCGCGAAAGCCAGCCGTACGCCGTCCGCCGCCTTGCAGTAGCGGATCTCCTGTTGAAGATTCGCGCCGGTCAGAATGCGCGCCGCCTTGGATGCGCCGTCATGGAGGTCGATCGCAAAGACCTCGATCGGCCGTGCGATGTTCTTCAGGTTCTGACGGCCCATTTCGCGGAACTGAAGCTTGAGCTTGCCTTCGATCTGATCGAGCACCTGCCGGGAAATACAGATGCCGCCCCTCGGCGCGATACTCTCCAGCCGCGCCGCGACATTGACGCCGTCGCCGAAGATTTCGCCGCCGTCCTCGATCACATCGCCGATGTTGATGCCGATGCGGAATTCGAGCCGGCTCTCCTCGGGCACCTTCGCGTTCCGTGTAATCATCGCGCGCTGGATTTCGACCGCGCAGCGCACGGCTTCAACTGCACTGGCGAACTCCGCAAGCAATCCGTCGCCGGCGGTGTTGATGATGCGGCCGCGATGTTTCCTGATCCGCCGGTCGATCAGGTCGTGGCGGTGCGCCTTCAACTGTGCGTGGGTGCCTTCCTCGTCGGCGCCCATCAACCGGCTGTAGCCGGCGACGTCCGCGGCGAGAATGGCTGTCAGGCGGCGATCGACGTGCTTCTTGGTCACGCGGCACCTCGCATCCGAGGCGGCCAGTCTATGCGGGCGGGGCGGCAGTGGCCAGCATGGCGTCGCGCTTCATTCTGACCCGGTGGCAAGGGCCTTGTTCCCGCGCGGGCGCGCTCAGCATTCCGCGTCGTCCCCGCGAAAGCGGGGACCCATAATCGCCGAATTCACGTTAAAGCAACATGCCTGCGCCGCTGTTTCAGCGCCAAGCCAGAACGATGGGCTGGGGTGTCTGGGTCCCCGCTTTCGCGGGGACGACCAGTTGAGGAATGGTGCGTCGTTCGAGAACGCACGCCATTCAGCAAACAGAGACCGCGCTCACACTTCCCGGCGGCTCAGGAACGCGAGACGCTCGAACAGGTGCACGTCCTGCTCGTTCTTGAGCAGGGCGCCGTGCAGCGGCGGGATCAGCTTGCGCGGATCGCGTTCGCGGAGCTGCTCCACCGTCATCTCTTCGTTGAGCAGCAGCTTGAGCCAGTCGAGCAGTTCCGAGGTCGAAGGCTTCTTCTTGAGGCCCGGCACTTCGCGCACCTCGAAGAAGATCTTCATCGCTTCCTGCACCAGACGCTTCTTGATGTCCGGGAAGTGGACCTCGACGATCTCGCTCATGGTGTCGATGTCGGGGAACTTGATGTAGTGGAAGAAGCAGCGGCGCAGGAACGCGTCCGGCAGTTCCTTCTCGTTGTTCGAGGTGATCATGATGATCGGGCGCTGCTTCGCCTTGATCGTCTCGCCGGTCTCGTAGACATGGAATTCCATGCGGTCGAGTTCGAGCAGCAGGTCGTTCGGGAATTCGATGTCGGCCTTGTCGATTTCGTCGATCAAGAGCACCGGGCGCTTCTCGCTGGTGAACGCGTCCCACAGCTTGCCGCGCTTGATGTAATTGGAAATGTCCGACACGCGCGGATCGCCGAGCTGGCTGTCGCGCAGGCGCGAGACGGCGTCGTACTCATAGAGGCCCTGCTGCGCCTTGGTGGTGGACTTGATGTGCCAGGTCAGCAGCGGCGCATCGAGGGCCTTGGCGACTTCTTCCGCCAGCACGGTCTTGCCGGTGCCGGGTTCGCCCTTCACGAGCAGGGGACGTTCGAGCACGATCGCGGCGTTGACCGCGACCTTGAGATCATCGGTGGCGACGTAATTCTTGGTGCCGGTAAATTTCATCGAAGGTTGCCTTGGTGAGTTTGTCTGGTTCGTTTGTTCTGTTGGAAAGAATGTCGCCGCCGTTTCGTTTCAAACAAGAAGCGACCGCTTTGTGGGCGGCCGCTTCCCGAAGCCGTTTAATCCGTCAGGCCCGGCGGATCAATGAGAGGATGACCAGCACGACGATGCCGCCGATCGCTGCGTTGATGATTTCGCCGACCATGCCGACGCCGAGCCGAATGCCGAGCTGCGGCAGCAGCCAGCCCGCGACCACCGCGCCGACGATGCCGACGACGATGTTGCCGAGAAGTCCGAAGCCCGCGCCCTTGACGATCAGGCCGGCCAGCCAGCCCGCGATCGCACCGACGATAATCCAAGCAATAATGCCCATGGACCAAACCCCTTGTTTAAAACGCTGCGACTCCCGCTGCGGGGTGTCGCGCGTCCCCGGTCAACGCCGCGAACTGTCTCCGGCCGGAGCAGTCCGGGAGGCGTCAAACAACAGTTTAAATGAAATGGCACACGGCGCCAGTGTCCCCGATCCGAAGTTCGCCTTGTTTTTGCAGCACTTTCCAAGCGAACTTCGGATCGAAAGGGACACCGGCAAATCATAATTGCCCGTGTGATTTCAGTTCACAAAGTCCGCCAGAAACGTGCAGCAACTCTGACGGACTTTGTGAACTATCACACGGGCTGGTGCCAGTGCTGTTTTTGAACGCAAACCTGCCTTGCAGGGCGGTTTTCCTCAGCCGCGCAGGCAGACGGGCGGCTCGTAACCCTGTAGTTTCATTGCTCTAGCCTGTCAGTGCGGACGATGCCCGCCCTTGACGGAAGCGGCTTCGGAGGCGATCTAGGTCCCATGTTCCTGCAATTCTTCACATCGCTGCGCGACGCGCAGGTTCCGGTTACGCTGCGTGAATATCTGACGCTGATGGAGGCGCTCGACGCCAATCTCGCGGATCAGAGCGTGGAAAATTTCTATTATCTGTCGCGCGCCTCGCTGGTGAAGGACGAGCGCAATCTCGACAAGTTCGACCGCGTGTTCGGTACGGTGTTCAAGGGACTCGAGAGCCTGCTCGACGCCATGGAGAAGGCCGAGATTCCGGCGGAGTGGCTGCGCAAGGCCGCCGAGAAATATCTCACCGAGGAAGAGAAGAAACAGATCGAGGCCATGGGCTGGGACAAGCTCATGGAGACTCTCAAGAAGCGTCTCGAAGAACAGAAGAAGCGTCACGAGGGCGGCAGCAAGTGGATCGGAACCGGCGGTACCTCTCCGTTCGGCGCGAACGGTTACAATCCCGAAGGCGTGCGCATCGGCCAGGAGAAGAACCGCAACTTCTCGGCGGTGAAGGTCTGGGACAAGCGCGAGTTCAAGGATCTCGACGGCAACGTCGAACTCGGCATCCGCAACATCAAGGTGGCGCTGCGCCGCCTGCGCAAGTTCGCGCGCACCGGTGCGCCTGACGAACTCGATCTCGACACCACCATCAAGGAAACCGCCAATCACGGCTATCTCGACGTGCACATGCGCCCCGAGCGGCGCAATGCCGTGAAAGTCCTGATCTTCTTCGACATCGGCGGATCGATGGACGGCCACATCGCGCAGGTCGAGGAACTGTTCTCGGCGGCGAAGGCCGAGTTCAAGCACATGGAGTACTTCTACTTCCACAACTGCCTTTATGAAGGCGTGTGGAAGAGCAACAAGCGCCGCTTCACCGACCGCACCCCGACCTGGGACATCCTGCACAAGTACCCGCACGACTATAAGGTCGTGTTCGTCGGCGACGCCTCGATGTCGCCCTACGAGATCGTGGTGCCGGGCGGGTCTGTCGAGCACGTCAACGAGGAGCCGGGCTCGGCGTGGCTGGAGCGTGTGACGCGCACCTATCCGCACACGGTCTGGCTCAATCCGGTCGCGCGCAAGCACTGGGATTATTCGGAATCCACCACCATCATCCGCAAGCTGTTTTCCGAGCGCATGTTCCCGCTGACGCTGGAAGGCCTGGAGGGCGCGATGAAGGAATTGACGCGGTAGTTTTCTCCCTCGCCCCGCGCTTGCGGGGAGAGGGGCATCGCGTGATTTTTCATGTTGTCGTCCCCGCGAAGGCGGGGACCCATAACCCTAAGCCATCGTTATCGTGCTCTCGGCGTTCCAGCTCTTCGGCTCTTAAAGCTATGACAGTGAGTATGGGTCCCCGCCTTCGCGGGGACGACCCGTTGTGAGATGTTGTATTCTCCGTCATGCCCGGGCTTGTTCCGGGCATCCACGCCTTTAAGGTGGCGGGCAAGACGTGGATAGCTGGAACGAGTCCGGCCATGACAAGAAACGAAAGAGCTGCCCCCAAATGCCTTCCACCATCACCCGCGGCTACAAGAAACTGCTCGACGAGGCCAACGCCCAGATCGAGACCATCAATGCGGCTGAAGCCGTCGAACGTTTTCCGCAGGGCGGCGTGGGACAGGATGAAGTCGTGATCGTCGATCTGCGCGATCCGCGCGAGATCGAACGCGAGGGCCGCATCCCCGGCGCATTCCATTGCCCGCGCGGCATGCTGGAATTCTGGATCGATCCGGAAAGTCCCTATGCCAAGCCCGTGTTTCAGGAAGACAAGAAGTTCGTGTTCCAGTGCGCGTCGGGCTGGCGTTCGGCGCTGGCGGCCAAGACCGCGCAGGACATGGGCCTCTCTCCGGTGGCGCATCTCGGCGGCGGCTTCACCGGATGGAAGGCCGCCGGCGGTCCGATCGAGAAGGTCGAGAAGAAGACTTAGTTCAATCATGAACCGTCACACGCGGGCCGCGTGTCCATCTTGAAAGATGGATTGCCGGGTCAAGCCCGGCAATGACGATTGAGGAAGAATGCCCATGCCCACAACCGATCCTCTCGTTTCCACCGAATGGCTGGCCGCGCATCTGAACGATCCGCGCGTGAAAATCCTCGACGCGACGTTCAAGCTGCCCGGCGTGCTGCCGCTGCCGAAGGACGACTATCTCGCGCAGCACATTCCGGGCGCGGTGTTCTTCGATGTCGACGCGGTGTCGGATCACGCAAGCGCGCTGCCGCATATGTTTCCGTCCGCCGAGCAGTTCGGCCGCGATGTCGGCGCGCTCGGCATTTCCAATGACGATACCGTCGTCGTCTATGACGCGGGCGGATGGGTCGCCGCGCCGCGCGCGTGGTGGATGTTCCTGTCGTTCGGCCACCAGAATGTTCGCGTGCTCGATGGCGGTCTGAAAAAGTGGCTGGCGGAAGGCCGCGCGGTCGAAGGCGGCGAGGTGAAGCCAAAACCCGCGGCGTTCAAGGCGACGTTCGATACAAAACGCGTGCGCAGCATGCAGCAACTGATCGGAAATCTTGAGAGCAGGGCCGAGCAGGTGATCGATGCACGCCCAAGCGCGCGCTTCGAGGGCAGCGTACCGGAGCCGCGTCCCGGCCTGCGCGGCGGACATATTCCCGGTGCGCGAAGCGTGCCCTATGCGGGGCTGTTCGATGCCGGCACCGGCGCGATGAAGCCGCTTGCGGACTTGCGCGCGGCGTTTACCGGCGCGGGGGTCGATCTCGACAGGCCGATCGTCACGAGCTGCGGCTCGGGGGTGTCGGCCGGCGTGCTGACGCTGGCGCTGTACCGGCTCGGGATTGCCGACACCGCGCTCTATGACGGCTCATGGGCGGAGTGGGGCGAGCAGGGCGGACCGCCGGTTGCGACCGGGCCGGCATAGCCGGGCCGTCTTAACCGCCGAACAGCGGAAATGCTTTTTGCTGCTGCCGCAATTGTTCAGCCCGTGCGCGTTCCTCCGCGCGGGCGCGAGCGACCTGACGCCGCTGTGCGACGGCGAGCGGATTGACGCGGCGGACTTTCTTCGCCGCAGGACGGGGGATCGTCGCGGAGGCCGTTGCTTCCGTCGATCGTTCCAGAGACGCAACCGTCTCCGTCGATCGCGGTTCGGAGGCTTCGGTTTCCGAGGGCTTGGCCTCGGTTGGCTTCGCTTCGGGTGATTTCGTGTCCACGCGCTTCGGTTCAGCCAGGCGAGTTTCGGACATCGCATCGACAGCTTTCGCTTCGGAGATCCTGAACTCGGAGGCCTTCACGTCGGCGGGCCTTGCTTCAACCGGCTTCGCTTGCTGCGACTTCTCGTCCTGAACCTTCGTCTCGGGCGCGCCGGCTTCGGACGTCTGGACATCGGTGGATTTGACGTCCGCAGCCGATGTCTCCGCCGCAGGAGCCTCGGCGCTGGGCTGTGCATTCAGGGCGGCGGCGGTCTCTGCTGGCGGAGTAGGTTCGGCCGGAGTTTGCTCGGCGCTCCTGGCCGCGTCGCCGGTATCCGGTTTCGCGATCTCGGCCGGCTTCGGGTCCGGCAGGTTGCGCGGAATGTCGCGGATGATGGCCTGCTGGCGGATTGTTCTGTCCGGAGCCGGCTTCGCATTCAGCGCCTCGACCCGCAGCATCGCCAGCGTCGGTCCGCTCATCTCGAACTGCGGCGCCAGCATCGGCTGCTGCGCCAGCCGCCACGACGGCAGGCTCGCGAATTCCTCATGGGCCGCGCGCAGCAGCGCGGCCGCGCCGAGGCCGAAGATCAAAATCGAGATCGCCAGCACCGTGGTCGCGAACAGAATCCGGAGTCCGGGGAGCATGGTGGGGTGTCCTGCCTTCGGCGGCGGACGCGCGAAGGTCTTCGAGCCAAAACTGAACGCATGTGAACGCTGGAAAACGCAAATCTGGAGGCTGACGGGTGGGCAAAAGGCCACGAATCAAGCCCCTTGAGAAGGATACCGCACGCCATGGATTTGCCCGAAAAAAGTTCGGCCGGGGCTGGGGACTGCGTCACATTGTCGGGAACCTGTTGCACGGCTGCAATCTCGCGAAAAAGTCAGCCATTCCGGGCACTTTTTTCCAACGAATGTCTTGAATGCGCCGCTATCCTGCGCGAACTGCCGTTAACGATACGGTGGCGGGTTCGCGCTATATAAGGGGCATGATGTTCAATCGGCTTTCCAAGGGTTTTTCTGCCAGGTCTCTCACGACGGCTTTTGCGGTTTCCGCAGTGGCCGGCCTCTCCGGGGCATCTGTCGCACTGGCGCAGTCCTATCCGCCGCCTCCGGGCTATTCGCAGCCGATCCAGCCTGCGCCCTATGATGCGCGGGACGATCGCGGCGTGCCGGACTTCGACCGCCTCGACGGCGACGACCGCGGCACCGCGCTGTCGCCTCCGGGCTATCAGCAGCAGCCGAATTACCAGCAGTCCGCTCCGCAGCAGCAGAGCTACCAGCAGCCGGGCCTCGACCCGCGCGGCCCGGTGATGTCGCCGGACGATCCGCGTTATGGCCGGCCCACGGCCTATTCGCCGCCGCCAGCCTATTCGGATCGCGGTCCTGCACCGGCACCTGCCTATTCAGATCGCGGCCCCGCGCCGATCTACAGCGACCGCGGCCCGCCGCAGGGCGCCGATTTTACCGACCGTCCGCGTCCGCCGGGGACAGTGGACGGCGCGCCGACGGGTGCGCTCGATCTGCAGGCGCCCGGCACGGCGCAAGGCGCCAACGGCCGCTCCGTGATGTCGGCATTGCCGCCAGAAGAGCAGCCGGAAACCGGCCCGCGCAAGGAATTGCCGCCGAACCTGCGGCGCACCGAGGTCAATTATCCGACCAAGGAGCCGGCCGGCACCATCATCGTCGATACGCCGAATACGCACCTCTACTACATTCTCGGCAATGGCCGCGCGATCCGCTACGGCGTGCGCGTCGGCCGCGACGGCTTCACCTGGACCGGCGTGCAGAAGATCACCCGCAAGGCGGAGTGGCCGGACTGGCATCCGCCGACGGAAATGATCGAGCGCCAGCCTTACCTGCCGCGCTTCATGGCCGGCGGTGATGGCAATCCGCTCGGCGCGCGTGCGATGTATCTCGGCTCCACCGTGTACCGCATCCACGGCACCAATCAGCCGTCGACCATCGGCCAGTTCGTATCAAGCGGCTGCATCGGCATGCTGAACGAGGACGTCACCGACCTGTTCGAGCGCACCAAGGTCGGCACCCGCGTTGTGGTGCTGCCGGGCGGCAAGCCGCCCGCACTGTCGCAGCCGGTGACGGCGTCCGCGCAGCCGTATCAGGGCGGACCTGCGCCCGCGCCGATGGCGAACGGTGCTCCTGCACCGCGTCCGACCGCGTCGATGGGCGTGCCCAATCAGGGGCCGACGGTCGTGCCGCCGATGCCTGCGCCGGTCACCATCCGGTAAATCAGGATTTCAGTTCGAATGAAAATGCCCGCACCTGTCGCGGGCATTTTTGTTTGGGCTCGCAGTGTCAAAGAAGCCTATCGACAGAGTTCCACGCTGTTGCCCGCGCGCTACAGTAACGACCTTCGACTCTCCCTAAGGTGCAGCCAGATTTCATTGCATGTTTTTGAGGAATTTCATGAAAAAGCTTTTGGCCGCTGCTGCGGTTGCCGCTCTTGGCGCAACCGGCGCACACGCTGCTGACATCGCGGCGCGCCCCTATACAAAAGCGCCTCCATTGGCGGCTGCCTCTAGCTGGACGGGCTTCTACGCCGGCCTCAACGTCGGCTATGGCTTTAACGATCCGGTTGCGACCTTTGCGCCCAATGACGTTGTATCCGCGAACGTATTCAACTTTTCCAATCCAAACCCGGCGGCGTCGGTTGCATACGATGTCAAAGGCGTTCTTGGCGGCGCGCAGGCTGGTTACAACTGGCAGGTCTCGCCGAATTGGCTGATTGGTCTGGAAGCGGATTTTCAGGGCAGTGACATCAAGGGATCGGCGGCCACGCCCTACGCGCTCATCGGTCGGCCCGGGCAGGTTAACGCCGAGCAGAATGTTGAATGGTTCGGAACGCTGCGCGCGCGCGCTGGATGGCTCGCGACTGACAAACTCCTCGTTTACGGAACGGGCGGCCTGGCTTACGGCTCGGTCCACGCAAACTCCACCCTCAGCAACACGATAGGCTATACCGCAACGGGTGGTGGCTTCGGTGCCGTGTGTCCTCCTGCTTCAGGAGCTTGCTACACGGGACCAACGACAAAGGTGATGACCGGTTACACCGCTGGTGGCGGCTTTGAATACGCAGCCTGGCGAAATGTTTCTTTCAAAGCTGAGTATCTCTACGTCAATCTTGGAAGTAGCAGCATCACTTCGGCTGCCCCAGGCGTTCCCGGTAACGCAATTTCATCTTACAACACGCACTTCAGCGATCTCGACTTCCATGTCGTGCGCGTCGGCGCGAACTATCACTTCTGATCTTTGATCCGTTAAACAGAAGCCCGGCCAAGACCTTAGGTTTTGCCGGGCTTTTTGTTTGCGCATGACATGCAACTTTTGCAAATTTGCGATCTTGATGGAGTGACAACGACCAAGGAAGGAACCCGCATGGCCAAGAACAAAAGCACGATCTGCGTCTGGTATGACAAGGACGCGGAAGAGGCCGCGACGTTTTATGCGAGCGTATTTCCGGACAGCAAAGTCAACGCCGTGCACAAGGCGCCGACCGATTATCCCTCCGGCAAGAAGGGCGACACCATCACGGTGGATTTCACCGTGGCGGGCATTCCCTATATCGGCCTGAACGGCGGCCCGGTCTTCAAACACAACGAAGCGTTCTCGATCTGCATCGCGACCGACGATCAGGCGGAGACTGACAAATACTGGAACGCCATCGTCGGCAACGGCGGCCAGGAAAGCGCCTGCGGCTGGTGCAAGGACAAATGGGGCATCTCGTGGCAGATCACGCCGCGTGTCCTGACGGACGCGATGGCCAAGGGCGGCGAGGAAGCCAGACGCGCGTTCGAAGCGATGATGACCATGAAGAAGATCGACGTGGCCGCAATCGAGGCCGCGATACGCGGGTGAAGGCTTCGTCCATTCGTCATTGCGAGGAGCCATATCTTCTCCCTCTCCCCGCCTGCGGGGAGAGGTGAACACTACGTCATCACCCGCACCGGCGCGCCGCTGAGCCACGCGGCGATGTCCTCGACCATGTCGCCGTAGTAGCGCCGGTAGTTGTTCTCGGTGACGTAGCCGAGATGCGGTGTCAGCACGACATTGTCGAGTTTGCGCAGCGGATGATCGAGCGGCAGCGGTTCCTGCGAGAACGTGTCCAGCCCCGCACCGGCGATCGCCTTGCGCGCAAGCGCATCGAGCAGCGCGGCTTCATCCACAATCGGGCCGCGCGCGGCGTTCACCAGATAGCTGGTCGGCTTCATGCGTGCGAGATCGTCGCGCGTGATGAGCCCGCGCGTGCGCTTGCTCAGGATGACGTGGATGGTGACGATGTCGGCGGTCGCGAATAATTCGTCCTTCGTGGCGTAGGCGACGCCCGCCGCGGCGCAGGCCTCCGGCGTCAGGTTCTGGCTCCAGGCGATCACGTTCATGCCGAGCGCCTTGGCGATCGTGGCGACCTTCGTGCCGAGCTTGCCGAGACCGACGACGCCGAGCGTCATGCCCTCGACGTCCTGCCCCATGGTGGTCTGCCATTGCTCGCCGGCGTGCATGCGCGCGTTCTCGAAGCCGATCTTGCGGGTCAGTTCCAGCATCAGGCCGATGGTCAGTCCCGCTGTGGCGTTGCCGACGCCGCCGGTGCCGCACACCGTGACGCCGCGCTCTTTCGCGGCCTCAAGATCGAACGAGGCGTTGCGCATGCCGGAGGTCAGCAGCAGTTTCAGCTTCGGCAGTGCGGTCAGCATCTCGCGGCTGAAAGGCGTGCGCTCACGCATGGCGCAGACGATCTCGAAATCCTGCAATGCGCGCACGGCTTCGTCCTGTGAGGCAAACGGCTTGTCGAACACGGTGATGTCGATCCGGTCCTTGAGCGGGGACCAGTCGGCGAATTTCAGTGCGACGTTCTGGTAGTCGTCGAGAATTGCGCAGCGCAGGGGCATTTGTTTGCTCTCTTTGTTATGTCCGCAAGAAATCGCGATGCACTCCCTCTCCCCGTTTACGGGGAGAGGGTTGGGGTGAGGGGTACACGCGCGGCTTGCCCCTTACCCGGATCGTTTCACGATCCGACCTCTCCCTGCAAGCGGGGGAGGTGACGCATGTCGTAAGCGGCGCGCAGTCGTCATCCTTCGAGGCTCGCAAGTGCTCGCACCTCAGGATGACGACCGATTGTCTTGGAAATTTTTACTTCGCGGTCTTGCCGAGTTTCCGCGCGCAGGCGGGGCCGGGCCCGCGCATATAGTGCCGTTCAGGGTGATAGGGGTCGAAGGCCGCCCTGATGAAGGTGCGCCAGAACTCGGCGATCTCGGCCAGCAATCCCTTGGAAGAGGAGGCCGTGCGGGGTGCGGACAGGTCCGCGATGCCGGGTGTGATCGATGTGCTGTGCGTCGTCATGGCTTCTGCTCGACGATCTGTATTCTTGATTCGTGTGACGCTTGCTTATTGGTCGCGGCGCGCCTGTCCGCGGTTCGAACCGGCAGGTTGCGCGGATTCGATTAAAAAGCCGTTTCGCCGCGGCAATCGCCTCAGATCGCTGGAAAATTCTCTCGGCAGCCTTTCCAAAACCCTACCTTTGGAGGGCGTGCCGGTTGCCCTTTGCGGTTCCCGCCGCTACATCAACGGCAGCAAATTTCCCCGCACAACGAAGGTTTTCCGGAACCGTCAAAGGATCACGATGGCTCGCCAGTTCGTCTACTTCATGCAGGGTCTGACCAAGGCCTATCCGACCCGCAAGGTGCTCGATAACGTGCATCTGTCGTTCTATCCCGACGCCAAGATCGGCGTGCTCGGCGTCAACGGCTCGGGCAAGTCGACGCTGCTGCGGATCATGGCCGGCATCGACAAGGACTATAACGGCGAAGCCTGGGTCGCCGAGGGCGCGCGGGTCGGCTACCTCGAACAGGAGCCGCAGCTCGACGCCACCAAGACCGTGCGCGAGAACGTCATGGAAGGCGTCGCCAAGCAGAAGGCGATCCTCGACCGCTACAACGAACTGGCGATGAACTACTCGGACGAGACCGCCGACGAGATGACCAAATTGCAGGACGAGATCGAGGCCGCGGGCCTGTGGGATCTCGACAGCAAGGTCGATCAGGCGATGGACGCGCTGCGCTGTCCGCCGGACGATGCCGACGTCACCAAGCTCTCGGGCGGTGAGCGCCGCCGCGTCGCGCTGTGCCGCCTGCTGCTCGACCAGCCGGACCTGCTGCTGCTGGACGAACCGACCAACCATCTCGACGCCGAGTCCGTGTCGTGGCTGGAAGGCCATCTGCGCAACTATCCCGGCGCGATCCTGATCGTGACCCACGACCGCTACTTCCTCGACAACGTCACGGGCTGGATTCTCGAACTCGACCGCGGCAAGGGCATTCCCTACGAGGGCAACTATTCGCAGTGGCTTGTGCAGAAGCAGAAGCGCCTGGAGCAGGAAGGCCGCGAGGACGCCGCGCACCAGAAGACGCTGGCGCGCGAGCAGGAGTGGATCGCCTCATCCCCGAAGGCACGTCAGGCCAAGTCCAAGGCGCGCTATCAGCGCTATGAGGACCTGCTCAAGCAGGCCAGCGAGAAGCAGACCCAGACCGCGCAGATCATCATTCCGGTGGCCGAGCGTCTCGGCAACAACGTGGTGGACTTCGAGGGGCTCAGCAAAGGTTTCAACGATCGCCTTCTGATCGACAATCTCACCTTCAAGCTGCCGCCGGGCGGCATCGTGGGCGTGATCGGCGCCAACGGCGCGGGCAAGACCACGCTGTTCAAGATGATCACCGGACAGGAAAAGCCGGATGCCGGCACCATCACCGTCGGTGAGACGGTGCATCTCGGCTACGTCGATCAGTCGCGCGATGCGCTCGACGGCAAGAAGACCGTGTGGGAGGAAATCTCCGGCGGCAACGATCTTATTCTGCTGGGCAAGAAGGAAGTGAACTCGCGCGGCTATTGCTCGGCGTTCAACTTCAAGGGCGCGGACCAGCAGAAGAAGGTCGGCGCGCTGTCGGGCGGTGAACGCAACCGCGTGCATCTTGCCAAGATGCTGAAGTCGGGCGCCAACGTCCTGCTGCTGGACGAGCCGACCAACGATCTCGACGTCGACACGCTGCGCGCGCTGGAAGAGGCGCTGGAGGATTTCGCCGGCTGCGCCGTGATCATCAGCCACGATCGCTGGTTCCTCGACCGCATCGCGACGCATATCCTTGCCTTCGAGGGCGACAGCCACGTCGAATGGTTCGAAGGCAACTTCCAGGACTACGAGAAAGACAAGATGCGCCGGCTGGGTCAGGATTCCGTGATCCCGCACCGCGTGAAATACAAGAAACTGACGCGGTAGCGCAGCAAGGGTGGCCGGGGGCAAATGGCAGACGACGACAAGGCATTGACGTCTGAGGAAATCAGCGCCTCCGCGCCGGTCACATTCCATCAGAGCGAATGCACGATCGATGCGCAGGAGCGCGCCGCACTGGCCATCGATGTCGCTTACGTTCAGTGGCGTGCGGACTTTCGGCGCACGGTGATCGCCGCCGGCGTGCTGAACCGGCCATGGCGCAGCGTGTTCGAGGCCGACATGATGTTCAGCATCGTGGCGCATCGCTGGCTGGCCGAGCGTCCGATCACGCACAAGGAGCTTGCGACCTATTTCGAGATCTTCGTGACCGAAGCGACAGTCTCGCGACATCTCGATGACATGGAAGAAAGCGGCATGATCGTGCGTCAGACCGATCCCGACGACCGCCGTCGTATCTTTCTCCTGCCGACGCGGCGGCTGGAGACCATCGGCCACGGATATCTCCAGGCGAGAATTCGTCTCATGCGCGAACACGGTTTTGTCTGGGTGGGGAGCAACGAAGCCGCCAGCGATCTTGCATGAGCCGGCGCCGAAGGGCAGACGTCACGCTCGGGTAATCTGGCCATCGCTTGCCGGGTGACGTAGAAAGGTCATCCGAAAGCGTGGAGCGTCACGATGGCCGACTGGGATGCGCAGCAATACCTCAAATTCGAGGACGAGCGGACGCGGGCGGCCCGCGACCTGCTGGCGCAGATTCCGGTTCAGGACGCGCGGGGTGTTGTGGACATCGGCTGCGGGCCGGGAAATTCCACCGAGCTTCTTGCCAGGCGCTGGCCGCAGGCGAAGATCACCGGCATCGATACCTCCGCGGACATGCTGCGCCAGGCCCGCGAGCGGCTGCCGCAGCACACCTTCATCGAGGCCAATATTTCGCACTGGGCGCCGCCGCCCGGCACCGACGTGCTGTTTGCCAACGCGATCTTCCAGTGGGTGCCGCACCACCTCAAGCAATTGATGCGTCTTGCCCTGGCGCTGCCGGATGGCGGAGCGATGGCGGTTCAGATGCCCGACAACATGGATGAGCCGTCGCATGTGCTGATGCGCGAAGTTGCGCGCCTGCCGCAGTTTCACACCCAGCTCGCGCACGCGCTGGAGGCGAGGGGCGAGTTGCCGAAGCCCGGCGTTTATTACGACGCGCTGCGGCCGCTGTGCCGGCGGATCGACATCTGGCACACTATCTACAATCACGTGCTCGAGGATGCTCCGGCCATCGTCGAATGGGTCAAGGGCACGGGACTGCGGCCGTTCCTCGATCCGCTCGAAATGCCCGAGCGCCGGGAATTCCTGGAGGCCTATACCGCGCGTATCGCCGCGAGCTATCTGCCTCAGTCCGACGGCAAGGTGCTGCTGCGGTTCCCGCGGATTTTCATCGTGATCGTCAAGTAGCGCCGCAGCCTGACAAATCTGACGCGATGATGTCGAATCGGAAAATCCACTGCGGTTAAACGCCGCGACAGCGCGCCTCGACAGAATCTGACATGTTCCTTAGCTGAGTACCGTCCGAAAACGGCCAGCCGGAGCACACATGTCCCTTACGCCCGATACCCCCTTGCCACCACGAGGCGATACCTCGCTGCGTCCGATCCCGATGCTGATCTTCGGATCGCGCTGGCTGCAATTGCCGCTCTATGTCGGTCTGATTGTGGCCCAAGGCGTTTACGTCATTCTCTTTCTGAAAGAGCTCCTGCACCTCATCACCCATTCGTTCGACTTCTCCGAGCAGCAGATCATGCTGGTGGTCCTCGGTCTGATCGACGTGGTGATGATCTCCAATCTTCTGGTGATGGTGATCGTCGGCGGCTACGAGACATTCGTGTCGCGGCTGCATCTCAAGGGCCATCCCGACGAGCCGGAATGGCTGAGCCATGTCAACGCCAGCGTGCTGAAGATCAAGCTCGCCATGGCGATCATCGGCATTTCCTCGATCCACCTGCTGCGCACCTTCATCGAAGCGGGCAACCTCGGCGGGGCGGGCCGCACCACCAACTATACCGAAGCCGGCGTGATGTGGCAGACCATCATCCACGGCATGTTCATCCTCTCCGCCATCGGCATCGCCTATGTCGACCGGATTTCCAACGGGCCGGTGCTGGCGCCGAACGGCGAGGGCGGGCATGGCGGCACGAAGGGACATCACGGGCATTGACGCAGCCACGCGAAAGCCGTCATTGCGAGCGAAGGATGAACATGGAATTTCTCCTTGTTCCGTCATTGCGAGCGAAGCGAAGCAATCCATATCGGACCCGCAGCGATGATCGATAAAAGACTGGATTGCTTCGTCGCTGCGCTCCTCGCAATGACGTTGTTTCTGATTCCGCATTCTTCACGCGCCGCTGACGCCGGCTTCACGAACTTCGTCGCCTCGCTGTGGCCCGAGGCGCAGAAAGCCGGTGTCTCGCGCGCGGTGTTCGAGCGCGAGACGCGCGGGCTGGAGCCGGATTACAAATTGCCGGATCTGCTGCTGCCCGGACGTCCATCGACCGGCGCCCCGTCGCAGGCCGAATTCGTGCAGGTGCCGGCGGATTATCTGAAGGAGGCAAGCATCGCGCGGCTTGCCGCCCACGGCCGTACCCTGATGCAGCAGCATGCCGCTACCCTGAAGGCCATCGAGCAGCGCTTCGGCGTCCCCGGCACGATCATCCTGGCGATCTGGGGCCGCGAGACCGACTACGGCCGTTACGCGCTGCCGTATGACGGCCTGCGGGTGCTGGCGACACAGGCCTATGTCGGGCGGCGCAAGGACCAGTATCGCGGCGAATTCATCGAGGCGCTGAAGCTGATCCAGAACGGCGATGTCACGCGCAAGGATCTGCGCACCTCATGGGGCGGCGCGACGGGGCTGACGCAGTTTCTGCCGTCCGAGCTGTCCAAGCACGGCGTCGATTTCGACGGCGACGGCCATATCAATATCTGGACATCGGTGCCGGATGCGCTTGCCTCTGCCGCGCAGCAGTTGAAGAACAAGGGCTGGGAGCCGGGCCTGCGCTGGGCCTATGAAGTCCGCGCGCCAGCCAACGCCGATTGCTCTCAGGGCGTGCCGGAAGTGACCCGGCCGATCTCCGAATGGCTGCGTCTGGGCTTCGTGCCGGTGCGCGGCCTGCGTTTGTCCGCCGCCGAGCAGGCGCAGGAGGCATCGCTATTGCAGCCGGAGGGAATCTACGGCCCGGCGTTTCTGACGACGAAGAATTACTTCGTCATCAAGGAATACAATTTCTCCGATCTCTATGTGCTGTTCGTCGGCCATCTCGCCGACCGCATGGCGGGCGGCCAGCCGTTTGCGACGCCGTGGTCGGCGTCCACGCAACTGCGCAGCGCCGATGTCGAGGCGATGCAGAAGCATCTGACGCGGATCGGCCTCTACTCGTCCAAACTCGACGGCAAGGCCGGGATGCAGACCCGCGCGGCGCTCGGCGCCTATCAGAAGCAGGCCGGGCTGAAGGTCGACTGCTGGCCGAGTGCGGACGTGCTGCGCGCCATGAGCGCGGGGCGATAACTCGTCATTGCGAGCGAAGAGAAGCAATCCACTCCTAAGAAGACAAGCTGGATTGCTTCGTCGCTGCGCTCCTCGCAATGACGGAGCTTCTTCAAAAACAAAAACCCGGCCGCGAGGCCGGGTTTTGAAACGCATGTCTCACGACGCAATCGTGAGAAATTCAGATCAATCGCAAACCTGAACGCGGCGAACGCGCCAGCCGTAACCGTCCCAGAAACGCTCGCGCACGAGGCGGCAGGCGGGTTCTTCAACGTACACGGGGCCCGGAGCGTAGCCGTAGCCGTAAGCCGGACGGCTGTTGGCGATCGCGGCACCGGCGATCGCGCCGCCGAGAATGCCAAGGCCAACGCCGGCGGCAACAGCGCCACCATCACGCGCCTGAGCGGCAGGCATCGCGGTTGCAAGCGAACCAGCGATCGTCGCGACCGCGAGGAACGCTGAAAGAACCTTCTTCATGTTTATCTCTCCTCAGATCACGCCACAGCCCGGCGCAAGGCGATTGGTCTGCAAGAAGCCAATGACGGAACTCAAGATAGCCCGATTTGGCCCCCGTTAGAAAGTACCGGCGTCATCCCCCACCGGCGATTCAGCATTGTCCCGGCGCCAATATAGCGGATTCTGGCCCCCGGACCTTCACAAAAAACGCCCCGGAGCGGCTTTTGCCGTCCGGAGTGTACCTTTCTTCCAAGCCCGGACGGCCAAAAAATGGCCGCCCGATGAACGGTTGCGTCAGTTACAAACCTGCACGCGGCGGACGCGCCAGCCGTAACCGTCCCAGAAGCGCTCACGCTGCCAGTAGCAGGGCGCGCCACCGTAATAGACGGGGCCGGCGCCGTAATAGCCGTAGCCTGGGCCATAGTAACCGCCGCTGTTTGCAATCGCCGCGCCTGCGATGGCGCCGCCGAGGATGCCGAGGCCCACGCCGGCCGCGATGCGCCCGCCGCGCGCTTCGGCCGGTGCCGGGGCTGCGAGGGCGGTGACTGCGACAGTGGCGGCAGCGGCAACTGCCAAGACGATCTTTCTAGCGCCGATCTTCTGCATGGCTTTCACCTTTCATCGTTGTGACCCTCAGATAACGGGCCCCGGCGGTGAAGGTTTCACAGTTGCGTTGAACGGGATCTGAATGGAGGGGCCGGATTTCAGCCATCATCAGGCGCGGGCATAAGAAAAACGGCGCCTCGCGAATGCGAAGCGCCGCCGAATTTTCGAAAGCCGCGCGGATGATCCGCGTGGCCGATGATCAGAACAGCGAAGCGTACTGCTGCAGACCAGCCTTTTGCACGAGGCCCATCGCCGTGCGCTTCTGGTCTTCATCGAGGGTGGCGAACAGCGCCGAGGCTGCCGGAGCGAAGCGGCGAACGGCGGCTTCGTTGACCTGCGGTTCGCGGGCGAGCGCACGCAGTGCGTTGGCGACTGCGGGCCAGTACCTTGCCTGTTCGGCCTTCAGCTTCAGCGCGGCGCGATAGCGCATGATGGCGACTTCGCTCATCGCCGACTGGAACATCGAAATCTTCTTTTGAGGCGCGGCGGTTTCGGTGCCGACGGACGCAGTGAAGTCCTGAGCGGAGGCGGGTGCAGTGACGGCAATTGCCAGCGTGGCAACAACAGACGCAATCGCGATTGGCAATTTTCGCATTTGTCTCACTTCTGTGTGGGGAATGATGGTGGCGAGGTACGTGCCATATGTGACCAAAATGCGATGGTTGGGTTAACAAACCTGGAAATTGGGAGGCTACTGTTCGTTAAGGTTTAGGGGCCGGATTTGTTCCACAAAAACAATGCTGTTTTTGCCCCCGTAACATTCACTCATCAAAGGTGAAGCCGGTTCATGTACCTGAACACAATCTGAACGCTCAGAATCAGGCCGGAAATGCTGGATTATTCGCATGATCGCGATTCGGGAACCATTCAACTCAGCGCGCGGAATCCATCGTTTCGGCGAACAGTTCGAGCGAGCGAAGCGCGAAGGCGCGCATGTTGGCGATGCGATTGCTGTCACCGGTCTCGAGCGTAATGACGCGCGCGAGCGGTCCCGCAACCGCCATGCATGAATGCCCCGCGGCGTCGCCGTAACGGTTGCCGCTTGGGCCGGTCGCGCCGGTCTCGCTCAGGCCCCACGTGGTGTTGAGAAGTTCGCGCGCGCGGTTCGCCAGCAGGGTGGCATAAGGCTCGGTCGCCCCGCGCATGCCGATGGCTTCCATTTCTTCCTTCGTGATGTTCACCAGCGCCGCACGCGCACGCGGCGTGTAGATCACGCCGCCGCCGCGGTAGTAGGCCGATGCGCCGGGTACGGAGAGCAGCGCCGCCGAGATCAATCCGCCGGTGGAGGACTCCGCGACGGCGATGGTTTCTCTTCGCGCGATCAGGGACGCGGCGATTTTTTCCGCGAGCGGCAGCAGCTTTTCCATAACGGGACTTTCAGTATGAGGGCGACGTAAGCGGTACGAGAGGAGAGTCCTGATGCAAGATGATGTCTGTCTCTCTGCTCGTCCCCGCGAAAGCGGGGACCCAGATATTGAGTACTGGATTCCCGCTTCCGCGGGAATGAGCGGATACCTGTATCGGCGCAGATCAGAGCTGCGTCTTGTAACGCGCTTCGACAGCGTCCTGACTTTCCGGCGTGCCCTGGCCAGTCTGCTCGTGAATGACCTCAGAGATGCTCGGCTGAGCCGAGCGCGCCACGCGCGCCTCCGGCGACCACAGCTTCGAGCGCATCAGCGCCTTGCCGCAGTGGAAATAGACTTCGCGCACGGCGATATCGAGCACGGCGCGCGGCAGCTTTCCGAATTCGATCATGGTGGCCAGCACGTCGGCGTCGGCCGAGAGCTTCGCGTTACCGCCCACGCGCAGGGTTTCATCGAGGCCCGGCACGAAGAAGATCAATTGCACATAGCCGCTGCCCGACAGCACGTTGCGGAAGCTGTCGATGCGGTTGTTGCCGGGGCGGTCCGGCATCAGGAGGCGCGTCTCGTTTTCAATGCGGACGAAGCCGGGATTGCCGCCGCGCGGGGAGGCATCGACGGTGCCGTCGGGACCCGCCGTCGCCAGCACGCAGAACGGCGAGAGGCCGATGAAATTGGCGGCATGGCGGTCGATGCGCGGAAGCTGTTTTGCGATCACGCGGTCGGTGGGCGGCGCGTAGATGGCGCCGAGGTCGTCAGGTCCGATATGCGTCACGCCGTCGTGCTCCTGCTTCTTGCGATATGGACGTTTAACCCAATCTGCAGCGCCCTGCATTTGGTGGCTGCGCCACAGCGCTGAAGTCCCTTTCAGCTTGCAGGCGGGTTCCGTTTAGATCGATTCTAGATTGGATTGCAGCGGCTTAGCCAGTTTGGAATAGCTTAAAACTGGCTGTTTTCCTTTTGCATCGGGGGCTGCGGTTTAATACCTGTTGGTCAACAGTCCTTACAGGTTCTCCAGACATCCATGATTGTTTGTTCCTGCAACGTCCTGACTGACCACGACGTGCGTAATGTTGTGACCCAAGCCAAGGATTTCCCGCGCACGGCCGGGCAGGTCTACGGCTGCCTGGGCTGTAGCGCCGAATGCGGCCGTTGCGCCCGAACCATCAAGAAAATCATGGACGAAGCGCTAGGCGCCTGCGCCAAGGCTTGCTGTTCGGGATGCCCCCATAGCCAGCACGAAGCCGCGAACGAAGACCAGCAGCCGGTCGTCCTTCTGGCCCAGGCCGCCTGCTAAACACCTTCAGACATTCAAATTTCCTCAGCCCCTCCCGGTCCCCTCGGCCCGGGGTTGTACTTGCCCGTAATCTCATTTAGAACGCTTCTAAATTGAATTGGGACCGTCAAGCGGCGGTTCCGCAAGGGAGTGCAACATGAAGGGCGACCCGAAGGTCATCGATTATCTCAACAAGGGACTGCGCAGCGAACTGACGGCGATCAATCAGTACTGGCTGCATTTCCGGCTGCTCAATCATTGGGGCCTGAAGAGCATGGCCAAGCATTGGCGCAAGGAGTCCATCGAGGAGATGCACCACGCCGACCGCTTCACCGACCGCATCCTGTTTCTCGACGGCTTCCCCAACATGCAGGTGCTGGATCCCTTGAGGATCGGCCAGAACGTCAAGGAAATCCTGGAATGCGATCTCGCCGCGGAAGTCGGCGCGCGCACGCTTTATCAGGAGGCGGCGACCTACTGCCACAGCATCAAGGACTACGTCTCGCGCGACCTGTTCGAGAGCATCATGAAGGACGAGGAGCATCACATCGACTTCCTCGAAACCCAGCTTGATCTCGTCGAGCGCATCGGAATCCAGCTTTACGAACAGAAGCATGTCGGCGATATCGGCGACGACAATCCGCCCGAAGGCGAGGGGCACTGAGCTTCTCTTTTCCTCGAGCGATCTTCGCCCGGGCATAATTTACAACGGGTCGTCCCCGCGAAAGCGGGGACCCATCCTCCCTTAAGTCCCGTTTTCCGGCGGCTTCTTTGTCCGCATTTTTCCAAAATGAAAATCCGGTGGTTATGGGTCCCCGCTTTCGCGGGGACGACGCACGTTTTTGTGCGCCTTCGCGTAAAAATCATCTAGCCTCGCCGGCAACAAAAACATTCGGGAGAAACGCGATGACCTACGACTGGCCCGCGATCGTCGATGATCTCAACACGCTGCTGAAGCTTCGCTCGATCCCGTTCGGCATGAAGATGTTCGCGCGGCGCGAGGACATGGAAGCGATCCCGAAAATCCGCCGGCCGCAATCGGTGCACACGCTGGATCAGATCGTGGCGCAGGCGGCGCGGATCGGCTGGACGGTCGGCATCACCAGCGACGATCTGGTCGGCGCGCAGTGCCGCGCCGTGGTCGGCCTCGGCGGCGCCAAGACCGAGGCGTGGCAATCCGGTCAGCACATGACCGGCGTGTGGTTCTCGACCCAGCAGGATGCACAGGCGCATCAGGAAGCGATGCACTGCGTGCCGGACGGACAATACGATGCACTCGCGGTCGGTCCGCTGTCGTCCGGCAAGCTCGATCCGCCGGATATCGCGCTGTTCTATGCGACGCCCGGTGCGATGATCTATTTCATCAACGGATTGCAGTGGTCGGGCTACAAGCGGTTCGACTGGAGCGTGGTCGGTGAATCCGCCTGCGCGGACTCATGGGGCCGGGCGCTGACCACGCGATTGCCGAGCCTGTCGATTCCATGTTTCGCCGAGCGCCGCTACGGCGGCGTGCTCGACGAGGAAATGCTGATGGCGACACCGCCGGAATATCTCGTCAGCGCCATCGCCGGCATGAAGGCGCTGTCGAAGAACGGATTCCGTTATCCGTTCGCACAGTATGGCGTGCAGCAGGACGTGCGCGCCGGCATGGCGGTGAGTTATCCGGGCAGGGCGTAGGGCGCATCTGAAGACCAACACGCGTCATTGCGAGGAGCCATGAGCGCGTCTTGGACGCGCTTTGGCGACGAAGCAATCCAGCTCTTTCCTGTAGCTATGGATTGCTTCGCTCCGTTCGCAATGACGATCGGGAGACGCCTGCGTTCCTCACGATCCGTCCGCCGGCACGAAGCATGTGATCTCGATGTTGCCGCGGATCGTGACATACCACACCACGGCGCCGCCGGTGGGATTGCCGCCGGTGCGGATGATCGCCTTCTCCGGCACCAGCCACCACGAACCCTCGATCGGCACCCAGTAGCTGCCCTCGCGGACATCGTAGTCGGTGCGATGGCCATCCGACACGTCGCAGCACGGCACGCCGGCCGGACTGCGCGCATCCCTGAACCATTTGCGAATGTGTTCGGGGACATCGCCGAATTGCCCGCGATCGACCGCGAGGGCCGCAGCAGCAGACAGCGTCAGCGGAATCATCAGGGCAAGGCGAAGCGGCCACCGCATGCGATCCTCCGCGATCAGAATCGTCAGGAGTTTCGGACGGCCATCTGAAGGCGTCCAGACACACCCGCGCGAGGCGCCGTGTTCTTCCCGCGCATAGTTGAGGCACGATGCATCGCAGCATCGGTTACGCCTTCGCGGCGCGCTTCTTCTTTTTCGTCTCTGGCGGCGGCGCGAGAGGCGTCAGCGGGCAGCCGGCAAACGCGGCTTCAAGCGCGGCAGGCGCGCCGTCGAGCTTGAATTCGGCGGTGGTGCGTCCGGCGGCGAGCGAGCGGATCCGGATCACGAGCGTGTTTGAGGCCGCAAGTTCGTTGGCGAATGTCGTCACCGCCGCCCGGTCCTCGATCACCACGGTCCGGTATTCCTGAAGAAAGCGCGCGGCGATGTTGTCGTGGCCGGGCTTGTCGTCGAAGCGATAGCCGAGCGTCGAGTTCGGGTCGGTGCCGACCTTGAACTCGAAGGCGAAGCGCACCATCGGCTTGCCATCGAAGCAGGTAAGCTGCATCGAAGCCATCTTGGCGTAATCGGCGAAACTGTTGGAGGCGTTGTCGACAATCAGCATCGCGCTCGGCACCGGAACGCCGGTGATGCGATCGGTCTGCTTCTCGATCTTCCAGTTGCCGGACGTTGTGGTTGCCGGGGTGGCCACATAAGGATCGCGCATGGCGCACGCGCCAAGGCCCGCGCTCAAGCCTGCGCCCAGCAAGACGGCCATCACGGCGAACGCGACACGACGCACAACGCAATCCCCAGCCCGTCGCTATCCTGCAACCGGAGCGGGTAGGGCGCAAGCGGGTTTATGCCGGGCGTGTTTCCTCGACCCGGATTATCGCGGCGGCGAAACCGACGGCGACCGAGAGCGCCAGACACCAGAAGCCGACATAGACATACATCACCGCAGCGACAGCGCAGCCGGACGCGAAGAAGCAGATCGCAAGCGCAAGGCGGCTGAAACGGGTTTTCACCGCCACACGCTCCTCGGGTTTGGTGCCGGTGAGGAGATCGACGGCGTCAAGCGTGACCTGCACGGTCGATCCGGTCATCATGGTGGACGGCGGCAGGCTGGCCATGTGCACGCGCTGCACGGCGTTCTGCATCGCCATCGCGGCGACCCCGGCAAATCCGGTCAGCAGTGCCATCGGCGTGTTGGCGTCGGGAAACGGGCCGTACTGCACGGCGAGAAGAAAGAACGCCAGCAGACATGCGACTTTAACCCCGAGCAGGATCTGCATCGCAGGCAGGCTATGCGCGCGCAGCGCAATGCCGGCGAGCCGGGCGAGCGCGATCACCGCGACGAATTCGGGCAGTGCCAGGATCTTGCCGACGATGCCGTGGCTGCCGTGGACCAGCGCCGCGCCCAGCGTGACGAAGTTGCCGGTGACATGCGCGGTGAACAGCCCGGCGAGACCGAGGAAGCCCGCGGTGTCGACGAAGCCGCCGTTGAACGACAGCAGTGCCGCGACGATATTGGATCGGGTGATCTGTTTCATATGCAGATACTCGCGCTCGGATTTGAAGTCACCAGATCATGGTATGTGCCGGATCACGCGCAGAATTCGCAGCAGGATCGACGAATGATAGAAAGCGTAGCCGGCCAGGACGGCCGCCGTGCCTGCGGGAATCCATCCAAGAATCAGGCCCCAGAACTCGAATTCCGAGATCAGGATAGCGTACAGAATTATCACTGTTAAAGAAGCGCCGAGAAATGCAGAAGCCATGCGCACCCGGTGTTCCGCCCTGTCGGCTGTGTCCCGTCTCTTGACGGCAATGAGCTTGCCCGAAGAGTAAATTTGATAACTTACGGCTTCATCGCCGATAAAGGGGCGGCCTTCCCTCGCCCAATGAAAGGCGTCGGCGCGATCCTCGAATGTCCTTTCGTTGGTCGCGCCATCCAGTGACTTCAGTCGGACCTTAAAAGTCATCCCATGTGTCCCGGTTAGGCGTGCGCCGGTCTAGGTTTCATCATCTGTGAACAGCCCGACTGCTTCGCGCACGGCGTCGATCGGCTGGATCGCAGCCGACCAGAAATCCCACTCCGGAGCGAACAGGTCGGCGGTGGTGTCTTCACCGCGCGCCCAGGCGTAAAAGAATTCCTCCGGCTCGAAGGCGCCTGTCGCAGCGCCGGCGACATCGTTGAGCGGAATGCCGAGATGCCAGCTCAGCATCACCGGCAGAACGTGGCCCGACATGGCGTTGACGCGATGCATGGTCGCGGTCAGCGTCGATGTCATCAGTTCGCCGCGCGGCGAGGTGTCGTAACCGGCGAGCACGTGGGTGGAATCGTGCGGCACGGCGAATTCGAAATTGAGCGCGGTGGGCTCGCCGGGATAGGCGTAACCGTTGGCCTGATAGAACATCGCAAATGCATGGCCGAACGTGTTGTCCGGCAATCGCGCCAGCGCGTGAAATCGCGTCGCCAATGCGGGATCGGGCTCGGTGTCGTAAGGCTGCAGCCACGGGCCCATCTCGTCGGCAGTCCATGTACGGCCGGTCACGCTTTCGAGATTCGCGAGGAGCATATGGGCCTTGGCGTCTTTCAGATCGCCCAGCGCGATGCGCGCAAGATCATGGACAAACTCGTCCTTGACGCCGAGCGAGTCCGCAAGCTTCACGACCCCGCTGAGCTTCGCGGTGTTGATCGTACCGTCGACGAGCGCCATGACCGCTGCGAAACTCACGGCCTGCGCGGCAAGAGCGGGATCTTCGGCAAGTTCGGCCTGCCGGTGGGGACTGAGCGGCGTCAGCCCCGCGAGGCCGAACTGCGGCTCGAGATGAAAAATGTAACGCGTGGCCGCGGCGATGGTCTCGTGGTCGATTTCGGTCGGCATTCCCTCGGTGGCGGCAATGCCGAGCATCACGGCGAGGGTGCTGCGGGCCTGATCCAGCGTCGCGGGAATGTGCATGGGTTCTGCCGCGTTCCTACCTGAACTGCGTCTGGCAGAGCGGACTGAGCCTTCTGACGTTCTTCTGCATGCAGGCGGTGATGCGCTTCACGTCCGGGACGAACTCCCGGCAGTATTTCATCGCGTCCTTGCGGCAGGCACGGCGCTGCTCCGGCGTGCCCGCGGCATGTGCCGACGAGGCGTAAGCCATGGCGATGGCCGCACAGGCGGCAAGGGTTTTGACGAGCGGTCGGGTCATAATCAGGTTCCTGGTGAGGGAACCGTAACCCGATCGTTCTCGCCCATCAAACGGTAAACCGGTGCTGGCGAACTCCGGCTTTTCGTCTGGCATAATCCTGGACCAGCATCATCGCTAATGATGTGCAGGGACCTCAGCGCCGTCTGCCGAATACTGCCGAATCTTGTTGCGCAGTGTGCGCACCGAGACGCCGAGAACCCGAGCCGCATGGGTGCGATTGCCGTCACAGCGGGCAAGCGTTTGCAGGACGAGTTCGCGTTCGATTTCCTGGACTGTGGCGCCGATGAGCAGCGGGACCACCTGGCCCGGTGCCACGGCCGGAGCATCAGGCAATATTTGCGATGCGCGTACGTGCATTTCCTGGGTCATCGAGACCTCCTGACCACTGCTGCACCTGTCAGGGACGCAGACTATATCCAAGGTTCTCCGATCTCAGCCCGGGTTGAGGGTGGGCCGATAGGGTTAACAGGACCTTAATTTCCGGGATAACCCGTTCATGGAACTCGTGAATTGGAACCCGATGGAACCGCCCGGGATCGCAGGAGAAATCGGGCCGGCTGCGAACACACGCCTAAAATTTGCGCGTCTCACCGCAGGGAATTAAGTGAGATGCAGGCCCGCGCCGGGCGTGAAGGGAAGAAGAACCATGTGCCGCAACATCAAAACGCTGTTCAACTTCGAGCCGCCCGCCACCGAAGACGAAATTCACGCGTCGGCCTTGCAGTTCGTGCGCAAGCTCTCCGGCTTCAACGCACCGTCGAAGGCGAATGAAGAAGCGTTCAACCGCGCTGTCGCCGAAGTTTCCGACAGCGCGCGCAAACTGCTGACGTCTCTGCACACCCACGCGCCGGCGCGCGATCGTGAGGTCGAAGCGGAGAAGGCGAAAGAGCGGAGCCGGGCGCGGTTCGGCTGAACGCAAAACGGGCCAGCGAGAGCCGGCCCGTTTTCTTTTGCGTTGCGAAGTGCTTCAGGAGCGCGGCATTGCGATCGGCACGAACCTTGGATCGCTGGCGCGGCGGTCGATTGCCGCGACTCGCAGCAGGGCTTCAAGCTTCAATAAAAAAATTTCCGCCAACATTGTCATAATCCCTTCCGGTTGACTGTATGGCAGTTGGACGCCGACTCAACGCCGCGCGTTCAATGTCTGAAATAAAACTATGCCTCGCCGTTGTCGTTCGCAATGGTCTTGCCGCCGGATGATAGGAAGTTAACGTTACGCACCGCCATCGGGGACCGGAGGCATTTGATGAAACGTGTCGTCGCACCGCTGCTGTTCATCCTCTCGCTGGGCTGCGCGGCGTCTGTCGCGCAGGCCGACACCTCGGACCGCTTCGCCATGGGCGGCTGGATCGAGAAATTCCAGCCGGCCATCGATCAGGCCAACGCCAGCGGCGAACTGTTTCGTATCGGCGGTCACTGCCAGTCGAACTGCACGCTGTTTCTCGGGGTGCGCAATGTCTGCGTCGAGCGCAGTGCGCGGCTGCTGTTTCACGCCGGTCATGGCCGCGGGCCCAACAGGTATGTCATCAACGCCGGTTCGACCCAGCGGATGCTGAACGCCTACAACGGAAAGCTGCGGCAGTACGTCGTCGCGAACGGCTATTTGGAAAAGCTGGAGTTCAGCACGATCTCCGGCGCACGGATCATCGACGAGTTCGGCTACAAGGAATGTCCGCGCGGCGGGTGATGCCGCGCATCACGCCGCGCGCTGCGCCAGGAAGCCCCAGTCCCACGGCAATTGCCGGGACAGCCGGGGTTTGCGCAGGCCGTCCACCGACCAGGGATAATAAACCTTGGCGATCCGTGTGACCTCGAAGCCCGTCCCGGAGACGGTGGAGATCAATTCGTCGCGCTCGTAGAATTTCTGCCAGACGCCGTCACGGTGAACGAGGCCGCCCGCCTTGATCCTGTCCGCCGACGCGCAGAGCTTGTTGACCATCAGTTGCGACTCCATCGACGGCACCACCACCAGCGCAAAGCCTTTCGGCTTGGTGACATCGGCCATGGTCGACCACAGCGCATCGCGCTTGGCCTGACGCGGCGAGGTGATGACGTTCAGACAGACCGTCAGGTCGGCGACGGTGCCGAGGACTTTGGCGGACTGGGTGACATCCATCGCGAGCCATTTCGCGTTCGGAAGGTCCGCGCACCGCTTCCTTGCACGCGCGACAATGCGCGGCGCGAAATCGATTCCGGTGATCCGCTCGAAGCGGTGTCCGAATTTCTTGACGAAGCTGCCGACTCCGCAACCGAGATCGACCAGCTCAAGATTTTTCCGCGAGCGGCAGGCCGCAGCAACGAAGCGCGGCATCTGGCCGCTCGTCTCGTCCGTCACGATGTCGCACACCAGCGACTCGAATTTGGCCGCGTGCAGATCCCATTCAACTCGATTCACAGGAACCTCCGCCGGTCATTGTGACGCCCGAATCGATTAAACAACAGAAATCGGCGCGGCGATATGCACCGCAGCGCCGAATCTGTTGATCGATTCTGCTGCTTCAGGGTTCCGCTTGCGCCATTGGCGTTTTGCGAATCTGCGCCGTGGGCTAGTGTTGATTCGGTTTTGTCGGTCCGCTTCGCAGCATCCGCTGCTCATTCCTCGTCCACACCAATCCGGAGAATCCACATGCGTTTGCCATCTGCCATTCGCGCCGCGCTGATCGCCGTGACGGCGCTCATCGGAGCCGGCCTGTCGTCGGCCCATGCCGACAGCGGCACCGTGTCGCTCGTCATCTACAAGGCCGGATGGTTCATCGGCGGTTCGGGCGGCACCGGCACGCTCAACTTCCGCGGCAGGTCCTATGCGCTGTCCACCGGCGGCATCGACTACGGTCTGGTGTTCGGCGGATCGAAGACGGTGCTGCGCGGCCGGGTAAGCAACATCAACCGTCCGTCGGATGTGGCGGGTGTCTACGGCGCGGCGGGCGCCGGCATCGCAGTCGGGCGCGGGGCGCGCGCGATCGTTCTGACCAACCAGAAGGGCGCGGTGCTCGAACTCTCCGGTCAGCAGACAGGATTGATGGCCAACGCCGATCTGAGCGGTCTTGCGATCACGCTGAAGTAAGACAAACATCAAACGATGCGCTCAAGAAAAAGGCCGGACATGCGTCCGGCCTTTTTGTTTGAAGCGACGATCTCCCGCATGCAGGAGTAACATGCGCCCAGTCGGCAGCATCAGCACCGGTCGTGGCACTATGCCGAGATTTCGGATGCCCCGGACGTAAAGCCCGCAGCAGACATGATCGGCTCAATCTGTGCTGTCCAGATGTATCCCGCCTTATTTACTTCTAGGTATCCAAGTGGGGCCAGGGCGTCGAGTGCAAATGCAAGTCGCCCGTCTTTTCCGAAAGGAACTCCTTGCTGAGTAGAAAAGCCCCAGTACTCCGTTCCGTAGTCTCCGAAGAGAGTCACGAAGGTTAGGAGCAACTCATTGAATGGAGGGCCAGACTGCCAATTGGATATGGCCATCTGATATGAACCGCTTGGTTCGCAGTTCATAACAAAATAGTAAGCCCACCCGTTTTGCTCATCGAGCGGTCTTAGAATTTGTAGGCGCCAAAGATTGTCCGCTACACGCTCGAAGTCAGACGTGGAAAAGTGATGATAGATCGCTTTAGCCTCGCTTGGGAATTTTTCAGATATGGGAAACTCCTTGCAAGAGTCCTCGGAAAAATCATGCACATGCCAAGCAAGGCCCTGTGCGATAGCGCCATAGGCGTTTCGCTCAAGCTCATTCATAGCGGATACTCTTAAAGTAAACCCGGTTGTGTTGTCCGGGTTCAGAATTCCAACTCTACCTTTTATCCTTTTTTCTTTTCTTTTTGTCCTTCTTGTCGTCATCATCATCGCTGTCGTCGTCGAGCGCGCCCGCTGCAAGAGCCGCGGCGTGGCGGGAGGCAGCTTCCTGCGCCTCGCGCTCCTTCGCTTCCTGCTCGCGCTTGCGGCGATGCTCCTCCCATGCGTCGAAAATCGTTTCGAGCCAGGGAAGGATTTCCTCGAAAGAAGGCAGGCGGCCGGGCGGCCCCTGCTCGCCGCGCGGGCCTTGCGCGCCCACGGGGCCTTGCTTGCCCTGCGGACCTTGTTCGCCGCGCGGGCCCTGCGCGCCGGGTTTCCCAGCCGGTCCGGCTTCGCCGCGCTTGCCCTGCGGTCCTGCTTTGCCCGGCATCCCCGGCTTGCCGCGCGGACCTTCCGGCCCGGGCCGGCCCGGATGTCCTTGTGGTCCCGGCTTTCCGGGTTTTCCCTGCGGGCCTGGCGGTCCGCTCCGAGGTTGCCGTGTGGTCGCGTCGTTCGCCACGTCTGCACTCCAGGTAATTTGCTACAAGTGATTTGCTACAGGTGAATTCCTACGCCGTCCTTCTAGCAGCGTTTTCATGACTGCCATAATTCAGCGGAAGGACGCCGCCTTTGAAATCGGCGGCGCTAGCCGTCTCCGCCTGCCGCAACAGTGGCTTGCGTGGTCTGTCGCGCCGATGCGCGGGATCTGCTCCATGCATCATGACCCAGCATCCCGACTGCCATCGCGGCAACGAACACGATCACCGGCAGGCTCAGCCCTGCGAGATTGACCAGCGCCGGGCCGGGGCAAAGACCGGCCAGACCCCAGCCGATCCCGAACAGGGCCGCGCCGGTTACCAGAGGCGCATCGATGTCCCTGCGCGTCGGCCAGAGAGATTGCGTGGCGAAGACCGGCGGGCCGCGCCGCCGTGCGAGCGCAAATCCAATCGTTGTGACCGCGACCGCACCGGCCATCACGAAAGCCAGCGTCGCGTCCCACGCGCCGAAGATGTCGAGGAAGCCGAGCACTTTCGCTGTATCCGTCATGCCGGAGATCAAAAGGCCCGCGCCGAAAATGAATCCACAGACGAAACTCACGAGAACGAGCGGCATCGCATCAGCCTCCCACACCATGACGCACGACGGCGACGGTGAGGATCGCGGCCACCATGAAGATCGCGGTGGCAGCCAGCGAGCGCGCGGACAGCCGCGCCACGCCGCAGACGCCGTGACCCGAGGTGCAGCCGCCGCCCATGCGGCTGCCGAAGCCGACCAGCAGACCCGCGATGACGATCACGATCAGGCTCGCGGGCATGGCGGGTGAGGGGAGGGATACGCCAGCGAAGAACGACGCGATGAGCGGCGCTGCGATCAGGCCCGCGATGAAGGCGAGCCGCCAGCCGCGATCGCTTGTCGCGGGCGCAAGAAGCCCGCCGAAGATGCCGCTGATCCCTGCGATGCGCCCCGTGAGCAGCATCAGCATGGCTGCGGCGAGCCCGATCAGCGCGCCGCCGATCAATCCGGAAAGAGGCGTGAGGTTATGCATGGGCGCTCCATCGAGGCATGCCGGGTCGGCGCGAAGCATATCATAGCGCACGATTGCGCGCGCTTACCCTTTGATCGGCGATGACGGCCTCAATCCCGGAAGCTGAACGGAATGCGCGGATCGTCGATCGGCAGGCGGCACTTGTCCGGATCGCGGGGATTGTAAGCCCTTGTCGGCATATTGGTGAACGTCGCGTCATCGCCGAGATTTTGCACGGCATGAACGACGAGAGGCGGAATGCGCAGCAGGCCGGGCCGCTCCTTGCCGAGGATCAGAACCGAAAGCTTGTTGAAGGTCGGGCTGTCCTGCCGGATGTCCAGCAGCACGACCCTGAAGCGGCCGCGCGTAAAGGCCAGCCGGTCGGACTGTTGGCGATGATACACCCAGCCGCGGAGCGATCCGGCTTTCGCTTCCACCTCATAGACATGCACGATGGGCTCGCTCAAGCCGTCGCGCGTGGTCAGAAGCTCGGTCAATCCGCCACGATGATCGGCGCGCGTGACCAGCGGCGTCACCGTGACGCCGTCGATCAGATCGGCGACAGGCGTTGCGGCGGCCGCTTGTCCCGGCACAAACGGCGCGTCCTGAACGAAATCGTCCGGGGTGAGGAAGGTGGCGGGGGTGGAGTTGTTTGAAGTGTTCATAGGGAGCGTCGCCTAATGTGAAGGCGGGACGTATACACCAGCAGGCGGGGAGGGGAAGATGATTTGGGGAGGGAGCGATGAAGCGCTACTATCCACCAGCCAGTGACAGCGGCGCCAGAACTTTTGCCCCGGCGGTATCATAAATCACAGCACAATCCGCATTCAAATGAACCGTCTCAATTTGAGTGGTGATGTCAAATGGCGCGTCAATCTTTGGACTAAAATGCGCTTTGTCGGTTGAATAATAGGGTGGGGTAAGCCGAGCGGAAAACAGAACCACTAATTTGTCCTTCATTTTTTTCGCTTCATCGGGCGACAGGGATAAGGTCACAGGTTTGAAATTCGCTGGCCATTTTGCATAGTCGCCGCCGGGAACTAAAATGTCTACGCGCGTCTCCTCAGAACGAGTAATTTGCTTTTTCACTCCAAAGGAGTTTTCACCAACATAACTTCCAACTGCGCGAGTCGAAGAAAAGACAGTCAGTCTTCCCTTGTCGCTTCCAAACGGTGTTCGCAATAGACCGAAAATTTCATCCCCGATTACCATTCGATTCTGATCGGCGTCGTATTTTATTTTCTCTGCGGGAATCGTGATGGAAAAATAGAACTTATCCTCTTTTCCATTCAGTGCGATTTTCTGGTGTGCTTGCGCGACGCGAGAGGCCAATCGCGCTTTGAACTCTTCGGTTTTTTCGAATTCTTGCTTCTTAAAATCACCTCCCCGAAGTGCCTGCGCGATTTCGGTAATTTTCGCTTCGCGAACCCTTTCGCCATCCGGGAGTGACTGGCATTCCGATGCCGGACTAGAAACAGGAGAGGTCAAGTAAGGCGTGGAAGCGGAGGTCGCGCTTGGCGCATACGAATTTGCGCCGCACCCACACAGTACGCATGTAGAAAATGTCAGAATGATCTGACAATTAATTCTAAATAGCTGCCCCACTTAGGTATTCTGCAAAGAACCACCTATAGTTGCAAGAGTAATATTGGAGGATGGTCTCGTTAGCGGAGAGCCAATCTAAGTTAATCGATCTGGGATGGATATGGCGATAGCCACTGCGATATCTCGTCGAAAGTAATGACAGCGTTAAATAATGAAGTCTGGTAAGAGTTCAGGTTCGCAAAGCCGGCTTCACACGCGAGAACAGTCGCCGCAACGTCATGTGGAAAAATAGTCTTGGGAGCGTTGGCCCGACCGCTCCAGCATTTTGCCCGACGCTGATAGTCTATAGCTTGATCAAGACTGAATCTGTCACGTGGTGACTTAACTTCAACATGCAGAGCAAATCGATAGTCGTCAGGAGTTGAAAATATTGCTAGCAGGTCGGTTTCCCGTTCTCGGCACTCGCCACAGGCGCAACTTGACGCCATTACCCAATAACTTCGCCACCAATTCTCTGCAGTTGGTGATCGTGTAGTCCTTTGCTCCTCGTGAAGTAATCGAGCTATTTCAGCGTATCGCCGGAATGGAGTTTTGCTAAGAAACCAAACGCGAAACGGAATGTTTTCGACCAGCCCGACTGCGATCGGATTAGCATAACCAAATTCGTCCGGTCCGTATCGAGACACAACCTTATCCCTCAATCTGCTCAGGCGGCTATCTTCCCGTCACAACACGCATCTGGAATGCGCCGCCTTGCTTGCTCTTCGAATTGGCTTCCATAGCCATGCCGATCAGCCCGAGCATCGCTGTCCCGCTGCTGTGCGGCGAGATTTCGATGGTGTAGCGCGCGCCGGGCTTGACGTTCAGTGTCTGCGTCCAACTGCCCGGATACGTCGATGCATCGACGGTGATGACGTTCGCGCCCGGTGCAACGTCGACAGTGGTCGACGCGCCGCTCCAAAGGCCGGCAACCTGCTTGCCGTTGATTTTTACCGTCGCCTGCACGCCCGCATACTGCAATCCGCTAACGCGGGTGAGGGTGAGTTTGGCGCCCCCTGCGGCGGCTGCCGGCGCGGCGGCGATGCAGGCCGCGGCCAGAGTGGCAGCAACGAAAATCAAGGTGCGGACAACAACAGCCGTCATCTGCCGGCGAACAGCGCCGGTCGCATTCAGTGTATCCATCATTTGTCTTGCCCTGTATGGCGGGCTGGTGAAAACGCCCGCCTTCTTCCCCGATGCCAGCGTAGCGAGATCTCGCCGCAGTTCAACTATCGCGGGTGCAAGCCAGCGGGATTTTTTTTGGAGGCAAACGAAAACGGCGGGCTACGCCCTCGCGCGACCCGCCGTTTGATAGGCTGCAATGAAGAGGATCAGAAAGCCTTGTTGCTTTCCTTCACCGCTTCCGCCTCGACATAGACCTGTCCGCCCATCTTGACGAACTTCTCGCTCATCTGCGCCATGCCGTCGGCGATCACGCCGGAGATCGTCATGCCGACGCCGGGCAGCTTGCCGTCGAGATTGAGCGCGGCCTTCTCGTTGTCGCCGAGGGTTGCCGCATAGTCGCGCACGTCCTGCGTGATCTTCATCGAGCAGAATTTCGGGCCGCACATCGAGCAGAAATGCGCGACTTTATGCGCTTCCTTCGGCAGCGTCTCGTCGTGATAGCTGCGTGCGGTGTCCGGATCGAGGCCGAGGTTGAACTGGTCCTCCCAGCGGAAGTCGAAGCGTGCGCGCGACAGCGCGTCGTCGCGGAGCTGCGCCGCCGGATGACCCTTGGCGAGATCGGAGGCGTGTGCCGCGATCTTGTAGGTGATGACGCCGACCTTGACGTCGTCGCGGTTGGGCAGACCGAGATGCTCCTTCGGCGTGACGTAGCAGAGCATCGCGCAGCCGAACCATCCGATCATGGCGGCGCCGATGCCCGACGTGATGTGGTCGTAGCCCGGCGCGATGTCGGTGGTCAGCGGCCCGAGCGTGTAGAACGGCGCTTCGCCGCATTCCTTGAGCTGCTTGTCCATGTTGATCTTGATCTTGTGCATCGGCACATGGCCGGGGCCTTCAATCATCACCTGGCAGCCCTTGTCCCACGCGATCTTGGTGAGTTCGCCCAGTGTTTCGAGTTCGGCGAACTGTGCGCGGTCGTTGGCGTCGGCGATCGAGCCGGGACGCAGGCCGTCGCCCAAAGAAAATGAGACGTCATACTTGCGCATGAGGTCGCAGATTTCCTCGAAGTGGGTGTAGAGGAAGCTCTCCTTGTGATGGGCGAGGCACCACTTTGCCATGATCGAGCCGCCGCGCGAGACGATGCCGGTGACGCGGTTGGCGGTGAGATGGATGTAAGGCAGGCGCACGCCGGCATGGATGGTGAAATAATCCACGCCCTGTTCGCACTGTTCGATCAGCGTGTCCTTATACAGCTCCCATGTCAGCTTGACCGGATCGCCGTCGCACTTCTCCAGCGCCTGATAGATCGGCACGGTGCCGATCGGAATCGGCGCGTTGCGCAGAATCCATTCGCGGGTGGTGTGGATGTTGCGGCCGGTGGAGAGGTCCATCACGGTGTCCGCGCCCCAGCGGATCGCCCACACCATCTTGTCGACTTCTTCCTCGACCGACGACGTCACGGCGGAGTTGCCGATGTTGGCGTTGATCTTGGTCAGGAAGTTGCGGCCGATAATCATCGGCTCGAGTTCGGCATGGTTGATGTTGCACGGGATGATCGCGCGGCCGCGCGCGATCTCGCTGCGGACGAATTCCGGCGTGATGAACGCGGGAATCTCCGCGCCGAACGACTCGCCATCGGCCAGCGCGGCTTCCGCCCGCTCCAACTGCTGCTTGCGCCCGAGGTTCTCGCGCGCCGCGACGTAGATCATCTCCTTGGTGATGATGCCCTTGCGGGCGAATTCAAGCTGCGTGATCGGCGCATCGCCGACGCCGCGGATCGGCTTGTGGTGCGCCTTGAAAGCGGCGGCAGCATGGGACGCGCCGACATTGCCGTTGTCTTCCGGCTTGATCTGGCGGCCTTCATATTCCTCGACGCCGCCGCGTTCCTTCACCCATGCAAGGCGAGTGCGCGCCAGACCGGCGTTGACGTCGATGATGACGTTCGGGTCGGTGTAGGGGCCGGAGGTGTCGTATACGGGCAGATTGGGTTCACCCGCGCCCTCGGACAGAATGATCTCGCGCAGGGGGACGCGCAGGTCCGCCGCCTCGTCGGGCGTCACGTAGATCTTGCGCGACGACGTCAGGCCGCCGGTGGTGACGGCGGGCTTGATATCGGCCGTGTTGATTTGTTTGTTCATGGCGTCCTCCTTGTGGGTCGCGGGAGCGTTCTCGGTTAAACGGGTTGAGCAACGTGTTCGAGCCAGGCGCGCACGCGCGCGTCCGGATCGGCGTTCTGGGTGACGTCGCTGACGACGGCGATGGAGTTCGCGCCAGCGGCAAAAATCATTTCGGCTTGTTCGAGCTTGATACCGCCAATCGCGACCAGCGGAATGTCGCCGATATCGAGCTTCCACGCGGTGATGCGCTCGATGCCCTGCGGCGCGAAGCGCATCGCCTTCAGGGTGGTCGGAAAGATCGGGCCGAGCGCGATGTAGTCCGGCTTTTGCCGGAGCGCGTTGTCGAGTTCGTCTTCATCGTGCGTGGAAATGCCGAGTGTCAGGCCGGCGCGGCGGATCGCAGGAACGTCGGCTTCCGCGAGGTCTTCCTGGCCGAGATGCACATGCAGCGCGCCTGCGTCGATCGCCGCGCGCCAGTAATCGTTCACCACGAGCCTGGTTGGCGTGCCTTCGGTGACGGCGAGGGCTTCTTTCACGATGGCGAGCGCCGCTGCGTCATCGAGATCTTTCGCGCGCAACTGGATCGTGCCGACACCGAGCTTGGTTAGCCGCGCGACCCACGCGACGCTGTCGACCACGGGATAGAAACGATCAGGATACGGCATGCCAGAACGGTGTCCCAACGACAGGGGTTGATGGAGAAGCGAAATCGCGCGCGCCCATCAGGCCCGCTTCGTATCCGGCGCGGCCGGCCTCGGCGGCGAGACGGAACGCGTTGCCCATGGCGACCGGATCGTCGGCCTTGGCGATGGCGGTGTTGAGCAGCACGGCGTCATAGCCAAGCTCAAAAGCCTCAGCGGCGTGCGACGGCGCGCCGATGCCGGCGTCGACCACGAGCGTGATGTCGGGGAAACGGGCGCGCAGCAGCTTCAGCGCATCGCGGTTGGTGATGCCGCGTGCGCTGCCGATCGGAGAGGCCCACGGCATCACAACCTTGCATCCGGCATCGACCAGGCGCGAGGCGACACTCAAATCCTCGGTGCAGTAGGGGAACACTTCGAAGCCGTCCTTGATCAGGATTTGTGCGGCTGCGACAAGTCCGACCACGTCGGGTTGCAGCGTCTCGTCGTCGGCGATCACTTCCAGCTTGATCCATGGCGTGTTGAACAGTTCGCGCGCGAGCTTCGCGGTGGTCACGGCTTCGCGCACACTCTTGCAGCCCGCGGTGTTCGGCAGCACGGTGACTTTGAGTTCGCGGATCAGCGACCAGAACTGGTCGCCGGTCTTGCCGCCTGCGGTTTCGCGGCGCACCGACACGGTAACGATCTCGCTGCCGGCGGCGCGGATTGCGTCCTGCATGATCTTCGGCGAGGGATAGAGCGCGCTGCCGATCAGCAGGCGCGAGGAGAATTCGCGGTCGTAGAATTTGACTTTGCTCATGTGTCTTCTCCACACACGATCGCAGAACGATCCCGATTGTTCTCGTCATTGCGAGCGGAGCGAAGCAATCCAGACAAAATTCGCTGCAAGCGAAGAGTGGATTGCTTCGTCGCTAACGCTCCTCGCAATGACGGATAAATTGCTCCGGCCATCATCATCCCCCCTGCCGCGGCGCGAGGATTTCAACTGAATCATTGTCGTTGAGCGCCGTCTCGGCCCAGCGCGCGCGCGGCACCACGTCGTAGTTCACCGCGACGGCCAGATGCGTGCCTTCATATTCAAGTTCAGCCAGCAGCGCGTCGACGCGCGTGGCCTTGGTCTCGACCCGTTCGCCGTTGACGATCAGGAACATTGCATCACCTCATTGTCGATGGCGCCGCGCTCGACATAGGCGAGCGTCAGTTCGGCAAGGGCAGGCGCCAGCAGGAAGCCGTGGCGATAAAGCCCGTTGACGGAAATGCGCTTCGCGTCGATCGCGATGCGCGGCAGGTTGTCAGGAAAAGCCGGGCGCAGGCCCGCGCCGATCTCGACGATCCGCGCCTCGGCGAAGGCCGGATGCACCGCATAGGCCGCCGTGAGCAGTTCCAGTGCGGAGCGCACGCTGACGCCGGTGTCTTCGGCTTCGACGGTGGTTGCGCCGATCATGAAGCGGTTGCCGTCGCGCGGAATGATGTAGAGCGGCCAGCGCGGATGAATCAGCCGCACCGGGCGCGACAGTTGCACCTCGGACGTCTCGATGATCACCATCTCGCCCTTGACGCCGCGCAGATCGCGCGTGCCAGATTCTCGTGCTGCAAGTCCGCGGCAATCGATCACGATGCCGTTTTTGATTTCTTGGGCGATCTTGTCGGGCTCGCAGTTGCTCTGGAATTTGATCGCGGCGCCCGCTTCGGCAAGTTGCTTATGCAGCTTCGGCAATACGGCGCGCGGCTCGACATGGCCTTCGCCGGCGAAGAACAGCGCCTCGCGGAAGCGGCCGTCGAGCGACGGTTCGAGTTCTGCAATGCCGGATGCATCGAGACGTTCATGATCGGTGGTGAGCTTGGCGAAACGCTCAAAGTCCGTGCGGTCGCGCGGATGCGACACCACGAGCGAACCATGGAACGGCGTCTCGGGAAGCTGTTCGCGCCACAGATCGAGCGAGCGGATGCCGAGGCGGGTGATGACCGGTTCGGAGGCTTCGCGCTCGCACCATGGCGCCAGCATGCCGCCGGCCCAGTGGCTGGTCGCCTGCGTCATTTCGGCGTCACCGCGCTCGTGCAGAGTGACGTCATAACCCGCGCGCGCGAACAGCAATGCCTGCCATGACCCGGCAATGCCCGCACCGATAATATTGACGGAAGATTCCCCTCGCGGAGATGTGGCTTTCTGTAACATCCCTGTCCCTTCGCCGGCATGACCCGGATCAGGTTCAAAGGGTCACCGCGCATCACGCGGTATCTCAGCTCCACGCCGGAGCCCCCCTCGGAACATCAATACGATAGACCCGATGATCCGGGGTTTCAATGGCCGGAGCCCCGACGTGGCATGGCTTTTCCGCATCGTGGGAACGCGTTTCCGCATTTCGCATCGCAAAGATTGGCGCACAAAGCCGCAGGTAAGGGTTCGTTGACCTTGCCGGGGCGCGATTTGAGGCCGTTCCACGCCGGTTTCCGGGGCCCGAGTTTACCCGGAATTATGCCGCCGGTGGTTAGGTCGCGGAAACAGGTTCCGCACTTCAGGATCAATAATGAGCATCGCCGGTCTCGATCACATCGGGCACAAGCCAGGCACGGCCGGGAAAACCCTCGGGCAGGTGCCGGCATGGCTGTGGTTCGGTGCCGGGCTGTTTCTGTTGTTCGTGATCGGCGGCAATCGTGCGCTTCAGGATGCAGACACCTACTGGCAGATCGTGGTCGGGCAATCGATCATCGATCATCGCGCGCTGCCGCAGACCGACGTCTATTCGTTCACGCGATTTGGCGCGCCGTGGATGTCGTCGTCCTGGCTGGCGCAGGTTCTCTATGCCGCCTCATACGCGATGGCTGGCTGGGCCGGGCCTGTGATCCTTGCTGCGCTCGGAACGGCGGCGGCATTCGCGCTGCTGGTTCATATTCTGTGCCGGTATTTTTCGGCGGTGCATGCGATCATCGTGGCGATGGCCGCGGTGCTGATGTCCGCGCATCATTTCGTCGCGCGCCCGCATCTGCTGGCGCTGCCGGTGATGGTGGCGTGGGTTTACGGTCTGGTGAAGGCCGGCGATGCGCGCAGGGCGCCGTCACTCCGGCTGCTGCCGCTCATTATACTGTGGGCGAACCTGCACGGCGGCTTCGTGCTTGGGCTGGCGCTGATCGCGCCGTTTGCGCTCGACGCGCTGTGGAGTGCGGAGACATCGCAACGAGTCTCGCTGGCATTGCGCTGGATGGCATTCGGCATCTGTGCGCTGGTTGCAAGCTGGATCACGCCTTACGGCTGGAACTCGCTGCTGGCGGCGCGACAGATCCTCGATCTCGGCGATGCGATGCCGCTGATCGCCGAATGGCAGCCTGCGGATTTCAGCAGTCTCGGTGTGTTCGAGATTTGTCTACTGGCGGCGGTGGCCGCGGCGCTCTGGCGCGGCATCGTGCTGTCGCCGCCGCGCATTCTGCTGGTGCTCGGCTTGCTGCACATGGCACTCTCGCACAACCGCAATATCGAAGTGTTCGCGCTGCTGACGCCGCTGGTGGTTGCGGGTCCGCTCGCTGCGCAGCTCGGAAGAGCTGAAGCCGTTGCGCGGACAAGAAGCTGGATCGGCGTTGTCGCTGTTGTTCTGGGTGTCGTGGTGGCGACCACGGCCTTTGCCGTGAGCCACGCCTTTTCACCGATGGCTGCGCAGACACCGGCTGCCGCGGTCGATGTGCTGAAGGCCCGCAAGGCATCGCGAGTTCTCCACAACGCGGGCTTCGGCGGCTATCTCATCACGCAGGGCATTCCAACCTTCTTCGACGGGCGCGGCGAACTCTATGGCGCGCCGTTCCTCGTCAAGACGTTCGATGCGCTCGCGCTCCGGGACGTCGACGGATTTCTCGGCCTGCTCGACAGTTACAAGATCGACGCCACGCTGCTGACGCCGGACACGCCTGCGGCCGGACTTCTCGACCGGCTCGATGGCTGGCAGCGCATCCATACCGACGGCATCGCCGTGGTCCATGTGCGCAAGTCCGGCACGGCCAATCCAGCAATCAAACCGGAAGGCGCTGCGCGATGACCGCACAGGCAATCGACGCAGCACCGGCGGAGCGCTGCACCCTGCCGCTGTGGGTCGGCCTTATCGTCTATGCCGTGCTGCTGAGCACCGGCAACCGGCTGCTGATCGATCCCGATACATTCTGGCAGGTCGCGGTCGGACAGTGGATGGTCGATCATCGCGCCGTGCCGGTGACCGATGTGTATTCGTTCACGATGCACGGTCAGCCATGGATGTCGACGCAGTGGCTGGCGCAGGTCATCTTCAGCCAGGTCTACGGATGGTTCGGCTGGGCGGGGCTTGTCGCGCTGACGGCGCTGGCGATCGCCGTGACGTACATGCTGCTGACGCGGTTCCTGGTCCGCTATTTCGGCGACACGCCGGTGATGATCCTGCTTCCGGTATCTTTCCTCATCGGACTGCCACATTTCTACGCGCGGCCGCATGCGCTGGCGCTGCCGGTGATGGTGGCGTGGGTTGCGACATTGCTCTCGGCGGCTGAGCGGCGGCAAGCGCCGCCGTTCGTCTTGGTCCTGCTGATGACGCTGTGGGCGAACCTGCACGGCGGTTTCGTTCTCGGCCTGATGCTGATCGGCCCGATCGCGCTGGATGCGGTGCTGAACGCCGAAGCCCCGGCGCGGCTGCGGCTGTTGCTGCGCTGGTTTGTGTTCGGTCTGGTTGCGCTCGCAGCGAGCTGCCTCACGCCCTACGGCTGGAATTCGCTACTGGCGGCGCGCGCCATTCTCAATCTCGGCGAAGCGCTGACCCTGATCCGCGAATGGGCGCCGGCCGATTTCAGTTTCCTCGGTCCACTGGAGGCCGGGGCGCTGCTGATCATCGTGCTTGCGTTCCTCAAGGGCGTGAAGCTGCCCTTGATGCGCACCGTGCTGTTCGTCGGTTTGCTGTACATGGCGCTGGCCCACATCCGCAACGCGGACGTCTTTGCCCTGCTGGGACCGATGGTGGTCGCGGCGCCGCTCGCCGCGCAATTCGGCGGGCGAAACGGCGAGGCGGGCCTGACCTTTCCGCAGCCTCAGGGCATCGCGGCAGCACTGACCATTGTCCTGATGGCCGGCATGACCATGGCGGCGCTTGCCATGGGCCAGTATCGCCCGGCGGAAAACATGTCACCGGCCGCGGCGGTGCAGGCGCTGAAACAGCATCAGGCGAAGCGGGTGTTCAACGATTACGACTTCGGCGGCTACCTGATCTCGCAGGGTGTCGCGCCCTATATCGACGGACGCACGGAATTGTACGGCGAGAAATTCGTGGTCGAGCACAGTGCGGCAAGGGGCCTGCGCAATCCGGCAAGCTTCTTCGACCTGCTGGAGCGATACAAGATCGACGCGACGCTGCTGCGCAAAAAGACGCCGGGCGCGCAACTGCTCGATCAGATCGACGGCTGGCGCAGGGTCTTCGCCGACGACGATGTCGTCGTTCATGTCCGCGACGCGAATGCGCGTCATACCGTCCAGCCCAACGTCAAACCGCCTGAAGGCGCAGCGCGATGACGGCGCAGGCCAGCGATGCTCCGGCAAGGTGGTTGTCGTTGCCGCTGGTGACGGGCGTCTGCGTCTACGCGGGACTGCTTGCGCTCGGCAACCGGATGCTGGCGGATCCCGACACGTTCTGGCAGATCAAGGTCGGCCAGTGGATTCTCGATAGCGCCGCCGTTCCGCAAGCCGATATCTTTTCCTTCACGATGCAGGGCCAGCCGTGGATCTCGACGCAGTGGCTGGCACAGGCCTGTTACGCGCTCGCTTTCTCGGTCGCGGGCTGGGCCGGACCCGTCGTCCTGACCGCCGCATCGATCGCAGCGGCATTTGCACTGCTCACGCGGTTTCTCGAACGGCGTCTGGATACGTCCGTCGTGCTCATTCTTCTCCTGGCAGCGCTCGCGATAGCGTCGCCGCATTTTCTGGTGCGGCCGCACGCGCTCGCCATGCCGGTGATGGTGGCCTGGGTCATGGGCTTGATCGCGACGGCAGACCGCGGCGGTGTGCCGTCGTTCTGGCTGCTGCCGCTCATGACCCTTTGGGCGAATCTTCACGGCAGTTTCGTCTTCGGCCTCGTGCTGATCGGGGCGATCGCACTCGATGCCATGACGAGGGTGGAGCGGCCTGCGCGCGTGCAGTTGTTGCTGCGCTGGTTCGTGTTCGGTCTCGTCGCACTCGCGGCGAGCTGCATCACGCCCTATGGCTGGAATTCGCCGCTCGCGGCCCGCAACATTCTCAATCTCGGCGCTGCGCTGTCGATGATCACCGAATGGCGTCCGGCGGACTTCACGCGCTTCGGTGCTTTCGAGGGCGTTCTGCTGCTTGGGCTGGGAGCGATCCTGTTGAAGGGATTGAAGCTCCCCTTGATGCGGATCGTGCTCACGCTCGGGCTGCTTCACATGGCGCTGGCGAGCGCGCGCAACGCCACCGTGCTGGCGTTGCTGCTGCCGATCGTGCTGGCTGCGCCGCTGGCGGCGCGTTTCGCCCAGCCGGCGATATTGCCGGCGAGTGCCACACGGCTACGGTCGATGGTTGCAATGGCGGCGCTGGTGCCGGTTATCGCGATAACAGGATTTGCGATGGCGACCGGCCGATACGCGCCGCCGTCCGGCATTGCGCCGGCCGTTGCGGCATTGAAGGAGCGCGGCGTGTCGCGCGTGCTGAACGACTACGACTTCGGCGGCTATCTGATCTGGTCGGGAGTGCCCGTCGCGATCGACGGGCGAACCGAATTGTATGGCGAGCGTTTCATGGTGGATGTCGATCGCGCCATGACTCTGAAGAGACCCGATGCGCTGTTCGATATGCTCAAGTCATATCGCATAGACGCCACCCTGCTATGGCGGCGGACACCCGCCGCGCAACTGCTCGATCATGTCGACGGCTGGAAGAAAGTTTTCGCCGACGACAATGTCGTGGCGCATGTGCGCGATCCATCGGCGCGTCATTCGGCCGAGCCGGAGATAAAGCCGGCTTCAAACTGAAGCCGGCCTGCTTTCTTATCAGTGATGGTGGCGATGATGACGATGCCGCCGCGCGGGCAGCACCTGCGCGTTCGCGTCGAACAGCGTGATCGACGGTTCGGCCTGCGCCTGAATCTGCTGACGCGGCAGAAGGCCCTGACGTTTCGCCGCATAGTAATAGCCGCCTGCATAATAGGAGACCGCGCGGTTGTGATTGCCGCCCGCCGCCTGATACGCGCCGGCGAGATACTTCACGGCGTAGGTGAGGTTGGTGTCGGGATCGAGCAGGCCTTGCGCGGTGCCGGTGTAGCCAAGGCTGCGCGCGGTCGCGAGTTTGATCTGCATCATGCCGTAATTGCCCTTGCTGACGGCGCGCGGATTGTAGCGGCTCTCGCGCACGATCACGCGATGCACGAGTTCCGCGGGAACTCCGTTTGCGGCGGCGTGACTGGCGACCATCGACTCGTAGTTGGCGCGCTGTGCGCTGGCGGGATGAATCAGGATCATCGCCGCGGCTGCGGCGAGCAAGACTCGTTTCATGATGTAAATCCTCAGCAATGAATTTTTGGAGATGGGTTCAGCGCGGGCACTCTGTGCAGGCGCGACGACTGGCCCGGCTCAACGGCCATGGGCGCAAGCGGTTCCAATGCGGAGCAAATGTGGAGAGAACGTGTCGCGAGTGTTAACGCGGGAACTCGCAGGAATTAACGCTCTGATATGAGCAGCTTGCAGCTATGCGAACATGCGGATGAGCTATGCGCCAGCGATTGCGCGTTCACTGCTGCAAATTCGGCAGCGATGTCACCGCGACACTGATTGAACCTTCCGCTTCCGCGATGATCCGCAGCGTGTTGGAATCGAATGCAATGCTGCCGAGGCGCACGCTCGACACCGATGCTTCGACACGAATGCCTTCATCGTTCTTGCGGAAATCCGAGACGATCGCCGAAATTTTCTGCTGGGCGTTCGCAGCGAATGTTTTCAGATCGATGGTGGCGCGCTGCTCGAGCGCGCGTTGCAGATAAGGGATCGCCGGGCGCGCAGCGGCCCCTAACAGGCCGAATGCGGAATCGGATTCGACCGCGAGTTCGAGATCGGTCAGCCGCAGGATCTGTTGCGCCTGATCCAGCACCGGGCGGCCCCAGATGTGTATCGTGGCTTCGCCGCCGAGGCCTAACCAGCTCTTCTTCTCCCTGGCGTTGACGAGCAGCGAGATCAGGAGCCGCTGACCGGCGGCGGCAACGCTCGCGCTTTTCACCGTGACATCGACCGAGCCGCTGCCGTCTTCAGGAAAGGTGCGGCCCTTCAACTGCGTCGCGACGATCTTGCTGACTTCGGTGAAGGGCAGATCGATCGGCACGCCGATGGCGATGCGGCCGCGATCCGGCGGCGGCACAATGTCGAGATTTGCCGGGAACGGGCAATCCGGCTTGGTCTCGGCGGGAAGCACGCGCGTCTCCGCCTGCAAGCCGAGCATGAAGTTCACCGAGTTGGGATCGATGCGCGGCTGGGCCGCCATCGCGCGCACCGGCCGCATCTCCAGCCAGAGCGTCGGCATTCCCACCGCCGCCGGAGGCAGCGGGATCGAACGGCAAAGTTTTGCCCATTCGCGCTGCGCATTTTGTTCGAGCGAGCGATCATTTCGCAGCCGCGCCTGCAACTGGGCCATCTGTTCGTTGACCGTCTTGTCGATCAGCGGCTTGACCTGTGCCGGCACGGCGACTTTCGCGCCTGCGATGGTGAGACTGCTTTCGCCGAGTGTCACCTGTGCGGTCAGCTTCGGATCGATCCGCCACTCCCGCAGGACTTCTGGCTTTGAGGTGATCGCGACATTGCCGTGGATCGCGGCATTCGCATTCAATTGTTTGATATTCACACTGCCGAGCTGCTTGACGGCGTTGCTGCCGAGCACGTTCCCCAGTGCATTGCCGAGCGCTGTGCCGCTTGCCGCCGACAGCGAGCCAAGCACGGTCAGCTTGCCGTCGAGCGGTGTCGACAGCGACAGCGCGTTCTGCACGCCGCTTGCGGCGATCGGCCCGCGCGTCACTGTCCAGTTGATGTCGGCGTTCTGGAGAATCTGGCTGACGGGATTGTCCGCCTTGCCGCCGACATTGCGCGGCGCGGCGCGGTCGAGCCCGTCGCGGAGCGCGGCGATCGAGATGGAAATCAGTGTCAGGATTTCGGAATTGCGCGAGACCGGCGGGAGCGGCGGCAGCTTCGCCAGCACCGGCTTCTCAACTGTCGTCGGCCAGAACCTGTTCATCGCATAAAGACTGGCGGCGAACGATGCGACGAGCACCGCTAACCCGAGCAGGATGAATTTCAAGCGCATAGCGACTCCGGCAGCGTCATGACAACGATGCTACAGGCGGTGTCCGCGGCACGCCACCCCGCGTGAGGCAGCGGTATGGATCAACCTATCGGAGCAACTCTTTCGGCAGCTTGTCCTTCGGTGTGCCCGGCAGCTTTTTCTGCAAGGCAGGGACTGCGGGCTGGCCGGGACGCGGTACTGCTGATGGCACCTGCGGAATGCCGAGACGGTTCGGCACACCGAGCCGGTTGAGAATTCCCGCCGGACCTTGCATCGCCGGCGCACTCGGCACCGCGGATGGCCGCTGCAAACCGCCCGGCACGCCGGGTTGTGGTTGAAGCGCGGGCCGGTTCGCGAGGCCCGGCTGGCTCGGAAGCGCCGGCCTTGACCCCAACTGACCCGGTGCGCCGGGTGCTCTTTGCAGTCCGCCCTGGTTCGGCAAGCCGGGGCGTCCCGGTTGGCCAGTGCCCGGCTGCAAATTGCCGCGCTGTCCCGGCGGGTTTTGCAGGCCCGGCCGTCCCGGCTGGCCAGGTTGATTCAGGCCCGGACGATTTGGCTGGCCGGGCTGATTGCGCAGGCCTGGCTGGTTCGGCTGTCCCGGCCTGTTGTTCAGGCCGGGCTGGTTGATGCCGCCGCGTTGACCCGGCTGATTCAGGCCGGGGCGCTGGCCGGGCTGATTGTTCGGATTGAAGCCGGGCCGTCCGAAGGCCGGCGGACGATTCGGATTTTGCAGACGGAAGTTGCGCTGCTCCATCACAACCCGCCGTCCGATGTCCTGCATGGTGTGAACGCGCTGCATGAAGCCGCGATCGCGCGCGATCATCTGCGCGGACATCACCATCGGCATCGCGGACATGCGCATGCCGAAGCCCGGCACCATCGTGCCGCGCACGGTGAAGCCGCTCGCAGCCTGTGTCAGCATGCCGAGCGGCGCGCCGTCGCGCGCCCTGACCTCGATGCGGCCGACCTTGCCGTCGGCGTCGGGATAAAGCTTGATCCCCACATTGTTGGCATTAGCCGTGGCCGTTGCGCCCTCGGGCACTTCGACAAGGCCTGTCGTGCCGCGAATGCCGAGCGTTGCGGTCGGCGTTTCGATCTTCATGTCGCCGGTCTTTGCAACCGCAGCAGCGACGAAGGCCATGGTGCCGCGCGTGACATTGAGAAGCGCCGCGTTATCCTTGGACCCTTCCTGGTAGACGAAATTGTCCACGGCCACGCGCGAGCTTGCGGAGAGATTGAGCGTGGTGTCATCGCTGAACGTGACGCCGAGCGTCGAGTTCTTGCCGGTCTGAAGAACGTCGCCCTTGAAGATGTCGTCTTGCAGTTTCAGCGGACCGGTCATGCCGCCGCGCGTGACGGTTGCGGTGCCTTTGAGGATGGCGACATTGCCGGCGGGTTCGTCGCTGGCCTGTTGAGACGGATCTGCCGCAGGCTGATCGGCTGGAGCGGACGGCGTTGTTTGCGCGGACGGTGCGGACGAATCCGCCGGCGCCGGTGCGGGGCCCGCCGGTTGCGCGGGTGCGGCCTGTGCGAGCTGGATGATGTGTTCTGCATGGGCGGGCGCAAAGGCGAGGCCGCACAGCATCGATGCAACGAGCAGGGCAGAGCGCATCAACATATTCACCTGCTCGGGGAGCAATCTGAAAGGCCGCACAATGGCATCATTTTTGACAGCCCTCGCAGGGCGATGCAACGCCACGCGCTCTGACAGCCGGATTTTTCATTGCAATTGTGATGCGAAAGAGGTGGCGGTTCAAACCCCCGCGTCATCGCTCGGGCGCGATCGTGCCGCCGGCGCGGCGCCAGGCCTCGATGCCGCCCTGGATATGGCGGGCGGTGGTAAGCCCGGCTTCCTGTGCGGCCTGCACGGCCATCGCGGATCGTTCGCCGAACGCGCAATAGAACAGCAACTGATTGCTGGTGGACGTGCCGAGCTGGTGGAGGACGCCGCCCGGTTTCACATTGTCTTCGAGAGCGGGGTAGGGCGCATGCAGCGAGCCCGGAATCACGCCGTGCTTCTCGCGCTCGCGCCGTTCGCGCAGATCGATAAGCACGACGTCGGATCGGCCGGCCAGATCCTTGGCTTGCGAGGCCGTCAGCGCCCAGCCGCGCCGCGCGACTTCGTCCTGCGCCAGACCCATATGCAGGTTGGCCGGCACCGCCACATCCATCATCTTCGGATTCGGCAGGTGCAGGCTGTTCATCAGGTCGACGTATTGATCGACCGACTTGACCTGCAGCCGCGGGTTACAGGCCTTTTCCTCGCCGATGGTCGAGACCGTGTCGCCCTTGTAGTCGTGCGCCGGAAAGATCAGCGTCTGGTCGGGCAGCTTCAGCAGCCGTCCGAAGATCGACTCGTATTGCGCGCGCGGGTCACCGTTCTGGAAATCGGTGCGTCCGGTGCCGCGAATGAGCAGCGTGTCGCCGGTGAAAACCCGATCGGGCAGGATGAAGCTGTAGGAATCATCGGTGTGGCCCGGCGTGTAGAGCACATCGAGGCTGAGGCCCTCGATGTCGATCTTGTCGCCGTCGGAGACGCGCATCGACACGACATCGACCCCGCTCTGCTCGCCCATCACGGTGATGCAATGGGTCTTGTCTCGCAGCGCTCCGAGGCCGGTGATGTGATCGGCATGGATATGCGTATCGACCGCCTTGATCAGCTTGAGATCGAGGTCGTGCAGAAGCTGGATGTAACGGTCGACCTTTTCCAGCACCGGATCGATGATCAGTGCTTCGCCGCCGCGGCGGCTCGCAAGAAGATAGGTGTAAGTGCTGGAAACGCTGTCGAAGAGCTGACGGAAAATCATGGAACCATGATTGCAGATTCCTGTGAGCGATCAAGGGTGGACCGCGTCACTCAATCTGACGATCCGCTTGGCGGACAATATCTCTAGAACATGCCCAGCACGATCGC
>Ga0310345_10000546_pt1 | contig 52837 bp, 61 predicted proteins | sample HC15DNA20500_MG_FD_204667 | JGI IMG/M metagenome (GOLD analysis project Ga0310345, IMG submission 204667) | Marine microbial communities from station ALOHA, North Pacific Subtropical Gyre - HC15-DNA-20-500_MG | ecosystem: Environmental > Aquatic > Marine > Oceanic | place: Pacific Ocean: North...
GGTCTTCGGGGCGTGCTGGGGGTGGAGGTCGAGGACGATGTCGCCGCGGTCGGTCGAGATCGTCGCACGGTACGTGGTGTCCGTGTCGATCTGCATCGCGGGCGGGGCGTCGTACTGCTGAGCCATGGGGGGATGCGAGGGGGTGAGTGTCGGGGATAGGGGAGTCATGGCCGCCCCCGGGTCGAGTCGGCGGCGGTCGAGGGGTAGAATCGTACCGGGCCAGGGGGCGAGCGGTTCGGTGGGCGCCGGACCTCCGGGGAGGCCTGAGCCCTGGCGTCAGGCCACTTCGGTCGCGACGTCCTCGAGGTCGCCCCCCGTCGCGAACTGTCGGGCGGCGAGGTCGGCGTAGAGTCCACCGGCCGCCACCAACTCGGCGTGCGTGCCTTGCTCGACCACGCGGCCCCCGTCGAGCACCACGATCCGGTCGGCGTCGCGGACGGTCGCCAGTCGGTGAGCGATGACGAACGACGTCCGCCCGACCATGAGTTCGGCGAGGGCCTCCTGGACGTGGGCCTCGGAGGCCGCGTCGAGCGCGCTCGTGGCCTCGTCGAGGAGGAGGATCGGCGGGTCCTTGAGGAGCGCGCGCGCGATCGCGATCCGCTGGCGCTGGCCGCCCGACAGCTTGACGCCGCGCTCGCCGACGGGGGTGTCGTAGCCCTCGGGGAACGCCTCGATAAAGGCGTCGGCGTGGGCGGCGCGGGCGGCCGCCTCGACCTCGGCGTCGGACGCGTCGAGGCGGCCGTACCGGATGTTCTCCCGGAGCGTCACCCCGAACAGCTGGACGTCCTGCGCCACGAGCGCGACGGCTTCGCGGACGCTCCGGACGGTCGCGTCGCGGAGGTCGACCCCGTCGACCCGCACGGCGCCGTGGTCGGGGTCGTAGAACCGGGGGATGAGGTGGAGCAGCGTCGTCTTGCCGGCCCCGCTCGGGCCGACGAGCGCGACCGTCTCGCCGGGGGCCGCGCGCAGGGAGACGTCCCGGAGGATGGGCTGGTCGTCGGCGTAGGCGAAGGTCACGCCGTCGAGCACGACCTCGCCGCGGACCTCGCCCAGGGGCCTCGCGTCCGGCGTCTCGACGATCTCGCTCTCGGTGTCCAACAACTCGAACAGCCGCTCGGAGGCGCCGGCCGCGCTCTGGAACGACGTGTACAGCCGGCCCGCGCCCGACACGCTTCGGGCGATGTTCATGGCGTAGACGATAAACGCGACGAGCGCGCCCGCCGTGAGCCGGTCGGCCAGGACCTCGCGCCCGCCGAACCAGAAGATCACGACGAGCGCGACCGAGAACCCGAACCCGACGCCGGACCAGAACAACGCGACGATCCAGGCCCGTCGCTTGGCCGTCCCGAACAAGGCCTCGACCGCGCCGCCGTAGCGCTCGACCTCGTACGGCTCGCGCGCGAACGCCTTCACCACGCGGACGGCCGCGATCGACTCCTCGGCCACGGCCGTCGTCTCGGCGAGTCGGTCCTGGATCGTCCGCGACAGCTGGCGCACGACGGCGCCGAACCGCCGCATCGCGAGCGCCACGGCCGGCACGACGGCGAAGATGACGATCGACAGCCGCCAGTTCAGGACCAGCATCACGCCGACGGACCCGACGAGGGTGAGGCTCAGCCGGAGCGTCTCGGCGAGGTCGCTCGTCGCGGCCGACTGGACCCTCGACACGTCGTTCGTGAGTCGGGACGTGATCTCACCCGTCCGCTGGTCGGCGAAAAAGCGGAAGCCGAGCGAGTGGAGGTGCTCGTAGAGCCGCCGCCGGAGGTCCGTCACGACGCGCTCGCCGGTCCACTCCATGAGGTAGCTCCCGCCGAAGCCGAGGACCGCCTGGAGCGCGAACAGGCCCAGAAGCGCGACCGTCAACTGATTGAGGCGGGTCGCGTCCTCGGCCTCGAAGACGGAGTCGAGCAGCCCCTGGAGCCCGAGCGGGACGACGAGCCCGACGGCCGTCGACAGCAGCGTGAGCGCGATGGCCACCGCCAGCCGGCCGCGGTAGGGCCGGGCGAACGCCAGGATCCGCCGGAGCGAGGCGAGGAGCGAGCGGGGGGGACGGGAGTCGGCCATCGGCCCTCGAAGCTAGCGCCGACGGGCGAGGATTCCCGCCGGACTCGTCCGCCTCGGCGCCGAGGCAGACGGGGTCAGAGCCGCACGCGGAGCTGAACGCCGAGGTCGCTCACGCGCTGGCCCGCGACCTCGTTGGCCCCCGACCCGATGGCGTTGACGCGCCGGAGCCAGGTCGTCGCCAGCTTGAACTGGGCCGTGACGCCGTCGGTGGGCCGGGCGGTGAACAAGAGGTAGCCGCGGACGCCGCGGCCCGACAGCGCGGGGATCGCGAACACGCCCGTCAGGTCGTTCTCGAAGGCGTAGAGCCGCGCGTCATAGCCGTCGGTGTCGAAGAGCGTGAGCCGCGCGTCGGTGCGGAGCCAGTCCAGCACCTGCCAGCGGAGGTCCTGGTAGACGAGGGTGCCCGTCGTCACGCCGACGGCCGAGTCCTCGTCCTCGAACCGCGAGCCCTCGACGCGCGAGCGCAGGCGGAGACGGCGGCTGGCGTCCCACTCGCCCTGGAGCCGGAGCGTCTGCCGCGTCTGCGCGCCCAGCCCGCCGACCGTGCTGCCCGGCACCACGTTGTCCGCGTCGAGCGAGACCTCGCGCGTCTCGGTCCGCGCCTGGGCGTAGACGCGGGCGTAGCGGCTCGGCCGGTGCTCGACGTGGACGAGTGCCTCGACGCCCCGGCTCGGCCGCGGCACGTTGAAGCGGAGAAATGGGAACCGGTACTGGTCGAGGTACGCGTTGACCGTCCACGCCCGCGACGGCTTGACGCGGACGCCGGCGTAGATCCCGCGCTCGTTCCGCCCGACCCCGTTCCGCTCGCCGAACGGGTAGCCGTGGAGCGAGACGTAGTCCGGCGCGTAGCTCCGCCCGACCACGAGGAGGTCCGCGCCGCCGCCGAGGTCGAGGCCCAGGCCGCCGACGGCGCCGAGCCCGCCGCCCGCGCCGCGCGCGACCTCCGCGAAGGCTACGCCCGCCCGCGTCTTGGCGTCGGCGTAGGCGCTCACGACCGTGGCCTCGTCGCCTTCAACGTCGAACAGCTCGTCGGGCCGCGTGCCGGGCGCGAGCGGCGTCCCGAACGTCGAGCGCGTGGCGACGACGCCGACCTGGCCCTCGACGCTTCCGTTGGAGATGCGGTATTCCGCGCCGCCGCCGACCAGCGTCTCGTCGAGCGCGTCTTTCCGGGCGAGCTCGCGGTCGGTCCGGTGGAGCCCGTCGGCGGTGAGGCTCGTGACGACGGCGTCGAAGGCGCCGGGCGGGAGGTCGGGGTCGCCGAGGTCCGTCGTGTCGGGTTCGAAGATGCTCGCGTCGAGCGCGCGCCGGCTGGCGAACGCCGACACGTAGAGGCCCTTCACGACGCCGAGCGTGAGCGCGGCGCCGCGGAAAAAGTTGTTCTCGTCGACCGACCCGTACGGCCGGATCCCGCGCCCACTCCGGAGCGGGCCCCCGACGGCGTCCGGCCCCTTCCCGAAGCCCGACGCGCGCCACAGCGCGAGGCCCTGCCCGAACTGCGCCGTGTAGTCGCCGACGACGAGCGCGTCGATCCGACCGGCGTCGAGGACGGCGACGTGGGCGCTCTGGTAGTCGTACCCGTAGGTGTTGGTCCCGCCGTCGAACCGGAACGGCTCGCCGGGGTCCTTTTCGAGCGTGACGTTGACCGAGACCTGTCGGCGGTAGGTCGCCTGGAGGCGGGTGTAGATCCGTTCGGGGGAGCCGAGGTAGGCCCGGAGCGAGTCGGGCCCTTGGAAGCCGGCGCCGAGGTCGAGGCGGCGCTGGACCCGCTGGATGCCCGTGTAGCGCAGCCCGGAGAGGACCTGACCGACGGAGGGCGCGGCGGGAAAGCTCGGCGGCGGCCCCGCGGCGGTCTCCAGCGTCGGGCCGATCGTCAGGAACGGTCGGGCGTCGAGGTAGACGTCGGCCGTGACGCCCTCGACCTGACGGAGGCCGGGGAGCGACGTGAACGGTCCCGCCTCGGCGCGCCGGCGGACGACCGCGGCGGCGAGGAGCGGCCCGAGCGCTGGGACCTGCGCGAGCTCCTCGGCCGTCGCCGTGTTGACGTCGAGGGGGTCCTCACGGAGCGACGCCAGCAGCTCGAGGAGCTCGGTCGGGTCGCCCGCGAGGTCGTCCTCGACAAGCGCCTCGAAACGCGCCTCCGTGTCGACCTCGGTGTCGGTCGAGTCCGCCGGCACCTGCGCCGAGGCCGAGAGGACGAAGAGGAGGGCACCAGCCGCGCGGATGGCGGCTCGCAGTCCCCTCGTGCCCGATCCCGGACGCCTCATGCCGCCCTCACAGCCGGATCTCGAGGCCGACGGCGGGCGTCAGGCCGAGCGTCTCGTGCGACTCGACGGCGAGGTCGGCGCGGAGGCTGCTGGCGCGGACGCCGAGGCCGGTCGTGAACCGGACGGGCATGGTCGAGACGCCGGCCCGGAGCGCGAGCGCCTCGACCGGCACCACCTCGGCGCCGGCGCGGACCGACAGGCCGAAGTCGAGGTCCTGGTCGGCGTCGAGCACGAGCGTCGCGCGGTCCGAGGGCGCGTAGGCCACGCCGACCGTCACGCCGGGGACCGTCGAGGCCGAGCGCCGGAGGTCGGCCGTGTCGTCGAGCCCGAGGCCGAGGAGGTTCCGGGCGGCGAGGCCGGCCCGGAGGCCCGGCAGCACGTCGCCCTGCACGCCGGCGTGGACGAGGAGCGCCGTGTGGTGGTCGTAGCCCTCTGTCGAGGCCGTCTCGACGCCGACCGCCAGCCCGACGTCGAGCCGGCGCGTGACGCTGAGCGGAAGCGGGCGCCCGGCGCCGACGAGGACGCGTGTCTCGCGGCGCTCCGAGAACCCGTACGTCCGCGCGTGGACGGCGACGGTCGCCAGCGGCGTCGGGAGGGCGGCCGAGAGCGCGCCGAGGCGGAGCTCGCTGAGGCCGAACGCTTGGCTCGCCTGGAGCGCCGCGCGTGTCTGGTCGAGGCTGGCCCAGGCCGCTGGGTTCGCATGGCCCCACGCCTCGCCGCCGAGCGCGGCGCCGGCCCGCCCGAGCGCGAGAATGCGGGCGCCGCCCTCGGCCAACTGGGCGTGTGCGGCCGGCGCGGCCCACACCGTGGCGGCGGCCAAGAGGAGGGCGAGGCGGGAGAGGGGGCGCATAATTGCCGTCTGTCGTCGTTCGGACGGGCGACGGGGCCCCGTAGCTTGGGCCCGAGCCCGAAACATACAGGTCCTCCCCTCCACGACCTCCGACGTGCGCCGACTCGCCCTCCTGCTCGCCCTCGCCGCGACCGCCCTCGCCCCGGCCCGCGCCCAGGAGCTCAACTGCCAGATCACCCTCAACCGGGACGCCATCACGGGGACGGAGTTCGACTTCCTCGACGAGTTCCGGCAAGAGGTCTTCCGCTACATCAACAACCGGGCGTGGACCGACGACGTGTTTCGGCCGGAGGAGCGGATCGACTGCCAGATCCAACTCACGTTTACGGCCGCCCTCTCGCAGACGTCGTTTACGGCGCAGCTCGTGGTCCAGGCCAGCCGGCCCATCTATGGGACCGCGCAGCGGACGACGACCATGCGGGTGGCCGACAATACGTGGGAGTTCAGCTACGCCCGCGGCCAGAGCCTCATCTACGACCCCAACCGGTTCAACCCGCTCACGTCGGTCCTCGACTACTACGCCAACCTCATCCTCGGCTACGACTACGACACGTTCTCGCCCCTCGGGGGGACGCGGTTCTTTGAGCGCGCCCTCCGCATCGCCGAGCTCTCCCGGACGACGTCGGCTGGGGCCCCGGGTGAGGGGTGGTTCGGCCAGGGGGTTGAGGACCGCGCCCGGTTCACGCTCGCCAACGAGCTGCTGGACCCTGTCTTTCAGCCGGTCCGCCAGGCCCAGTACGACTACCACTTCGGTGTGCTCGACCACTTCGTCGTGCGCCACGAGCAGGCGTGGGACGACGCCATCGCGACGCTCACGGCGCTCCACGAGCTCTACCTCCAGAACAACCGGCGCCGGTTCGTGACGGACGTGTTCTTCGGGGCGAAGTACCAGGAGCTCGCGGCACTGCTGGCCGACGCCCCGCAGCGGAACCAGGCCTACGCGCTCCTCTCGGAGATGGACTCGGCGCACCTCGGGACGTACGACAGCCTCGTCAACTCGCGGTGACGCGGTTGGGTATCCATACGGCCCGCGCTTGACGTCGGCACGGTTGTGAAGGGGCGGAGGACGACCCTGCGCTCACGACCATGACCGCGTCCCGCTCCCCGTACGACGTCCTCGGCCTGCCGGCGAGCGCCACGCCCGACGACGTTCGCAAGGCGTTCCGTCGGCTGGCCCTGCGCTACCACCCGGACCGCAACCCGGACAACCCCGCCGCGGCGGAGGCCTTCCTGACGGTAAAGGAAGCGTTCGAGCACCTCCAGGCCGAGGACTCCGACGCGGGCATCGACGCCGAGCGCGTCGTGGCCGAGATGGAGCAGGCGGCGGCGGAGGCCGAGCGGCGTCGGGGCCGCTCGGGCGGGGCGGGACGCGCGTGGCAACAGGTCCACGTGCCGTTGGCGAGGCCCTCGGCCGACCGGTTCCGCGAGGGGGTCGCGAGTCCGCAGGCGCTGTCCGGCCTCGGCATCGGGGTCGTCGTGTCGCTCGGGACGGTCCTCGGAGGGTTGGCTCCCGTGTGGATCGGTGTCGGGGCGGGCCTTCTGCTCGGAGGGGCGCTCATCGCGCACGCCGTCAGCCTGGTCGACGAAGGGCCGTGGGCCGTCGAGACGCACTGGCAGGGCCTCCGCGACCTCCGCTGGGATGTCCTCGTGAGCTGGAGCGAGATCCGCGACGTCCTCGAGGCCGACGGCGCGCTCGACCTCACCCTCACGCCGGCGGCGTCGCGGCGCCTCGCCCGGCTCGTGTCGGCGGAGGCGCTCCCGCAGCCCGACCGCTACCGGCTCCCGCTTCGCGACCCCGCCCGCCTCGGCGCCATCGTCCGCGCCCAGCTGGGGTAGGAACGGGGGAGGGGCCGGCCCGCCCCGCCCAACGGCGCGTCGAGGCGGGCGCTACCGGTTCCGCTCGACGCGGGCCTCGCGGACGAGGTCGCCCTGGAGGATCTGGTCGACCACGTCCTGACCCTCGACGACGCGGCCGAACGCGGTGTAGCGACCGTCGAGGTGCGGCTGTGGGCTGTGCGTCAGGAAAAACTGCGAGCCCTCGGTGTCCTTCCCCGAACTCGCCATCCCGATCGTCCCGGTCTCGTAGCGGACGCGGGTGAACTCGCTCCGGATGGCCGTCTCGGGGCCGCCGTAGCCGTCCCGCCGGGCGTAGTCGCCGCCCTGGACCACGAAGTTGGCCACGACGCGGTGGAACGGCACCCCGTCGTAGAGGTCCTGGGCGGCCGTGAGCGTGATCCGTTGCACCGTCTGCGGCGCCGCCTCGGTGTCCAGCTCGATCACGACGCGTCCGCGGTCGGTGTCGAGCACGAGGCGCGGGCGCGGGCCGACGTTGGCGAGGTGGGCCCAGTCGATCGTCGTCGTAGCGGGCGAGCCGCCGGCCTCGAGCGTGACCTCCACCCCCTCCGTGAGCCGGTCGTTGAGCGCGTCGCGGGCGGCCTCCCGGAGCGCCGGGTGCCCGCCGAGCGCGATGCCCACCAGGAAGTCGATCTCGGCCCCGTCGCGGACGCGCCCGGCGGCTTCGACGATGGCCGCCATCGGCTCGACGTCGGCGGGGGCGTCGAGCGTGGCGTAGACCTCGCGGAGGAGGGCGCCGGCGCCGAGCGGCCAGAACGCCGAGTCGGCGAGGGCCGGCGCGGCCGCGGACGTCGTGGCGAGGTCGGCGCGGCGGAGGCCGTCGGCGAAAGCCTCGTAGAACCGCCGGGCGCCGTACCCGCCGGCGGCCCACCGCTGGCGGAGCGCCCCAAGCGCGGCGACGGCGAGCCGCGTGTCGTCGGAGCGGGCGGCCGTGAAGAGGCGCGACAGCACGGCGCCGTCGTCGGAGGCGCCGAGGGCGGAGAGCGCGGCGGCCTGCGCGAAGGGGTCCTCCTGGCGGTCGCTCCACTCGAGGACCGCCGCTGGCCGCGACGGGGCGAGGACGGGGAGGAGCGCGGCCTGAACGGGCCACGGGCGGTCGTCGTCCTGGAGGACACGCAGGGCAAGGTCGAGCGCCTCGGGCGTGGCGCCGGCCGTAGCGAGCGCCCCGCCGGCCGTCTGCGCCACGTGCGGGTTCGGGTCGTCGACGGCGCGGGCCAGCATTGCGCGCGCGGTCGGGTCGCCGAAGGCGCCGAGGGCGCGCGCGGCGTTCACACGCGTCCGCCAGTCGGGAGCGCGCTCGAGCGCGATGCCGAGGCGGGGGATGTCGGTCGGGTCCTCGAGGCGGCCGACGGCGCGCGCGAGGTCGGCCCGGGCGGGGTCGTTTTCGAGGGCGTCGAACGCGGCGCGGACGGCGCCGGCCTGGCTCCGCCACGACGCGACAGGCGACCGCGTCAGGGCGTACGCGGCGCCCTCCCGGACGGCCGGCTCGGGGTCTTGGAGGTGGTCCGCTACCCACTGCGCCCAGGCCTCGCTCGTCACGCCGCGGAGCCCGAAGCGGGCGAGGGCGAGGGCCCGCGCGGGCTCCATCTCGGCCGGGAGCGGCGCGACGAGGACGGCGCTCAGGTCCGCCCGCCCGCCGACCTTGCCGAGCGCGTCGAGCAGTTCGGCGAGGACCTCCGGGGTGGCCTCGCGCTGGAGCGAGACGGCGAGCGCGACGCCGGCCGACGAGTCGGCGGTCTGGCCGAGCGCGAACGCGGCGTCGGCGCGGACGGCCGGGACGGGGTCGTCGAGCCGGAGCCGCAGGGCGTCGACGGCGCCCACGTCCTGGACCGACGCGAGGGCGAACGCGGCGCGGGCGCGGACGAGGCTGTCGGGGCTACCGAGCGCTTCGGCGAGGGCCGCGCCGTCGCGGCGGACCTGGAGATCGACGAGGGCCTGGAGGTCGGGCCGCTGGAGGAGCCCGTCGGCGGCGCGGCGGACGGGCAGCGGGTCGGGCTCGGCCGGGACGGCAGTGGACGCGCAGCCGACGACGGCGAGGGCGGCCAGAAAGAGTACGGGGCGCACGGGCGGGGGGCGTGGTGGGAGTGCGGCCTAGGTCGTGCCGGAGGCGGGCACCGACCCGGGTTCGGGAGGGGGAGGCAGCGGGAGGCAAACGCGGTCGCGCGGCCGCTCGTGCCGGATCCCGCAATCTCGCCAGAGCGAGCGGGAGCGAGGGGGAGTCCGCCGTTTGATACCTCTCTTGATACCCGGCCGACCTACTCCGCCTCGAAGTCCTCAGGCCACGGGTCGACCTCCCACGCCGCGTAGCACCCCTCGAGGTCCATCGTCGGGCTCCGCGCCTTCCACTCGTCGCACGGGTGGACCGGCTCGGGATCGTAAAGACCGGAGCCCACCGCGACGCCGGCGGCGATGAGGCCGGCGGAGATCAGCCGCCACATCCCGCGGCCGATCTGAGTCTGGGCGTGGTCGTCCATGCCGGCCTAGACCCCGAGGCGGGCCCGGTCTAACCCCGGCCGATCCCGAACCGCTCGAGCGCCGCCGCGACCTTCGGGACGTCGGAGCACAGGAGCTCCCCGCGCCGCGCCGTCCGCTCCCACCGCCTCAGCTCGTACTGGAAGCCCCACGTCCAGTCGGCCGTGAACATCGCCGCCAGCTCGAGCTCTCGGAGCAGCTCGAGCACGCGGGTCCGCTCTGCCTCGGTCAGCCGGCGGACGGGCGGGAGGGGGGCGGCGGCGTCCTTTCCCATGCCGCCACGATCGCGACGGCCGCTGACGGCGGTGTGTCCGCGGACACGTCGAGCCCGGCCGCCTCGGCGTCAGGCCGGGAACAGGTGGGCCGCGAGCCTGCGCGCCCAGAACGCCGCCGCCACGTCGTCGGCCGGGTGGACCTCGGCCTCGTCCAGGAGGTCGCCCCCGCCGGCCGCCAGCGCGGCCTCGCCCGCGCGCCCGAGGTAGTCCGCCGCGTCGGCCGAGCCGGCCAGCGTGAGGTTCTCGTTGTCGGCCCAGAGCGAGACGTACCCGCATCCGGCGTGGGTCTCGCTCTCCTGCCGGATCGCTTGGAGCAGCGCCTCGTTGTTGTCGGCGCTCACCGAGCCCTGGCCCTGCCCGTGGACGAACACGACGGCGACCTCGCCGTACCCGGCCGCCGTGGCCAGGCGGACCCACCGCTCGCGGAGCCTCGCGACGAGCGGGCGGAAGTGCTGGACCCGGTCGGCGACGGACCCCGCCGACGGCGACTGCTCGTTGTTCAGGTGGACCACGACCACGGCCGGCTGGTCGACGTCGAGCCGGACGGCCCCGAGCCACGTCTCGAGGTCGACGTCGCGGAACCGCTTGTCGTCGGCCACGGCCGGGTCCGCGTCGAGCCCCCAACCCTCGTAGCCCCACGACGCCTCGCCGAGGATGAGGTGCGTCGGGCCCGTCGCCCGGTCCGGGCGGTGGACGAGGCACCCGGCGAGGTGGAGGTACTCGTCGAGGTCGGGCGCGGCGCCGGCGGCCTGGCCGTCGAGCGCGAGGAGGGCGCCGTACCACGCCGGCGAGCCGGCCGCGTTGTCGAGCTCGACGTCGGGGAACCGGTAGAACGTCCCCGGCGCCGGGGCGCCGTCGGGGAGGCCGGTCCCCTGGGCCGGGTTGACCGTGGCCACGTTCGGCGAGCCCGAGACGCGGTCGCGGAGGCCGATCGCGGCGTCGAGGAGCGCGCCGGCCGTGTGCGGGGCGTAGGCGACGACGCGGGCCTCGATGGCCTGACCGGCGTCGGCCGGGGCGACGAGCGCGCCGTCGCCGGCCGCCGCGTTCCCCTCCGTCTCGAACCGGAAGTAGCAGAGCCGCCCGTCGCCTCCCAGGACGAGGGCGTCGGTCACGTGGACCTCGTTCGTCCACGTCGGGAGCCCGACGTGCTCGGCCCCGCCGACGGCGGCGTACCCGTCGGCCGAGGAGAGCAGCTTGTGCCCGGCCCCGGTCGCGTAGAGGTAGAACCCCCCGAAGTTCCGGACGCCGGCGCCCTCGGCGTTCGTGAGGTAGAGCCCGCGGAGCGGCGGCGTGTGGCCCTCGGCGGCCCAGAAGTTCGCCGACTGGAACGGGACCCGGTCCGTCGCCGGGTTGCAGTAGCTGTCGCCGGCCCAGAACACGTTCGCGTTCCGGCGGAGGAGGGCCCTCGCCGGCCCGAGCCCGCCGCGGACGCGCGTCGGGGCCTCGCCGGCCGCCCCGGCCTCGGCGCCGCGCGGGGCCCACGCGCCGACGAACGCGGCCGGGTCGGGCGCCGGCGCCTCCGGCGTCCCGCGGAAGAGGAGCCGCTGGACGTGGGTGTACTCGAGGCCCGGCTCGGGGTCGCCGACGCCGACGACGACGGCGTTCGCCCCGAACGCGTCCTCGGCGTAGGCCCGGTACTCGACGGGCGCGAGGAGGACGCTGGCCCCGTCGTCGTCGACGACGACGGTCACGAGGTTCAGCGCGCGGCCGCCGACGGCGACCGGGACGACGGTGTACGAGGCGACCGTCGGCGACGCGCCGGCCGGGGCGGGGAACTGGAACTGGGGCATCGGGGCGGGGGCTGGGGCGGCCGGCGGCTCGGCCGAGGCGGGCGCTACTCCTCGGGCGGGCGGCGGAGACCGACGACGGCCACGCGCGAGCCGGCCACGATCGCCCCGGCCGAGACCGAGAGCCGGAGCCGGGTCACCGCGCCGACGGCGTTGTACACCGCGCTCCCGAGCCGCGGGGCCATCCCCCGCGCGTCGGCCCGCCACGCGACGGGCGTCCGCCGCGTCCCGGTCGCCGGCGGCGGGACCTCGACCGAGAGGAGGACCGGGGAGTAGAACGCGTTGCAGAGCCGGGCCGCCGTGACGTTCGTCTGGGCCGTGTCGAGCCGGTCGTAGGCGTAGTTCGGCGCCGTGAGGACGGCCCCGCCGTCGAGCGACCACTGGGCGAGGACGTCGACGGCCTGGGCCGTGAGCTCGAGCGACGCCCGGACCTCGACCCGCTCGTACCCGGCCGGGACGTCGACCTCGACCGAGGCCCCGTCGGCCTCGACCACGACGGTCCCGACGGTCTCCCACGCGCCGGAGAGGACCTTCGCGCCGGCCTCGTCGAGGACGTCGCCGTCGCCGTCCAGACGGGCGAGGAACGGGAGGTCCTCGGCGGCGAGCCCGACGTCGCCGTCCGCGGAGGGCTGGACGCCGTTGACGGACTCGACGGGGCCGACGGCGGCCTCGGCGGCGGACTCGGCCGCGGCCTCCGCGCTCTGGGCCGCCTGGAGGCGGAGCGCCTCGACGAGCCCGTAGATCTCGAGGATCCCGTGCGAGAACGACTCGTCGATCGACGCGAGCGTCCGGTCCTCGACCGGGCCGTCCGACGTCGCCGTGAGGAGGCGGAGGACGTCGGCGAGGACGACGAACGACTGGGCCACGTGGGCCGACGTGACCGGCGGGACGAGGACGGCCTCGGCCCGGGCGGCCTCGGCGTCCTCGACGGCCTCGACGAGCCCGCGCGCGAGGACGGTCCCGTCGGAGAGCGTCCGGTCGGCCTCGTCGTCCGAGCTCCGGGCGCTCGCGAGGAGCGCCGCGTCGTCGATCCCGACGCCGAGGGCGTGGAGGAGGGCGGCGAGGTCCGTCCCCGGCTCGAGCGCCGGGACCTCGATCTGGGTCCGCGTCGTGCCCGGCATCGGCTAGCCCACCTCGAGGGTCATCTGGCGGCGCTCGACGGCGTCCGCGTACTGGAGGACGACGTAGTACGACCACACGCCGGCCGGCGGCGTGTCGGACCCCGTCATCGAGAGCGTCCCGGCCGAGTCGACGGCCCCGACGCGCTCGACGTCGACGGCCACGACGGCGCCGGACTCGTCGGACCGGGCCAGCGTGATCTGGGGCCGGTAGGCCGGGAGGGCCTGGCCGATCCGCTCGCGCTCGGCCTGCCGGAGCCGCTCGCGGTCGGCCGCCGCCCCGGCCTCGGCGACGAGGCCGGCCTCGCGGTACGGCGCCGCGGCCGGCCCGGCCGGGGCCTGGGGGAAGTCGGGCGAGACGAGGTACGGGACGCGGACGTGGTACGTCACGGCCTCGGCCCCGTCGAACGGCTTGTTGTCGACCGAGAGGACGGTCGCGCTCGGCTTCTGGCGCGAGACGTAGACGGCCGAGTCGTCGTGCTCGACGTACCGCTTGAGCCGGCGCGGGGGGAGGGCGACCGTCGGGTCCTCGGCCGTCGGGACCTCGACCGTCTGGACCGTCGCCGCGGGGACCCACCACCGCTCGGTCCCGTCGCCGGACGGCGTCCCCTCGACGGCCCCGGCGACCTGGTCGGCCACGGCCCCGTACGGGTCGGTCGCGCCGACGGCGTCCTCGGCCGGGACGAGCACGTAGAGCCCGGGCGCGAGGGCGGGCTCGGGCGAGTTGGCCGTGTCGAGGACGACGGCCGTCGCCCCCAGCGTCCGCGGCCAGTCGGGCCCGGGGAGGAACTCGAGGTCGCCCGGCGTCTGGCAGAAGAACGGGACGCCGCGGGCGAGCGCGGCGAAGTTCGCGTCGACGAGGGCGTAGACGTCGTCCCACGTCTCGGGCCGGGCCTCCGTGGCCGACGTGTATCCGCCGGCGTTGACGGCCGGGTTCGGGACGAGCGGGGAGAAGTAGACCGACATGATCGGGGCGGCGCCCCCGCCTCACCGAGGCGGGCGAGGCCGGCGGGTGTGGCTAGGCGGACGGCGGCGGCGGGAGGGTCAGCTGGAGCGAGCGCGAGCCGTCGACGCCCGTGGCCGTCTCGGCGTCGCGGAGGACGAGGGCCCCGCCGGCGAAGAGGAGCCCGAACGGGCGCGGACGCGCGAGCGCGACGTCGTAGCCCTGGCCACGGAACGAGCACGCGACGGTCCGGACCGCGAACAACCCGCCGCGGTCGGCCCGGAGCTCGTGGGCGTCGGCCCCGGCCGGTCCGGCCCCGGGCGTTGTGGCCACGAGGTAGAGCGCCGGCGGGGGGGCGGCCCCCTCGGCCGGCCGGTCCGTCGGCCGCGCGACGACGGCGTCGGCCGCGAGCGTCCACGTCCCGTCGAGCGCGCGGCGGCCGTCGAGCGTCGGGAGCGTCGAGTACTCGTAGCTCCGGCCGAGGGCGAGCCGGGCGTAGAACTCGGCGACCTCGAGGGCCCCCTCGTGCTCGGCCGGCGTCGGGTTGAGCGCGTCGTCGGTGACCTGGGGGTCGAAGTAGAACACCCACACGGGCCGCCGGCCGGCCGGGCACGAGAGCCGGACGGCCCGCTCGACCCACGCGCCCCACGGGCCGGCCGAGCCGGGCTCCCCGCTCGGGGCCCGGTCGACCCGCTCGAGGTCGACGACGACGAACGGGACGGCCCACCCGCCCGCGGCCGCGACGGCCTCGGGGTCGTCGCCGGCCGCCTGGCCCCGGAGCGGGAGCGGGAGCCGGTCGGCGAGCGCGGCGTGCCGGGCCGTCCCCGGCTCGACGAGCTCGAGCGTCGCGCCGGAGGGGTTCGCGTCGCCGAGGAGGGCCGGGTCGACCGTCGTCCCGTCGTCGCCGGCCACGCCGCCGGCCACGGCCGCGCCGACGGCGTCGAGGGCCCACCGGACCGACCACGGCGTCCCGCGCCGGGCGTGCCACGCGGCCGCGCCCCACACGACGTGGCGGACGTCGTCGTCGGTCGCCTCGGGCCCGTAGAAGTCGACGCCGAGGAGCGCCGCGGCCCGGTCGAGCTGGGCCCGCGAGAGCGCGCGCGGCCCGGCCTCCCCGACGCGCGGGAGGACGGCCGCCTCGCGGACGGCGGCGAGGCCGCCGGACCCCGTCGCCAGGGCGGCGAGCTCGTCGCCGACGGCCGCGGCCAGCCGGGCCGTCCGGGCGTCGGCCGCGAGCGGGGGCGGGAGCGCGGCCGCGACGTCGGCCGGCTCGACCGCGAGCGGGTCGGCGCCGGCGTCCCACGCCTGGAGGTCGGGGTCGAACGCGCCCACGGCTACCGGTCGAGGACGCCGCCCAGCCGGACGCCGTCGTAGCGGAGCCGGACGACCTCGCCGGCCGCGACGGCCACGTGGGCCGCCGGCTGGGCCACCTCGACGCGGTGGACGCCGGGGTGGGCGGCCTGGACGGCCTGGACGAGCCGGCTCGGCGTGACGTCGCGGCCGAGCCCGCCCTCCTGCCACGCCCGGTAGGCGTCGACGGCCCCGAGGACGGCCCGCTCGACCTCGTCGGCCCGGGCGGCGTAGGCCTGGGCGAGGAACCACGTGACGTCGAGGGCGCCCTCGACGACGGCCGGGGCGGAGACCGAGACCGTGTCGCAGACGAGGCGGACGTCGTCGGCCGAGAGCGCGGCGCCGACGGCGGCCACGGCCGACGCCGACGGGACGGCCCCGTCTCGGCCGGCCACGGTCACGGCGACGGCGCCCGGGGCCGGGCTCGAGACGGCGGCCTCGTAGACCTCGGGGTGGGCCGCGACGGCGAGGAGCCGGTAGTGCTGGGCCGTCCCGGCCGCGAGCCGGCTCATCCCGAGCGGGGCCCGCGCCCGGAGCTCGGCGTCGGTCTCGCGGTCGGCGCCGCCCTGGGTCGCCGTCGCGAGCTGGGCCCGCCCGACGCCGGCGACGGCGTCGAGGACCTCGAGCGGGGCGCCGGCGAGGTACCCGTTCGCGCTCGCGCCCGGGGCCGCCGCGGTGGCCGCGACGTCGGCGAGCTGGTCGGCCGTGGGGAGGACCGCCTCGGCGTCCGTCGCGAACACGGCGTCGAGGAGCGCGACGCGCGTCCCGGCCGGGACGACGACGGGCCCGACGAACCCGTCGGCGCGGAAGAGTCGGACGGTCGCCGTGGCCACGGCCGGCTCGCGGCGGCGGACGCCGACGAGGGCGACGAGGGCGTCGAGGTGGTCGCCGGTCGCGGCGTCGACGGCGTTCTGGTCGACGGCCACCCCGAGGGCCGCGTAGAGCCGGGCGACCTCGGCCGCCGTCGTCTCGGCCAGGAGGAACTCGGGGTCGGCCCGGGAGAGCGGCGCGCCGGACCGGTCCTCGACGCCGCCGACGAGGCGGGCGAGGACGGCGTCGGGGTCGGTCTCGGGGAGCGTGGCCACGGGGCCAGGGTGCCGCGGATCGGGCGCCGCGGACGCGAACATCCCGAACCCGGGATCCCGAACCCGGCCGGCCTACATTGGCGCGACCCGCTGCCCCGATCGAATGAGAGCCGACCAGGTCGAGTACGTCACCGAGGCCGGCCCCTTCACGGCGGCCGAGTACGAGATGGTCCGGCGCCGGCCCTCCACGCTGCCCGTGGTTCGGCCGCTTCGGGTCGGTCCCGTCGAGGAGGAGTATCGGAGGGCCGTCGAGGAGCGGGCCGCGGAGATCACGCGGCGGCTCCTGCGTGGCCGGAAGCGATGACCGCGGCCGAGAAGGCCTCCCGTTGCGCCGCCACCCCGACGACGCCGGAGGGCGTTGCCAGCGTAGCGCACGTCCTGTGGCCCGACCGGTTCGACGGCCCCGCCACGATCACCGAGGCGGACCCGCTCGGCTCGAGCGTCACGCTCGTGGAGCGCGAGGGCGGGGAGTGGGAGGTCACGCTGGCCGACGTATGGGAGGCGCTCGGTTTTCACTGAGCCCGTGACCGAACCACGGATGGTCGCCTATCTAGGATGGTGGCGCACGACCGAGGTCGAGGTCGCGCCCGTCCGCTTCGGGTGCGGAGCCGGCGAGGTCCCATGCTTCGAGTGCGACGGGACGGGCGACTGGACGCCGTTCCACCCGGACCCGCCCCCCGAGGGTGTCCTGTGCGTCGAGTGCAAGGGGACGGGCCGCGTTCTCATCTCGGTCTAGTCCACCTCGGGCGCCGGCGGCGTCGCGTCGCCGATGACCCCGCACTGTCGGAGCAGCGCGGCGCAGTCCCTCGCGACGGCCGCGGCTTCGTACGCCTCGAGCCGGACGAGCCGGGGCAGGAGGTTCTGCTCGAGGCGGGCGGCGTCGAGGAGCATCCACCGCCCGCGCCACACGCTCAGCGGCTCGCCCCGGTAGAGCACGTCGTCGCCCGTCATCGGCCGACCCCGTACGCCTGGGCCCGCTCGGCCACCGAGGCCGGCACGGCCGCGAGGTCCTCGACGTCGCGCGCCGCGGCGGCCCACCCCTCCGGCGGCGGCTCGAGCCCCTCGAGGTCTCCGGCCGGCGTAACGACGGCCCGGCCCGCCTCGGCGGTCCCTCGGAGGATGGCCCGGATCGTGGAGCGGCACCGGTGGTGGTTCGGCGGGCTCGCGTAGCTCCAGAAGTCGTGGTCGGCCGGGAGGACCACGCCGTCGTAGCTGTTGCAGAGGTCGGTCGTCCGCTCGTCGCCGACCGCGACGTACTCGAGGTACTCCAGCGCGTCGCCGAGGGCCCGGAACTGGCGCCACCGGCCGACGCTGTACGCGACCTGGCTGTTGTTCCGGACGACGGTCTCGAGGAGCCACGGCGAGAGCGGGTCGACGCCGGCCGCTTCGAGCGCCTCCTGAATCACCTTGCCGCGGTCGCGGGCCGTGGCCCCGACCTCGATCGCCTCGGCCAGCGCGTCGCGGACCTCGGCGAGGACGTCGGCCCCGGTCACGCGCGCGATCGTGAACGCCCGCGTCCGCGCCGCGGCCTCGAGCGCGGCGAACTCGTCGTCGGTCATGGCCACGCGGGCCCGGAGCGCCTCGACGGCCTCGGGGAAGGGGACGGCGCCCTCGCCGTCGAGGACGACGTCGGCGAAGTCGGACGAGGTCGACCGGCGCACGTGGTCCATCCCCAAGAGCGCAGCGACGACCATCGCGCCGGCGAGCTCGTCCTCGACCGCCTGGGCCGCGTCGTCGGGGAGGAGCGTCGCCGACGTGTCCGCGGACACACCCGCCGCGATCGCCGAGGCGGCCGCGGCCACGAACGGCCCGAGCGCCTCGGTCAGCTCGTCGGCGTAGTCCTCCTCCGAGGCCGGCCCGTCGGAGAACGTCCAAAAGGGGCGTCGCTGAATGAGACCTCCGGCTCCTGGCTGGCGGTCGTCGCCGTCACGCGCTCGGCCGTGAACGCGTCGCCGTCGTCGTTCGGCCGGGGCAGGTTGTACACCGTGTAGAACGCCTCGCGCGAGACGGGGACGCCGGCCTCGGCCGCCCGGAGGTAGTGCTCGAACGACGCCGTCGTCCGCCAGTCGAACGACGCCCGAGGGAACGCCGTCCGCGCCCGGTCGCCGAACCGGGCCAGCGCGGTCCACCGCCCGAGCGAGCGCTCGACCGTCCGCGCCAGCTCGGCCCCGTGCCACTGGGCCACCCGGTCGACCTCGCGCTCCGAGACCTCGCCCTGGGCCCGGGCCCCGACGTCGGAGAGGTCGACCGTGAGCGTCGTCGAGAGGATGCCCTTCCGCATCCGCTTCTCGAGGAACGTGCAGAACAGCTCGAAGTCCTTCCCGCTCCCGCCCGTGTCGACCGTCGTCGCGCTCTTCGCCGCGAGCGCCGCGCTCGACCCGCTTTCGATGGCGGCCAGCCGGGCCGTCACGTCGTCGGCCAGCGCTTGCGCTCGGGACAACGCCTCGGGGTCGCCGGGGTCGCCGATCGCGTCGAGGAGCGCGATGATCGACGGGACGCCGAACCGGTCGAGGAGGTCGAGCCAGAGCCCGCCGCCGGCCCGGAGGAGCTTCCAGCTCCAGTAGATCCCGTCGAGCAGGCTCTTCCCCTCGGGCCGGTCCGGCTCGGGGTCGTAGCGGGCCAGGACGAACTTCCGGTCCATGTCCCCGAGCGGCGGCGTGAGCGGGCGCCACGACCCGGCCCGCCGCGCGAGGAGCGTCCCGGTCCGGTGGACGCGGAAGTTCTTCCGCTCCTCGGCGATCAGGCGGTCGGGGACCCACGTCCCGACCGGCTCGCCGTAGCGGCCGTCGCCGGGGCGCCAGACGAGCTGGCCGACGGCGAACCGCCGCGTCTTCGACCGGAACAGGTTCCGGAGGTCGGCCCGGAGGTCGAGCTCGGACCGCGTGACGAGGCCGACGTAGTCGGCGACCTCGACGGCGAACGGGTCGCCCTCCATCCCCGGCGGCGGGCTCCACTCGAGGTCTCGACCGAGGACGCGGCTGTCGATCTGGAACAGGCAGGCCGAGATCTCCGGGTCGGCCTCCATCCGGCGGTACACGTCGGCCCCCTCCTCGGCGAGCGCGTCGTCGACGTCGGGGAGGAGGGCCTCGAGGACGTCGTACCCGCGCTGCCAGCGGGGCGTCGTCTGGACGACGCCGGCGAGCTCGCGGTCGGAGGCCGTCCGGTCGCGGTCGTCGACGGGCTCGACGTCGAGCCGGCCGGACGAGTCGATCGGGCCGCCGAGGCGGAGGAAGTCGAAGAGGCCCATGGGCGCGCGTGTGGGGCGTTAGAATCCGCGCCGGCCGCGGCCCGCCCCACGAACATCCCGACGCGGCGCCGTCCCGTAGGTGTGGCGCGGCCGCGGCGCCGTCGTCCCGCCCACGGGGAGCGCCTCCTTCTCTGGCTCCCTCGCGCCCCACCGGCTGTGCGTCCCGTACCGGCCGGCGTCGACGGCGTGGTCGAGGTACTTGACGACGTCTTCGGTCACCTCGCCGGTCGACCTGTCGACCTTCCGGCGGTACGCCCGGGCCTCCTTGAGGAGGTTCGCCGACCGCCTCGTGATGCAGAGGGTGTAGCCGCGGACCGTGACGATCCCCTCCTGGACGCTCTTGTTGGCCGGCTGGGCGTTGGGGTACCCGTGCTGCTGGAGGTAGCGGATCCGGTCCATCTCGTGGTCCCAGAACTGGTCCCGCCGCCGGTGCTCCTCGGGGATCGCCTCGTCCATGAGCGCCACCAGCTCGGCGTTCCCCAGCCGGCGCTCGTAGACCAGCTCGTCCCAGTACAGCCGCGGCCGCCGCCCGAGGACGTCCTCCACCGCGCAGGCCACGAGCGCCGACGGGTTCGTGAACCCGAAGTCCCCGCCGTAGACGACCTCGAGCCCGTCGGGGATCGCGTCGACCTCGACGATCGTGGGGTAGACGGCCGCCTTGTGCGTCCCCCGCATCCCGAGGCCCCACACCCGCCACGCCTCGGGGTCGCCGTCGACGAGCTCGGCGCCGTCCCACTCGGGGAGCTTCGGGTCGTAGTCGAGGCCCCAGTCGACGACGACCTCGCCCGACGGCATGAGGTACCGGGGCGCCCCCTCTTCGACCTCGGCGATCTGGCCGGCCGGGGCGAACGGGTTGTCGAGGTAGGTCGAGACGTCGAGGTGGGCGTCCTCGCGCTTCATGGCCCGGTCGATCCACTCGACGGCCTCGTCCGGATTCCAGTCGAGGACGATCTTCAGCGACGTCCGGTACCGGAGCTGGCGCCAGTCCTCGGCCGAGAGCTCGTTGGCCTCGTTGCAGTAGAGGACCTCGCGGGAGTTCCCGCGGAGCTTCTGCGACTGGTCGGCCCCGAGCCACCCGAGCTCGCAGGCCCCGACGCGGTACCGGTTCTCCGTCTTCTGGTGGAGCCGGTCGTCGTAGCGCCCGGTCGGCTTGAGGACGTCCTCAAAGAAGTCCTTCATCGCCGTCGCGCGGAGCGTGGCCAGCGCCTTCCGGACCGTCTCGAACTGCCACCGGCCGGCCTGGGCGGCCGGGTCGTGGGCCGCGACGAGGAGCCCCTGGTTCACGGCGAACGTCTTCCCGCTCCGGGTGCCGCCCTGGAGCCCGAGGATCTTCTTCGGCCCAATCGGGCCGCCCGGCGCGAAGTCGCCCCGGTCGAAGAGGAAGTCGAGGACGAGCTGGAGCAGCCGCGTCCCCTGGAGGCTGAGGACGCCGGGGACCGCCGCCCCGGTCGGTCCGCCGGCCGAGGCGCCGAGGCCGGCCGGGTCAGTCATCGTAGCCGGGCCGGTAGGTCTGGTCCTCCATCCACTCGGCCAGCTTCTTCGCCCCGGACACGGCGCCCCGGACGGTCTTGTAGCCCTTCCCGACGCCGACCCGGTTATTCCACGACGCGCGCGGCTCGTCGAGCTGCTCCGCCCGGCACGAGTACCCGCCGGACCGCTTCACGACGACGGAGAGGACGTACGGCGCGCCCGTCGGCGGGGCGTCGTAGGGCTCGGTGTGGACGACGTCGCCGGGCCTCATGCGTCCCCTCGCGTCCGGGGCGGGACGATCTCGACGCGGACCTCCCGCAGCGGCTCCCCGCCCGTCGTGAGGTCGAGCCGCTCCGCGAACAGCCCGAGGTGCTTGCCGAGGAGCTCGTCGGCCTTGGCCGCGTCGTGGAGCTCGACTTTCTGCGACCCGTCGGCGTTCTTCGTCACGCTCTTGACGAGGTGGAGCTTCCCGGCCTCGCGCATCCGCGCCAGGTCGAACACCGCCCGCTCCCGCGTCTCGGGGTCGCCGTCGACGAGCGCCGTCGCCTCCGGGTCCTCGTCGAGCTCGATCTCCATCCGCTCGATCCTGCGCCGCATCGACTTCTGGAGCTGGCGCGACGCCTCGGCCCGCTCCGGGTCCTTCTCGCCGCTGCCGACGCGTCGCTCGACTTGGAGCTCGGCCCGGGCCCTCTCGATCGCCTCCGCCAGTGGGACGCGGACCCGCGGCGTGTGCTCGTACTCCTCGAACCGAAGGAAGTCCTCGGCCGTCGCCGTCGCCCGCTGCTCGATCCGGTAGAGCACGTCGTTCGCCTCGATCCGGAGGGCCGCCAGCTTCTCCGCGATCGCCGTCCGGACGTGGACATTTGTGGACATCCGCCACCCGTGCTTCCGCGGCGCGGCGTAGCCCATCGCCCTCGAGACGGCCGTGTGGCTCCGGCCCATTGTGAAGTAGAGGTTGACCCACTCCTGCTCCTTCGGCTTCAAGAGGTCGTACGCCTCGACCCCGTCCTCGCGGCCGTGGTAGGCCTCGCAGAAGTCGCGCTCCCGCTTCTTGAGCTCGAGGAACGCGCTCGAGCCCGGCTTCGGGACGTCGGTCGTGTCGGGGCGAGCCATGGGCGACGGCCTACCGGAGCGCGCGGTAGGCGAGGTACCGGAGGGCGACGAGGCCAGCGGCCGTCGCCACGAACACGACCTCCTCGCCGACGCGGCGCGCGAGCTGGTCCGACTCGGCGACCGTCCCCTCGTACCACACGGCTCGGCCGTCCTCGAGGTTGTAGCCGAGGTCGTAGGCCACCTTGGCCGACATGAGCGAGGCGGCGAGGAGCGCCGTCGTCTCGGTCGCGTCGAGCCGCTCGGACGAGACGACGTGGGCCGTCGCGACGACGCCGGTCGCGAGGAACAGTCGGCCGACGGTCCGCCGGGCGTGGAAGTCGTCGAGGAGGGCCCGGCACTCGCCGCCGCGGCCGTGGGCGTCGACGCACCACCCCCAGCGGTTCCGGACGGCGGAGGCGCTCCCGTTGACGGCCTCGCCGGCGACGAGGGGGAGGGCCGCGAGCTCGATGAGGACCAGGCGGTGGCCGGGGGAGCGCCGAGGGCGGTCGTCGGGGGCGCCCGCCTCGGCGTCGAGCTGGAGGGCGATGGCCTCGAACGTTGGCTCGTCGAGGGCACGGTAGCCGACGACGTCCCAGTCCGGGCGGACCGGTTGGGCCGAGAGGCCCACCGAGGCGAGCAGGGCGACGAGGAGGAGCGGCCTCATAGCGCGTAGCGGCGGAGGAGGGCGAGGGCGACACCCGGCGCGTTGTCGGCGAGGAGCTGCCAGAGCCGGCTGTAGACGATGGAGTGGGCGTGGCCACGGACGGCGAGGTAGGCCACGTCGACCTCCTCCTGCGACAGCCCACTCGTGAGCTCGAGCACGCGGCGGAACGCCTCGTCAGCCATCAGGAGGCGGTGGGGGTCCCGGCCCGCCAGGTGGCGGAGCCAGTCGTGGGCGACGGCGGCCTCGGCCAGCGCGAGCGGGTCGACGTCGAAGACCGCGCAGACGGCGAGGCCGGCCCGGCCGACGGAGGCGAGGTCCGTACGGAACCCCTTGGGCACGGTGAACCGCTCGTGCTCGGCGTCGAGGCGGGCGTCGCGGCCGAGGTCGAACCGGCAGTCCTCGGCGACCGTGAACGCGGCGCCGTCGAGTCGGCGGTCGAGCGTGAGGTCGAGCTCGTCGAGCCGGGCGAGCGACGGCCGTAGGCGGGCGACGGGGAGGGCCGCCTCGGGGAACGCGTCGAGCGCGGTCGGGAGCGGCCGGACGCCCCGGGGCGTCACGCGGAGGAGTTCCGGCGGGAGAGCGACGCGCATCAGACGGCCTCCGGGTCGATCCCGTGGCGGCGGAGCATGGCGACGACGTCGGCCTCGGCGTACGCCGCCGGCGGCGGCGGGAGCGGGCTCCCCGGCTGGTAGAACCGGACCAGGAGGAGGCACCCCTCGGGCCCGGCGACCGTCGCGTGCGGGACCTCCTGGGGGACGATGAAGTAGCCGCCCGGCGCGATCTCGTAGTCGTGGTACCGGGCCCCGTCGTCGGCCCGGCCGGGGAGCGTCCCGATCCGCATGGTCCCGTCCCCGCGCATGACCCAGACGTCCTCGTGGAAGCTGTGGACGTGGGGCCGGAGCTCGGCGCCGGGGGCGAACCGGAAGAGCCCGACGTACCACGCGTCGTCGGCGACGTCCTCGACGAGCCGGCCGGTCACGCCGTTGGCCGTCTCGGCCCACGCCTCGGTCAGGGCCACGGCGTCGATCCGGTCGGGGTACTCCATCTCGACCGACCAGAGGACGGCGTCGATCCGGTCGTTCGCCCGGTGGATCCGGTCGATGGCGTCGTCGGCGGTGGCGATCCCGAGCATGGCGTCACCCGTGGCTGTGGGGCCCGCCGGGGGGCGGCCCGTGGTTCGGGCCGCCGCCGAACACGGGCGGGCGGACGATCGTGTCGCGGATCTCGCGCTGGCCCTCGAGGAGCCGCTCGGCGAGCGAGGCGAACCGCTCGAGCCCGCCGGCGGCCTGGGCGAGGGCCTCGGCGTGGGCCTGGGCCACGCGGAGCTGCTGGCGGTAGAGGAAGACGACGGCGGCGACGAGCGCCGTGCAGGCGGCGACGAGGACGTAGACGAGGGCCGCCGAGGGGTCCATCTGGGAGACCTCCCGGGCGACCTCCGTCGTCTGGAGGATGGCGGGCGTGAGCCGGTCGATCATCGGCGTCCTGCGGTCGTGGTGGGACGGTCGGGCGGGGTCACAGGCCGGCGCGGTCGAGGGCCGCCCACGTGTTCGGCCCGGCGAGGCCGTCGACCTCGAGGCCGCGGCGGGCCTGGAAGGCCCGGAGGGCGCGGTCGGTGACGGGCCCGAAGTCCCCGTCGATCTTGCCGGCGTAGAGCCCGGCCGTCTTGAGCGCGCGCTGGAGGTCGCCGACGTCGCGGCCGCGGGCGCCTCGGCGGAGGAGCGGACGGGGCTGGGTCGTCACCGAGGCGGGCGGGGTCGGTGTGTCCGTGGACACGTCGCCGGCGTCCCGCGTGGCCATGTGGCGCGCGAGGTCGCGTCGGACCGCGTCGCAGTCGACCCGGTCGCCGGGGCACGCCTTCTTGGCGCCGGCCTCCCGGTGCCCGATCACGTTCTCGATCGCGATGCCGTAGCGGTCGACGAGGCCGGCCGCCAGCTCGTGCCAAGCCGCGCGCTGGGCGTCCGTCCACTCCTCGCCCTGGACGCCGTGGTAGTCGTCGCCGTGGTGGCCGGAGAAGCAGACGCCGACGCTGACGGGGTTCATCCCGCCGTCGCGGCAGTGGGCGCCGACCTGGCCCTCGGCGCGGCCCTCCTCGACCGTCCCGTCCTTCCGTACGACGTAGTGGTACCCGATCCTTGAGAACCCGCGTTGCCGGTGGGCCCGGTCGATGTCCGCGGCGGAGGGGTCGCCGGGCCAGGCTGCGGTGTGGAAAACGAGGTGGGTCGTACGGCGACGCTGAGCCACGGGAGCGCGGGCGGTGTGGGCCCAACCTGGCCCGCACATGTGCCCGAGCCCGCGAACATCCCGATCCCGTGCCGGGCCCGCCGGCGCTACGCCGAGAGGACCTCGATCTCGACCCGGACCGGGACGCGCCCGAGCCGGCCCGTCGCGAGCGCGACGTCGAGGCGGACCGACCGGACCCGGACGCCGGGCTCGTCTCGGAGGGCGAGGACGACGGCCTGGCGGAGCAGCGTGGCCCGCGAGGCCGGCGCGTCGAGGAACGCCGTGTCGATCCCGAACCGGCGGTCGAGCGGGACCGACCCGAGCGGCGTCGTGAGCCGGAGCCGGACGCGCTGGAGGAGCCGGGCCAGCCGGCGCTCGGCGCCCGCCCGCCCCTCCTCGGACGTCGCGAGCGCGAGGGGGGCGGCCCCACCGGAGGCCCCACCGGCGGCGAACCCCGCAGCGGGGGACTCGGCGACGAGGCCGAACGGGAAGTCGATCGTGGTCATGAGTACTCGGTGAGCTCGACGTCGACGGACACCCGGGTCCCGGCCGCGTCGCGGTGCCGCTCGCGGACCGACGCCACGACGACGTCGCCGACGACGCGGGCCCCGACGACGAGCGAGCACACGCGGCCGCGGAGCGCGTGGAGCCGGGCGAGCCGCTCAAGTGGGGCCGGGGCCCCCTCGATCGGGACGAGCGTGAAGGACACCCGGTGCTCGGCCGGCCGGGGGCCCAGCCGCTCGAGCCGCGTCGCGCCGCCGCCGCGGTGCTCGGCGTACTCGTCGCGGAACGCCGACTCGAGCTCGTCCGGGGCGAGGTCGGACGAGAACTCGACGGCGTCGGCGACGGGGCCGGCGGCGGGGGAGAGGCTGCCTACGGTCATCGGTCGGGCCGCTACGTGGAGTGGGTGTGGCGGCTCCGGAAGTCGGGCCGCGGCGGGAGGATCGGCGGCGTGGGCTGCGGGTGGGCCCCGGGCTGCGTGAGCGCGGCGTGCTGGTTCAGCGCGCTCTCGATCGAGACGATCCGCTCGAGGAGGACGTCGTGGAGCGCGACCGGCTGGGTCCCGCCCTCCTCGCCGGGCCGGACGCCGAGGAACACGCCGCGCTCGGAGGCCGCGTAGACCGGGAGCGGCGTGTCGACGGCGACCCCGCGCTCGGGGTGGTACTCGACGCGCGTCCCGTCCGGGTACGCCGTCGCGTGGGACTCGGGCCGGACGTCGTCGGCGGGGAGCTCGGCCGTGTCGGGGTACACGGCGCCGAGCACAACGGCGTCGCCGGCGCCGACCCGGGCGACGACGACGACCTGGTCGACGGCCGGGAGCCGGAGGGCCCGCGTGCCCGAGGCGCCGGCCTGGGGCTGGAGGACGAGGTACGGCCCGTGCTCGGGCGGCTCGCCGTCGGGGCCGGGGCGGCCGTCGTACCGGACCATGACGGCCGCGAGCGGCCGGCCGGCGGGGTCGGCGGCGTGGGCGGAGACGCGGGCGAAGGAGAGGTCGAGCGGCGTCCGGCTCGTCGGGGGCAGGTCCGCTTCGGGGTGGTCGCGAGACCCGGGCTCGTTCGTAGTCATCGGGCGTTCCGCATCCAGGGCGGGAGCGAGTCGGGGACGACGGCCGGCGCCGGCGGCGGGAGCTCGGGGACGACGACGGTCGCCCCGGCCGGGCACTCGGCTCGGACGGCCAGGAGGGGGTTGGCCGCGAGGAGGATCGCCATGTGGCGCTCGGCGCCAAGGAGCTCTGCGGCCAGGGCGTCCCAGGGCGTTGGGTAGGGGACGGTGCGCGTCATCGCGGGCGGGGAGGTCACGGGAGCTTGACGACGTTGGCCTCGGTCGTGAACCCGCCGTCGGCGTCCCACCGGTGGGTCACGGCGTCGGCGAGGTACCGGCCGTCGTAGCGGCCGAACCCCGAGGGCTCGACGACCGACCCGGCCGCGACGCCCGGGGCGCCCTGCGCGAACGTGAGCCGGCCCGAGTGGCCGGCCCTGTTCTCGCGCCGGAGCGCGGCCTCGGCGATCCGGCGGGCCTCGGCCTCGCTCCCGACCGTCGCCTCGATCCGGAGCGTCTCGGCCGAGTCCTTGAAGTCGGGCGCCTTCGCGGTGGCCTCGACGACCTCGTTCTTCCGGGGATCGAAGTACGAGCACGTCGCCGCCTTGTACCTGCCGTGGAGCGCCTCGTCGAACGACCAAGCCGAGAGGTCCGGCGGGAGGACCTCGAACGGGACCTGTCCGGACAGGCCGGCCTCGTCGGCGACGACGAGCCGGACGCCCCCGTCGGTCGTCGACTCGCGGACGCGCATGAGGAGGCCCGCGCGTCCGCACAGGGCCCGGAGGAACCCGGCGTCGGACACCTCCCGCTGCTCGAGCCCCTTCGGGTAGGCCGGCGTCGGCGCGAGGAAGGAGAGGCCGAGCCCGTGGCGGTCGGCGATCTCGCCGGCCACCTCGAACAACTCGGTGCCGGGGGGCCAGCTCTGCGAGCGCTTCGTCTTGCGGAACCCGGCGGCCGAGCCGAGGAGCTCGGCCGACTGGAGCTCGAGCGTGAGCGACGTCGCGGCGCCGCCGGAGGCCCGAACGGAGTCGGCCTCGAACGTCCCCCACGGGAGGAGGTACGGCTCGCCCGGGGCGTACCAGTTCGTGAGGACGAGCGCGAGGCGGAACCGGTCGCCGCGGAGGACGGGCCAGTACGGGACCTCGCCGCGGGCGCCCTCGCCGCCCGCGACCGCGACGAGGCCGAGCCCGTCGACGTCGCGGCCGGTGAACCGGCCGTCGGCGTCGGAGAGCGTGAGCGTGGCCGTGTCGGCCTTCCCGTGGGCGTGGTCCGTGTACGTCGCCGCGGTGACGAACGGCCGGAGGTCGCGGTCCGCGTCGACGCCGGACGTCGGCGAGGCGGCCCCGCCGGTCTGGCCGGGGAGGTACTCGATGCGGAGGTCGGAGGAGCGCGGGGTCATCGGGGCGTCAGGCGGCGCGGCGTCAGAGCGAGAACGAGCTCCGGCGCTCGAGCCGGTCCCGCTCGGCGACGGTGTCGAGGATGAGCCGGCGGAGCTCGGGGAGCGACCGCTCGACGCCGGCCCGGGCCGCCTCGGCGACGCCGGGGGCGGGGCCGCCGGCGACGTGGACGTTCACGGTGAGGTGGATGGGGGCGCCGGCGCGCGCGAGCGGGGGCGCGGCGGGACCAGGCGGGGGCGCCGCGCCGCTGGCGGCTCCGGCGGCGGCGCCGCTCGGCGCGACGGCGAGGGCCGCGGCGAGGGCCGGCGTCCGGACGGCCGAGAACGCCGACGAGAGCGCCGAGGTCAGCGGGGCCGGCGTGACCGTCGAGGCGAACAGCTCCATGAGCCCGCGCCCGCCCGTGTTGAACGCGGTGAGCGGGCCCCGCTTGACGGGCGATCGGGCGATGAAGCTGGGGGCCGTCGCCGTCGCCGCGGTCAGCCCGCGCTCGACGAAGCCCCGGCCCGAGGCGATCCCGTCGCCGAGGAGCCGGGCCACCCCGCGCCCGCCCTCCGACACCGCGCCGCCGACGGCCCCGAGGATCCCGGTCACGCCGTCCTTGAACGCGACGGCCTTGTCGTAGGCCGCCGTGAGCTTCTCGATGAGCCACGAGACGGCGTCGACGACGGCGCCGACCGCGTCGGCCGCCCGCGTCAGGTTGTCGACGAGCCCGCCCCCGAAGAAGGCCCCGAGCGACTGCGCGTTCTGCTCCGTCGTCGCCGTCTCGTCGCCGGTCCCAATGAGCTTCTGGACAAGCCCGCCGAGGAGCTGGCGGACGGGCTCCGTGGCATCCCACAGCCGGCCGAGCGACCCGCCAAGGTCCCGGAGCTTGTCGACGAGGCCGCCCGACTCCGTCGCGCCCTCGACGAGCGACGAGACGAACCCGCCCGCGAACCCGCGGCCGAAGGCGAGCGCCTCGCGGCCGAGCGAGACGACGAGGTCGCGGGCCGGCCGGGTCCACTCCCAGAACCGGCGGAGCGCGCCGGTCACGGTCTCGACGGCCGGGGCCACCCTCGCGCCCCACGCCGCCCCGATCGCGGTGAACCGGGCGAGGTCGTCCGCGGCCGGGCCGAGCGCGAGGTCGTCGCCGAACCCGAGCCACCGCTTCACGGCGTCCCACCCGTCGCGGAACAGGCCGACGAGCGGGGCGAACGCCTCGGCCACCGGGCCCATCGCCGCGACGAACCCGTTCTTGAACGCCTCGACGCGCGGGCCGATCTCGTCCCACTGGCGGTACACGGCGACGCCGACGGCGACGAGCGCGCCGAGCCCGAGGGCCCACGGGTTGAACATCATGGACAGCTTGAGCTTCCCGAGCCTCTGCATGAGCGACCCGGCCGCCTCGATCCCCCGGCCGAGGTTCTCGGCGAGCGCGCCGGTCACCCACAGCGACCCGCCGACGCCGACGAGCGCGGCGCCGACGGCGCCGACGGCCGCGATCATCGCGCCGAACAGGGCCTTGTTCTCCGAGGCGTACCCGACGAGCCGGCCCATGAGGCCGATCCCGAGGTCGAGCGCGCCCTTGAGCGGGCCGAGGAACGACGAGCCCGACGCCTGGAACAGCGAGGTGAACCCGCCCTTGAGGATCTGGAGCTTCCCGAAGAACGAGTCCGTCATGGCCGCGGCGGCCCGCATGGCCACGCCGGTCGAGTCGCCGAGGTCGGCCGTCCCGTCGCGGAGGCCCTCGACGTCCTGGAGGAGCGGGACGAGCGCGGCGAACCCGGCCTCGCCGAACGCCCCGCGGAGCTTGTCCTGGACGTCGGGCGTGAGGTCGTCGACGTCGCCCAGGCGCTCGGCCAGGCTCCCGAGCGTCCCGACGAGGTCGAGCCCGCCGTCGGCCGTCGTCCGGTAGGTGAACCCGAGGGCCTTCGAGGCCGTGTTCAGCTTGCCCATGACGGCCGTCAGCCCGGTCCCCGCGCGCGAGCCGCCGAGGCCGGCCGTGTTGAGCATCCCGAGCGCGGCGAACATCTGCTCGACCGGGAGCCGGGCCGACTTCGCCGCGGCCGAGGCGTAGTTGAACCCCTCGGCGAGCGGGCCCAGGCTCTCGATCTGGTACGCCTGCTGGGTCGCCGTGATGAGGTCCGTGAACCGGGCGCTCTCGTCGGCCGTCGACTTCGTGTCGTCGGCGAGGTTGTTGAGCGCCGTCCCGAGGAGCCCGGCGAAGCTCGCCGCGTCGCCCATCGTCGCCCGCGCGCCGGTCAGGGCGTCCTCGGTCACCGCCACGGCGTCGGACGCCTCGACCCCGGCCGAGATCACGTTGTAGAGCGTCCCGGCGTAGGCGTCGGCGCCCTCGCCGGTCGCCGCCTGGAACCGGAGGAACGACCCGGTCGCCGAGTCGACGACGGCCGCGGCCTCGGCCCCGAGCGACTTGACCGGCTGGAACGCGGCCTCCATCGAGCCGGCCAGGGCCGCGGGCGCCGCGGCCGCGGCGAGCATCGACCCGCCGACCTTGGCGACGATCCCCCCGACGTCTTGGAGGTCGCCCCCGACGTCGCGGACCTGGCGGCCCATCTTCTCGACGGCCGTCCCGGTCGCGGCGAGGCCGCGCCGCATCGTGTCGGCCCCGATGAGGCGGAGCTCGAGCCCGGCGGTGAACGATTTTGACATGGTGTGTCCCCGCCGCGCGGACTCGTGTGAGGGTCAGTCCCCGCGTTCGGCCCGGCGGAGCGCCTCGCGCTCGGCCTCGCGGCGGGCGCGCCGTTCGGCCGCGTGGACCTCGCCGAGCGTCTCGACGAGGAGCGCGGCGACGTCGGCGTCCTCGTCGAGGACGGAGAGGCCGAGCTCGCGGGCGGCCGTCACGAGCTCGGCGAGGGAGGGACCGGGGCGGCCTGGCCCTCGCCCGCGGAGTTGTTGAGGGCGTCGAAGTCGTCGGCGTCGAGGTCGAGGACGTCGTCGGACTTCATGGCCTCCCACGCGTCGGAGCCCGGGCGGCGGAACCGGGCGGCGTCGGCGATGAGGTTCGCCGCGGCGTAGGCGGCGAGGACGGCCGGGTCGAACGCCTCGGGGGCCGTCCGGCCGGCCGGCTGGTAGCCCGTCCCCTCGTTGCGGAGCTGGGCCCGGGCGCTGGCCACGGCGCGGACCTGGAGCCGGGCCGTGTGGCGGAGGACGACGAAGTCGAGGCCGAGGACGGGGAGCGTGCCGGAGGCCCGGACGGTCCGGCCGTCGAGCTCGTCGCCGGCGGCGGGGAGCGCGCCGGCGGCCGACGACGTGTCCGCGGACACGTTGAGGCCGTGGGCGTCGAGGACGACAACGGTGTGGGTCGGGTCGGGGGTGTCTGCGGACACGGGGGTCGGGGTGAGTGAGCCGAGGCGGGCGGAGTGGGGGGGCTACAGGAAGCCGCGCTGGTCGGCGTAGAGGTCCTCGCCGTTGACCTTCACGACCTGGTTGAGCGGGTCGACCTCGACGACGTCCTCGCCGTCCAGGACCAGCTTGTAGTAGCTGACCGAGACCTCGACCTCGACGAGGTCCTCCTGCGTCCGCTGGATGGTCGGCGTGGCCAGCTTCTTCCCCTCGCACCGGAGGACGGCCCGGTTCCCCCGGCTCACGACGGCCCCGGTCGAGGAGTCGCGGTCGCTCGTCACGATCCGGACGTCGACCTCGATCGTCCGGCCGGGCCGGATGACGCGGGCGACCTCGGGGCTCAGCGCCCGGAACTTGAACGTGGCCGACATGGCCTGGAGGTCGGCGGGGTCCGTGACCTCGACGGCGCCCGTCGTGGCCATGTTGCCGATCTCGGTCGTCCCGAACTCGACCTCGGGGAGGTCGACCTCCTCGAGCCCGTCGGACTGGACGCCGTCGAAGTAGCCGCGTGAGGCGGAGATGCGGGCGGGGATGTTCGGCATGGTCTAGGCGACGAGGGTGCTGAAGAACTCGAGGTCGACGCCGAGCAGGAAGTCGACCTGCTCCATCGGCGTGGCCGGGAGGAACGCGAGCCGGTACGTCACGCGGCCGTCGGCGAGCTCGGCGGCCGGGTTGTCCTCGGCGAGGAACGCGGCCCGGAAGCCGAGCGAGGCCCCCTGCCGGACGAGCGCGTTCCCGCGCCGCTGGGCCGCGTCGAGGACCCGGTCGACGCCGGCCCGCGTGATCGGCCCGTCGACGAGCCCGAGCGTGTCGAGGACGAGCGCGTTCGCGGCGTAGTTGGCGACGGCCCGGCCCGGGACGAAGCTGTCGCGGGCGACGGCCTCGGCCGTCTCGGCCGTCGGCTCGCCGGCGACGTAGGCGCTCGTCCGGTTCCCGGCGAACCGGAACCCGCCCGGCCCGAACCGCTGGGCCGTCACGATCCCCGCGTCGCGGACCGACCGGACGTCCTGGAGCGTGAGGGCCACGGCCGGCTCGGCGGCGAGGAGCGCCGTGTTCGAGGGCGAACGGAGCGGGACCCCGTCGTTCTCGGCCGCCCCGCGCGCGACGGCGCCGGCGACGTGGAGCGACATGGGGTCGACGACGAAGACCGGGGACCCGTCGACCTCGGCCACCAGCCGCTTAACGGCCGGGAAGCACGCGACGCCGAACGGGTCGTCGAGGGCCGCGCCACCGGGCCCGGCCGTGGCCTTCGCCGCGATCCCGGCCGCGGCGTCGTCGCCGGCGAGGTCGACGAAGGCGAGGGCCCGGAAGTACCCCGTGTGCGAGGCGGCCTTGGCGAGGAGGGCCTCCCGGACGGCCGCCTGGTCGGCGAACCCGGGGGCGACGAGGAGGCTCGGGACGAGGCCGAACGCCGTGAACACCTCGTCGACGGTCTCGATGCCCGTCCGCGTCCCGGCCCCGTCGTCGGCGCCGGCGACGTCGGCCGCCGAGACGTTGGCCGTGTCGCCGTCGTGGACGCCGGCCGAGGCGTCGTAGACGTTGACGAAGACGACCGGGGCCACGCGGTAGAGCGTGAAGAGGACGTCGGCCGCGGCGTCGAGCGTGTAGTCGTTCTCGTCGCCGCCGGCGGCGACGCCGAAGGCGGCCCGGTAGTCGGCGAGCGTCCGGCAGAGGACGGGCTCGTTCGCCTCGGCGGTCCCGGTCCCCGGGGCCGTCCCGACGGCGAAGATGACGGCGCCCGCGACCTGGCGGGCGGGCGGCGTGAGGCCGGCCTGGTCGGTGACGTTGACGCCGTACGGCTGGGGCATGGTCGGGGGGGTGCTGGGGGCGGGGCGGTCTTCGGGGCGTCGGCCGCGGTGGGCGCTACGTGCTGCCGGCGCTACGTGCGGTCGGCTCTACGCCTCGACGATTGTCCCCTTGTCGAGGAGCGCGCGGACGGCCGGGTCGGCCGAGGGGAGCCGGTAGCGGGCGCCGGGGTGGAGGAGCCGGTGGGCGCCGGCGACGACGGCCGCGAGCTGGCCTTGGCCCTCGACGAGCCGGAAGTGGCCGAGGCCGTCGTCGTCCGTGTCGGGCGTCGGGGCATCGGCCTCCGCCTCCTCGGCCTCGGCGACCGCGTCGAGGTAGGCCTCGACGTCGCCCTTGAGGACGTCGCCGGTCTTCCCGGTCGCGGTGATCTGGCCGCCCTCGACGAGCGCGGCGACGTCGAGCCCGTGCTCGTCGGCCAGCGCCCGGGCGGCGTCGTTGAGGGTCGGGGCGGTGCGGTCGGCGTCGGCCATGGCGGTGGGCGCCCGGGAGCGCGGGGGAGGAGGGGCCTTAGAGGGCGGTGGCGGCCTCGACGACGAAGGGGTCGCCGGGGCCGAGGGAGTCGAGCGGGTTCGGCTCGGGCGCGGCGAGCTCGGGGAGCCGGTCGGCCGCGACTGTCCACGAGACGGCCGTCGACCACGTCGCCGTGAACCGGTCCTGGCCCTCGCGGTCCTGGGCGAACCCGGACCGGCCCGGGACGGCCGCCTCGACGCGGGCCGACGTCGGGCCCACCGTGAGCGTCCGCGGCTCGCGGAGGAGGAGGGCGAGGCAGGCCGAGGCCTCGGCGGCCTCGTCGAGGAACGGGTCGTCGGCCCCGCCGGCCGAGAGGCCGTAAGACGTGAGCGTGAGCGTAGCCGGGACGCGGAGGAGGACACGGTCGGGCGCCTCGCCGTCCTCGCCGAGCAGGCGCTCGGCGTCGTCGACGTGCTCGACCGAGGCGGCCCCCGGCGTGAGCGAGATCGTGAGGCCGGCCTCGGGCCCGAGCGGGGGCCCGTAGAGGACGACGCCCTCCCCGGTCGCCGCGTCGCCGCCGTCGGAGCACGCGGCGGCGAGGGCCGCGCCGAGCGCGCCGAGCAGCCGGGCCGCGGTCTTCGCGGCCCCGCGCGTCGAGGTAGGCGATAACACTTCGCCAGGGGAGAGCGTCTCGGACACGGGCTAGAGGTCGCCGGCGATGAAGTCGAGCGCGAGCCGGTCGAGCTCGGCCTCGTCCTGGTCGTCGAGCCCGTAGACCTGGCGCTCGGGGAGCGTGACCGAGTTTCCGCGGCCGGCCCGGTCGGTCCCGGCTGTGATCGCCGCGGCGTAGGGGAGGTTCGAGCCCCAGGCGGCGTGGTCCGGGCCGGAGTCGACGGACTGGGAGCCGAGGAAGTCGGCGTCGTCGACGAGCGGCTTCGAGCTCCCCTTCCGCGCGACGGTCGACTCGGCGTTCGGGGCGAGCCGGTCGCCGTCGACGTCGCGGCCGTCCTTGATCCGCTTGACGGTCGAGGACCGGCCGTGCTCGGCGATCCGCCGGGTGAGCGGGGACGGGTCGGCCACGCGGCGCTCGACGCCGTCGAGGAAGCCGGCGAAGGCCTCGAGGCCGGTGAACTCGGCGCGCATGGTCTCGGCGTCTGTGGAGGCGGTCTCCGTGGAGGTGTCCGTGGAGGAGCCGGAAGCGGCTCCGGCGTCGAGGCCGACGACCTCGACGGCCGGAGTCGCGGTGTCCGCCTCGGGGACGGCGTAGGCGGGCGCGGCGACGAGCGCCAGCAGGAGGAGGGCGAGGAGGCGGGGGAGCGTTCCCATCGGGCGTCGGGGAGGGGTGAGTCGGACGCTACCGGGGCCGCCCGCCGGCGCCCGCGAACATCCCGAAGGGCGGCCCCGCTGCGGGCTCGCGGCTCTCCTCCACCCCGCGGTTGTCGGTCAGTGAGACCACGCCGCCCGACGAGATCTAGGTCAGGGCGAGGAGGACGATCGTTCCGGAGGTGAGGCCGCCGGAGGGGTCGCCCGCCGCGAGCCGGACCGACGAGACGGGGGCCGTGGAGCGCCAGGACCCGCCGGTGACGTAGGCCCCGGCGTCGTCGCCGGCGAGGCCGCCCTTCATCGTCCCGGTCACGGACTTGTAGCCGGGCGTGTTCGACACGGTGACCTCGCCGGTCTCCGTCTCGTCCGTCCCGCCGAGGACGGCGGCGCCCCGCCCGAGGACGACGCCGTCGGCGCCCTTCGCGGACCGGCCGTCGGACCCGGCGCCGTGTCGCCAGCCGAGGAGGGCGTAGTCGTACCGGCCGTTCCCGGCCGCGTCGTCGCCGTTGAACGTGAGGACGTAGTCGCGGCTCGTGACCGCGGTCCGGTAGAGGTCGCACCCGATGAGGAGGAGGCGGAACGCGAGGTGGCCCGACCACGCGCCGGCCGAGGGCTCGGAGAACTCGACGGCCGGGACGAGCCCGTCGACGGTGGCCCGCGCGAGCTCGGTCCACACGCCTCCGGCGCCGGCCGGGCCCGGCTCCCCCTGCGGTCCGGGCGGCCCGGCCTCTCCCTGCGGCCCAGGTGGACCCTGCTCCCCGTCGGCTCCGCTCGTGAGCATGCCGACCTCGGCGCCGTCCTGAAACACGGTGATGGTGCCGTCGCCGTTGTCCGTCGCCGTGACGGACGAGCCGTCGGCGCCGTCCTGGCCGTCGGCTCCGGGCAAGGTGGCGGCCCACTGGGCCTCGGAGAGCGGCGGGTCGTCGTCGGTCGTCGAGAGGTAGCTCTCGTACGCGCTCGGCCCAGGCGGGCCAGGGGCGCCGCCGGTCTGCGGCGCCGGCGACCGGGCAGGGGGCGTCGCCTGGCCGCGCCGGTCGCGGAGCCGGGCCGATAGACCCGAGCGAGCCATCGGCGCGACGGACGCGACGGGGAGCCGGGGCCGGTCGCCCTCGTCCTCGGACTGGCCGTCGCCGGCGCCGGCGTCGTAGGCGTTTCCGACGAGGCCCTCGAGGAGGTCGTCGGCCTCGCGGCGCTTGTCGGCCGCCGTCTCCTCGCGCTCGGCCTTCCCCCAGGCCTGATACTGTGCCCGTGCGAGGACGGCCTCCCGGAGGATCTCCGCGCGGGTCTCCGCCGCCGCGTCGGCCTTCGCGTCGTCCGTCGGCTCGGGGTCGAAGTCGATCGCGAACCCGTGCCGGAGCGCCCGGCTCCGGAGCCACGTCAGGGCCTTCCGGTGCGCGTCGACCTCGAACCCCGTCCCGATGGCGGCCGCGAGCTGCTGGCGGTGGCGGTGGGAGAACTCGGCGAGGACGTCGTCGGGCGTGGGGGCGGGCATGGGTCGCGCCCTCCGGCGCGGCGTGAAGGACAGCGGCCCCGCCCCGGAGTACTAGGGCGGGGCCGCTGGGCGGGCCGGGGCCCGCGTGGCGCCGGTGGCTCAGGCCGGCGTGGGGGTGGACCGCGAGCGGCCCGAAACCGGCCGCGCTACGTGCTCGAGGCGTCGCCGCGGGAGATGGCCGGGGCCGGGGGAATGAAGAACGGCTTCGACTCGATGAACAGGTCGATCTGGCTCATGTCGTCGGCGTAGGCCGCGATGACCGAGAGGGCCGACGTGGCCTGGTCGCCGAACTGGTCGAGGCGGACCGAGAGGAGCCGCCACGGCGCGCCGGAGTCGACGGCGAGGAGCTCCGTGTCGCCGATGACGTCCTTGAACCCGGCCGCGACCGCGCCGCCCGGCTGGCCGAAGTCGGCCAGGCCCGGGTGGTCGTACTGGGCCGCCATCTCCATGAGGACGAACGACCCGATCTGGATGCCGCCGTCCTCGCGGACCCGGGCCGGCACGCGGGTGTCGTTCGAGATCGCGTTGACCTTCTTGATCAGCGCGGCGAACACGACCCGGCCGACGTAGATGTCCGTCGTCGCGTACCCGCGGCGGGCCCGGGCCGTCTTGAGGTTCGAGAGGTCGAGGTGGACGACCGAGATGTCGGTCGCGTCGAGTGTCCAGTCGGCGCTCGGCGTCCACGCGTGGACGTCGCCGTACTTGACCGAGAACACGTCGACGACGGTCCCGGCCTTGTCCGCGATCGGGTAGTCGATCCGGCCGGTGAGCGACTGGGCCCCGAGGGCCTCGCGCGTCTTCCGGTGGATGTCGACGTGGCGGCCCGAGATCCGGTCGGCGTAGTTCTGGACCGACTGCCGGCCGCCCGGGAGGAGCCGGCGGTTGTTGTACTCGGCCGCGCCCATCCCGTCGACCGTCTTGATCGGCTGCGGGCGGATGAGCGAGATGCCCGAGCCGTCGCCGGGGACCGAGATGCCGGGGGCGCCGCGGAGGACGAGCGGGACGGCCCGGGTGACCCGGGTGATCTCCTCGACGGGGACCGTCACGTCGTCCCAGTAGTCCCGCGTCCGCTCGGGGTAGAACGTGTCGGTCACCGGCGTCCCGTAGGACTCCCGGTTCTCGATGACCTGGGCGATCCGCTCCGGGCGGAAGAGGCTCTGGACCTCGGTGATGTTCGGGCGGGTGTGCGGCATCGTGCGGCGCTCCTGTCGGCGCGGTGGGGTCGGTGGACCGGTGGGGGTCCTGGAGGAGCGGGTGAGCCGGGCCCGCCGGTCGAGGGGGGAGGTCGGTTAGCGGGGGTAGATCCGGAGGGCCTCCAGCTGGGAGAGCGCGGCGGCGTTCGGGGCCGCCGTCGCCGAGCCGTCCGCGGCCGTCGCGGCGACGAGGCCGTGGACGGCCACGGTCCCCTCGACGCGGACGAGGGCCGACGTCTGCTCGGCCGTGTCGACGTCCTGGTGGTGGACGAACACGCCGGTGACGAGGTCGGCGCTGTCGGTCCCCTGGACCCATCGGACCTTCTTCCCCGCGTCGCCCGCGGTCCCGTCCTTGAGGAGCGTCCCGAGGACGTAGACGCCGTCGTCGGCCTTGAGCGGCTTCACGAGGTCGACGTCCGGCTTGTTGTGGCCGGTGTTGATGTTCCGCTCGGAGTGGGTCGTGAGCGTCGTCTTGAAGTCGGACATCGGGTCGGTGCGGCGGGGTGTGGACCGCTGGCGGTCCGGTGTGGGGCGGGGCGTGGACCGCGGTCGGTCCGGGGGCGCGCTCGGCGCTAGAGCTTGACGTGGGAGGCCATGACCTTGTCGTCGGCCGCCTCCTCACCGGAGTCGGAGAAGTCGACGGCCCCGCCGAGGTAGTCCCGCGACGGGATCACGGCGTCGAGGACGGCCGCGAACTCGGCGAGCGGGTCGGCCGCGCGGGCCTGGCCGTCGGCGTCGGCGAAGTCGACCGTGTCCGCGTCGGCGCCGAACACGGCGTCGGCGAACGCGACGACCCGGTCGACGCCGTCGCCGTCGAGCCGGCCCGCGAGCGTCTGCCGGAGGGCGGCCAGGCGCTCGGCCTTCCGTTCGTTCCGCATCCGCTCCATCTGGGCCTCCATGGCCCGGAAGCGCGGGTTGTCCGAGAAGTCGTCGGTCTCCGGAGCGGGCGTGCCCGCGGCCGGCGTGCCCGCGGGCGTGCCCGAGGCGGGCGGCGTCGGCGTCGGGTCGGACGGCGTGGGCTGGCGGGGCGTGGGCGTCGGCATGGTCGTGGGCGCCGGGTCGGCGAAGTAGAAGTCGTTGGCGTCGACGAGCGTGTTCTCGGCGATCCCGAGGGCCCGTCCGAGCGCGCGGAGGAGGTCGACGTCGGGCGAGTGGAAGTCGCCGTCGAGGAGGTGTCGGAGCGTGACGGCCGAGACGGTCTCGTCGTCGGTTGAGACGGCCGCGGCCAGCGCGACGAGCGCGGCCGACTGGTCGGCGTGGCCGTTCGCGTCGCCGTAGCGGGCGACCTCGTTGGCGAGGATCCGCGAGAACGGGCTGTAGCCGTCGGCGAAGGCCACCGGGACGGCCTCGCCGCCGGCGGTCTCGGACACCCCGACGGTCAGCTCGACGTCGTCGGCCGAGAACGCGAGGTCGGGGAGCCCCTTCACGGCCGGCGGCGTCCCGCCGAGGAGCGCGACGTGGTGGGCGTAGCGGCGGCCCTGGGGGTCGCGGCCAAAGCCGACGGACCGCTGGTTGTAGAACCCGTCGTTGACGGCGTCCTTGACGGCGTCGAGCGGCTCGCCGTCGGCGAACAGGCCCGTGACGGTGGCCCCGGTGAAGGGGTGGGTCGTCTGGCCGGCCGAGAAGTTGGTGAACCGGCCGTAGCGCGGGCCGCCGGTCCCGCGGACGTGGCCGATCGTCATGGGGGCCTCGCCGATCTCGTTCGTGACCGAGGCGGCCTCGGCGAGGTCGGCGTCGGTCAGCGTGTGGCCGTTGTGGTGCTGGCCGGCGTAGGCGAGGAGGACTCGGCGGGGCAAGGGCGGGGCGGCACCGTGGTGCCGCGGGGACCGTGGGGCGGGAACGTGCCCCCAGGGTCCGCATCGGCCGATCCCGCCCCCGCGAAGATCCCGAACGGGCCCGGCGCGGACCTCAGTCGCGGCCGGGCCAGGCGTACACGCGGAAGAACCCGTCGGGGTAGCCCCGGTGGTACTCGTTCCGGAGGACGCGCGGGACGCCGCGGCGCGAGACCGTGAAGTGGTAGAGGCCGACGCGGACGTTGACGACGAGGTCGCTCATGGGCGGGGACTAGGCGGCGAGGCCGGGGAGGTTGACCGTGTTGTGCTCGACGAGCCAGAGCCGGACGGCCGGCCGCGCGGCGAGGTACGTCCCGCCGACCCGGAACGCCTCGAGCTCGCCCGACGAGACGGCCCGGTAGACCGGGTCCTTCCCCGAGCCGAGGACCTCGGCGATCTCGAGGGGCCGCCAGTACCTCCGCTCGGGCGGGAACGCCCGGTCGAAGTCCTCGGCGAACCACGCCGGCTCGTCGAGCACGCGGGCCGGGACCACGAGGGTCTCGGCCAGCGCGTGGCGCGGGGCCGCGACGGCGCCGGCGCCGGCCTCGGCCAGCTCGGCGAGCGTGCCGGCCAGGGCCCGCCACAGCCCGGGCGTCGGGGCCGTGGCCACGTGGGCGTCGCAGAGCGGGACGGCCGTGAGCGCGGCCGCGTACGACTCGGCGTCGGGGGCGTCCGTCGCGAGCTGGCGCGCGAACCGCTTCGGCCCGTCGGCCCGGCCGCAGACGCAGCAGGGGAGGGCCCGGACGGCCCCGAGGTGGCGGGCGACGCGGCGGGCCTCGGCCGCCTCGGGGTCCGTCTCCGACGGCCGCCGGAACACCTCGGCCCGGGCGTGCCGGTACGTCAGGCGGGCCCCGGCCTCGACGGCCCGCTCGGCGGCCGAGGCGGCCCACGTGAGGAACCGGTCCCGGTCGGGCTCGCCGTCGTCGCCGGCGAAGAGGTCGGCCTCGGCGAACTGGCGCCGGTCCCGGAGCGTCCGGACGGCGAGCCCGGCCGCCTCGGCGAGCTCGGCCGCGGCGACGCCCTCGGCGACGGCCTCGCGGACGAGGAGCCCCTGGTCGAACCGGGCGGCGACCTCGTCGACGCCGGCCCGGCTCTGCTCGAGCGCGGCGCCGTCGGCGTCGGCCTCGAGGGCGCGGAGGCGGTCGGCGTAGGGGCCGACGCCCTGGGGGGTGTCGGTCACGCGGCCTCGCGGGGTGTGTCCGCGGACACGTCGAGGCCGGCCGCCTCGGTGGGATCCTCGGCGAGGTCCTCCGGCATCGCGATCCCGACGCGGAGGCAGACCGCCGCGAGCTGGCGCCGCCACCGCTCGGCGGTCTGGAACTGGGCCACGGCGTCGGCCGCGACGGCCTCGGCGAGGGCGAGCCCGGCCCGCGTCCGCCTCAGCTCGAGGCGGGCCGCGTCGCGGGCGTCGAGGGCCGCGCTCACGCGCCCGAACCAGTCGAGCCGGTCGCGGACGCGCCGGTAGTGCGCGGCCTCCTCCTCGCAGCGGCGCTCGCGCTCCGTCGTCCGGTCCTGCCGAAGCCAGAGGCCGGCGGCCGTGGCCCAGCCGGTCAGGCCGAACGCCGAGAGGAGGAGGAGGTCGAGCAACGCGGTCCGGGGAGGAGCCTCAGGCTATCCCACTAGACCCCTGTCGCACAACGCACGTACGGCGGGTGCCTAACGTAGGCCGCGATCCACGACGACGTACCCGGACGCGAGGGCGACGACGAAGCACCCCAGTAGCAACAGGAGCGGCCCGCCTCCCGGCGCCCCCTCGGCCTGGGCGAGGTCGTAGAGGACGTTGAAGAACTGACCCGCCGCGACGCCGAACATGGCCCCGGCCAGGACGGCCTCACGCCTCCGCTTCACGCCGGGGAGGCGGACAGGCCGGAGGCCCGTCTCGACGTGGGTCCTGCTCACGGTCTCGTTGGCGGCGTCGTCCATGGCCGACAACGTACGCCGGTCGATCTCGGCCTGGGACCACTCGACTGGTCCGGCTCAACAGGGATCTGATCCTGGAGAGGGCCACTTGGCGTAGTAGCTCTCGAGCCCGATCGAGTCGAGCACCGCGGGGTCGGTGCCGGTTGCTTCCGCGATCTCGGCCTCGTACAACTCCTCTAGCTCAGTTAAGAGCGAGCCCCGGCCGTCCATCCATGACTGGAGGTCCTCCTGGGGTGCACCCGGATCCGGCTCGGGGAAGCGGTCGTCGGCCTCGCACCGGGCGCGACGGGCGGCTTCGCCCATCCGCCAACGGAGCTCGCGGCGCTCGGTCGGGGTCAGGCCCCATCGATCGCCCGGCGGGTCCAAATGGTACAGGATCGCTGCCCTGTCGAACCGGTACTCCGGCCCCGAATCGACGGGGGCCTTCCCCGCCATCGCGAGCCAGTCACCGTGACCCGGAAGAGTATGGTTGGGCATGAGGAAGATGGAGTACCCCCTGGGCTCCGCGTACCAGGACGACGAGAGCGACCGAGCGTGCTCGACCCTCTCGTGCAAGAGCTCGGCCAGAGAGGCCGAGTCGGCCGGGGTCTCCACTCTAAGCCACTCGATGTAGCGAAGGTCGCCCGGAGAAGACGTCAGCGAGCTGTCCACGACGACGAAGGCCGGGGGTACGGCCGCGGCGGCCCCTGCCCCGCGGTCGTCGGTGTCCGCCGACGTGACGGCCGCCTCAGCGACAGATTCCTCGCCGCCCTCGTCCTCGAAGAACGAAGCACACATCCCGCACGCGGACAGGACGGCGAAGATGACGAGGCACCCCAAGGCCGCCTGGCGCTTGTTGTCAGCGCCGTCCTCGGCCTTCCCATCGTCCGAGTAGTTCCGCCGGTTGGGCGGGGCCTGGGGGATCTGGGGGCGGCGGAGGTTCTCTGGCTTCTTGTCGTCGGCCATCTCGGGGGGAGGGTCAGCGCTACCGGTGGTGGTGGCAACGGCCGCTCGGGTGGGTCGTGGGGTTCCTGCAACGCCGGCCCGCCGAGGCAGCCCACCCCGTGCACTGGCGGGACGTCGTGCGGATCGTGGCCGGGGCCGACCGGCGCTGGATCAGGACCGGCGCCGGCCCCTCGTGCAACAGCGACTCGGCCACGTACCCCTCGGTCCAGCCGACGCCGACCGCCCGGTTCTCGACGCGGCACCAGCCGCCGGCGCACTCGCGTGCGTAGACCGTGGCGTCGCGGACGAGCTCGCCGACCTCGGCGTTCGACGTGCCGGGGCCGGACCGGACGTTGACCGTCCCGTGGGCGTACCGGAGGTCGGCCCGGTCGCGGGCGGCCTGCGCGGCGACCGAGTCCGCGCGGGCCTGGGTCTCGGCCGCAAGGCGGGCGCGCTCCGCCTCGGCGGCGGCCCGCGACGCCTCGGCCTCGGCGAGGCGCGCGGCCGCCTCCGCCCGCCGGAGCTCCCGTTCGGCCTCGAGCTCGGCGCGCCGCTCGGCCTCCCGCTCCGCGCGCTCGGCCTCGGCCGCGGCGACCCGGACGGAGTCCTGGCGGCGGCGCTCGGCGTACTCGGCCTGGCGGCGGGCGTCGACCCGGGCCTGCTGCTGGTCGCGGACCGCGCGCTCGACGGCGTCGGACGCGGTCCGCTCGACGTCGCGGGCGATCCGGTCGACGGACGCGCACCCGGCCAGGATGACCAGGAGCGCGAGGATGGAAAGGCGGTTCATGGTGGGATCGTGTGCCGGAAGCCGTCCGGAGGCGGGGCGGGGTCGGCGCGCCGAGTGCGCGCGGCAAGGGGTTGCGGGAGAACGGGTTGCGGCGCCCCGTTAGAAGAGCGTCGGCCCGGGTGTGACAGAGTTAGGTGTCAGGGGGGGCGGCGTTTTGTCCACACCCCATGAACCGACGTCCGCCACCTCCGCCGATCCCCGACCACGACGGCCGGCCCGCGCCCGGCCTTGATGAGGCGCTCGCGGAGATCGACCGGCGATACCCGGCCCACCCGATGCGGCGCGCGCTCCGGGCCGCGGCGGCGTACAACCACGGCGACGCCATGCGGTGGCACGTCGAGATGCAGCTGGCGCTGGACGAGTTCGCGGACGAGCGGGGGCTCACGAGGGCTCAGGTTGACCAGATGGTTCTCCCTGCGCGGCGGTTTGTTGAGCGCCGGTTGCCACGACGCGAGCCGTAGCGCGGAGGGCGGGGCCTGAGCGGCGGCCCTCGCCGAGGACGGAAACGGGCACGTGGACCTCGGTGCCTCCGCCAAAGTCGATCACAAGCAGCACGGAAGGTGGGGCCTGCCCAGCCTCGGCGGCTTCCTCGAGATAACCGAGGCGGTCGGGTCCTCCGCCGGGGAGTCGCGGCGTGAATGAGGCGTCACGAGGTCCTTCTCCTGTTTCGAGCCAGTCTGGGTTGACTTTAAGCGCCTGGGCAATTGCCTCGACAGTTGACCTGTTTCTCGGCGCCGTGTCGCGTTTGACGTGCCGCTGGATAGTCCTCCTGTCAACAGGAGCGGCTCGCTCCATGTCGGATGCATCGAAGCCTAAAGCCGCCATGGCTGACTCGAGGCGCGCGCCATAGGAGTCGAGGGGCGATTCAGTCGGGGAAGTGGACACCGGCGAGAAAGTGTGCGGCAAGAGTCGCGCGTAGTTGACAACTGCGCGGCAAGTGTCGTACCCTACGGACGGCACCCGCCAAAAGGTTACGCCGCCAGCCCAAGCCCCGCAAATGGACCAGCCCACCCGCGACCGGATCGACCGCCTCCGCGGACTCAAGGCCAAGCGCCCCCCGCTCACGCACGCCGAGATCGCCGCGGCCTCGCCCTACACCGAGGCCTACGTCAAGGCCGTGCTCAACGGCCGGGACCTCCCGGTCGAGCCCGGCCCGACGCTCGACCGGATCGAGGCCGCGATCGGGAAGGCCCGGCGCGAGCAGCGCCCGGTCGAAGACCGCCACGGCCGCGGCTTCGCCGTCGCCGGATAGCCCCGGGCCGGCGACGGCCCTTCACGAGCGCGCCCGCGGCTGGTGGCACAGCCCGGGCGCACGATGCCACTCACCCAACTACAGACTCATGGCACACGCCGAATCTACGACACGCCGCCGCCACCTCGCCCAGACCTACGGGGCCTCGGCCCGCGAGGTCGCCGACCTCGAGGCCGTCGAGAACGACCTGGTCGACCGCGACGTCGAGCGGGGGCTCTCGCCCGACGAGTCGGCCCGCCTCGATGAGGTCCAACGCCGACTCGCCGAGATCAGCCGCGAGACGTCGCCGTCGCCCGCCGAGGCGGAGGAGCCCGTCGCGCTGGCCGTCGCCGCCGACCGCCCGCCCGCCCGGGCCCGGCGCGTCCCCCGCCCCCGGATGCCGAGCGCGCCCGGGATGGAGGAGCCGGCCGACGGCTCGTCCCGCCCGGTCCCGCCGTCGTCGGGCGAGCGCCCGTGGCGCCTGGTCCGCGGCCGTCCCCAGCGTGGGGCCGCTGGCCGGCCCGCCGAGGCGGGCGCCCTCGTCGGCCTCTGCGACCCGCTCGCCGTCGCCGTCGTCGCCGTGGCCGCCGCGCTCTTCGCCATGGGCGCGACCGGCGAGGTCCCCGACGCGCTCCGGATGCGCCGCTCGCGCCGGCACCCGGCCTGCGAGTGGGCCGACGGGGTCGGCCTCGGCCGCGGGTGCGCCTTCGTCGCCACGCGCCTCTAGCCCCCGGACCGATGAGAGAGATCACCGACCCCCACACGGACGCCCTCGGCCGCCGCTACCGCGCGCTCGTCGAGATCAACCCGAACGCCGAGGCGGTCCCCTTCGCCGTCTACGCCGGGATGGACGCCGACTGCCGGCTCTCGTTCGAGGCCGACGCGCTCGGCGCCCCCGTCGTCGAGCTCCCGCGCGAGTGCCTCAAGGCCCGGCCGCCGGCCGCGCGCCCGGCCGCGCCCGCCTCGGTCGGCCCGCCGGCGGAGCCCTCGTCGGACGCGGCCCTCTGGCTCATGGCGCTGGCCATCGCCCTGTGCGCCGTCGCCGTCATCGCCTACACGCTCGCCGAGGCGGGGGTGGCCCCGTGAACGGCACGCCGACCCCGCCCATCCTCCGGGTCTACCGCGCGAACGGGGCCTACGAGATCGCCCACCTCGCGCTCGACGGCCCGCCTGCCGACCTCGCCCGCCAGCTCGACCGGGCCTCCTACACCGTCGAGCGCCAGGGGGCCCGCCGGTACCCCACCGAGCACGTCGCCTCCGACGTGGCCACGCTCGTCCGGAACGGGTGGGTCCACGCCTTCTGCTTCGACTGCCAGCCCCGAGACCCCCGCCGCCATGTCTGAGAACACCGCCCTCCAGCGCGTCGAGACGGGCGCGCCGGCCCCCGCGCCGGCCCCGTCCTCGAACGCCCTCATCACGTTCGACCGCGAGCAGCTCGACGTCCTCAAGTCGACCGTCGCCTCTGGCACGTCCGACGCCGAGTTCGCCCTGTTCGTCCAGGTCTGCCAGTCGACCGGGCTCAACCCGTTCCAGCGCCAGATCTACGCGATCGTCCGCGACACGTGGAACCCGCAGACGCGGCAGAAGGAGCCGAAGATGACGATCCAGACCGGGATCGACGGCTACCGCCTCATCGCGGCGAGGACCGGCCAGCACGCGGGGACCGACGACGCCGTGTTCGGGCCCGAGGACGACGCCGGGCACCCGGCCTGGGCCCAGGTCACCGTCTACCGGTTCCTCCCCAACGGCTACAAGGCCCCGTTTACCGCGACGGCCCGGTGGTCCGAGTACTGCCAGTCGACGCGGGACGGGAAGCTGACGGGGATGTGGTCGAACATGCCGTACGGCCAGCTCGCGAAGTGCGCCGAGTCGCTGGCGCTGCGGAAGGCGTTCCCGGCCGAGCTCTCGGGCGTGTACACGCGGGAGGAGATGGCGCAGGCCGACAGCGAGGAGGCCGAGGTCGTCTCCGAGCGGTCCCGTCCGCCTCGGCGCCGAGGCGGGGAGGGCCGAGGCCAGGGCGGCCGCCGCGGCTACCCGGGCGAGTCGCTCCACGCCGGCCCGACGCCGGAGGAGGTCGAGGCCGCGCGCCAGGCGAAGGGCCAGGCCGCCCCGGCGTCCGCGCCGACCCAGGCGGAGATCATGGCCGAGCTCGTCGCCGCGCTCGACGCCGTCGAGGCCGCGCGGCTGGACGGCGACCCGGCCGAGGTCTGCATGGAGCCCGTCGACCTCCTCGTCTCGTCCGTCCGGGGCTGGCCCGAGGCCGCCCTCGACTTCGCCCGCCGCTGCGGCCGGGAGGTCTGCCGGGGCGAGGAGCCGCGGCTGGCCATCCGGAAGGTCTCCGACGAGGTCAAGGCCGAGGCGGCCGCCGCCAGCTGAACCCGTGCTCTCCCTCATCCTCAGCCTCGCCCTCGTGGCCGCCAGTCCCTACGTCGCGCCCGGCCTCTACCAGGCCCCCCACCGGTTCCCCGACGAGCTCATGGCCGACCCCGACGTCCCCGACTGGGCGAAGGTCGTGTGGTGCGCCGTCCGGAAGGTCCAGGCCAACAACGACCGGGCCTGGGGCGAGGCCGCGTACTACGCCGACCTCTGCGCCAAGTCGCCCGCCCAGGTCCGCAACGGGATCGCGCTCCTCCGCCGCGGCGGGTGGCTCGTCGAGGTCGGCCGGCGCGGCCGCTCGCCCGAGCTCCGGTGTTACGCCCCGGCCCTCTCGCCGGACGAGGCCGAGGCCGTCGAGCGCAACGAGGGGTTGCGCGAGCCCGCCCCGGATGTGCAAACGCTCATTGCAGATCGGGCGCCAGAAGCGCAAACGCTCATTGCGCGAGACGACGGAAGTGCAACTGGTGATTGCGCTGAGTGCAATGAGGGTTTGCACACCCCCACACCCCCTAATAAGGAACAAGCCTGTCAGGAAGCCGGGATGGGGGATGACGCCGCGCGGGCGCGGGCGCGCGAGGCCCTGGCCGCCTGGTCGATCTCGAAGCCCGCCGTCGTCGCCGAGGCCGAGGACCGGGCCGAGGCCGGCCGGCCCGACGCCCAGCTCGTCCGGAACGCCCTCCGCCTCGGGCTCACCGGCCGCCCCCCCGTCGCCGTCGCCGACGCGCTCGACGCGCTCGACGCCCCGGCCGCCGCCGCGCTCGCCGTGGCCACGCTCCGGACCGCCCGCTCGAAGTCGCCCGACGGCCGCGCCCGCTACCTCCTCTCCCTCGCCGCATCCCTCCAGAGCCATGACACCGAACGCCGATACGCCGACGCCCACCCCGGACCCGCAGCCGATCCCGCCGAGGGCGGAGGTCGAGGCCCGGTGGGCCGCGCGGGAGCAGAAGCTGGCGGCCCGGACGGACCGGGCGAGGGAGTCGGTCCGCGACGCGCTCTCGCGGTTCGCGGAGCCGGCGGCGACGACCGCCGTCTCTCGGCCGCCGAGCGCCGGGGCCAGTTCGGCCCCCAGCGTGGGGCGGAGCTCCTCGCCGCTACCCGTCGTCTCCGCGAACAGCGCGAGGGCGATGGTGGAGCGGGCGACGGTCCAGGACGCTGAGGAGGCCGTGGTCGCCGTCATGAGCGCGCTCGGGCACGAGATGGCCCCCGACCGGATCGGCTACGTCGCCGAGATCGTCGCGGCCGGCGACTGGACCCGGGCCGAGATCCGGGCCACCGTCAACGTCCTCGCCCGCGACACGAAGCTCCGCGACCACATCCGGTTCGGCGGGACCATCACGCCGGCCGACTTCGAGGGCGCCCGCTCCGGCGAGGACCGGACCGAGCGGGGGGCGGACGGCGGGCCCGACCGCGTGATCACGACGCTCCGCGGGTTCGCGCTCAAGGTCCGCCGGAACCGGCTGTACTCGTTCGCCGAGGCGCGGGGGCTGTGGGACGCCGCCGGCCAGCCGGGGAAGCTGTCCGACCACGTCCTGGCCGACGGGACGCTCAAGGTCGAGCCGACCGCCATGTTCACCGTCGTCGAGGTCGAGGGGACCGGGCGGCGCTTCCGACTCAAGTAGACCGATGATCACCGACTTCACCTCCGACACGTTCGTGGGCGCCCGGGGCGCCGAGGCCGACAAGCGCGCCGCCCCGCTCCGCCGCGCCATCGAGGCCGGCGGGTCCGTCCGGCTCACGGCGTTCGGCCACGTCCAGCGCCGGGACCGGACCGGCCGGGTCTGCGGCGAGTACGGCCGCGACGTCCTCGAGCTGGCGCTGGCCGAGGGCTGGCTCGTCGAGGCCCGGCGGCGGGAGACGCCGGTGGGCGTCGTCGTCGAGTACCGCCTCGAGGGCGCGCCGGCCGTGCCCGAGCCGGAGCCGGCCAAGCGGGCGTCGAAGCCGAAGCGCGTCGAGCGGACGAAGCGGAAGCCGTCCCCCTCCGCCTCGGTCGGTCGTCCGACCGACCCGCCGAGGCGGGCGGAGCCCAAGCGGCGGACCGTCTCGAGGCGCGACCCCAGCCTCCCCACCTCGCCCCAGCCGCTCCCGGACGGCACCGAGTCCCTCTCCGTCGCCGCCGTCGCCGCCCGCTACGGCGTCCCCGAGAAGACGGTCCGCTCGGCCGTCCGCGGCGAGCGCGTCGACCGCGGGCCGGGCTACCTGCCCGAGGGCTACTCCGGCCGGCCCCGGATGGCCGTCGCGCTGACCGACCGGACCCGGGACTACGCCGCCGAGAACTGGGCGCCCGACCCGCCGCGCCGCGTCGAGCTGCCCGACGGTGCCGAGGTCCTCCAGCGCGAGCTGACCGACGCGCTCGGGCTCGGCCGCGGCCCGAACGTCGCCGCCGCGCTGGAGGCCGTCCCGAACCGGTACGTCGTGCCGGGGGCGCCCCGACGTGGCCGGCTCTACCGCGTCGGCCACGAGCTCGTCGAGGCCGCCTCCGCGCTGGGGCGCTCGCTCGGCCGCCCCGTCGAGGTCGTCCTCCGTCCGCCCGAGGGGGACGAGGCCGAGCCGGCCGTCGACCCGGCCCGCTGGAAGGCGCCGGAGCCGAAGGCGGGCCCCTGGGAGGGCCGCGAGGTCACGCTCGAGCGCGGGACCGAGCTCGTACAGCGCGAGCTGCTGGCGGCGCTCGGGATGCGGCCGACGGCGAACAACCGGGCCACCCGCGCGCTCCTCCCGCTCCGGCGGAAGGGCCACGGGAACGCCTGGCTCTACCGCGTCGACGACGAGCTGGTGGAGCTCCTGAAGGGCCACGGCTTCGCCGTCACGCTGACCCCGCCCGCCTCGGTCGACCAGGCCACCGAGGCGGAGCGCCCCGCGCCCTCCGGCGACGGGCACTGGTCGTCGCTCCTGCCCGAGACCCGCCCCGTCGACACGCCCCACTTCGTCTAGCCCATCGACCCATGCCCACCGTCTACGTCCCCCTCGACCGAGTCCTCGACTCGCCCTTTCAGACCCGGTCGCACTACGACCTCGAGGCCGTCGCCGAGCTGGCGGACTCGATCGAGCGCGACGGCCAGCTCCAGACGCCGGTCGCGCGCCTGATCGACACGGACAACCGCACGATGCACGAGCGGTCGTACAAGGCCGCTCGGACCGTTCTCGATCACGACGCCTGGATGGTCAAGTCCGACCTCCGCGTCCAGCTCGCCTACGGCCACACCCGGGCCCGGGCCTGGAAGCTGATCTGGGAGCGCGCCGCCGCGCCCGACCAGGTCGGGCGCGGCCCCGCCGGCGTCCCCCCGGGCACGATGCCGGTCGAGCTCCGGCCCCTCACCGACGACGCCATGGAGCGCCTGGCGTGGGAGGAGAACGAGCGCCGGCGGGACCTCGACCCCGTCGACCGGGCCGCGGCGATCGCCAGCAGGATCGAGCGCCACGGGTGGACGCACGAGGAGGCCGGCGAGGCGCTCGGGCTCGACCGCTCGACGGTGTCCAACATCCTCCGGTGGTACGAGGCGTTCTCGGCCGACGAGACCGGCGCCGGCGAGTCCGCGCTCGAGGCCATGCGCGACGGGCGGCTCAGCGAATCGAAGGCGCGCGCGCTCGTCCGGCTCTTCGACGCCCACCGGGAGCACGCCACGATCGTGGCCGGGCTCGTCGAGGAGGGCTTCGCATTCGAGCTCCGGACGGTCGTCGAGTACGCCGCCGAGGTCGAGTCGGCCGCCTCGGTCCGGTCGCGGGTCGAGACGGAGATGGGGCAGATCGAGGCCGAGGTCGAGGCGGAGCGGAAGCGGCGCGAGCCGGGGATGTTCGACGACGCGCCCGAGGCGAACGCGCTGACGATCGGAGGGGAGAGGTTCGTCGACTCCGCTACGGGAGAGCCAGTCACGGAACACGGCCAGATGGAGGTCGGGCGCAGTTACGTACCAGAGTCGAGGTACGCCCATTTGCCGGACGCCCCGGGACTCGACTCGGCGGAGTGGATCCTGAGCGAGCTGCGGGCCCGTTCCGGGGGCGCCCACAGCAACTCGGTCCCCGACGTCCGAGCCGCGATCGCGCGCCTTGTTGGACTCCAGGTCGAGTCGGACATCCTGATTGCGAGGGCAGAGGGGGCGGGCGACGTGCCAGGGTCGGCGGTAATCGGGACGCTCCGGTCTGCCCGGAAGGAAGTCCACGACGCGATCGGCGAAGCTGACGCCAGGCTCCGAGAACTCGAGGGGAACGTCGACGGCTACGACGACGGCGGGGCTGGGCTCCGGCGCGCGGCCGAGGCCCAGGGGCTCGAGCCGTTCGGCCAAGACGACGACGGGGACGACGGGCCGATCATGGTCCCGTATCGCTACTACGACCAGGTCGTCCTGGTCGAGTCCGTCGACGGGTTCCACCACGCCGGCCAGAACTACGAGGTCTGCCTCTCGGTCGTCCACGTCCGCGACGACGGCTCGGTCGCACAAGGCCACCAGTTCAGCGTCGTCGACGCGGCCGGGGCCATCGTCGTGCACACGTGGCCGACCATCGAGGACGCGATCGAACGCGCCCGGCAGAAGCTCGACGAGCAGCTCGAGGCGGCCGGCCCCGGCGAGACGGCGGAGGAGGCCGGCTTCGACGAGGACCTCGAAGCCCTCGCCGACGAGCTGGCGGAGCCGGCCGACGTTGAGCTCGACTTCTGGCCGCCGGTCCGGACGCCCGACGTCTGGGACGCGATCGACGGGATGACGGTGGCCGAGCTCGACGAGGCCTACCACACCTACGCGCTCCCCGTCTTCGTCCGCTACGCCGGGTACTACCAGACATCGCAGCTCAAGCCCGCGAAGCAGGAGCTCGTCCGCCGCGTCGTCCGTCACAACGCCGACCTCGCGGCCGTCCATCGCCTGACCGACGAGCACCTCGCCATGTTCGGCGAGTGGTTCGACAGACTGTTCGCCGAGGACAGCGTGTACAGCACGATCACTCAGCGCTCGCGGCGGCACCGGTCGATCCGGACCGGGGCGTTCCGCGACTGGGGCAAGGGGTGGTACGAGAACGTCCGCTACGCGGGCGAGCTCGCCGGCACCTACGACGCCGCGGCGGAGATCGGGCTGATGACGGCCGGCGAGCTGGCGGCCCTCAAGCGCGAGACGTACCGGCTGGCCGCGTCGTTCTGCTACTCACTATTCCTGGAGCGGCGCGCGGCCGACGTGTCCGCGGACACGTCGCCCGAGGCGGAGCCCTCCGGGCCGATCGGGAAGGGGGGCCTTACGGCGCCCGGTGGTGACGCCTCCCCTCCGGAGGGCTCCGCTGGCGGGGAGGATAACGGCGACGAGCCAAACGGCGGTAGTGCCGAGGGCCCGCCGCTCACGCTCGTCCAGCTCGAGAGGCTGTTCAGCGGCGACGCCGAGCTCGCGGCCACGCTCGACGCCGCCGCGCTCGACTACGCGTTCATGCGGGCGGTCGAGCGGCGGCTCCCCGTCGAGTCCCGCCAGATGCTGAGCGAGTGGGTCGAGGAGGCCGAGACGCGCGAGGCCGCCCGCCTCGACGAGCCCGCCGAGGCGGAGGTCCCGGCATGAGCGACGCCATCCACATCGGCGACGTCGTGACGCCGACCGGGTACCTCGAGGACGGCGACGGCGAGAACACGCCGCGGGGCGTCATCGCCCGACCCGGCCACCGCCTGGTCGTCGTCGGGACCGACGGCCACTGGCCGCTCTACGTGACCCACGCGCCCCCGTTCTACCCGGCCCCGCGGCGCTTCGGCGTGAAGCCCGGCGAGGTCCGCCGACTCGTGGACACGTGCGAGCCGCCGCCCCCGCCGTCCTTCCCGGCCGACCTCTTCGACGAGCCCGCGCCCGAGGTCGCCGAGGCATGAGCGACCTCCGCCAGATGCCCGGCTACACCCGCCCGGCCGCGCCAGCCGTCCCCGCCTCGACGTCGAGGCCGGAGCACCCGTCCGCCAAGGCCGACGCGCTCCGCGTGTCCGGACAGATCCAGGAGTCCCCGCTCGTCGACCGGCTCCTCGCGCTCTACCGCCGCGCGGCCAGCCGCGAGCACGTCGACAAGCAGGGCCGCCGGCTCCCGGGGATGACGGATTACGAGGCCGCGGCCATCCTCGGCGTCGAGCGGACCACGATCAACGCGGCCCGGAACCAGCTCGTCGACGCCGGCCGGGTCGGGAAGCTCGACAAGCGGTTCTGCCGCTACCGCCCGTCGAACCAGCGCGTCTGGGCTTGGGCCCTCACGTCCGTCTGCGAGGACCACGCGCGCCGCGAGACCCGATGACGCGCGCCGACCACGACCGGGCCCTCGCCCGCCGCGCCGCCCGCCTCGAGGCCGGGGAGGCCGAGGCGTGGGCGACCGTCAACGGGTTCGCCCGCTACGAGGTCAGCTCGTGGGGGTTCGTCCGGAACCGGAAGACCGGCCGGATCCTCAAGCCGTTCGTCCACGACGGGTCGTTCCCGGCCAACGGGTACCTCCGCGTCTCGCTCTACAAGGCGTCGGGCCGGAACCGGAAGAACCGT
>Ga0310345_10000547_pt1 | contig 52502 bp, 54 predicted proteins | sample HC15DNA20500_MG_FD_204667 | JGI IMG/M metagenome (GOLD analysis project Ga0310345, IMG submission 204667) | Marine microbial communities from station ALOHA, North Pacific Subtropical Gyre - HC15-DNA-20-500_MG | ecosystem: Environmental > Aquatic > Marine > Oceanic | place: Pacific Ocean: North...
AAACGCAGCGATGCCTTGCGCTTCGGCGAACGGGACGTTGAGCGCAAGCGACGTGTACAGCGCAGCGAAGTGAACGAAGAGACCGATCGCACCGACGAGCGCGAACAGCAGAAAGCGCAGCGACACCAGATCGCCGGTCAGCTTGGCCAGCACGAGACCGAGGAAGTCCAGCACGACCAGCGAATCCAGTTTGCTCTCGCCGTGCTGGCGCGCGCCGAACGAAAACGGCACCTCGACCACGCGGAGCTTTCCGCCGGCAGTCGCCACGATATCCAGCAGGATCTTGAAGCCCTGCACCGACAGGGACGGCGCAAGCTGCTCGAACCGTTCGCGGCGGATCATGAAAAACCCGCTCATCGGGTCGGCGATTTCGACATGCAGCAGCTTCTTTGCGATGTTGGTCGCAAGCACGCTGCCGCCAAGGCGCGCACTCCCGAAACTGCCGGTGTCGCCGCCGCTGACATAACGGCTGCCGACCACGAGTTCGGCTTGCCCCGATTGCAGCAGCCCGAGCATCTTGGGCAATTGGGTTTCGTCATGCTGAAGGTCGGCGTCCATCACCGCGACATAGGGCGCGCTTGAGGCCAGGATGCCTTCGATACAGGCGCCGGACAGCCCGCGACGGCCGATCCGGCGAATGCACCGAACCCGGGTGTCGGTCTGGGCCAGTTGACGCGCAACCTCCCATGTCCCGTCGGGAGAATTGTCATCGACGAAGATGACCTCCCACGCGATGCCGGACAGCGCGGCGTCCAGCTTTGCAAAAAGCTTGGGAACGTTGTCGCGCTCTTTGAAAGTCGGCACCACGACACACAATTGACGTGCAGGTGCTGCCCCGGGTGAGATGGCCTCAGTCATGGAGCCAGCGTATATCCGGGGGACCGGACGATGCCAAGACGCCCTGCCGGGACGCGATTTCGGTGCGATAATGGCTGGAAATCGGGTGGCCGGGGGCATTCAGGGGTCCAGAAATGCCAACGACCACGGAGGGAAACCAGTGAGAGAATCAAGTCTGCGCGTACATCCGGCGCGCTCAACTTCTCACGGTTCTTCTCGTGGTCGTCCCGGCAATGGAGCGGAAGCTGCAACATTGCCGATAGAAGCGAGATAGGTACGCAACCGGCGTTCCGCAAGGGTCTCCAAGGGAAACGGGAAATGGCTAAGAAATCAGGTCAAATTCATATCGGGATCGGCGGCTGGACCTTCGCGCCCTGGCGGGGCGTGTTCTATCCGGAAAAGCTGACCCAAGCGAAAGAACTGTCCTACGCCGCCTCCAAGCTGACCTCGATCGAGATCAACGGCACCTATTACGGCTCGCAGAAGCCGGAAAGCTTCCGCAAATGGGCCAGCGAAGTCCCGGACGGCTTTGTCTTCTCGGTCAAGGGCCCGCGGTTCGCCACCAACCGCCGCGTGCTGGCGGAGGCCGGGGATTCCATCAAGAGGTTCTACGATTCCGGCGTCACGGAAATGGGCGACCGGCTAGGCCCCGTGCTGTGGCAGTTTGCGCCGACCAAAAAATTCGACGAAGCCGACTTCGGCGCCTTTCTTGACCTGCTGCCACGCAAGTTCGATGGCCTCGCCCTGCGCCATGTGGTCGAAGTGCGAAATGACAGTTTCTGCACGCCTGCGTTCATCGCACTGCTGCGCAAGCATAACGTCGCGGTGGTCTACGCCGACCATGCGAAGTATCCGGCGATCGCCGACATAACCTCCGATTTCGTTTACGTCCGCCTCCAGACCGGCAAGGATACGGTGAAGACTGCCTACCCGCCCAAGGAACTGGATGCATGGGCGAAGCGATTGATGTTGTGGGCGCAGGGCAGCGAGCCCGATGACCTTGCCCGCTCCGACAAGACGCCGCCGAAGAAAGAACCCCGCGATGTATTCGCCTATGTGATCCACGAGGGGAAAATCCGGGCTCCGGCTGGGGCGATGGAATTGATCGAGCGCGTGACGTGAGCGAACGAGGACGGGAGACAGCATGGCCAAAGCCAAAAAGCTCTTCACTATCGGCTACGAACAAACGCCGCCGAAGGCAGTTCTCGATGAACTGCAACACGCGGGCGTGAAGCTCCTCGTCGACGTGCGGGCGATCGCATCATCGCGCCGTCCCGGCTTCTCGAAGACCCAGCTTGCCGCTGGTCTTGATGAGCGCGGCATATCCTACGTCCATCTGCGGGGCCTCGGCACACCGAAGGATGGCCGCGAAGCCGCGCGCAGCGGCGACATGAAGGCGCTGTCGAAAATCTATCACGCGCATCTGAAAACCCCGCAGGCGCGCGCGGAGATGGATGAGCTTGCGGCACTGGTGATGAAAGCCGGACCGGTCTGTATTCTCTGTTACGAGCGCGATCACACAGCCTGCCATCGCAAGTTCATTGCCGAGATCATTGAGGACCGCGAAGGCGTGAAGATCGAAAACCTGGTCGCCCCGCAGTTCTGAGTTATCCACAGGCTGGCGGAAAATTTTTCCAGCCCGTTCACGGCGCGTTCCCGCTCGTTCGCTAGACGAACTCCCCCTTTGACGCTCTAATCACGAGGCATTTTTACGTAAGTATTTTTGTGTCCGGGGCTTGGGGGCTCCATGCGTTGCGTTGGAAGGGTGCGCGCGTTTTGCGTCGCCGCCGCCGCGTTGCTTTGCGGAGGCTCTCCAACTGCGGCCGATCCCCTGAATGATCTTCTGCTGCCACCGGCCAGCGCTCTCAGCGGCGGCGCATATCCCGAGAAGTTTCTCTATTTCAGCGGGTTCGATCTCTGGCGCAGTGGCGGCTCTTTCTACGGCGGCCTTCAGTGGGCACCCGGTGGCCTCAATCAGGATGGCTTCACCCTCAAGCTGCTCCTTGCGCAAAGCAGCTACCGTTATCTCGCCGGCACCAACAACATTCGCGGCACTGGACTGCTCGGCGCCGTCCTGCCGGGCTGGCGGATCAAGCGCGGCGACTTCGAAATCAAGGTCTTCGCCGGTCCCGATGTCCAGAACCATCGCTATTCTCCGGACGATCCAGGAAACGGCCTGCGCGGCAATCATGTCGGACTGCGTGTCGCCGCGGACCTGTGGTGGGAGCCGACGGCGACAGTGATGCTGGCATCGTCGATCTCCGGCTCGACCATCGGCAACAGTTTCGGTGTGCGCGCCGCTGCCGGCTGGCGCGTCAGGGATCGGTTCTGGGCGGGACCCGAAGTGGAAACGTCGGGCGATGCGGTCTATCGGCAGTACCGGATCGGCGCCCACCTGACATCGTTCAAAATGTCGGCTTTCGAGTGGTCGCTGGGCGCAGGCTATGTCCAGGACAACAGCCACCGCTCCGGAGTCTATGGGCGCATCGGTGTGCTCACGCGCCGGTAGCGCAGGCCTGGACTTTGGTCGACACCAAACCTAAGGACCGTTGAAGCGGCCAAATCCGAAACCGGCAACCGCGTAACCGGTCAACCCAGACGCCAGACCGCTATCGGCTGTTCATAGCCTTTCACCGCGACCTCGCCGAGCGAGAGCGCGTCGGCGCATGCTGCCAAGAGATTCGCGGACGGCCGACGAGATCAGAAACTGCCAATTGAACTCCTTGTTGAGGGCTTCAAGCCGCGCCGCGAAATTCACCGTGTCACCGATGACGGTATTCCTTGCGCCGCGGCAATCCGATATTGCCCTTACAGCGTCGGCCAGCGGCCTCAATCCAAAGTGCGCCGGAATCGCGTGACAGCGATGCTCATGGCGACCAGCACCAGCACGCACAGAGCGATGGCGTCGTACTGCAGGTTCTCCAGCGACGCGCCTTTCAGCATGATGGCGCGGACGATGCGGATGTAGTGGGTTAGCGGGAGCGCCTCACCGATCCATTGCGCCCAGACCGGCATGCCCGCGAATGGAAACATGAATCCGGACAGGAGAATGTTCGGCAGGAAGAACATCATCGACATCTGCATCGCCTGGAGCTGGTTCTGCGCAATGGTCGAGAACGTGTAGCCGATCGACAGATTGGCCGCGATGAACAGTGTCGAAAGGGCGGCCAACACCGACAGGCTGCCGAGGATCGGCACATGGAACAGGAAGTGGCCGATACCGATGATGATGGTGGCTTGGAGAAAACCAACCAGCACATAGGGAATGATCTTGCCGAGCATCACCTCAACCGGAGTGATCGGCATCGCCAGCAGGTTTTCCATCGTGCCGCGTTCGATTTCGCGCGTCACCGACAGCGCGGTAAAAATCAGCATCGTCATGGTCAGGATCGTCCCGACCAGACCCGGCACGATGTTCAGCCGCGACTCCGCCGCCGGATTGTAACGCGCATGGGCACGGATTTCGAACGGCATCGAAGGCGGATCGCCGGCGTAAAGATCATGCTTGAGGGCCGACTGCGCGATCTGTCCCAGCGCGCCGAGCGCAGAGCCGGACGCCACCGGATCGGTGGCATCCGCCGCCACCAGCAACGCGGGCTTGTCGCCGCGCCGGACGGCACGCTCAAAGCCACGCGGAATCTCGACCCCGAACAGAACCTTGCCGGACTCGAGCAGACTGTCGAATTCAGCGACAGTGTGAACCTCGCGCGTGAAGCGGAAATAGGCGGTGTTCTGCAGCGCCTTCAGGATCGAGCGTCCGAGGTCGCTGTCCTCCTGCAACAGCACGGCGGTCGGCAGATTGCGCGGCGTGGTATTGATGGCATAGCCGAACAGCAGGAGTTGCATGATCGGCAGCATCACGATCATCGCGAACGAGACTCTGTCGCGGCGGAGCTGAAGGAATTCCTTCACCAGCATCGCATAAGTGCGCTGCCAGAAGCCACGCGCACCGCCGTTGCTTGTTTCAGTTGCGCTCATTGGAAGTTATCCTTCGAGCGGCTCATCAACTCAATGAAGACATCTTCGAGGGATGGTTCGGATTTGTGCCATATCGTATCGCCGCCAGACCTGTATGGCGCGATTGCGTCCTCGAGCGCTGCCGCATCGCGTCCCGACACATGCAGACTGGTGCCGAACGGCGCGACCATATCGACCCCAGGCTTGCCGGTGAGATCGGCGGTCAGCTTGTTCAATCCCTCGCCGGTCACGGTGTAGGTCGTCAGCGCCGACTTCGCGATGACGTCTTCGACGGTGCCGTGCACCAGCAGGTTGCCGTAGGCAATATACGCGATCTCGTGGCATCGCTCGGCCTCATCCATGTAGTGCGTTGAGACCAGCACCGTGAGCCCTTCCGCCGCCAGCGCATGGATCTCGTTCCAGAATTCGCGCCGCGCCTTGGGATCGACACCGGCAGTCGGCTCATCGAGCAACAGCAACTGCGGACTTGGCAATGTGCACGCGCCCAGCGCAAGCCGCTGTTTCCAGCCGCCGGACAGTTCGCCGGCAAGCTGTTCCTCTCGCCCCGACAACCCGATGCGCTTGATCATCTCGCGCGCCGCGCCGCGCGGGTCCGGCACGCCGTAAAGCCGCGCAACGAACTCCAGGTTCTCGCGCACCGACAGGTCCTGATAGAGACTGAATCGCTGCGTCATGTAGCCGACGCGCCGCTTGATCTTGTCGGCATCGCGCCGGATGTCGTAGCCGAGGCACGTCCCCTCGCCGCTGTCCGGCGTCAGCAGTCCGCAGAGCATGCGGATGGTTGTGGTCTTGCCCGAGCCGTTGGGACCGAGAAATCCGTAGATCGAGCCGCGCTTCACCTGCATCGACAGATCGTGCACCACCTCACGGCCGTTGAACGATTTCGACAGGCCGTGGACCTCGATCGCGATATCGGATTGTGCGGTGTCGGTGCTCACGGCGTCTTGCCATCTGTGAAGATGCTGACCGGCTGACCGACGCGCAGGCTATCCGGTTTGTTCGGCCGCGCCTGGATCAGATAGACCAGCTTCGAGCGCTCATCGAGACTGTAGATCACGGGCGGCGTGTATTCCGCCATGGTCGCGATAAAGTAGATCTTCGCGGTCAGATCGCTGGCGCAACCGTCGCATGTCACGCGAACGTCCTCGCCGACCTTCAACTTCGGCAACTCGGGCTCCGGCACGAAGAAGCGAACCTTCATGTTGCCGGGCGGCAGGATCGACACCACCGGCTTCTGCGCGGGAACGGTTTCGCCCTCACGGAAATAGATCTGCTGGATCGTGCCGGCGATGGGCGCGTTCATGCGCCGGCGCGCCAGCCGCGTCTGCGATGTGTTCACCTGTGCCTCGGCGACGCGCAGCCCGGCCAGCGCGGAATCGAAATTGGCCTGTGTGCCGGAGCCGGTCTTGCTCAGAGACGCCGCGCGATCGTAGGCCTGCTGCGCGTTGGCGAGCGTGGCATTGCTCTGGTTCAGCGCGGCCTGCTGAAGATCGTCATCGACGGCATAGAGCGGCATGCCAACTTCGACATGATCGCCCTCACGGATATTGAGCTTGACCACACGACCCTGCTCGTCCGGGCTGACGAAGATCATGTCGGCCTCAACCCATCCCTGATAGCCGGGATTTTTGGAATCCCAGCAACCGGCCAGACTTATCGAGGCCAGCAACAGCACGAGGCCCCGTGCAATGCTTCGCGACGCAATCATGTCGCTTTCCCTTCATTGAAAATCAGATCGAGATGAACCCGCAGCATCGCGGCAACATCGAGCGGTGCCTGCTTGCCGAAAAGACCTTGCCAGATCACCGCAACAACCAGCGGCCCGACCAGAAGTTGCGGAAATTCCGCAAGCCCCGGGTTACGGATTTCACCGCGTGCGATGCCATATTCGATCAGCTTGCGCATTCCGGCGATGCCGTGTGCAACCACCTCGCGGTAGTAGAATTCCGCAAGCTGCGGGAAGCGCGTGCCTTCGGAAATAATCATCCGCACGATATCGGCGCGTTTTGTGCCGATGACCTCGCGGGCAAACGTCTCGGCCAATGATTCGATCGCCGCGCGCGCCGATCCTGCGCCCGCCCCGATCTGCGGATTCGAAATCCGTGTGATCAATGGTCCGAGCGCGGTGCGCACCAGTTCCTGAAACAGCGCTTCCTTATCCTTGAAGTGCAGATAGATCGTGCCTTTGGCGACACCCGCGCGCCTGGCCACATCGTCGAGGCGCGTTGCGGCAAAGCCCTTCGCGGTAAATTCATCGAGACCCGCCGCGATGATCGCAGCCCGCCGCTCGGTCGCGCCGACCGCGCGCTTTGACGGGCGCGCTGGCGCTGTGCGATCTGCGGACGCGCGCGTTCGTGCACCGCGCGCGGGTTCATCTTTGGGGGGACGGGTGTCGATCAGGGGACGTTTTGCCATCGCTTGAATATGACTGACTGGTCAGTCATATTCAAGCGGAAAGAACAATATTTTGAAACATCGCATAAGCTATTGAACTATTTAATGATTATTCAACGGCCCGCTCCCCACGCAACGGCAACGCCGCGCGGAGCGGCAAACTAGCCCTTGGCGTCGCAAGCCCAGGCGCGGATAACACATTCCTTGCCGCCGAACGCGTAGCACTTCTTCATCGCGTCATTGAGCGCGGTCGAGATGCGCGGAGCAACAGCGTAGCCGTGAGCCCCGCAAGGCTTGGTCATATCGAGCGACAGCGCGGCGCAGGCGCGCTTCATGGTCACGGCGGAGCAATCGCCCTTGCACTGCTTGAGGGCCGCGGCCCGCGCAGCCTGCTCGGCCGGATAATCGAACGCCTGGCCATAGGCGCCGCACTTGCCAATCGCCAGCGCGCCGGCCGCGGAAGCCGGTGTTGTGACGAGATGGGTGGCAAAAGCTGAAACCAAAGCAAAAACAAAAAGTGCGCGGCAACGCGCCGCCATGAAAGCCGTCAACGTCCCCTCCCCCGAGGTCATTCCGGAAAGGACATTAGGCGGGAGGGCGTTTCAACTTGGTGAACAGGGTGGAAAGGAAAGAGGTCAACGCTAGCCGCGCCGCGCGTCCGCCAGCATTTCCGGCGTATCGATATCGAGAAAAGCGCTTTTGCCCTCGACCTCGATTTCCGCCACCGCCTCGGCATGCTGGGCGATCAGGTGCCGCGCGCCGATGTCGCCGTCGAGCGTCATCAATTCCGGGAAGAATCTCCGCGACCACAGCACCGGATTACCGCGACGCCCGCCCGCCACCGGCACCACGATCAGCGAACCGCGATCCGGCGCGAAAGCATCCACCAGGCGGTCGATCAGTTTAGCGTCGATCAGCGGCATATCGCCGAGGCAGACCACCGCGCCATCAGCGGTGTCAGGCACCGCGCCGATGCCGGCTTTCACCGACGTCGCAAGACCTTCGGCAAAATCTGGATTGCGGGCGAATTCGACTTTCAGCCCCTTCAGCGCCGCCTCGACCTCCAGGCTTTGATGGCCGGTGACGACAATGACCGACGATGCCTTCGAGGCCAGCGCCTGCTCGGCGACGATCCGCACCAGCTTCTTGCCGTTCAGTTCGGCCAGCAGCTTATTCGGTCCGCCCATCCGGGTGGAGCGCCCGGCGGCGAGGATCACGGCAGCGACCTTGCGATTGCCGTCGGCCTCGATTGGCACGCGCGGCTGCGGCCGTGTCACGATTTCCATCAGGAGCCCGCCGACTCCCATGCCGGTGACATCCGCACGGGTGACCGGAAGCCCCGCCAGCAACCGCATCAGGATCCAGTCGAACCCGTTTTCCTTCGGCGAGCGCGCGCATCCCGGCGCGCCGAGGACCGGAGAATTCCTGACGTTTCCGATCAGCATGAGATTGCCGGGATCGACCGGCATGCCGAAGTGCTCGACCACCCCGCCGATCCGTTCGATCGCCGCCGGAATCACATCCCGCCTGTCGGCAATGGCGGAGGCGCCGAACACCAGCACCAGTTCGGCACCGAGCCCGAGCAGCTCTTCGATCGCCGGCGCAAGCGCGCCTTCATCGTGCGGGACGCGGCGCTCACCGATGATGCGTGCGCCGGTCGGCGCGAGACGTTCCTCGGTAACGCGCAAGGTCTTCTCGATCACCTTCGGGGCCAGTCCCGGCAGGATCGTCGAGACGATCCCGACACGCTTGATCGTGAACGGCGCGACCCGCATCTGCCCAGCTTGGGCGGCGACCACCGCAGCGTCGCGCAGCTTCGCCTCGACGCCGAACGGAATGATCTTGACGGTGGCGATCATTTCACCTGCCACCACCGGCTTGAATGCCGAAAGAGTGGCGAAGGTGATGGCTTCGTCCACCCGGTTGATGCGGTCGACGGCCTCGCGGTCCACCACCAGCACGCCGGCTTCCGCCGCGAACAAATTGGCGCGGCCGGTAAAGGCGCGCTCGACATTGACGCCCTCGCCCGCCACCGCCGCAGCGATACTGGCGGCCGCCTCGTCCTCGGACACATCGTCCTTGTCGAGGCGCGCGACGACGATTTCCTTGACGCCTGCCTGCTTCAGCGCCGTGACCTCAGCCGCACCGATGACGGTGCCCTTCTTGAGGACAAGCGGCCCCTGACGGATGGCGTGAACGGTGACGCCACCGACGCTGTCTTCCGGCGCAACAGGACCGAATTTCATGCCGCTGACTTCGTCTTGAGCGGCGTGTCGGCAGGAAGCCGCAGCCGAGCTGTAATCTCGGCCATGATCGCGACCGCGATCTCCGAGGGCGACACCGCGCCGATATTGAGACCGATCGGCGCATGAATGCGCGCCAGCGCGGCGTCGCTCGCACCCTGGGCCTTCAGCCGCTCGAGACGTTTGCCATGCGTTTTCCGCGAGCCCAGCGCGCCGATGTAGAAACAGTCGCGTTCAAGCGCATGCAACAGCGCCGGATCGTCGATCTTGGGATCGTGGGTCAGCGCGACGAACGCCGTGTAGCGGTCGATGTTGAGCGGCGGCAGCGCCACATCGGGCCAATCCGCAAACAGCGGCACATCGGGAAAACGTTCGGGCGAGGCAAAGGCCGTACGCGGATCGACCACGAACACATCGTAGTCCAGCGACTGCGCCAGCGGCGCCAGCGCCTGACTGATGTGGACCGCGCCGATAATGACCAGGCGCGCGGTCGGGGCATAGACATTGAGAAACAGCTTCCTGCTGTCGCTCTCGATCATGCCGCTCTTGCCCATGCGCAGATGCTTGTCGAGTTCGGCGTGCAGCGGATCGGCTGCGATGTCCGCAGCCTTGATGAGGCGCTGATCGCCGCTGACGACATCGGTCACAACGATCACGGCACGGCGCGCCGCGCGCTCGGCGTTCAGCTCAGCCAGCGTATTCTGTTTCAAGAGTTGCCCACCTTCTCGACGAAAACCCGGATCGTGCCGCCGCACGACAGCCCGACATTCCACGCGGTCTCATCCGCGACGCCGAACTCCAGCATCTTTGGCTTGCCGCTGGCGATCACATCGAGCGCTTCGGTGACCACCGCGCCTTCGACGCAGCCGCCGGAGACGGAGCCGAGAAACGTCCCGTCGTCATTGATGACGAGGCTCGATCCCGCCGGACGCGGCGCGGAGCCCCAGGTCTCGACCACGGTGGCGAGCGCCACGCCGTGGCCGGACTTCATCCAGGTCTCAGCGGCTTTCAGAATGTCGTCATCGCGGTTGAGCATGGTTCGATTCCTCAGGCTGCGGAGCGGGTTTCGATCCGCCGGGGCGGCTGGTCCGCGGTCAGTGCGCCGATCAGCCCTTCCATGGACTTCAAGTTATGCACGGGACGGAATTCATCAACATGCGGAAGCATCATTTTGATGCCCTGCGCCTTGGCTTCAAAGCCCTCAAAACGCAGAAGAGGGTTGAGCCAGATCAGGCGGCGGCACGACCGATGCAGCCGGTCCATCTCGAATTCCAGCCGGGAATCGGCCTCTCGCTCCAGCCCGTCGGAAATCAGGAGTACGATGGCACCCTGCCCGAGCACCCGGCGGCCCCAGAGGTTGTTGAAGTTGTGCAGCGAGGTCGCGATCCGCGTCCCGCCGGCCCAATCCTCGACGCTGCTCGAGCACGCCGCCAGCGCCTCGTCCGGATCGCGCGCGCGCAGCGCCCGCGTCACGTTGGTCAGCCGCGTGCCGAACAGAAACACCGAAACGCGTTTGCGCGCGTCGGTAATCGCATGCAGGAATTGCAGGAACAGACGGGTATAGTCGGTCATCGAGCCGGAAATATCGAGCAGCGCCACAATGGGGGCGGGCTTATCGATGCGCCCGAGCCGCTGGAATTTCACAATCTCGCCGCCGGTGCGCAGACTGCCACGCAGCGTCCGCCGCAGATCGAGCCGCTGGCCCCGCGCATCCGGCTTGAAGCGGCGAGTGCGCAGTTCAGCCTGCGGAAGCTTCATCTTCGCGATGGCGCGGGTCACTTCCGCGATCTCGGCGGCACTCATCTGCGCGAAATCCTTGCGCTGAAGCACCTCGCGATCGGACACCGAAAGCTGGACGTTCTTCTCTTCGATCTCAGGTCCTTCGATGTTGCGGCTCTGCGCAAAGGCCTCCTGAACACGACGCGAGGCGGGCGGCGGCGGCTTCTGCGCTTCGGGTGGCAGCGGCACCGAGTCGAGCATGCTTTCGATGCCTTCGGCGCGGCGGAAGAACAGGTCGAACGCCTGCGCGAAAATCAGCGCGTGCTCATGGCGCTTGACGAAAATCGATTCCAGCGTGGTGAACAGATCGGCGCGGTTGCCGATATCGATCAGCCGCATCGCCTTCAGCGCATCGATCACGGCACCCGGCCCGATCGGCAACCCGGCGACGCGCAGCGCGCGCGCGAAGCCGATAACATTGTCCGCAATCAATCCGGTCGTTGGGGTCTCGATGTCATCTGGCATGACGATTCCCGAAAGCGCATTCAGGCCGCAGGATCGCTGACGGCTTCCTTGATGACCTTGTCGAGTGCCGGGCCCTGCATGCGCGCAATATCATCCTGATACTTCAACAGCGCACCGAGCGTATCGCCCACCACCTGCGGCGTCAGCGAGCGGGCATCGAGTTCGGTGAGCGCCGTCGCCCAGTCGATGGTCTCCGCGACGCCGGGCACCTTGAACAGATCCTGCTCGCGCAGCGCCTGCACGAAGCCGACCACCTGCTCCGACAGCTTCGCGCCGATATTCGGCACCCGTGACTTGACGATGGCAAGCTCGCGTTCGGCAGAGGGGTAATCGACCCAGTGATAGAGACAGCGGCGCTTGAGGGCGTCATGGATCTCGCGGGTGCGGTTTGACGTGACGATGACGATCGGCGGCTGCGGTGCTTTCACCGTGCCGAATTCCGGAATCGTGACCTGAAAGTCGCTGAGAATTTCCAGCAGATACGCCTCGAAGGCCTCGTCCGCGCGGTCAAGTTCGTCGATCAGCAGCACCGGCGGTCCGGCGACATCCGGCTCCAGCGCCTGAAGCAGCGGCCGCTTAATGAGATACTTTTCCGCGAACACGTCAGCCGACAGTTGCTCGCGGTCGGTTTCACCGCTGGCCTCGGCCAGACGAATGGCGATCATCTGCGCAGCGCTGTTCCACTCGTAGACTGCGGACGCGACGTCGAGGCCTTCATAGCATTGCAGGCGGATCAGCTTGCGCCCGAGAGCAGCGCTGAGAACCTTTGCAATCTCGGTCTTGCCGACGCCGGCTTCGCCTTCGAGAAACAGCGGGCGGCCCATCTTGAGTGACAGGTAGACCACCGTCGCCAGCGAGCGCTCCGCGAGATAGCCACGGCTGGTGAGCAGATCTAGCGTTGCATCGACGGATGCGGGGATCTTGCTCATGCTCACACAGACTCCAAATTCAGCTCTTCGCGGTCGCGGCTTCCACAGCACGGCGCGCAAGCACGCCGATCAGATGCGCACGATATTCGGCGCTGCCGTGAATGTCGCTGTTGAGGCCATCGGCAGACACCGTGAGCCCCTCGAGCGACTTCGCCGAAAACCGCTTCTTCAGCGCTTCTTCGAACTCGGTGGCGCGGAACACCCCGTCACCGCCCGCACCGGTCACTGCAACACGGACATCCGACGGACGCCGCGCGACGAACACGCCGACCAGAGCGTAACGCGACGCCTGATTGCGGAATTTCTGATACGCGGCCTTTTTCGGCAGCGGAAACATGACGCGGGTGATGATCTCGTCCGGCTCAAGCGCGGTCGTAAACAGGCCCTGGAAGAATTCTTCCGGCTTCAGCCGGCGCTTGTTGGTGACGATGGTCGCACCCAGCGCCGTGACGGCAGCGGGATAATCCGCCGTCGGATCGTTGTTGGCGAGCGAGCCGCCGATGGTGCCCTTGTGGCGAACGGCGGGATCGCCGATCAGACCGGCAAGCTCCGCAAGCGCCGGGATCGCTTCGCCGACAACGGCGGAGTTCGCAACCTCCGCGTGGGTCGCGGTCGCACCGATCACCAGATTGCGGCCCTTCATCTCGATGCTGTTAAGCCCTTCGATGTGGCTGAGATCGACCAGATGCGGCGGGCTGGCGAGCCGCTGCTTCATCACCGGCACCAGCGTGTGACCACCGGCGATCAGCTTGGCGTCTTCGTTCTTGACGAGAAGATTGGCGGCCTGCCGCACAGTCCCCGGACGATGATATTTGAAATCGTACATGAGCGGTCCTTCGGGAACGGCGTCGGTTACGCGAGATCGGATTTGGCCATCGCCTTGGCGCCGGCTGCGATCGACAAGACGATGTTCTGGTAACCGGTGCAACGGCACAAATTACCTTCGAGTTCTTCCCGGATCACTTCGTCGCTCAGGTCGTGGCCCTTGCGATGCACGAGATCGACCGCCGTCATGATCATGCCCGGCGTGCAGAAGCCGCACTGCAATCCGTGATGCTCGCGGAAGGCTTCCTGCATCGGGTGCAGCGGAGCGCCGTCGGCAGCAAGACCCTCGATGGTCTTGACCTCGTGCCCGTCGGCCATCACCGCCAGCGTGGTGCACGACTTCACGGCCTTGCCGTCGAGATGGACGACACAGGCGCCGCATTGCGAGGTGTCGCAGCCGACATGGGTGCCTGTCAGCCGCAGATGCTCCCGCAAGAACTGGACTAGCAGCGTGCGCGGTTCGACTTTCCCTGTCACGGGATTGCCGTTCACGATCAGTGAAATCTTGGCCATCAACACTCTCTTGTTTTCAGCTTGGCGCCCAGATTGTGGGACTCAAGTTCTGGGACTCACGCAGCACCGCATGGCGCGGCGCAAAACGCGTTTATAATGGTTCCAAATTCATAATATGGGCCATTGCGGCAATGAGCAACCTCATGGCGCGCCGCTTCCGAACAAGAAGGCTTGATTTGTACGAGGACCTGATATGCCGAAACGGCCTTAGCCCGTCTTCACCGCGTCGGCGAACTTCGCAAAAAATTCATCGGCCAGCTTCTTGGCGGCGCCGTTGATCAGCCGCTGCCCGAGCTGGGCGAGCTTGCCGCCGATCTGGGCCTCCACATTATAGCTCAGCAGGGTGCCGCCATCCTTTTCGGCCAGCGCGACCGTCGCGCCGCCCTTGGCGAACCCCGCGACTCCGCCCTCGCCCTCGCCGGAAATCTTGTAGCTGCTCGGCGGGTCGAAATCGCTGAGCGTGACCTTGCCCTTGAAGCGCGCGGACACCGGCCCGACCTTCATCTTGGCAACGGCCTCGAACTGGTTCTCGCCAGCGACATTCAGTTCTTCGCAGCCCGGAATGCAGGCCTTCAGAACGGCCGGATCGTTGAGCTTGGCCCACACCACTTCGCGGGAAGCAGGAAGCTGCACCTCGCCCGTCATCGTCATCGCCATGTGCAAGCCTCCTCGTTCTTTAACCGCGTCCTGCGGCTCTGCCGGTCTCAGTTAGAATACAGCGCCCGCAAAGGAAAGGGTATCGTGAGGGAAGGAGCGTTGCAAAACTTACGGAATGCGCCCGGGAAATGTTGCGGCGCTTCCGGCAATGGGTATCGCGCTATTGGCACACCTGCATGGCTTGGATAGGGTCCGCGCATCATGAGCTCCTCCCTGCCTCCCCTGCTCGCGCCCTTGCTGTCGAGCGCCGCCATGCGCACCGTGTGCGACGATGAAGTCTATTTGCAGCATATGCTGGATTTCGAGCACGCCCTTGCGCGGGCAGAAGCAGCCGTCGGCATCATTCCCGCGAGTGCCGTGGTCAGTATCGCGAAAGCCTGTCATGCCGAGTCGTTCGACCGCGCAGCGCTTGCCGAGGCTGCGGTACAGGCCGGAAATCTGGCGATTCCGCTGGTGAAGATGCTGACCGCGAAGGTCGCCACCTTGGACCCGTCTGCTGCGCGCTATGTGCATTGGGGTGCGACCAGCCAGGACGTGATCGATACCGCCACGATGCTGGGCCTGCGTGCTGCCCTCAACGCCCTGATCGCGGATCTCGACCGCGCAATTGCAGGATTTGCCCGCCTGGCGATCCGGCACCGCGAGACGGCGGTCGTTGCGCGCACCTGGTTGCAGCATGCCCTGCCGATGCCGTTCGGATTGAAGCTGGCGGAATACGCCGCGGCGCTGCATCGGTCGCGCGAGCGGCTGAAGCGGCTCCGCCGCGAAACCCTCGCCCTGCAATTCGGCGGTGCCGCCGGAACGCTCGCCGCCCTTAGCGACAACGGCCTCAAGGTCGCCGAACAACTCGCCCAGGAATTGCTGCTGCCCCTGCCGGATGCGCCATGGCATACACACCGCGACCGAATCGCGGATGTGGCGGCGGCGCTGGCGATTCTCACCGGCACCTGCGGCAAGATCGCCCGCGACGTCTCGCTGATGATGCAGACCGATGTCGCGGAAGCCTTTGAGCCCGCGGACGAAGGCCGCGGCGGGTCGTCGACGATGCCGCACAAGCGCAACCCGGTTGCCGCTGCAAGAGTACTGGCGGCCGCGACCATGGCGCCGAATCTTGCAGCGACGATCATGGCCGCTCAGGTTCAGGATCATGAGCGCAGCGCCGGCCCCTGGCATGCCGAATGGCCGACATTGCCGACGCTGCAACTGGTCACATCGGGGGCGCTTGAGGCGATTGCAGAGATCGCCGAGGGACTCGAGGTCGATCCCGAGCGGATGCGCGCCAATCTCGACATGACTCAAGGTCTTGTGATGGCCGAGGCCGTATCGATGGCGCTGGCGGAAAAGGTCGGCAAGAGCGAAGCGCATCACATCGTCGAGGCCGCAAGCCGCAGGGCGATCGAGACCCGGCGGCATCTGCACGAGGTTCTTGCGGAAGATACCCGTGTCACGACCCACATAGACGCCGATAGGCTCAAGGGCCTGTTTGATCCGATGGCCTATCAGGGCGTCGCGCAAACGCTGATCGACCGGCTGCTGGCATCGCTGGCCAGCGAATAACAACAAGAACTCACGGAGACCCAACATGCCTATGATCGACGCCGACGGATGCCTGCTCAATGTCTCGGTGGAGGGGCGCGACGGCGGACCAACGATCATGCTGTCGAATTCGCTCGGCGCGACGATGCAGATGTGGGAGCCGCAAATGGCGGCGCTGACAAAGCTGTATCGCGTCATCCGTTACGACCGGCGCGGCCATGGCAAGTCCGGCGTTCCAGCCGGGCCATATTCGATGGAGCGTTTCGGCAAGGACGTGCTGGCGATTCTCGACGATCTCAATATTGAAAAGATCCACTGGTGCGGCCTGTCGATGGGCGGAATGGTCGGCCAGTGGCTCGGCGCCAACGCGCCGGAACGCATCGAGAAGCTGATTCTCGCCAATACGTCCTGCTACTATCCCGATCCGACCAACTGGCTGAACCGCATCAAGGCGGTCAACGAAGGTGGGATCGCCTCCATCGCGGATGCCGTTATCGCTGCGTGGCTGACGGCGGATTTCCGCGAACGCGAGCCGCAAATCACCGCTCGCATGAAGGCCATGCTGGTCGCCACCCCGGTGCAAGGTTATATCGCCTGCTGTGAGGCATTGAGCCGGCTCGACCAGCGCGACCTGCTGCCCCGCATCACCGCGCCGACGCTGGTGATCGCAGGACGCCACGATGTCTCGACGCCGGTCGAGGCCAGCGTCTACATCCGCAGCAACATTCCCAACGCAAGCATGACCCTGCTTGACGCGGCGCACATCTCCAACGTCGAACAATCGCACAACTTCACTGAAGCCGTGGTCGGCTTCCTGACCCAGCGCTGAGAGAACACATGGACGACAATCAACGCCGCGATCAGGGTACGGCAAAACGGCGCAAGGTGCTCGGCAATGCCTGGGTCGATAAATCGGTGACCGGCAAGAACGCATTCAACGCCGACTTCATCGATCTCATCACGCGCTACGCATGGGGTGATATCTGGACGCGTCCGCATTTCGACGAACGCACCCGCCGCGTGCTGGTGATCGGCACGATGGTGGCGCTGGGACAATGGGATGAATTTCGCCTGCACGTCCGCGCGGCCTTGAGCGAAGGCGGATTCACGCCGGACGACATCAAGGAAATCCTGCTGCAACAGGCGATCTATTGCGGCGTCCCCGCCGCCAACCATGCGGTCAAGGAAGCCGGCGCCGTGGTTCAGGAATTGGGGCTGCTCGAGAAGTAGCTGTGATGCGGCTCCGCCGCTGACGACGCCGCCGGCTCGCTGGAAGGCACAGTTGCCTGATCGGTATCGACGATCAGCAAAATCGCGGCGCCGATCAGCAACAGCGATTCACTGGCATGAAGCCGCAGTGCGGCGAGTTCGCCGACTTTTGACGCAGCGATCAGGCTTGCCATGCTGATGAAGGAGCCAACCCCGAGCGCGAAAGCCAGCGCCTCGTCGGCTCCGCCCTTGTTGCGGATCGCCGCACGGATTACCAGCAGCAGAAACACGAAGAAGAACGCGGCTACGATCACTTTGGAGAGGGCGAGCAGCCACGCGACGCGGACGGTTCCCATCGCTGGAAGGCTCGTAAAATCGCTGACATACATCGCGGCGGCGATATTGGTGCGATCATAAAAGCCACGGATCGGCGAGACCCAGATTTTCATCGCCGAAATCACCCATGACGGGATGAAGTAGCACGCCAGAAGCACGCCATTGAACGTGCTGATCCGCCAATCCTTCGGCATGCCGCCTCACCCTGATCTGAAGGGCACGGCGCCTTGAAACTGGCGCTTCGATCATGCCCGGCCAAAGCAGCGCCCCCTTGGACACCGCAATGATGATTGGCGGAGCTAACGCCCCTCAAAGGCGAGCGGCAATTTAAACCCTTTTTTAACCTTAATGGCGCACCCGCGCCTGTGGACAACGACCGGGACCAGGCCGCCAACGAAAAATCCCGCCTTTCGGCGGGATTTTCCTCAGACTGTCCGAACGGAACAATCAAGGCATGAAGATCATGCCCGAAAAGTCAGTGTCCGCCCTTCTGCTGACCCGGCTGGCCGGGCTTCTGGCTTGGATCCTGCTGCTGCTGGCCCGGCTTATGGCCGCCACCCTGCTGCTGACCCGGCTTCTGGCTGGGATTCTGGCTCTGCTGGCCCGGGTTCTGGTTCGGATTGTTCTGGTTACCCATGTTGACTCTCCTTCGTTGAACATAGCCCCAACGGCCGGCATCTCCATTGGTTTCAGAGGAACCCGAGTTCCGGCGTGACCATTTCGCGGCAACGCAAACATCGTGGACGACGACCTCACGCCGCACCCGGTACGGTTGCCGCACCCAGTTCCCGCTGTTAGAAAATGAGACGACGCGACGATCCGGCTGCCGGGGCCTTCGACGTGTCGCTCGCTTCGCTCGAACACGGCAGCCCATGGATTATTTCGCCCAGCAACTCATCAACGGACTGGTGCTCGGCTCGATCTACGGCCTGATCGCGATCGGCTACACGATGGTGTACGGCATCGTCGGCATGATCAATTTCGCCCATGGCGATATTTTCATGATCGGCGGATTCATCGCCCTCATCACGTTCCTCATCCTGGTCTCGATCGGCCTCACGGCCATTCCCGTCATCCTGCTGCTGGTGCTGCTGGTGGCGATGGCAATCACTGCCCTCTACGGCTGGACCGTGGAGCGGATCGCCTATCGTCCGCTACGGCAATCGTTCCGTCTCGCGCCGATGCTGTCCGCCATCGGCATGTCGTTCGTCCTGACCAACTACGCGCAGGTGTCGCAGGGTGCGCGCGTCAAGCCGGTGCCTCCTGTCATCACCGGCGGCTACACGCTGTTCGAAAACGACGGCTTCGTGGTGCGGCTGTCCAACATCCAGATCATCGTCGTCATCACCACCGTCATCCTGCTGGCGATCTTCTCCTGGCTGGTGGCGCGGACGCGGCTCGGGCGCGACATGCGCGCCTGCGAGCAAGACCAGACCATGGCGGCGCTGCTCGGCGTCGATGTCGATCGCACCATCTCGATGACGTTCGTAATCGGCGCGGCGCTCGCCGCGGTCGCCGGCATGATGTACCTGCTCTATTACGGCGTGGTCGATTTCTTCATGGGCTTCGTCGCCGGCATCAAGGCGTTCACCGCGGCGGTGCTCGGCGGCATCGGCTCCCTGCCCGGCGCGATGCTCGGCGGCCTCCTCATCGGCCTGATCGAGACGTTCTGGTCCGCGTACTTCTCGTCCGAATACAAGGACGTCGCGGCGTTCTCGATCCTGATCGTCGTCCTGATCTTTCTTCCGACCGGCCTGCTGGGCCGTCCGGAAGTCGAAAAAGTCTGAGAGGCAGCGTGGCGCGTCCGACCGATCCCGCCGCCCGCGCGCCCAAAGCCGCCGCCGCTGCTCCGCACGGCGTCGCTTTCATTCTCAGGAAATCCCTCATCAGCGCCCTTGTGGCGCTGGTTCTGTTTTCGCTGATGATCGGCGTCCGTACCGAAGCCGGACCGGAAGGACAGTTGATCTACTGGACGCGGTTCGGTGATCTTGCCGCGCTCGTGGCGGCGGTGTTTTTCGGCAGCATCATCGTCGAATTGCTGCGGCAGTGGATCGGGCCGTCAAAAAGCATCTCGCTCGTTCCAGAGTCAGCCAAGGGCGCGGTTGATACCCTTGGCCGTTTCTTCGCTCCGGCGCTGCTTGTCTTCGCCCTGCTGGTGCCGGTGATCTTTTACGATCAGCGCTACATCCTCGATCTCGGCATCCTCGTGCTGACATACATCATGCTCGGATGGGGTCTGAACATCGTCGTGGGTCTCGCCGGCCTGCTGGATCTCGGCTACGTCGCGTTCTATGCGGTCGGTGCCTATTCCTACGCACTGCTGGCGACGACCTTCGGCCTGTCGTTCTGGGCCTGCCTGCCGCTGGCGGGCATTCTCGCCGCCTTCTGGGGCGTGCTGCTGGGCTTCCCGGTGCTGCGGCTGCGCGGCGATTATCTCGCCATCGTCACGCTGGCATTCGGCGAAATCATCCGCCTCATCCTGCTCAACTGGCAGCATGTCACCGGCGGGCCGAACGGCATCACCGGCATTCCGCGCCCTTCGTTCTTCGGCATTCCGCTGACCAACACCGACGACGGACTCGCAGCCCTGCTCGGCATCGAGTTCTCCACCACACACCGCGTGGTGTTTTTGTTCTATTTGATCCTGGCGCTCGCGCTGCTGACCAACTGGGTCACCATCCGTCTGCGCCGTCTGCCGATCGGCCGCGCATGGGAAGCACTGCGCGAAGACGAAGTCGCGTGCCGCTCGCTCGGCATCAACACCACCACCACGAAACTCACGGCCTTCGCGACCGGTGCGATGTTCGGTGGATTCGCCGGCGCGTTCTTTGCCACACGTCAGGGTTTCATCAGCCCTGAATCCTTCACGTTCCACGAATCCGCGCTGGTGCTCGCGATCGTCGTGCTCGGCGGCATGGGCTCCCAGCTCGGCGTCGCGCTCGCCGCACTCACAATGATCGGCGGCTTTGAACTGTTCAGGGGGCTGGAACAGTTCCGCATGCTGGTGTTCGGCTCGGCCATGGTGCTGCTGATGATCTGGCGCCCACGTGGCCTGATCGGCCATCGCGCACCGTCGGTGTTTCTGGAAAAACCGACCCAGATCTCATCGTCCATGGTCAAGGAAGGCCACGGCTGATGGCGGGCGACGACAACATTCTTCACGTCGATCACCTGTCGATGCGCTTCGGCGGCATCGTCGCGGTCAACGATCTGTCGTTCACCGCGAAGCGCGGCGACATCACCGCACTGATCGGCCCCAACGGCGCCGGCAAGACCACCGTGTTCAACTGCATCACCGGTTTCTACAAGCCAACCACCGGCATGATGCGTCTCGTTCACGAAGATCGCCGCGAGTTCCTGCTGGAGCGGCTGTTCGATTATCGCATCTCCAAGGTCGCGAAGGTCGCGCGCACGTTCCAGAACATCCGGCTGTTCGCGGGCATGACCGCACTGGAAAATCTGATGGTGGCGCAGCACAACGCGCTGATGCTGGCATCGGGCTACACATTTCTCGGCCTTGTCGGCGCGCCGGGTTTTCGCCGCGCGGAACGTGACGCCATCGAGCGAGCGCGTTATTGGCTCGATCGCATCGGCCTCACCGCCCGCGCCGATGATGCCGCAGGAAACCTGCCCTACGGCGATCAGCGGCGGCTCGAGATCGCACGCGCCATGTGCTCCGAACCCGCACTGCTCTGTCTCGACGAGCCAGCCGCCGGATTGAACGCACGCGAAAGTGACGAGCTGAGCGAATTGCTCCGCGCGATCCGCAAGGATCACGGCACATCGATCCTGCTGATCGAACACGACATGTCGGTGGTGATGGAAATCTCCGACTGCATCTTCGTGCTCGACCACGGCGTCAAGATCGCGGCTGGAACGCCGCGTGAAATCCGCGACGATCCGAAGGTCATCGCCGCTTATCTCGGCGCCGACGAAAAGACCGCCATCGAAGTCATAGATGGCAGAACATGAGTGCGCTCCTTTCGATTCGCGGCCTCGTCGCGGCCTACGGCAATATCGAAGCGCTGAAGGGCGTCGACCTCGACATCAATGCCGGCGAGATCGTGGCCCTGATTGGCGCCAACGGCGCCGGCAAGTCCACGCTGATGATGTCGGTGTTCGGACGGCCACGCGCCCGCGCCGGCTCGATCGAGTTCGACGGCCGGGACATCACCAACGAGCCGACTCACCATGTCGCCCGGCTGCGTATTGCGCAGTCCCCAGAAGGACGGCGCATCTTTCCGCGCATGACGGTGGCGGAGAACCTGCGCATGGGCGCGGACGCCGCCGTGGAAAGCACCGAGGCCGAGCGCAGCGTCGATCTCGAACGCGTCTTCACGCTGTTTCCCCGTCTCAAGGAGCGCATCGCGCAGCGAGGCGGCACGCTGTCGGGCGGCGAGCAGCAGATGCTGGCGATCGGACGCGCGCTGATGAGCCGTCCAAGGCTTCTGATGCTTGATGAACCGTCGCTTGGCCTCGCTCCGTTGATTGCGCGGCAGATCTTCGATGCCGTCCGCACGCTCAACCGGCAGGATGGTCTGACCGTTCTGATCGTCGAGCAGAACGCCAACCATGCACTGAAACTGGCGAACCGCGGTTACGTGATGGTCAACGGCCTGATTACGCTCAGCGGAACCGGCGAGGAACTGCTGGCGCGGCCGGAGATCAGGGCAGCTTACCTTGAAGGCGGGCGACGCTGATGCAGCAGTTTTACGCCAACGAATCCGTTTTTCAGGTGCTGTTCATCACCCTGGTGCTTGGCGGCGGATGCGCGTTGCTCGCGGGCCGCGCGATTGCGCTCACGTGGCGAAGCATCTGGATTGCGGCCGTTGCCATGATTCCGATGGGACTGGCGGTGCGATTCGTGCATTTCGCGCTGTTCAAAGAAACACTGTGGCAACCGCAAACCTATGTGCTGGAAACCATCATCCTCATGGCAATTTCGTGCCTCGCGTTCCAGCGAACCCGCGCCTGGCAAATGGTGAAGCAGTATTACTGGCTCTACGAGCCAAGCGGCCCCCTCGGCTGGCGGCTGCGGCAAGATGCGCCATCCAACTCCTGAGCCGTCACCAAAATTGCCGATGACTTGGCGGTAAAATCAGCCGACAATGCGCAGGATTTGTTCGCCCGGCGGGCCGTACGGCCACGCCCTTTCGAGACCTTCATGAGGACTGTCCTATGAAATCGATCCACATCCTTGGCCTCGCACTCGGCGCGTCGATTGCCATGTCGACTGCTGCGTTTGCGCAAGACATTTCGGTCGCCGTCGCCGGTCCGATGACCGGCAGCGAGTCCGCATTCGGCCGCCAGATGAAGAACGGCGCGGACCTCGCCGTCGCCGATCTCAACGCCGCGGGCGGCGTCAACGGCAAGAAGCTGGCATTGCAGGTCGGTGACGACGCATGTGATCCCAAGCAGGCGCGGTCGGTGGCCGAAAAGCTCGCGAGCTCGAAAGTCCAGTTCGTTGCCGGTCATTTCTGTTCGTCGTCGTCGATCCCGGCCTCGGAAGCCTACGCGGAAGGCAACGTGTTGCAGATAACCCCGGCTTCGACCAATCCGGTGTTCACCGAGCGCAAGCTGTGGAACGTGCTCCGCGTCTGCGGCCGTGACGACCAGCAGGGCCTTGTCGCCGCGCAGTACATCCTCAAGGCGTTCGCCGGCAAGAACGTCGCCATCCTTAACGACAAGACCACCTACGGAAAGGGTCTTGCGGACGAGACCAAGAAGGCGCTGAACGCCGCCGGCTTCAAAGAGAAGCTGTTCGAGTCCTATAACAAGGGCGACAAGGACTTTAACTCCATCGTTTCGCGCCTGAAGCGCGACAACATCGATCTGGTCTATGTCGGCGGCTATCATCAGGAAGCCGGCCTGATCCTGCGTCAGATGCGCGATCAGGGCCTGAAGACGATCCTGATGGCCGGCGATGCGATGAACGATAAGGAATTCGCCTCGATCACCGGTGCGGCTGCGGAAGGTACGCTGTTCACCTTCGGCCCCGATCCGCGCAACAAGCCGACCGCGAAGGCCATCGTCGAGAAGTTCAAGGCGAAGGGCATCGATCCAGAAGGCTACACGCTCTACACCTACGCTTCGTTCCAGGTCTGGTCGCAGGCCGTGAACAAGATCAAGAGCACCGATCCGAAGAAGGTCATCGAGGCCATCAAGGGCGGCGAATGGGACACAGTGCTGGGCAAGCTGTCGTTCGATGCGAAGGGCGACATCAAGCTGCTCGACTACGTGGTCTACAAGTGGGATGCCAAGGGCAACTACGCCGAGTTGAACAAGGGATCGTAAGCTCGTCGGCCAAAGTCACATTCAATGGTCATCACCGGGCTTGTCCCGGTGATCTCGATTAGTAGACCACTGTGCTCAGCTTATCGGGATGCCCCGGACAAGCCCGGGCATGACAGGCTTTTAGTTCGCCGTTACCCGAAGTTCTGCAACGCCGGGAATGTCTCCAGCAGCCAGATACTGACATCCGTAACTGCCCCGGTAAGAAATCCGATTCCGACCAGGATCATCAGCACGCCCATCACGCGTTCGACGGTGGCGAGATGTTTTTTCATCCGCGCGAGCACCGCTGAAAACTGCTCCACCATAAATGCCGCGATCAGGAACGGAATGCCGAGACCGGCGGAATAGACTGCGAGCAGGCCTGCGCCCTTGGTCACTGTGGTTTCCGAAGCTGCAACCGACAAGATTGCCGCGAGGATCGGCCCGATGCATGGCGTCCAGCCGAACGCAAACGCCAAGCCCATGACGTAAGCGCCCCACAACCCGACCGGCTTGGGAATCGGCAGGCGTCCCTCGCGCATCAGGAAGCCGATGCGTGTCAGGCCAAGGAAGTGCAGCCCCATCAGAATGATGGCGATGCCGGCAACAATCGACAGTTGCGTGGACCAGGCCCGGATCAGGCCTCCAATCAGGCTGGCGCTGGCGCCCAGCGCCACGAAAACGGTGGAGAAGCCAAGCACGAACACCAGCGCAGACAACATCACTGCGCGTTTGGATGCGCGTGGTTCCTCGTCGTTAGCGACATGCTCGATGGTCGCGCCCGTCAGGTAAATCAGATACGGGGGCACCAGCGGCAACACGCAGGGCGAGAGAAAGCTGATGATACCGGCCGCGAGCGCGGCGGGAATGGAAACGTCCTGGATCATGCCGCTTATTGCACTGTCGCCCATATGCTATGCAAGCTCAGCCGTACCCGTTCCGCCTGTTGTGAACGGACTGTGATCGGAGTTCGCCGCTTTGAAGAACCTGTTGACCGACATTCCGGGTGTTCGCGTCGGCCATGCCCACGACGAAAGCGTTGCGTCCGGCGTGACCGCGGTGATCTTCGACAAGGCCGCTGTGGCCTCTGTCGATGTCCGCGGCGGCGGACCGGGAATCCGGGACGGCGCGTTGCTTGAGCCCGTCAATACGGTCGAGCGCGTCGATGCAATCACGCTTTCAGGCGGCTCCGCCTTCGGGCTGGAGGCCGGCGGCGGCATTCAGGCCTGGCTGGCCGAGCAAGGACGAGGCTTTGCGGTCGGCGACGCTCTGATCCCGATCGTTCCGGGAGCCGTTCAATTCGACATGCTGAACGGCGGCAACAAAAAGTGGGGCCGCTTCCCGCCCTATCGCGATCTGGGATACACGGCGGCAGCCGCTGGGACCGATGGCGCGTTCGCGCTCGGCAGCGTCGGTGCAGGATTCGGCGCGACCACCGCCAATTTCAAGGGCGGGCTTGGTTCCGCCTCGGCCGTGATGGCAAATGGCGTGCGTGTCGCGGCCATCGCGTCGGTCAATGCGGTCGGCAGCGTCACGGTCGGCGACGGGCCCTGGTTCTGGGCGGCGCCGTTCGAACAAAACAATGAACTCGGCGGACGTGGCCTGCCGCCTGCGTTCACCGCAGACATGCTCGCGATGCGCCTCAAGGGCGGCCCCGCCGCTACGGCGATCGAAAACACAACACTGGCAATTGTCGTCACTGACGCCATCCTGACCAAGCCGCAGGTAAAGCGCCTCGCTATCATTGCACAGACCGGATTTGCCCGCGCGATCTATCCGGTGCACGCGCCACTCGATGGCGACGTCGTGTTCGCGGCGGCGACCTGCGAGAACGCAATCGATCCGCTGTATGGGCTAACCGAGCTAGGCGCCGTTGCCGCGAACGTCGTCGCGCGTGCGATCGCACGCGGCGTCTACGAAGCCAACGCGTTGCCTTTCGCCGGCGCGTTGCCGTCGTGGAAAATGCGGTTCGCAAGATAGTGACTGATTTTGCCGTGCGGCTGCTTACGTATTTGTCCGTAAGTACTCACGCATCATGCTGTCGCAAAATGCAGAAAACCCCTGCCGTTTAAGGTTATCTTTCCCTTTCGATTGCAGCCGGCATTCTCCGCAATACGGTCCATTGCGTGCACAACGTCGTGCACGCAACAGTGGAGAAAACGTCATGAAGAAAATGCTGTGCCTGGCCGTTGTCGCGACGGCGTTCATCAGCGCTCCGGCCCTCGCCGGAGGTGGCGGCGGTGGCAAAGGCGTGGGTGTCGGAGCGAACGTGCTCACCGGAAAGGGCGGCGTGCTCGGCCTGCTCGATGGGCGCGGCGCTCTGGTGGTCAATGCCTCAGTCACCACTGGCAAGGGCGGCGTCCTCGGCGCCGTTCTCGGCAAGAGCGGCGCGCTTGGCGGCCTGCTGGGCGGCGGCTGCGGCTGCGGACACTGACGTCTAGGCCACTGCGCGAACGCGAATGAGATCCCCAACCTCCCACGCCTCATTCGCGCGGCAGCCTGGTCCTGCATTCCCCCCTGCAGGATCAGGCTGCCACCTAACCTTTCGTCACCGCCGGTCTATCTTTCGGCGCTTCTTTCTTCTCGTCCTTTGCGAAAGGTGAAAACTTTTTCGTCAGCGATGAACTGATGACGATCGCGCTGGCTTTCTCACCGGAGATGAGTGTCCCTTGCGCACGCGTCAGATCGAGCCCGAGCGCATAACCATTTCCAAGATCGTGCGACGCTCCAATGCCGTAACTCAGCGTCTGCGCGCTAAATCGCGAATCCAGATAATCCGTCGTGGCATACCCGACCGCCGCTGTCAGCGTCAGCCTCGGTTCGACCAGCCAGCTCGCTTTCGCCGTATAGGCCGTATCGATGGTGATCGGCGAGATCGGAAATGTGGTCTCACTGGCGCGGCGATAGGCGGCAAGATCGACCATAAACGGCGCAATGCGCCAGGACAGGCTCGCATCGAACAGGGTCGTGTTGACGTTGGTGAAGTCGATGTCATGAAAGGTGCCGTACAGCTGCGAAATCGAGCCGAACACCGTGATGTCCTTGTCCTGATATTTGGCGAACAGGAACGGCTGCACACGTTCGTTGTCGCGGCGATAGCCGAAGTCATCCAGTTCCTTCTGATAGCGTCGCACCGACAGGTTGACCGACGCACCGATCTCGAACCTGTCGCGAACATAAGCGATGCCGGGGATCAGCGTCCCGCGCAGATAGACCTGCGGGTTCGGCAGGAAATCCTGAAAGATCGCGTTGGTCTGGTTTAGACCCGAGCGCGCCCCCTCGACCGTCGTGAAAATCTTGATTGATCCGAATTTCACCTCGCCCTTGATCGATTGCACGAGATCGGACGAACGCAGATTGTAGGTGTTGGTGTCGGCGAGGGTCGTGGTGGCCGCAATATTGGCATCGTCACTGCCATAGGCGCCGTGGAGAATGACCTTTCCGCTCAGCGCGGGGACCGCGAGCCGATTGGCGTACTGCGTGGTGCTTGCTTCCGCGGCGACTCCGTAGCTGTAATCCTTCTCTTTGGTGCCGGCGGCAAGCGCGGTGTCCGTGCCGACGAAGGCGCTCCCGCCAATTCCGGTTCCGTTGGAGAATTGCGGATTGGTGTCGTAGCCCCCGCGCAGCCGCAGCGAGGCAATGAAATCGTCTTCGGCATGAACGCTGTTCGCGCCGGCAGCGATAACGCCGGCACACGCCGCTATCCTCAGCACAATCTGCACTTCGCACCTCGCAAAATTTGCGTAGCGCGATTAGCGATCCGGCGTGGTTAGCGACTGATGAAAATGAAAGACTTGTGCGTAGTGCTACCGATGCAGGCGGTATCAACTACATCAGCGATCAGACCTTGACGGACACCGACTGCTTCGCCGCAGCGGCAAGCGCATCTGTCTGACGCTGCATCATTTTATCAACGAGATTGTACTGCGATGAAGCACTGGTCGACGTGCCGGCAGCCGCAGGCTGGCTGATCGTGATCTTCGATCCGTCGCCATATGTCAGCGTGGTGGTGATCGAACCGTCACTGTTCGTTGTCGAGGTGCTCGAAGCGCCTTGCAGCGCCTGCATCAGCGCATCAGCGCCGCCACCGGCGCGGTGTGCATGGGGGTGGCCGCCCTTAGGCTTCAACGCCGACGCCATCTCGTCGAGACTAACGGAGCCGTCACTGTCGGCATCCATCTTGTCAAAAACATTGTCGGCGGCGGCGATGTTGGTGCCGCCCGCGCCGAGCTTGTCTTCGAACTCGGCTTTGGTGATCTTGCCATCGCCGTTGGTATCGATCTGCGCGAACAGATCCTTCAAGGCATCCGACGGATTGGCTTTTCCGTTCGCATTCTGCGCCGATAGCAATGCGTTGAATGTCGATGGCGACAGCGCTCCGGTCTGCGTCGGGGTGCTTGAGGTGATTGTCGCTGTGTTGGTGGCGCTGGTGGTCGTGCCGAGGTCGAACAGCGAATTGGTCTGCTTGACGCCGGTCTTGGCCGCATTCGACTTGTCCGGCGTCAGCGACGACAGCAAATCCAGCGCACCAACGGCTGCGGCCCCGACTGCTCCTGCGGCAAAGAACATCACAACACTCCCCAAGGCCGCTGATACGCGGCCGAGATGATCCCGGCAGATATCCAGCAATTGCCGTGCCGCTCGAAAAGCCCAGCAAATGCAGGGTTTTTCTCCCTCGATCGGCACGTCCCGCAGGGCAATTTCTGCCCGCGGCGGCAGGATTTGCCGGTTCAGCGCGTGGTTCCTGTGCACGCCAGCCGCCTCTCGTTGCCCGCGCACGGGCGGCGTGTTAGGCGAAAGCCATCGCCCCCTGCGCAAGGGGAACCATCGGAAACTGCCATGTCCCAGCCCTTCGCATCTCGTCCGCTGATTATCGCGCCGTCGATCCTGGCGTCGGATTTCGCGAAACTTGGCGAGGAAGTCCGCTCCGTCGATCAGGCCGGCGCCGACTGGATTCACCTGGACGTGATGGACGGCCATTTCGTGCCGAACATTTCCTACGGTCCCGACGTCATCAAGGCGATGCGCCCCTATTCGAAGAAGATCTTCGATACGCATCTCATGATTGCGCCGTGCGATCCGTATCTCGAAGCCTTCGCCAAGGCCGGCTCGGACATCATCACCGTGCACGCCGAGGCGGGCCCGCATCTGCATCGCTCGCTGCAGGCGATCCGCGCCCTCGGCAAGAAGGCCGGCGTGTCGCTCAATCCGGCAACGCCTGCGAGCGCCATCGAGTACGTCATCGACATGATCGATCTGGTGCTGGTGATGTCGGTCAATCCGGGCTTCGGCGGACAGTCGTTCATCCCCGCCGTGCTGGAGAAAATCTCGCAGGTCCGCGCCATGTGCGCCGGGCGTCCGATCGATATCGAAGTCGATGGCGGTGTGACCGCCGACAATGCGGCCAAGGTCGCAACCGCAGGCGCAAACGCGCTGGTCGCAGGCTCGGCCGTGTTCAAAGGCGGCACGCTGGAGAGCTACAAGGGCAATATTTCCGCGATCCGGGGTGCTGCTGCGTCCGCGCGCGGCGAGGCGATTTAACGCAAAGGCCCCTGATTTTCGGGGCAGAGCTGCGTTCCGAGGGTGGTTTCGCCAGCCTTGATCTGCTAAAGCGCGGCGTAATCCCCAACCCTATGAGTTCGCGATGATTCCCCGTTATTCCCGCCCCGAAATGGTCTCCATTTGGGAGCCGCAGACGCGTTTCAAGATCTGGTTCGAGATCGAGGCGCATGCCGCCGACGCGCTGGCCGAACTGGGGGTGATCCCGAAGGACGCCGCAAAGACGATCTGGGCCAAAGCCAAGGATGCGGTGTTCAATGTCGAGCGCATCGACGAGATCGAGCGCGAGACCAAGCATGACGTCATCGCCTTCCTGACCCATCTGGCCGAAATCGTCGGCCCCGAAGCACGTTTCGTGCATCAGGGCATGACCTCATCCGACGTACTCGATACCTGTCTCAATGTGCAGCTCGCGCGCGCCGCCGACATCCTGATTGCCGACACCGACAAGGTACTCGCCGCGCTCAAGACCCGCGCCTTCGAGCACAAGATGACGCCGACCATCGGCCGCTCTCACGGCATCCATGCCGAGCCGGTGACGTTCGGACTCAAGCTCGCCTATGCCTATGCCGAATTCACCCGCGCGAAGGAACGCCTCATCGCCGCGCGCAAGGAGATCGCGACCTGCGCGATTTCCGGCGCGGTCGGCACCTTCGCGCAGATCGACCCGCGCGTCGAAGCGCATGTCGCCAAGGCCATGGGCCTCACCGTCGAGCCGATCTCGACACAGGTAATCCCGCGTGATCGCCACGCGATGTTCTTCGCGACGCTTGGTGTTGTCGCCTCCTCGGTTGAGCGTCTCGCTACCGAAATCCGCCACATGCAGCGCACCGAAGTGCTGGAAGCCGAAGAATTCTTCTCCGAAGGCCAGAAGGGTTCGTCGGCGATGCCGCACAAGCGCAACCCGGTGCTGACGGAAAACCTCACCGGCCTCGCGCGCATCGTTCGCTCCGCCGTGACACCCGCGCTGGAGAATGTCGTGCTCTGGCATGAGCGCGACATCTCGCACTCGTCTGTCGAGCGCATGATCGGTCCCGACGCCACGGTGACGCTGGACTTCGCGCTCAACCGCCTCGCCGGCGTTGTCGAAAAGCTGCTGGTCTATCCGGCCAACATGCAGAAGAACCTTGATCGCCTCGGCGGCCTCGTTCACTCGCAGCGGCTGCTGATTGCGCTGACGCAGAAAGGCGCATCGCGCGAGGACGCCTACAAGCTGGTCCAGCGCAACGCGATGCCGGTCTGGCGCGGCGAAGGCGACTTCCAGTCACTTCTGAAGAAAGATGCCGACGTGAAAAAGTATCTGTCGGACAAGGAGATCGAAGAGCAATTTGATCTCGCGTATCACTTCAAGCACGTCGATACGATTTTTAAGCGGGTGTTTGGGGCAAGCTGAACTGATGGCTGTCGTCACCGCTGTCAGCCTTCGCAAAGGCCATCATTTCAGCAAGACGAACGCCCTCAGCATCCGGCTGCTGAAAGGCCTCGGTGTCGACGGCGACGCGCATATGGGCGAGACGGTGAAACACCGCTCGCGGGTTGCCAAAGACCCCACGGTGCCGAACCTGCGTCAGGTCCACCTGATCCACGAAGAACTGTTCGACGAACTCGCTCCCAAGAACTTCATCGTCCGCCCCGGCGAGATGGGCGAAAATGTCACCACCCGCGGCATCGACCTGCTCGGCCTTCCCTCCGGCACCCGGCTGCACTTGGGCGAAAGCGCTGTGGTCGAGATCACTGGCCTGCGTAATCCCTGCATCCAGATCGACCGATTCCAGAAGGGTTTGATGGCTGCGACCCTGGACAAGGACTCCGGCGGCAAGCTGATCCGCAAAGCCGGAGTCATGAGCATCGTGCTGGCAGAGGGCGACGTCCGGCCGGGCGATCCCATCCGGGTGGAATTGCCGGACGGTCCGCACCGGGCGCTCGAACCGGTCTGAAGTACGGAAACACATCAGATGTGAGTGCCCGGCATAGAGCCGGGCATGACGGATCATTCGGATTTTTCCGCGCCGAACGTCAGTCGGCGATTTTCAGGATAACCTTGCCGAACGGCCGCTCCTCGATCAGGTATTGAAGCGCCTTCGCCGCCTCCTCCAGCGGGAAAATGCGCGCCACCGGCGGCTTGACCGTGCCCTTCACAAGCAGCGGCGAGATCACGTCCCACGCGGCTTGAATCTCCTGACGCGTGGACCGGAACAGGCTGAATCCGGTGACCGAGAGATCCTTCCAGATGATGTCCGTCACATCGATCGTGGTATTGCGGCCTGCCGAATAGCCGAGCGTCACCAGCGATCCTCCCATGGCCATGGCCTTGAGCGCTTCGCTCGTGATGGTGCCGCCAATGGCATCGATCACCACGTCGATGCCAGCACCATCGGTCAGTCTCCGTACGCCTTGCGCGAGCGACTCTGCGGACAGATCGACAACGTTATCGTAGCCGCGCTCACGCGCCTGCTCGGCCTTCGCCTTGCTGCCCGCCGTTGAAACCACTTTCGACGCGCCGAGCGCCCTGGCAAGCTGATAGGTGGCGTTGCCGACAGCGCCGCCGATCGCAGGCGCGAGCACCGATTTGCCCGCCGCAAAACCCGCCTGCTGCAGCGTCAGATAGGCCGACAGATAACCCACGACGGCTGCGGTTGCGGTGACGTCGTCGACACCGTCGGGGATGGGCTGCAGTTCCTCAGCCTTGATCTGTACGTATTCCTGCCAGCTCCCGTTGCCGAATGGAGCGGTGAACATAACGCGCGCGCCCGCTGGCAGCGACGACGGACCGCTATGCGTGACAACGCCCGCGCCCTCGTTGCCGAACACAGCGGGAGGCTTGGCGCGCGGATGCCCGCCGGACAGAATCGTGCGATCGAGCGGGTTCACGCCTGCCGCTGTCAGGCGGACGGTTACCAGGTCCCGGCTCGGCGCAAGGTTCTCGCGTTCGACCAGTCGCAACCCCGAATATCCCGTGAATTCAAATGCTTCGATGACGCGCATCAGCTTGCTCCAATAAAGTTACAGACCTGTCTGTAACTTGTACATAGTTACAAACCTGTTACATTGTCAACTTCAACTGGTGAACCCGAGCAGGCCTTTGAGCGAACTGGAATTATCCCGGCCCCGGCGTGGCGCCCCCCGAAAGACCGACGCAACGGCCAGAGAGCGGATCATGTCCGTGGCCGCTGACCTGTTTTATCGGGAAGGCATCCGTGCAACGGGCGTTGACCGGATCGTCGAGGTGTCAGGGGTGTCGAAGACCAGCCTCTATCGGGTTTTCCAGTCGAAGGACGAACTGATCGCGGCCTACGCAGAAGCCCACGACCAACGGTTCTGGGACAAATGGAATAAGGCCGCCGAGGCTCATCAGGACAGCCCGCTCGATCAGATCAATGCCGCGCTCGACGACGTGGCGGAGAGCATCGCGCGCCCGGCGTATCGCGGGTGTCCGATGATCAATCTGGCGGTGGAAATTCCCGACGAAACTCATCCGGCACGCATCATGGCCTCCGCCAACAAGATGCGGCTGAAGACCGAGCTTGAGCGCCTTGCGGCACAGCTATCCGTCGCCAATCCAGGATGGATCGCCGAGCAAATTATGCTGCTGGTCAACGGAGCTTATGCCTCGGGCAGCATCGACCCGCGCTCAGTCAGCGGGGAACGCCTGAAGAGCGCCGCCGCTGCCATCATGCGGGCAGGGCAGACTGGCGTTAAAACAACTGAATCGTAACGGCTCTTTCGATACACTCCCGCCGTGTCCCGTGTTCCCACCATCCTGGTTTTCGACTCCGGCCTCGGCGGATTGACCGTCTTCCGCGAGATCGTGAAGCTGCGGCCGGGCGCACGTTACACCTACGTCGCGGACGACGCCTATTTCCCCTACGGCCAGCACACCGAGGACGAGATCGTCGCCCGCGTCGTGCCGCTGGTCGGCGACCTGATCGCCGAGCACACGCCCGACCTTGTCGTCATCGCCTGTAACACCGCGTCAACGCTGGTGATGACCCATCTGCGCGAAGCCTACACGGTCCCGTTCGTTGGCACCGTGCCGGCGATCAAGCCCGCCTGCGCCTCGTCCAGGACCAAACGCGTCTCGGTGCTCGGCACCAAAGGCACCGTAAAGCGCGAATACACCAAGAAACTGATCGCGGATTTCGCTCAGGGCTGCGACGTGACGCTGGTCGGCGCGGAAAATCTTGCAAGCCTCGCCGAAGCGGCGCTGCGCGGCGAGCGGGTCAGCGACGACGCCATCGCGGCCGAGATTGCGCCGTGCTTCCTCAACGGCGATGCACGAACCGACACCGTGGTGCTGGCCTGCACGCACTATCCCCTGTTGATCGATCAGATGCTTGCGCTTGCGCCATGGGGGGTGGACTGGATCGACCCGGCACCCGCGATCGCGCGGCGGGTGGGTGATCTCCTCGGCCCGGCAAATGGCAATGGCGAAGGGCCGGAAGCGCGCTTTCTGTTCACATCGGGGCAGGCGCCATCCCCGGTTCTGGCCAGGGCGCTGGAGCCGTTCATCCGCGCCAGCGTTGCCAACTAAGAACGGCCTTCCGCAGATACCGTCCGGCTGCTAGCTTTCGCCCGGTCTGCTCCGGAGAGAGCAGCGAAAGGGAGATACACATGCTCAAGAAAATGGTTCTCGGCCTCGCGATCGTTGCGTTCGCGGGCATCGGCGCGGCAATGGCTCAGACAGCCCCTGCCAACGCCATCAAGCGCACCCCGCTGCAAAAGGTGGAGTTTCCCAAGGGTTACAATACCATCACCGTCATCGCCGAGATCCCGGCCAACACCCTTGCCGGACGCCATACCCACCCCGGCATTGATACCGGTTATGTCCTCGAGGGCGACGCGACGCTGATGGTCGAAGGCAAGCCGGACCAGGCTATCAAGGCCGGGGATTCCTATGCGGTGCCCGCCGGCATTCCGCATGACGTCAAGACCGGGGCTAAAGGCTTGAAAATCATGGCTGTTTACGTGGTCGAGGAAGGCAAGCCAGTGGCGACGCCCGCACCCAAATAACGGCCTGAATGGTTTGACTTATCGGCCTTTTCTACCTATGAACACGTTGCTCGCGGGCCGGTTTTCGGCCCGCGTTGCGTTTCGCGACCCGTGGTCCTCCCCATCAAGCTTATGAGGCGGACCTGTCAGCACCGGGATTATATCCCGCTGCACAGGAGGGCGCGTTTCCTCAAAACCCACGTTCAAAGAAAGAGGACGCGATGACTAAGCGTAGTGAGGCGAAGTATAAAATCGATCGCCGTATGGGCCAGAACATCTGGGGCCGCCCGAAGAGCCCCGTCAACAAGCGTGAATACGGCCCCGGCCAGCACGGCCAGCGCCGCAAGGGCAAGCTCTCCGACTTCGGCACGCAGCTCCGCGCCAAGCAGAAGCTGAAGGGCTATTACGCCAACATTTCCGAGCGTCAGTTCCACGCGATCTACGTCGAAGCCAGCCGCCTGAAGGGCGACTCGGGTGAAAACCTGATCGGCCTGCTCGAGCGCCGCCTCGACACCGTCGTGTACCGCGCGAAGTTCGTGGCCACCATGTTCGCCGCACGTCAGTTCATCAACCACGGCCACATCAAGGTGAACGGCAAGCGCGTCAACATCGCCAGCTACAAGGTGAAGGTCGGCGACGTCGTCGAGATCAAGGAATCGTCCAAGCAACTCGCCTTCGTGCTCGAAGCCAACCAGCTCGGCGAACGCGACACGCCGGACTATCTCGAAGTCGATCACGGCAAGCAGACTGCCAAGGTCGTGCGCGTTCCGGGTCTTTCGGAAGTGCCGTTCCCGGTTCAGATGGAACCGCACCTCATCATCGAATTCTATTCGCGCTAATTCCTCAGCGCGGATGACAGAAAGCGAAAGGCCGCCTCACCGGGCGGCCTTTTTCTTTGGCTGACCGCATCAGGTGGAGGATACCGGATTGGGTTCGGCCAAAGCGAAATCCCGCAACAGGCGCACCGCGATCCGCACCACCTCGGCCTGTGTCTTGGCTCCGGTGCGCGACAGCGCACTCCGAAGATGGAATCGCGCGGTATGAATCGTGACGCCTTCGCTTTCGGCAAAGGTCTTGAGATCGTGATCAGCCGCCAGAGCCGCGACCAGCCGCGCGGCTCCCTTTGACAGCCCTAGCCCCTGCTCCAGAATTTCGGACGTATTGGCAGATCCGGAATCGGGATCGTGGACGACAACGATCGCGCCACGCGGCCCGCCGCGCTCCCAGTCGGATTGCGCGGAGGACGCCGGAGACGGCGCGACCAGGACAACATAGTCCCGTCCTCTGGCGCGCGGCACGGCAACCACACCGCCGGCACCGCCACCTGCGACATTGATCAACAGCGCATCAAAGCGTCGGCGCGCGTCGGTATGGGTGACCAGAGGCTTGCCCATCCGGCCAAGCACGAAGCCGTCGCTCTGCTGTGTGAGAGCGTGCATCGCCGCGTTGACGAAGAGCACCTCCCCGTCAGCCGCCAGCAACATCAGGCCGGCTTGAAGCCGGTCGAGCGTTGCCTGCAAGCCGACATTTCGTGAATCGATCCGGAAGAACGTGCGGCGCAGTTGCAGCGCGCGCGTGATGTGCGGCATAAGCTGCTCCAGATAAGCCGCTTCCCGATCGTCGAAGGGTGGACGATCATCGCCGCGCATCAGCGCGATCATCGCGAAATTTCCGTCGCTGGAATAGAGGGGCCCGCCAAGCGTTTCGATCAGCCCGATCGGCTTGAAGAATTCATTATAAAATTGGCCGGTGGCGCGTTCTTCGGGCGTGAACAGACGATCCGTACTCATGGCGCGGCCCGCCGGCAGGCTGAGAAAGCGCGCCGGGGCGGGATCGATCTGGGCATATTTCTCGACATAAAGCTGCAAGCTCTGAAGCAGCGTGCCCGATGTCTCGACAAAATTCGCCGTCGGATCGCGTGCGTCGACCATCACCAGAACGGCGCTGCGGCAGCCGAACATGTTCTGGATCAGCTCCAGCGCGAGAGTGAGTTGGGCGCTGTCGGAAACTCCTTGATAAAGGGCATCCAGAAATTTGCCTTCGGCCTCGCTCACGACCACCCCGCCGCACCCGCTGTGGAAAGCTAAAATGGCATAGCAATTTAAAACTAACCCTATTCATTTGAATAGTGCGTTGCTCCCATACCTTTGGCACCGTTTTTCCATTGCGGGTGGAATGCGGGGCGATTGTGACAAAATCTATTGGTGGGACGCGTCGCGCAGAGCGCGCGCTGAACGTGATTGTGTGCGCCGCCAGCGTGGCTGCGTTGTTGATGGCCGACACTTTCGGTCCTAACGCCGCCAAAGCCGCCGATGTCGAGATCACAAGCAACACGCCGAGCGTCAACCTTGATACCTTCGCAGGGACGACCGCGCATATCGCCACCGGCGTCACCGTGGGATCAGGAAATCCGGCCATCAGCGCCACATTGCAGGCATGGTCCGTTACCAACGACGGCACCGTGACCGGTGGGAATACCGTAAAGCTTGACCAGGGCGGCACATTTACCAACACGGCCGCGGCGACCGTCACAGGCACGCTGACCGCAATCACCTTTGGCTACAAGCCATTTGGCCTGCCTCCGGCCGGCGGCCCCGGCACGTTAAACAATTACGGCACGATCACCGCCGGCGTCGAAGGCGTGACGATGTGGCTCGGCGGCACGGTGAACAACTATTTCGGCGGCTTGATCAAGACCGATACCGGCGTCAATGCGGTGTCCATCGGACAAGGCACGTCCCGCACCTTATACAATGCAGGCACGATCCAATCGAACAAGACGACGGGTTTCAGCACCGGCGTGCTCATTCAAGGTGGCCCATCGACATTCACGAACACCAGCACCGGTGTGATCTTTGGTGACTATAATGGCGTCTATGGGAGCGCCACCGCGGTGTGGACCTCGTTCAGCAATGCTGGCTCGATTACCTCTAATCGAGGCGCGGCGGTTGAAGCCACCGGCGGCGGTGCGATCACAAACAGCGGCACCATTTCGAACACCGGCAGCGCCGGAAATGCCACGGACTGGAACGGAATTCTGGTGCGCAACACCGCCGCTGCCGAGATTATCAACAGCGGCACAATCTCCGGCAAGACAAATGCGATTACATTTGCGGCCGCCGCTGGCGTGCCTGCGGGAGCGACCCATACCCTTCGGCTGCAAACCGGCTCTGTCCTTATCGGAAACGTCGTGGGCGGTACCGGCACCGACAACCTGATCCTGGAAGGCACAGGCACCGAGGGCATCGCGAAGTTCTCCAACTTCGAAACATTGACCATGAATGGCGTGGACTGGACCCTGACCGGCAACGGGACCTTCTCCACCACCACGACCGTTCAGGCCGGAACGCTCCGGATCAACGGACAACTCACGAGCCCCGCTGTCGGCGTGCAGAGCGGGGGCACGGTGACCGGCAACGGCACTGTTGTCGGAAACGTCACGAACAACACCGGCGGCAATGTGCGGGTCGACAGCGGAACGCTGGCGTTCAACGGCAATTACATCCACCAGATGGGTGCGTTCTTCACCGTGGGAGTCACCCCCTCCGCCAACGGCGTGCTCGCAATCACCGGAGCCGGCCACACTGCCACCCTCAACGGCGGCACCGTGCGCGTGATGGCTGGCGTCGGCAGCTACGCGCCCTCTACGCAGTATACGATCCTGACGACCACGGGCGGCCGAAACGGCACATTCAGCGGCGTGACATCGAACTTCGCGTTCCTCAATCCGATGCTCACCTACGATCCCAACAACGTCTATCTGACGCTGGTCCGCAACAGCATCGACTTCGCCAGCGTCGGCATGACACCGAACCAGATTTCGGCGGGCGGCGGCCTCGCCGCGCTGGGCATGACCAACCCGATCGTCAGCGCGGCGCTGATGCTGACGCCGGATCAGGCCCGCGCGGCCTTTGACAGCGTATCGGGCGAGATTCATCCGAGTCTGCGCTCGCTGATGCTGGATGAGAGTTCTCTGATCCGCGACGCCATTCTCGGACGGCAGCGGCTGGACCCCGCGAGCGGCTCACAGGCAACCGGATTTGCAGATGAAGAGGAATCCGCACTCGCCTATGCGAAGAAGACGCGCAAGGCTAAGGGCGGGCCAAAGTGGCCGATCAAGGCGCCGCCACCCTTCATCGCACCTGTTTATGCCGCGTGGGTGCAGGGTTATGGCAACTGGACGAGCCTCAACAGCGACGGCAACGCCGCGACGCTGCGCGCAACCAGCGGGGGGGCCATTGGCGGCGTAGACGTGACCCTCAATCAAAACTGGCGCCTCGGCGTAGCGACCGGCGGCGGACGAACCGATGCCCGCGTCGATGCACGCACGTCATCCGCCACCATCGACACCTTCCATCTGGCGGCCTATGGCGGCGGGCGACTTGGCGACCTCGCAGTCCGCACCGGCGCGGCCTATTCGCATCACGACATCTCCACTACACGCACCATCGCCTTCCCGGGCTTCGCGGACATGGCTACCGCGGGCTACAGCGCCAGCACGGCACAGGTCTTCGGCGAAGCCGCCTACGGCGTCGTCAGGAGCTGGGTGAACGCCGAGGCCTTCGCAAACCTCGCTTACGTGTCGGTCCGAAGCGACGGCTTCACGGAAACAGGCGGGCCGGCGGCGCTCAGAGTCGCACAGGCCACCACCGCCGCCACTTATTCAACGCTCGGCCTGCGCGCACAGGCGCCGATCCCCGCGATCGGCCCATGGGCCATGACGGCGCGCGGGTCGCTCGGATGGCAGCACGCCTACGATGGAGCTACGCCCGTCTCGCTGATGTCGTTTGCAGCAAGCCCGTCGCCATTTGCGATTGCTGGCGTTCCGATTGCCGCCGACACGCTGCTGGTCGAGGCCGGGCTGGACGCGCTCGTTCACCGGAATGCAATTCTGGGAATTCTGTACACCGGGCGTCTCGCCGCCGATGCCAGCGCCCATTCGGTCAGGGCCAACCTTGCTGTGAGATTCTGATTATTTCATCGCGCCGTAAACAAGGCTCCTGAATGCCGACTGGATGCGTCCGCGCTGTGAAGGCGACTGGATCATCAGGATCGCGAACATGTTTTCCTTTGGATCTGCCAGGAAATACGTTCCGCTGCCCCCGCTCCACTCGAACTCGCCGACCGAGCCGGGCCAGTGGCTGACGCCAGCGTCCGTCCGCACGGCAACACCGAGGCCGAAGCCAAATCCGGCACCAGGGAAATAGTACACCCACGGCTTGATGCCCGTTCCCTCGCCGATGTGGTTCGACGTCATCAGGTCGACGGTCTTGCGCGCCAGAATGCGCGTGCCGTTGAGTTCACCGCCATTGAGCAGCATCTGCACAAAGCGCGCGTAGTCCGCGATCGACGACACCATGCCGCCGCCGCCGGATTCCCATTTGGTGACCTCACGCGGATCGCGATCGAGCTTGTCATATTTGGTTTGAAACGGATCGGCGATCAGCGCCTGCTTCGCCGGATCGGTGACGAAGAAGCTCGTATTGGTCATCCCGAGCGGCCCGAGCAGGTTCTCCTTCTCGAACTGGTAAAGCGATTTTCCCGACACCACCTCGATCACCCGCCCGAGCACATCTGTGGCGTGACCGTAGGTCCAGTATTCTCCGGGCTGACTGATCAGCGGCAGCGCGGCGATCTTGTCCGCAACTTCTGCGTTGGTGAATTTGCCGGACATCAGGTCGGCATCTTCGTAAGGCTTCTTCACCACGCCATACGCGAGCGATGCATATGGAATGCCCGCTGAATGCCGTAGCAGATCGTGAATCTGGATCGGGCGGCGCGGCGCGACAAGATCGAGTTCGGGCTTGCCATCCGGGCCCGGTTTCTCCACGCCGACCTTGATATGGTAAAAACCTTTGACATATTGCCCCACCTCATCGTCGAGCGCGAGCTTGCCCTGCTCCACCAGCATGAGCGCTGCCACCGATGTGATCGGTTTGGTCATCGAAAACAGCGTGAAGATGGTGTCCGGCGTCATCGGCGCTTTGGTGGCAGGACTGCGGACGCCGAACGATTCGTAGTATGCGGGCTGACCGTGGCGCTGGATCAGCACGACCGCGCCCGGAATCTTGCCGGTCGCGACTTCGTTGTTGAAATACGCGGTGATGCGCGCGAGCCGTTGCGGGAAGAACCCGGCCTTGTCCGGGTCTGTTCGCCCAAGGCTTTCGGCGCAAGCCGGCAGTGATGTCGTTATGACTGCGGCAGAGATCGCTGCGACAATCAAGGCAGCGCCAGCGCGCCGGACGATATTTGAATAAAACAAAACCGATCTCCGCAAATCCGGTCAATGAGCCGGACTTTAGCGGGCAGCGGCTATCGTGCAAAGCGCGCGGGTCACTCTAAAGCATCATAAACCATGGCTTTCAGCGCGGGCTGAATGCGGCCGCGTTCTGACGGCGACTGCATCATCAGGATCACAAACATATCCTGTGCGCGGTCGATCCAGAAATAGGTCCCGCCGGCACCGTCCCATTTGATTTCGCCGAGCGATCCCGGCGGTGGAGGCGTTGCATTCCCAGGTTCGGTGCGAACGCCAAAGCCAAGGCCATATCCGAAGCCGTCCCCGGGGAAGTAGTACGATCCACGCTTCACGCCTGTTGCAGGCGCGATGTGGTTCGCAGTCATCGTCGCGAATATCTCAGGCTTCAGATAACGCTTGCCGTCAAGCTCGCCGCCATTGAGCAGCATCTGCGCCAGCCGGCTATAATCTCCGATGGTGGTGAGCAACCCGCTGGTCCCCGGCTCCCATTTATAGGGTTTACGCGGATCACGGGAATTCCCGGTCCTGAAATTGCTGTCGCTCGGCAGCGGCTCAGCAATCCGGCGATACTGCGACGGGTCGGCCACATAGTACGAGGTGTCCTTCATGCCAAGCGGATCGAACAGCCGTTCCTTTTCGAAGGCGTAAAGCGATTTTCCCGATATTACTTCGATCACGCGTGCGAGCACGTCCAGCGAGTGGCCGTAGTCCCACAGCGTACCGGGCTGCTCGGCCAGTGGCAGCCGCGCGATCTTTTCGGCCACGGCGGCGTTATCAGTCCCTTCGGCGTAGATATCGGCATTCTTGTAGGCAGAGCGCACCAGGCCCGTCCCATAAAACCCATACGGGATACCGGCTGACTGCCGCATGAGGTCTTCAATGGTGATCGGACGCTCCAGTGGAACAAGTTTGAGAACGGGATCGCCGTTCTCGGATTTGGTCTCGATGCCAACCTGCGTATTGGCGAATGAGGGAATGTATTTCGACACCGGATCGTCGAGCTTGAGCTTGCCGTCGTCCACCAGCAGCATGGCGGCAACGCTCGTGATCGGCTTGGTCATCGAGAAAATCCGGAAGATCGCGTCCGGTGTCATCGGCTCGCCGGTCGTCACGTCGATCTTGCCGAAGGATTTGAAATAGGCCTGCTTGCCGCGGTGCTGAACCAGAACGATCGCGCCGGCAATTTTGTTGTTCGCGACTTCGGCATTGAAAAAGTCGGTGATGCGCTCAAGGCGCTGCGGAGAAAGAACGGCGTTCGGCGGATAAGTCCGCATTGCGCTGTCCGCCGATGCTTGACCAGCTGTGATGAGAAAAAGCGCGACAGGCAGAATGCTGCGGGCATGGCGCAGAATGGGCGTTGCCCCGATCAGCTGACGAGTTGCGGAAACGGGCATAAAAAATCCCTCCATCCCGGATGGCACGTGTCCGGGACGGAAGGACTGTATCTGTGAAAAAGGCGGCCGCACAAGCGAGACGGCTTAAGCCGTCTCGCCTTGAAAAACATCAGCCAACGGGCTGCTGAACCGCGATGCCCTTGTCGGCGAGCAACTGCTGCAATTCGCCAGCCTGGAACATCTCACGGATGATGTCGCAACCACCGACGAACTCGCCCTTGACGTAGAGCTGCGGAATGGTCGGCCAGTTCGAATAGATCTTGATGCCGTCGCGCAGTTCGCCGGACTCGAGAACATTCAGACCCTTGTAGGCAACGCCCACGTGGTCGAGAATCTGGACCACCTGGCCCGAGAAGCCGCACTGCGGAAACTGCGGCGTGCCCTTCATGAACAGCACGACGTCGTTGGACTTCACTTCGTTGTCGATGAATTGGTCGATGCTCATATTCGCGTCCTTAAGTGGCTTGCCCAGGCCGGGATTCGGTCACCGACCTGCTCTCTTCCCATATATGTAGCGTGAAACGGCTCGGCAGCCCAATCAAATCGCCGAAAAGGTGCCATGCGGCGCCCCCCGGACGGGAGCGCGGATCTGCCATGCCGGACGCCTGAAACAATCGTCGCCTCCGCAACGTATCGATTTCATGGCCGACGCTACCTTTTATCTCCGGCGGGGCGCCCTATCTAGAGCATCCCTTCTGCGGAACCGTTCCGGAGAAGAATCGTTCTCTCCTCAATCGGAGATACTCGTGACGAAACCAGCATCCCAGTCAGACGCCCGTGTCGCCACTTCCTCCGCATTTACGGCCAAATCTGGCCAGGAATCCCGCAACGAACTGGCGGCCCGGCTGCTGACAGCCTATCGCACGGTCCGGGACGAGACCGAGCGGCGGGCGGCCCCGCTGTCGCCCGAGGACCAGCTGGTCCAGTCGATGCCGGATGCCAGCCCCACCAAATGGCACCGCGCCCACGTCACCTGGTTCTGGGAGCAATTCCTGCTGGGCCAGCATTCTCCAGGCTACAGGCCTTACCACCCGGATTACGCCTACCTGTTCAACTCCTATTACGTCAGCGCCGGGCCGCGTCACGCCCGGGCCCAGCGCGGCCACCTCACCCGCCCCGGTGCGGACGAGGTGACGGCCTATCGCAAGCACGTCGATGCCGCGGTCGCGGCATTTTTCGATTCAGCGGACGCCGACACGCTGGCGAAGCTGGAGCCGCTGATTGAGGTCGGTCTCAATCATGAGCAGCAGCACCAGGAATTGCTGCTCACCGACATCCTGCACGCCTTCGCACAGAACCCGATCCCGCCCGCCTACCAGCCTGGCTGGAGATTTCCGGCTGCGACCCGCACCGGCGACGCATGGGTCACGCTGATGGAAGGCATCCACACCATCGGTCATACCGACGAGTCATTCCATTTCGACAACGAGAAGCCTGCGCACCGCGCGCTGGTCGGCCCTGTGAAACTGGCGCGCAATCTCGTCACCAATACCGAGTGGCTCGCCTTCATGAACGACGGTGGTTACACGACGCCGACACTGTGGCTCATGGACGGCTTCGCTGCCGCCGAACGTGAGGAATGGCAGGCCCCCGGCCATTGGCGCAACACTGACGGAGAATGGAAGATCATGACGCTCGGCGGTTTGCAGCCGATCGATCCATCAGCCCCCGTCTCGCATGTCAGCTACTATGAGGCCGATGCCTTCGCGCGCTGGAGCGGAAAGCACCTGCCCACGGAAATGGAATGGGAAGTTGCCGCCCGCGCCGGCCACCTGAACGATGCTTTCGGCATCGTGTGGCAGTGGACCCGGAGTTCGTATTCGCCCTACCCCGGGTATCGCGCCATCGAAGGCGCACTGGGTGAATACAACGGCAAGTTCATGGTCAACCAATTGGTGCTGCGCGGCTCATCGCTGGCAACACCGGACAACCACAGCCGTATCACCTATCGCAATTTCTTCTATCCACATCATCGCTGGCAGTTCACCGGACTGCGCCTCGCCGATTACGCCGTCTAAATCCTCAACGCATGAGATCGTCATGAATGTGCATATCAACGCGCGGACTGATGCTCCGTCCCCCGATCAAATTGACCGTTCCTTCGCGCAGGACGTGATTGAGGGATTGTCGCAACAGCCGAAAAAGCTGTCGCCCAAATATTTTTACGACGAGGCAGGCTCGAAACTGTTCGAACAGATCACACTGCTGCCGGAATACTATCCGACCCGCACCGAACTGCGCATTCTGCGCGATCGCGGGACAGAGATCGCAACCGCGATTCCGACCAACGCAGCGCTGGTGGAATTCGGTGCCGGTGCGACGACCAAGGTGCGTCTTCTCCTGAAACAGTGCGCGTTCAAGGCCTATGTGCCGGTGGATATCTCCGGCGATTTCCTCAACGGTCAGGCCAGCGCGCTGCGCGAGGACTTCCCCGATCTTGCGGTCTATCCGGTGACGGCCGATTTCACCAAGCCGTTCGAACTGCCGCCGGAAGTGAAGGACATGCCGAAAGTAGGCTTCTTTCCAGGCTCGACAATCGGCAATTTCGACCCGCATGAAGCCTGTGCCTTCCTGCGCAGCGCGCGCGCCATTCTCGGGGAAGGCGCGACATTGATCGTCGGCGTCGATCTCGAAAAGGACGAGCGCGTGCTCCACGACGCCTATAACGACGCGGCAGGCGTGACCGGTCAGTTCAATCTCAATGTGCTGGCGCGCATCAATCGCGAACTCGGCGCCAACCTCGATCTTGACGGCTTCAAACACCGTGCGATCTACAACCGCGAGCGCCATCGCATCGAGATGCACCTGATCAGCCGCAAGCCGCAGACTGTGCGGGTGCTGGACCACACGGCGACGTTCCGTACCGGCGAGACGATCCACACCGAAAGCAGCTATAAATACAGCATCGACCGCTTTACGGATCTGGCGCGCAGTTCGGGGTGGACGCCGCGCGCCTCATGGACCGATCCCGACGGAATGTTCTCGGTACACGCGCTGGTGGCGTAGGCAGCCCCGCAAGGTGGGAGCGGCCAACCTCTAGATCTCGTCTTCCTTCGTCCCGGAGCCGAGCGAGATCGCTTCCCAGGCCGCCACGATCAGCATGACGATCGTCGTTGCCGTTGACAGCAGCAGCGGTGACAGCGAGTGCGCGAACGGGATCAGCACGACCAGCAGAGCGATACCGACGAGGTGGGAGAGCTGAAAGATGCCGCGGATGCTGCGCTTGAACAAGATCGTGCCGATCAGAAACAGCAGCGGCCCGCCGATGATGCTGAGTATGGCCTTGGTGTCCGCATGACCCGCGGGATGCGCCAGCACCAGTTCGTCGCCGACCGCCGTCACCACGATCCCCGCAACAATCGGCAGGTGCAGATAGGTATAGGCAAGCCGGGCCAGCCGGCCGGTGTCCCTGGACTGCGAAATATGCTCGGCTCCGGCCTCGGCCCCGATATGGAAATACACCCACCACATCGCGATGCTCCCGAGCAGAGCGACAACAAAGGCAGAGACCGTCGGCGCGGTCCATGTAGCTTCCGCGAAGGTGGCTCCGGTCACCACGATGGACTCGCCCAGCGCGATGATGATGAACAGCGCGCAGCGCTCGGCCATATGGCCGCCTTCGACCTCCCAGTCTTCGAGAGGCGTCGCGCCTAACCCGGGAAACCGGAATCGCGTCATCGGTCCGCAATACTCGATCGCCACCGCGACGATCCACAGAAGAAGCCGCGCCTGCCCCTCAGCGAGCCCGCCTGCTATCCAGAACACGCCGCTGCACGCGAGCCACAGGGTGATGCGCAACAGATTCATGCGCAAACCGGGCTCAGACCTGGGTATCGACCAATAGGTGAAGGCCGAGCGGCCGACCTGCATGGCGACAAAGGCCAGCGCGAACGCCACCCCCCTGCTTTCAAAGGCCTTGGGAATGGATGTGGACAGCAGCAGGCCGGCGATCATCAGACCGAACAGCATCACCCGGATGGGCGTGCGCTCCGGGTCGAGCCAGTTGGTGATCCAGGATGTGTAGATCCAGACCCACCACACCGCCAGAAACAGGATCGTGGTTTGCAGAACGCCGAGCGGCGTGAAATGCGCCAGCAGCGTGTGGGAAATCTGCGTAATGGCGAAAACGAAGACCAGATCGAAGAAAAGCTCGACGTAGGTGACGCGATGATGCTGGTGCGGCGCGCGCGCCCGCAGCAATGTCCTCTTTGTCGACACGGCGCCCCCGCTTTCGTCGATCAGGCGTCAGGCACACCCGTCTGCAACGCCAGCGCATGCAGCACACCACCCATCTGCCCCTTCAGCGACTGATAGACGATCTGGTGCTGCTGCACCCGCGACTTGCCGCGGAAGGATTCCGAGATGACGGTGGCCGCGTAGTGATCGCCGTCCCCGGCGAGATCGCGGATGGTGACCTGCGCGTCAGGCAAGGCAGCCTTGATCATCGTTTCGATGTCCCGCGCGTCCATTGGCATGTCTTTGAATCTCCTCATGTTGAGCCAATCCCGGCTCAAGCAATGCATCGAAATATGCCTGATTCTAGCCCTTGCAACCCGCGCCGTCACGCGGGCATTGCGGAAGATAGCTCCTATATTGTGGCTCTCAACAGGAAGCCCGCCATGAACATTCGTATGAAGATTCCAGGCCCGGACCACCCGATTACAATCGCAAAGAACCCCAAACGGGTCCGGATCAGCGTCGGTGGCGAGGTGATCGCCGAATCCAGCCACGCCCTGACGCTCAAAGAGGCAAGTTACCCAGCCGTCCAGTATATTCCCCGCGCCGATGCCAATTCCGACAAGCTCAAGCGGACGGACCACAGCACCTATTGCCCCTACAAGGGCGACGCGAGCTATTTCAGCATCGTTTCAGGCGGCCAGACGCTGGAAAACGCGATCTGGACCTACGAGACGCCCTATGAATCGGTGAAAGAGATCGAAGGGCATCTGGCGTTTTACCCCAACAAGGTCACGATCGAGGAAATTTAATCCGCCATGCGCGCGCCTCGATAAACGGCTCTGTCGCGCGCAGAATGACATGGAACAACAACCGGTCCCTTCTGTTGCCTCCCCAGCGGTACTTTTGCCGGTAGGAGACATACAATGAGACATTTCACGATAGCGCTTTTAGCAGGCGCCAGCGCTCTTTTTGCTGGCAGTGCGATTGCAGCGCCAATGACGAATAGCATTTCGGGTGTGAAGACCGGATCGGACATCGAGCAGGTCCGCATGGTGTGCGATGAAAGCGGACGCTGTTATCGAACCCGCGGCGCACGCCGTGTGATTGTTCAGGACGACTCGTATGCTTACGCTCCGCAGCGCCGATACAGGGAGCGCGGCTACTACAACGAAGGTCCTGGCGTCGGCGTATACGCGCCGGGCGTTGGCATCGGCATAGGTGTCGGACGCGACCGCTGGTAATTCAGCAAACCGCAGTCAGAACGAAGAAAAACCGCAGGCTGACCTGCGGTTTTTCTGTTTCAGTCACGCGCTTTCGTTGTGACTCTATTTTTTAACCAGCGGACATTCGCTTTCCGCCAGGGGCTTGAACGACTCGTCGCCCGACATTTCGGCCAGCTGCTGATAGAAATCGCCGCGATATTTCGAATCCGCGGGTGACTTCACCTTCATCAGGAAAGTCTTGTGCATCACGCGGCCGTCGGCACGGATCTGCACATTCTTGTTGTAGAAGTCATTGACCGGCAGCTCCTTCATCTTCGCAGCCACGGCCTTGCCTTCATCGGTGCCGGCGGCCTCGACGGCCTTCAGATAGTGAAGCACCGACGCATAGGTGCCCGCCGTGATCAGGTTCGGGATGAAGCCGCCCGAGCGCTCCATGAACCGCTTGGCCCAGGCGCGGGTCTCGTCGTTTGCGTCCCAGTAGAACGAGGTCGTCAGGGTCAGGCCCTGCGCGACGTTGAGACCGACGCCTTCAATATCGTTGATGTAGATCACGAGGCTGGCGAGGTTCTGTCCGGACTGAACGATGCCGAACTCTCGCGCCTGCTTGACCGCGCTCAGAAGGTCCGCGCCGGACATGGCGAGCCCGATCACCTTGGCCTTGGACGCCTGCGCCTGAAGCAGGAACGACGAGAAGTCGGGCGAGCCGAACGGGAAACGCACGCTGCCTAGCACCTTGCCGCCGCTGGCTTCGACAAAACGGCTGGCATCGCGCTGGAGCGAGTGACCGAACGCGTAATCGCTGGTCAGAAAGTACCAGCTATCGCCGCCCTGCTTGGTGACCTGGCTCGCAGTGCCCTTGGCGAAGGCGTAGGTGTCGTAGCTCCACTGCGACGTGGTCTCCGAGCAGGCCTTGCCGGTCAGTTCGGTGGTGGCGGCGCCGGAGATCAGCAGCACCTTGCCGCGCGAGCGCGCAATTTCCTGCGTTGCCAGCGCCACGGCTGACCCGGCGACGTCGGTGATGGTGTCGACGCCCTCGGTCTCGAACCACTTGCGGCTGATCGCGGACGCGATATCCGCCTTGTTCTGATGGTCGGCCGTGACGACACTGATCGGCTTGCCCAGCACCTTGCCGCCGAAATCATCGACCGCCATCTGCGCCGCCTCGACCGAGTGCTTGCCGACCAGATAGGCGAAGCCGCCCGAGTGGTCGGTCAGCACGCCGATCTTGACGGCATTGTCGGAGACCTGCGCCTGCGCCGCGCTGCCTGCCATCAGCATGGCCGCGACAGTCAGTCCGATCCTTGTTGTTCTCACGATAATTCTTCCTCCCTCTGTCATCTCTTGTTCTGTGTCAGACCGGCAGCGCGATGCCATCGTGTCCGGGGTCTGCGCCGCCATCGAGCCTGTCGCCGTCGATCCGGATGCCGTGCACGGCCGCGAAGCCGAAGGTGTACGGGCTGCGGATCACCTCATAGCCATCGGCTTCAAGCGCGCGCGTCACGCCGTGGACGATGCGGTTGGACACATCGATTGCGTTGCTGGTCGCCGAGAAGCGCGGCGCGCTCACCGCCTCGGTCATGGTCATGCCGAAATCGAGCACGTTGAGAATGGCCTGCAGCACACCCATGGCGATCTGCGTCGCGCCCGGCGCGCCGATCACGAGATACGGCTTGCTGTCCTTGAAAACGATCGACGGAACCACGGACGTGAAACGCGCCTTGCCCGGCGCAATCGAACCGGGACGACCTGGACGTGGATCGAACACACCCATGCAGCCGTTGTAGATGAAGCCGAGACCGTCCGTGATGACGCCTGACGGCATGCCCAGCGAATGCGTCATGGTCACGCAGTTGCCGTCACGGTCGACCACCGAGACATGCGTGGTGTCCTTCGAGGGATGCCCCGAATTGAAGCGCGGCACGTCGCCCTTGATACCCTGCTTGATCTCGGCCGCCATCGTGGCGGCATAGTCCTTCGACGTCAGTTTCGCGACAGGTATGTCCAGGAATCCCGGATCGCCAAGGAAACGGTCCTTGTCGGCGGTGGCACGTTTCATCGCCTCGCAGACCACCCGCACATATTCGACGCTGTTGTGCCCGAGCGCGGAGAGATCGAAGTTCTCCAGCACGTTGAGCATCTCGAGCAGCATGACGCCGCCACCCGGTGGATTGTTGGTGGTGACTTCATAGCCGCGATACCGGCCCCGCAGCGGCTCGCACCAGCGCGGCTGATAACTTGCGAGATCGTCTTCGGTGATCAGGCCGCCGTTGGCCTTCATGTCGGAAGCGATGCGCCTGGAGATCTCGCCGCGATAGAACACGTCGGAGCCGCCCTCCGCGATCATGCGAAGCGTCTGTGCATAGTCCGGGTTACGCACTAGATCGCCAACGCGTTTGTAGCTGCCGTCCTCGCGGCAATAGAGCTTCCGCCCCGACGCCGTGAACGAGAGGCGGTCGATGCCGGAGGCGCGATCCATGATGCCGGGGTCGGACCAGAACAGTTCGACATGCGGGCGCACCATCCAGCCGCGCTCGGCCCATGCAATAGCTGGCGCAACGATGTCGCGCCACGGCAGCACACCGAACCGCGAATGCGCCTCGTAGTACGCCTTCAGTGACGCAGGGACGCAGATCGACTGATAGCCGAGGTCGTTGACCTTGCCGCGCAGGATGAAGCCGTAGCCATCGCGCGCCTCGCCCTCAATCAGATCTTCCCACATGTCCGGACGCGCGGCCGCCGGTGCGGGCGCGTGAAAATCGAGATACTGGTGGAAGTTCTGTCCGGGAAAGTAGATTCCGCAGCTTCCGAAGCCGGCGATGCCGGTCATCAGCGGATCGACCACGCCCTGCACCAGCGCGCATGCGATCGCAGCGTCGATGGCGTTGCCGCCGGCCCGCAGCATGTCCGCTCCGGCCTCCGCCGCTTCTGCCTGCGCCGCGACGATCATCTCCTTGCCTTTGGGCAATGGTCTCTCCCGTGAGTTTCTTCTGGTTGCGCCGGCGCGGCGAGGCAGGGCGAACCGCACCCCGCAGGCTGATGCGGACCGGTTTGACAGATGGCATTCATACCTGTCCAATACCAATCAAGCTTGGATTGATACCTTCAAAGCAATAATAGGAATCCGCTCGCGCGGCCCCGTTCTCATGATCCGTCCCCTGCTTCCCGCCAGAATTTCCTACTTCCTCGCCGTCGGCGAAACGCTGAACTTCCGCAAGGCCGCCGAGCAACTTGGCATCGCCCAGCCCGCGCTCAGCCGCAGCATCCGGGATCTCGAAAAACAATTGGGATTCGCCCTGTTCGAACGATCGACCCGCCGCGTCGCGCTGACACCCGCAGGCGAAGTGCTCTATCGCGAAAGCGCCGACGCGATGCAGCGTCTCGCCCGCGCCACGATGCATGCCGAGCGTGTCGCGCAGGGGCTCAGCGGCACCGTCAGCGTCGGCTACTCGACATTCGCCGCCACCGGCCCGATGTCCGACATCATCATCGAATTCCGCAAGCATCACCCGCAGGCCCAGGTCGGCCTGCGGCTGCTCGCGTCATCCGAACAAGCAGCCGCGTTCGACGAAGGCACACTCGATCTCGGCTTCATGATGTCGAATGTCGTAGTGCCGCCGCAGCAGACACTTCCGATCTCGCGCGAACGGCTGGTCGCCCTGGTGCCGGCGAGTCACGCTTGGGCGGCAAATCGTGCGATTTCGCTGCGAACCCTGTCCACCTCACCGCTGGTGATCGGTAGCACCCGCCGGTGGCGCGGCTTTCGTGCGCTCATCGATGAGTTGGTGACGGACCGTGGCTTCTCCCTGACAATTGCGGAAGAAGCCGACGACGTTCCGGTGCTCCTGCAACTGGTGCGGTCGGGTTTCGGCTGCACTATCCTCGATGCATCCTTCATTCCGACACTGCCGCCGGGAATCGTATCGCTGGAAATCGCGGACGCGACTGCGACGCTCGATATCTCGCTGGTGTGGCGCGAGGATCATCTGTCGCCGCTGGCGGCGCGGTTCATCGACGTCGCGAAAAGATTCATGGCATCGCGGCAGAAACAGCCGCGACGGCGCACACGTCAAAGCAGGAAATGATCGCAGCGCGCGATCAGTTCTTTCCGGACATGTAGGCCGGCAGCCAGTTCTCAAAGCCTGCCTTGAGCGACGCCACCGAAACCGGCTTCTCGCCTTCGACCGCGATGTCGTGCCCACCGGTCTTGCCGATGACATGGCACGGCACTCCGACCGCCTTGAGCTTGCTCAGCACCGTCAGCAGATGCTCTTCCTGCACGGTGATGACGTAGCGCGCCTGGTCTTCGCCGAACCACCACGCATGCGGCACGATCTCCTCCGGCGGCGCATCGAGGATCGCGCCGATGCCGCTGGCCATTGCCATTTCGGTCAGCGCCACCAGCAGGCCGCCGTCGGAAACGTCATGCACGGCGGTCGCAGTGCCGCCCTTGATCATGCCGCGCACGACATCGCCATTCCGCTTCTCGATGGCAAGATCCACCGGCGGCGGCGCGCCCTCTTCCTTGCCGCAGATATCGCGGAGATAGACCGACTGGCCGAGCCAGCCCTGGGTGTCGCCGATCAGCAGGATCGCTTCGTTCTCAGCCTTGAACGCCAGCGTCGCGGACTTGGTGAAATCGTCCAGCAGGCCCACGCCACCGATGGACGGCGTCGGAAGAATGCCGCGACCGTTGGTTTCGTTGTAGAGCGAGACGTTGCCGGACACGACCGGGAAATCCAGCGTGCGGCAGGCTTCCGCGATGCCCTTCAGGCAGCCGACGAACTGGCCCATGATCTCGGGGCGTTCGGGATTACCGAAATTCAGATTGTCGGTGATCGCGAGCGGCTTGCCACCCACCGCCGTGATGTTGCGCCAGGCCTCTGCAACAGCCTGCTTGCCGCCCTCGAACGGATCGGCCTCGCAGT
>Ga0310345_10000549_pt1 | contig 52401 bp, 41 predicted proteins | sample HC15DNA20500_MG_FD_204667 | JGI IMG/M metagenome (GOLD analysis project Ga0310345, IMG submission 204667) | Marine microbial communities from station ALOHA, North Pacific Subtropical Gyre - HC15-DNA-20-500_MG | ecosystem: Environmental > Aquatic > Marine > Oceanic | place: Pacific Ocean: North...
GCGCAAGGCATGGCTCAGCACCACCTCCGGCGCGCCCAGCGCAGCCGCCAGATCATGCGCGGCAAGCCCGATGCGGAAATCGGCCCCCGGAATGCCCAGCGCGCGCAGCACCGCTGGCGCGAGCAGCGGATCGGGCGCGGGCGAGGCCGGCCACTTACCCTCCGTCATCCCGGCGCAGATCACGAGGTCAGCCCGGCTCATCCGCGCCTCGAGCAAGCCGTAGATCGCAAGGCGCGGATGGCCGCCATAAGGAGGCCGCACCGCAATCTCGGCCAGCGCATCGCTCAGCATCGCATGCAGATCGGCAGGCTCCACCGGCAGCGCGCTATCCTGGGCGGCTTCACGCCACTGCTCGATAAACGCCGCCAGCGCCCGCCCGTCCGCCTCGCCCCACACCGCCGGACCACAGAGCGCTTCCGCTGCCTCGGCCAATGTATCGAGGCCCAAAGCCAGCGACGGCGGCGCGGCATCATCAACCAGCGGCGCCAGCATGACCGCCGCTTCCTCCCACCACGCGGTGAGCCCCGGAAAGTCCTTCTCCTTCGCCGCCACCGCGTTCCGCACCGCCTCCAGCCCGGGTCCCGGACGCGGCCCGCGCAGCACCAGATCGAGCTGCCGCACCCGCTCCAGCCACGCCGCACGCGCCTCCCCGCGCCGCACCAGCGGATGGCCGAGCAGCGCCAGCAGCGGCACCGGCGCGGCGGACGTTGCCGCCACTTCCGCCAGCTGCAGCAGCACCCGCCCCGCCGGTGCCTGCGATAGCGGACGGCCCGCCGTATCGTCGGCATCGATGCCCCAGCGCTGCAAATGCGCGACAAGCCGCTGCGCCAGATCGCGGTCCGGGGTGATCACCGCCACGCGCTTTTCCGGTTCGGCCAAGGCCTGCCGCACCAGCACCGCCACAGCCTGCGCTTCCTCTTCGGGATGCGCAGTCTCCATCAGCCGCACGCCCGATAGCCTGCGTGCCTCGGCGGGAAGCTGCGCCCAGACCGTGCTCGCCTCGGGCGGCAGGAACAGATTGGAAATCGCGCGGCTGCGCTCCGGCGGCGCGGCGGCAGGTCCCGAACGGTGCCACGCCGAGACTTCCCCCCGCGCCACACCCATGCGCGCCAGCAGCAGCTTCAAGTGATACTGCGGATGCGTCGCCACATCGCCGCGCGCAAAGACGGGGCCGTCCGGACGTTCGGCATTGCCTGCCACCCCCAGCGCGTCCCAGACAGGATCGGGCAGCGCGAGATCGAGATCGGGCAGGATCACCGCGCCTTGCGGCAGTTCCGAAACCACCCGCAGCAGCCTTGCCACCGCAGGCGCTGCCGATGTCACACCCGCCGCGACCACCGGATAGGGCGGCGGCTGGCTCCGCCAGCGCTCGGCGACATGGCCCAGCAGCCGGTTCCGCCGCATCGGCGCGTCGATCTCGCCCCGCTCCTCGCACCGCGCGCGCCACCGCGCCAGAATGCGCGCGAACTGCGCCGTCCCGCGCTGCCAGTGTTCGGCCAGCTCGCCGACCAACCCGACCACCTCGGGATCGAGCAGCGCCTCCAGCTCCACGTCCTCCACCGCCAACCGGTCCATCGCCTGCGCGATGCTGCGCGCCTGCCGCAGCAGGCCCGGCGCCGAGGTGGTGCGCGCTTCGGGATCGCTGCGCAGCATGTCCGCCAGCGCCAGCAGCCTTGCGGCGGGATCGGCGGCGGGTGGCAGGTCGGCCCCCTGCCCCAGCGGATCGAGCAGCGGCCCCAGCGTTTCGTCGAGATCGAGATCGCCGACGACCGGCATGCGTGGCAGCAGCAGCCCGCCATCCGAGCCGCTCGCCCGGATAAAGGCCTCGGTCACGATCCGCACCGCACGGCGTGTCGGCAGCAGCAGCGTCAGCCGCGCCAGACCGAAGCCCTCCTCGCGGTAACGCGGGATCAGCCCTGCGACGAGTGCGTCGGCAAAGCCGCGGTGCGCGGCAATCGAATAGATGCTGGGCTTTCGCTCAGCCACGCTGCAGCGCGGCTTCGGTCGGCGCGATCATCTCGGGCGCACCGACTTCGAACCACTGGCCATAATGCGAAATGCCGTAGAGCCGCCCTTCCGCGATTGCGCGATCCCATAGCACCCCGGTCGAGAAGGCACCCTCCGGCGCCTCGCGCAGCAGCCGCTGTGAAACGATCTGGATGCCGGTATAGATGAACGGCGCGACCCGGCCCGGCTTGCGCCGCGTAATCCGGCCCATCGGATCGAGGTGAAAATCCCCCCGCCCGTTGTAGTTGAACGCCCGCGCGTGATTCACCAGCAGCAGCAGCGCATCCATCTCCGCCGGGTTCCAAGCCTCGCTCAGCGCGGCAAACACGTTCTGCGGGCCATCGAGCCAGACATTGTCGCTGTTGAGGCAGAAGAACGGATCGGCATCGATCAGCGGCAGTGCCTTGACCATGCCCCCGCCCGTCTCCAGCAGCGCCTCGCGCTCGTCCGAGATCATCGTGGCCGGCGCGCTGCGCTGCGCCAGATGCGCCTCGATCTGGCCCGGCAGGTAATGCACGTTGACCACCGCGCGCGAAACACCCGCTTCGACCAGCTTGTCGAGGCTATGGTCGATCAGCGCCCGGCCATTCACCCGCACCAAGGGCTTGGGCCGCGTCGCGGTCAGCGGGCGCATGCGCTTGCCGATCCCGGCGGCCAGCACCATCGCGACGTCGCTTGCGAGCTTCGTCATACGTTGAACGTCCCGCCAAGCTTTCCGCGCAGGTCCGCCGGCACGTTGGCATCGAACCAGCGCGCCACCGGGGCGAGCGCCGGGTGCGCCAGATCGCGCTCCAGCAGGGCCCAGACGCGCGGGATGTAATCGAGGTAACGCGGCTTGCCGTCGCGCTGCCACAGTCTCACGAAAATGCCGACGATCTTGGCATTGCGCTGCGCCCCGAGCCGCGCGTAGTCCTCGGCGAAATTGGCATCCGCACCGCTCGCCGCGATGTAGTGCTCCAGCATCGCGCGCTCCAGCTCCGGATCGACATCGCGCCGCGCATCCTGCAGCAGCGAGACGAGATCGTAGGCCGCATGGCCGACCAGCGCGTCCTGGAAATCGAGCAGGCCCTGCTTGCTCAGGCCCCCATCGAGCATGATGTTCTCGGCGTGATAATCGCGCAGCACCGTCACGCCCGGGCGCTGCCGCGAAAGCAGCGGCCCCAGCACCGCCTCCCACGCCTGCGTCCACCCTGCCAGATCCACACCGAGGCCCTGCACCGGGCAGTACCACTCGACAAACAGCCGCGCCTCGCGCTGGTACTCGGCCAGCGAATAGGCCGTGAACGGCCCCGGCGGCAGACGGTGCAGTTGCAGCAGCGCCTCGACCGCATAGGTATAGACCTCGCGCTCGTCCTGCGGCCACGCATCGACATATTCGCGCATCCGCACTTCGCCAAAATCCTGCAGCAGCACGAAGCCCCTGGCCGCATCTTCCGCGTAAATCTGCGGCGCGCGCATGCCGTTGCCATCCAGCCAGCGCGCCGCGCGCAGGAACGGTTCGGGGTCCTCGCCCGGCGGCGGCGCGTGCATCAGCATCGCGGTCGCGCCCGGGCGGCGCAGGCGGAAATAGCGGCGCGCCGAGGCATCGCCGGGGATCGGCTCGACCACTGCGGTGCCCCAGCCCGCAGCTTCGAGAAACGGGTGCGCGCCTTCTGGCAGGGCGCTTGCAGTCAGGGTCACGTCCATCCCCTGCGCTCTAGCCAATCCGGACCGGCTTCCACAATGGCGCTGCGCTCGTTTTCGAGGATTTCCAGCCTTATCGACAGACAGGCCGGTTCATGGGCAAATCCGCCCGCGTGCTCGGGCCACTCGGCGATCAGCACGGCATCCGCGCGGTAGTCGTCAAGCCCCAGCTCGGCGACTTCCTCCGGGTCCTCCAGACGGTAGAAATCCGCATGCACCACCCGCAGCCGCAGCGCGGGCGGATCGTAGACCTCGATGATCGCAAAGCTCGGGCTCGGCACTTCGCCGGTATAGCCCAGCGCCGCAATGATCGCGCGCGCAAGCGTGGTCTTTCCCGCACCAAGACCGCCGCTCAGCGCGATGACGTCACCGGGGTGCAGCAGCCCGGCAATGCGCTTGGCCAAGGCGTCGGTTGCGGCAAGGTCGGGCAAGGGAATGATCACGGCAGGACAACCATCGCGCTGGTTCCTTCACCTTTTTCCGAAAGCAGTTCGAACGTTCCCCCATGCGCGGCCACAAGTTGGCGCACCAGCGGCAAGCCGACCCCGCCGCGCCGCTCGACCGAACGGCCATCCGCGCTGATCTTCAGCCCCTCCAGCGCGCGGGCCAGCTGCGCCGGGTCCATGCCGACGCCGTTGTCGGAGACGACAACCTGCAGCGCGCCCTTCCCGCTCTTGCCACCCTTGCGGCGCGAGGCTTCGACAAGGATGCGCCCACCCTTGGGCGTCGCTGCAATGGCATTGTCGATCAACTGGCCGAACAACCGCCGCAGCCGCTTGCGGTCCCCCGTCGCATTGCCGATGGCCGAAGAGCCGCGCAGATCGAGCGAAATCCCGGCCTCGCTCAGCCGCTCCGCCCGCTCGCGCACGACATCGCTTAGCAGCGCAAACAGATCGACCGCCTCGGCGGCCAGCGGCAGCGTGCCCGCCTCGCTTTGCGACAAGTCGAGCACGTTCTCGATCTGCTCGCCAAGCCGCTCGACCGAGGCAAGGATCGCCCCGACATAGTCCTGCGCCTGCGAGGTCAGTTCGCCCGCGATCCCGCTTTGCAGCAGTTCGGCGAACCCGCCAATCGAAGTGAGCGGCGTGCGGAATTCATAGCTCATGTTGGCGATGAAGCGCGTCTTCACCGCGTCGGCCTCGACCAGCGCGGCATTGCGCTCGCGCAGCGCCGCCTCGGCCTTCTCGCTGTCGGTTATGTCGAGCACCGTCAGCAGGCCATTGCCGTCGGGCAGCGGCACCCCTGCAATGGCGAACGAGCGCCCATCCGCCAGTACAATGCGCCCGCTCTGCTGCTTGCGCTCCAATGTCGCGGCCTGGATCACCTGCCCGATCGTGCTCACCTGCGCCGGGCGCTTGAGCATCTTGGCGATCCGGCCGAGCAGCGCATCGGCGCGCGGATGCGTGGCGAGGAACTCCTCCTCCAGCCCGAGTTCGCTGGCAAAGCGGCGGTTCCACAGCTGAAGGCGACTATCGGGCCCGAACACGGCGAGCGACTCGAACAGGTTGTCGAACGTCGCGGTGCGGGTGCGCAGCAACGTGTCGCGCGTCGCCGAAAGCTGGAGCTGTTCGGTGCGGTCCTCGAAGATCATCAGCAGGCCGCCATCTGGCATCGGCTGACCGATCACGCGCAGGTGCGTGCCATCGCCCAGATGCCACGATTCCTCGCGCGGCTCGCGGGAAAGGAACCAGCCCTGCCGCTCGCGCCGCCATTCCGGAAAGTCGCGCACTTCGGGCAGGCGCGCGCTGTCGCGCATGCGGTCGAGCACCCGGTCGAACGGCGGGGTATCGACCACCCAGGCCTGCGGCACGCTGAAAATGCGCAGGAAAGGCTGGTTGGCGAACACGAGGTTCCGCTTCTCGTCGAACTGCGCGATGCCGGCGGAAAGCGTGTCGAGCATCTCGCGCTGCGCCTCGCGGAAGCGGCGGAACTGGCGCTGCAGCTCCTCCATTTCCTCGGTGTCGACCGCGTAACCCGCCACCCCGTCCTCGCCCAGCGGCAAGTCGGACACGCGGATCGAGCGGCGCTGCCCGCCGATCGTCGCGGAAACCACGCGCTCAACGGCCACGCGGCGGCTGTAGACCTGCTGCGCGATCTTGGCTGCGCTGACACCCTCGACGGGCTCGATCAGCTCGGTGCCCGCTGCCACGACTTCCGCTACGCTCGCTGCACCCACCGCCTTGACATAGGCACTGTTGACAAGCCGCAGCGCCATGTCCGGCCCGCGGAACCACATCGGCAGTGGCGCGGCCTCGATCAGCCCGGCCAGCGCCGCGAAATCAGCCCGCGCCGAGGCCGCTTCGGCGCGCAGCTTCCGCAGTTCGCTGGCGCTGTCGGTAAAGTCGAAGAACCACACCAGCGCCGCGCCGCCAGGCGAGACTTGCGGATCGGCGAGATGCCCCCGCGCGCCAAGGCTGCGCTTGCCCCCGCGCGGGGTCAGCGCCAGCTCGAACGGCGCGCCCGTCTTCTGCGCCCGGCGCACCGCATCGCTCAGCTGCGAAAGCTGGACCTCATCCAGCCCCTTCTCGCCCGCATCGATCTCGCTGAGGAAACCCGGCATTGCATCGAGGCCAAACCAGCCAGCAAGCCGCGCAGGCCCCTCGATTCGCCCGTCGGCCCGCACCAGCAGCGGCAGCGCCGGGGCTTCCTCGATCATCCGCGAAAGCCGCCGGGCGAGCCGCTGCGTCGCCTCGGCCCGCGCGAGCCGCCCCCGCGCGGACAGCACGGCCCACGCGGCGCCCAGCGTCCAGGCGGCGAGCACCAGCGCAATGAGAACAAGGGCAAACGGCGGCAGGACCATCGCCGCTTGGCTAGGGTGCGACGCCGCAAATTACAATGCGCCGCGCGGCACAAGCTGTGGGATCGCAACACGAAAAAGGCCCGCGCTTCCACGCGGGCCTCGTTCCGTCTGCCGCAGCGGGCGAAGGCTCAGTAGCGGTAGTGATCCGGCTTGAACGGACCTTCGGCCGAAACGCCGATGTAGCTGGCCTGCTTCTCCGAAAGCTTCGACAGCTGCACGCCCAGCTTGGCGAGGTGCAGCGCCGCGACCTTCTCGTCGAGATGCTTGGGCAGCACGTAGACTTCGTTCTTGTACTGCTCGCTCTTGGTGAACAGTTCGATCTGGGCCAGCGTCTGGTTGGTGAAGCTGGCGCTCATCACGAAGCTCGGGTGACCGGTGGCGCAGCCCAGGTTCACGAGGCGGCCCTTGGCGAGCACGATGATCTGCTTGCCATCCGGGAACTCGACGAGGTCGGTGCCCGGCTTCACTTCGGTCCACTTGTAGTTCGAGAGGGCCGCGATCTGGATCTCGCTGTCGAAGTGGCCGATGTTGCACACGATCGACATCGGCTTCATCGCCTTCATGTGATCGGCGGTGATCACGTCTTCGTTGCCGGTCGCGGTCACGAAGATGTCGCAGCGCTTGACCGCTTCTTCCATCGTCACGACTTCATAGCCTTCCATCGCCGCCTGCAGCGCGCAGATCGGATCGATTTCGGTGACCATGACGCGCGCGCCGCCCTGGCGCAGCGAAGCCGCCGAACCCTTGCCAACGTCGCCGAAGCCGGCCACGCAGGCAACCTTGCCGGCCAGCATCACGTCAGTCGCGCGGCGGATCGCGTCGACCAGCGATTCCTTGCAGCCATAGAGGTTGTCGAACTTCGACTTGGTCACCGAATCGTTCACGTTGATCGCGGGGAACGGCAGCTTGCCGTCCTTGGCGATCTGATAGAGGCGGTGGACGCCCGTGGTGGTCTCTTCCGAGACGCCCTTGATGTTCTTGACCGACTGCGTGAGATAGCCGGGCTTCTTCTTGAGGAACGCGGTCAGCGCGCGGACGAACTCGATTTCTTCCGCGTTCGAAGGCTCGAACAGCTTCTCGCCCGCTTCCACGCGCGCGCCCCAGAGCGCGAACATCGTGGCATCGCCGCCGTCGTCGAGGATCATGTTGGCGGTCACGTCGTCACCCCAATCGAAGATCGAGCCGACGTAGTCCCAGTAGTCCGCCAGGCTCTCGCCCTTGATCGCGAAGACCGGGATACCGGCCGCGGCGATCGCGGCGGCGGCGTGGTCCTGCGTCGAGAAGATGTTGCAGGTCGCCCAGCGCACTTCGGCGCCGAGCGCAACCAGCGTCTCGATCAGCACGGCGGTCTGGATCGTCATGTGGAGCGAACCGGTGATGCGCGCGCCCTTCAGCGGCTGCGACGGGCCGAATTCCTCGCGCAGCGCCATCAGGCCGGGCATTTCGGTCTCGGCGATCCTGATTTCGGCGCGCCCGAAGTCGGCCAGGCCGATATCGGCGATCACATAGTCCTTCTGGGCTTCAAGCACGCTGGCCACGAGACAGTCTCCAAGATTGCAGTCAAACGAACAGGCCCGCCGGAAGGACGGCCCCGATGCCGTCCCCTTAGCGGGCCTCTCGGCAATGCGCAATGGAGATATAAAGAAGTCTTTATATCCTGCCCGGAAGACCTACCGCCGCGCCGTGGGCAAGCCCGCGGTCGCGACTTGTACCGGGCAGGGCACCAGCGCGACACCCTCCCCGATCAGCACCTCGGCGGCATGGGTCAGCGACTCTGGCCCGCCCTTTGCGAGAGCGGATGTAACTTCACCCAGCTCGGCGCAGCTATAACCCGCCTGCTGGCCATACTGGTTGGCCATGCGCACACTGGCCCGGTCGAGCGTGTCCGACGCACCGACCGAACCGAGCTTGAGGCGCATCTCACCCAGCATCGCGAGATTGGCCTTGCTCAGCATCGGTCGGTGGCGGAAGAGAAAACGATCGTAGGCCGTGCGGTAGTCCTGCGCCGTCGTCCGGCAGCGCAGCGAACCGACCATGAGCATGACGTCAAGCTGCCTGAGCCTGGCCGCCCGTACAAGTTCGGCTGACCAGCAGGCCGAGGCCGCACTGGCAGGCGCAGCGTTCGTCAAAACAAATGCGCCCGCAATGGCCGCACAGCTCAAGCTGCGCGCAAATCGGCGAAGGTTCATGTCCCGATTCTCCCCTCGATGGCTCCCGGCTTCAGGATGGAGAGTGCCCCTCGCGCTTTACCGGTTCTTCAAGAGTCGCGGTGAAGCGGACTTAACCATGGCCATCCTGCGCTGCCGAATGGTTGCGCTGTCACACACCGCGCCTATATCGAGCCCTGCGCATCAACGCACAGATCAACACAACAAAGAGGATCCTTGCCCATGACGATTGCGGTTGGAGACAAGCTGCCTGACGTGAAGCTGGTGAAAGCCACTGCCGACGGCATCGATGCGGTGCAGTCCGCCGAATACTTTGCCGGCAAGCGCGTCGCGCTGTTTTCGGTTCCGGGTGCCTTCACCCCCACCTGCTCGGCCAAGCACCTGCCGGGCTTCGTCGAAAAGGCCGCCGAAATCCGCGCCAAGGGCGTGGACGAGATCGCCTGCACCGCGGTCAACGATCCCTTCGTGATGAAGGCCTGGGGTGCCGCCGCCGGTTCGGCCGACGTCACCATGCTGGCAGACGGAAACGGCGATTTCGCCAAGGCGCTCGGCCTCACCATGGACGGCACCGGCTTCGGCCTCGGCATCCGCGGCCAGCGTTTCGCGATGGTTGTCAACGACGGCACGGTCGAGCAGCTCCACGTCGAAGCCCCGGGCGACTTCAAGGTCTCCTCGGCCGAGTATGTGCTCGAGAACCTGTGACGTAATAAATCGTAATACTCACGCCGCAGCGCAGCGCATACTCGGCGGTGCTGCGGCGTGAACTGCCCCAAAAACCGCGCGTTTGCGGGCTTGACGACTGTCAAATATTTGCCATCCTCCCCTCGCTGCACCGCACCATGGGGACGCGTGATGGACGGTATTCGAGTCGGAAAGCGGATTGTCGGGACCCAATCGCCTGTCACCATCGGCTGGGACAACATTCCGAAGGTTGAGGGCGGCACATTCAAGCGCCTGTTCTTCACCTGGTTTCAGCCCGCCGTCCTCTTCGGCATGGTCGCCTTCTGGTACTATGCGCCGAACTCGATCGCGAAGTTCTCGACCGCCATCGGCATCGGCATCGGCTTCCGCATCCTCCTCCAGATCCTCGAATTCGTGAACCCGCGCCACAAGTCATGGCAGATCACGTGGAAGGAACTGGCGACCGACCTGTTCTACGTCGGCATCTCGGCCACCTGCGTCCAGCTGGTCGAAAACTACATCGGCAGCGACGCGATCATCGAAGCACTCCAGGGCACGTTCGATTTCGACAAGTTCGCGTGGTTCACCGGCCTGCCGCTGCTGGTGCAGGCCCTGCTCAGCCTGTTCATCTTCGATTTCGGCCAGTACTGGATGCATCGCGGCATGCACAACTGGTACCCGCTGTGGCTACCGCATTCGGTGCACCACTACATCACCCAGCTCAACGTCCACAAAGGCGCGGTCGGCAATCCGCTCGAGCTGTTTCTGATCGGCCTCGGCATCGGCGGCCTGTTCGATTTCCTTCCCCGCGCGTTCCTGCTGGCGGGCGCCTTCAGCATGTCGATCGGCGCGTACCAGCACATCAACGTGCGCTTCAACAGCCCGCGCTGGTGGCGCTTCCTGTTCAACACCACCGAACACCACAGCCTGCACCACTCGCAGGATTTCGAATCGACCCGCAGCAATTACAGCAACTGGTTCATCGTGATCGACCGCATGTTCGGCACCTGCATCGATGGCGAGGCCGAGCTGCTCGGCATGGAAGGCGGCCGCCGCATGTCGATCCGCGAGCAGATGCTCTATCCCTTCACTGAGGGCTGGAAGGCGTGGAAGGAACGCAAGACGCGCGAGCCGTTCTTTACCGATCACACCGCGGTTCCGGCGGAATAGGCCGGCGTGACCTCGCTCAGCGCCTCCGGCATGCAAAGCCTGCCCGCACCCGCCGCAAAGCCCTCGCTCCTGCGTTTCGTGCAATGGATCTGGCATATCCGGGGCGAAGTGCCCCTCCCCGCCGATCTTGCGCCCGACGAGGCCTTCACCCGGCTCGATCCGCTCTTCGCGCACGCTGGCACGACCCATGCGCGCATGGGCGATATGGTCATGGTCACCAAGCGCGACCAGCTGGCGCAGGATCCGCTCTCGGTGGTCGACAGCGGCACCTTGCGCATCGAGCCCGGCGAGCACAGCCCGGTGCTGCGCTACCACCTCGTCAGCCGCGCGCTGCTCTACTGCTTCCTCGCGCCGCTGCTGTTCCTCGCGATCAGCCAGCTGACCGTCTTCCTCGGCACGCTCGACAAGCCCACGCCGGAGGAAATCGCCAAGGAAAAGGCGAAGAAAGACAAGCAGGGCGAGATCAAGCTCAACCCCGTCGACAAGTTCCTCGGCGCACCCGCTCCGGAGAAGCCGAAGGACGAGAAGAAGGACGCGAAGGGCAAGAAGAAAGGCGATGATGAGGAGAACGAAGGGTTCTCGCCCATCACCGCCTATGTCTTCGCCGGCATCTTCGCGGCGCTCTATGTGCTGGGCCGCCTGCTCGAGCCGTGGCTGATCAGGCGGCTGTTCCAGCGCACGCTCGCGGGGTGATCACTTCAAGTCGAAGCGGTCCGCGTTCATCACCTTGGTCCAGGCCTTGATGAAGTCGCGCACGAACTTCTCGTTCCCACCCGCTTCGGCATAGACTTCCGCCACCGCGCGCAGCTGGCTGTTCGAACCGAACACGAGGTCCGCCCGGCTTGCCCGCCACTTGACCTCGCCGGTCTTCCGGTCACGCCCGACGAACAGCTCCTCGTGGCTGCCTTCCACCGCGCTCCACGCCGTGCCCATGTCGAGCAGGTTCACAAAAAAGTCGTTGGAGAGAACCCCGACGCGGTCGGTGAACACGCCCAGATCGCTGCCGCCCTGATTGGCGCCGAGCACCCGCAGCCCCGCAACCAGCACCGCCATTTCCGGCGCCGAGAGACCAAGCAGCGAGGCCCGGTCGATCAGCAGCTCTTCGGTCTTCACCGAGTGCTTGGCCGCAAGGTAATTACGGAAGCCGTCGGCGCGCGGCTCCAGCACCGCAAAGCTCTCGGCATCGGTCCATTCCGCGCTCGCATCGCCGCGACCACCGGTGAAGGGCACCGTGCCATCGAAGCCGCCAGCCTTCGCCGCCGCCTCGACCGCCGCTGTACCCGCCAGCACCACGGCGTCCGCGACCGAGAGGTTCCCGCGCAGGCTCTCGATCACGGCGAGCACCTGAGCCAGTTCCGCCGGATCGTTCACCGCCCAGTCCTTCTGCGGCGCCAGACGAATACGCGCACCGTTAGCACCGCCGCGATGGTCGGTCCGCCGATACGTCGAGGCCGAAGCCCAGGCCGCCTTGATCAGCGCCGCAGGAGCAAGCCCCGCGTCAAGGATCGCCGCCTTGAACGCCGCGATCTCGCCTTCGAGCGGCATCCGGCCCGCCGGCACCGGATCCTGCCAGATCAGGTCTTCCGCCGGCACTTCGGGCCCAAGATAGCGCGCCTTGGGGCCCATGTCGCGGTGAGTCAGCTTGAACCACGCGCGGGCGAAGGCATCCTTGAACGCTTCATGGTCGTTGCGGAACTTCTCGGAGATGGCGCGGAACTCCGGATCGACCTTCAGCGCCATATCCGCCGTCGTCATCATCGTCGGCACGCGCTGCGAAGGGTCATGCGCCGCCGGGGCCATATCCTCCTCGCGCTGGCCGATCGGCTGCCACTGGTGCGCCCCCGCCGGCGAGCGGACCAGCTCGTATTCGTAGTCGAGCAGCAGGCGGAAGTAGTTGCCCGACCATTCGGTCGGCGTGTTCACCCACGCGCCTTCGATGCCGCTGGTGATCGTGTCACCGCCCTTGCCGCTGCCATGCGTGCTGAGCCACCCGAACCCTTGCGCGGTGATGTCCGCGCCTTCGGGCGCCGGGCCGACCAGCGCGGCATCGCCCGCACCGTGTGCCTTGCCGAAAGTGTGGCCGCCCGCCGTCAGCGCGGCCGTCTCCTCAAGGTTCATCGCCATGCGCGCAAAGGTGATCTTGATGTCGCGCGCCGAAGCGAGCGGATCGGGCACGCCGCCCGGCCCTTCCGGGTTCACATAGATCAGCCCCATCTGGATCGCGGCCAGCGGTTCCTCGAGGTCCATCTCCTTGTCAGGCTGGATGCGCGTTTCCTCGGCATCGACCCACTTCGATTCCTGGCCCCAGTAGATATCGCGCTCGGGCTCGTAGACATCCGCCCGGCCGCCGCCGAAGCCGAACACCGGCCCGCCCATCGATTCGATCGCGACATTGCCCGCCAGCACGAACAGGTCCGCCCACGAGATATGCTTCCCGTACTTCGCCTTGATCGGCCAGAGCAGCCGCCGCGCCTTGTCGAGGTTGCCGTTGTCGGGCCAGGAATTGAGCGGGGCAAACCGCTGCTGCCCGCTGTTGGCGCCGCCGCGGCCATCCGCCGTGCGATAGGTACCTGCCGCATGCCACGCCATGCGGATGAAGAACGGGCCGTAGTGGCCATAGTCCGCCGGCCACCAGTCCTGGCTGTCGGTCATCAGCGCAGTCAGGTCGGCCTTGAGCGCCGCATAGTCGAGCGCCTTGAAAGCCTCGGCATAGTCGAAGCCGGGGTCCGTCGGATCGGGCGAAACGCCGTTCTGATGAAGAATGTCGACCGGCAGCGCTTCCGGCCACCAGTCCTTGTTCGTACGGCCCAGCAGGGCGCGCGCGGCGCCCTTGTGAACCGGGCAACCACTCGCTGCGTCACCGGTCTGCATGTTCATGGGGAGAGACTCCATCGCGTTGTCGATGGAACAAAGCTACGCCTAGGTGCTTAGTGCGGGAAGCGAGTAAACTGCATTGCAGTGATCGAGTTTGACCATCAAAGCCTAATCATTAATCGGCTGCGGCGCTCACTCAGAACGCAAAGCGGACGCGCGCGACAACCCGGTCCCCCACACCGCCAGCATCCGCAAAGGGCGTCGCACGGATCCGCTCCGCCGCGATGCTGTTGCCCACATAGTCCAGCCCGAAGGTCAGCGGCCAGCGCGTGTATTCCGCGCCCAGCTTCCAGTCGGCATAGTCGCCGCCGGGTCTGAGCCTGGCCGCGCGGGGATCATTGCCGCTCCCGGTCGAATAGCCCACGCTCGCCAGCACGGTGAGTGGCAGCCCCGGCAGTCCGGCATCCGCGCCCACCCGCAGATGCAGATTGTCGCCGCCGATCGTGCTCTGGCGCGGCGCATACCACGCCGTCGCCGCCACGCGCAGCGGACCAAGGCCGTACCGCGCCCCCAGCACCAGTTCGGCAAAGTCCATCCGCTGCGAAGCCCCGGCAAACAGATGGCCGACCACCTCGGTCCGCAAGGTCACCGCACCCAGCGCCCAATCGCGCCCCACCGCCACATCCGCGACCGCGTCCGCCCCGCCGTGCCTTGCAGCCCCGCGCAGCGCCGCCACGCGCACCGACGCATCGAGCGGGCCAAGATCGAGCCGTCCGTCGGCCGAAACCGAAGCCCGGCCCCCGCTCCAGCTGATCCCGGCGCGCACCTCATCGCTGGCCGCTTCAACGCCTGCATCGACCGACTGCGCCCACGTCGTCTCGGTCGGCAGGAGCAGCAAAGCTCCTGCCAGCATCATCAGCGCGCGGTCCTGCACGATCAGCGGCATCACTTCGCCAGCAATGGTTCGAGAAAGCGGATCACCCGCGCCTCCAGATCGATGCGGTGATCGGACCAGCCATGATCCGTCGCCACATGCCCGGTCCGGACTTTGGTCCCGCCCGCCTTGCGCACCGCGGCGACGAGTTCGTCACCGTCGGCGGCAAGGCCGTCATCGGAGGTCAACACAAGAAGCGGTGTGGCGCTGAGTGCGGCCGCCCGCGTCACGAAGTCCCATTCGGCGGCGTGCGCAACGAGTTCGTCGACGAGCACCTGCGCCGGAGCGTTCAGCGTCTCGCTGTTTTCGGCAATCAGCTTGGCGCGGTCGCCTGGCGAAAGCTGACCCTTCTTGCCCATATTGGCTGCCGAATAGAGGACCAGGGCGCGCAAGTCCGGCTCCTCCGCACCCGCCATCGCCGTCACCCAACCGCCCATCGAATGCCCGACCATCGCCATGCGCGTCGTGTCGATACCATATCGGGCCGCATTGGCGCGCAGAAAGGCCAGCACCGCCCGCGCATCCTCCGGGTTCTGGCTGAAGCGATAAGTCCCCGGGCTGCCCCATGATCCGCGATAGTTGAAGGTGATCGCATTCCACCCCCGCCGCCGCAGCGCCTGAGCCAGATCGAGGTTCTTTTCGTTACCGGGAAGGCCATGGCAGATCACCACGGTCGGATGCAAGCCGGCTCCGGCAGCAAGATAACCGACCCCGTTGATCTCGACTCCGCCGCTGGGGATGTGGAACACTTCCATCCGCGCCGGGTGCGCCTTGTCCGCCGGGGGATCGGTGTAGATCGCGGGCGGGATGGCCGGTGCAGCCAAGGCAATCGGCGCAGCAAGAGCAAGCGAAACAGCGGCCAGTCTCACCAATCTCCGCATATTCCCGCCGATCCTTTCCCCATCAATAGCCCATCAGGCTGAGCACTTCCTTGCGGCTGCGATTGTCCTCGAGGAACGTGCCCATCAGCCGGCTCGTCACCATGCCGACGCCCGGCGTGCGCACTCCGCGCCCGGTCATGCAGCCGTGCTGCGCTTCGATCACCACCGCTACGCCGTGTGGCTTCAGGTTGTCCCAGATGCACGTCGCGACTTCCGCCGTCAGCCTCTCCTGGATCTGCAGCCGCCGGGCATAGGCATTGAGCACGCGGGCGAGCTTGGAAATGCCCACCACCTTGTGGCGCGGCAGATAGGCGATCGCCGCCTTGCCGATGATCGGCGCCATATGGTGCTCGCAGTGCGACTGGAACGGGATGTCCTTCAGCAGCACCAACTCGTTGTAGCCGCCCACTTCCTCGAACTGGCGCGCCAGGTGCGAGGCGGGATCCTCGCCATAGCCCTGGCAATACTCCTTCCACGCCCGCGCCACGCGGCGCGGCGTATCGAGCAGGCCCTCGCGCTCCGGATCGTCGCCCGACCAGCGGATCAGCGTGCGGATCGCTTCCTGCACATGCTCGGGGACCGCGATCTTGCCATCAGCGCCAAGGTCGTCGTCATCGTGTCCGTGGTGGACGGTCATGCTCGGTCAAACTCCGTGAAGATCGCGTGTCCGATGCCGCGCGGCATCACTTGCGCTGGATGACGATCTCGTCCGGATGCGCCACATTGAGATCGGACCGCAGCAGTTCGCCGACCAGATCGGGATCGGCATGGCGCGGATCGAGCAGGTTGACCCGGTTGCGCAGCCGGTCACGCTCGGCCAGAAGCTGCTTCACTTCCGCCTGCCGCTGTTCGAGCAGCCGGGCATTCTCGGTCCATGCGAGCACGCCGCTCGGCCCCGCCAGCGCCACCGCGCCAAGCAGCAGCAGCGCCACGAGCGCGAAGCTCTGCGCCATGCTTTCGCGAGGCAGCTTGAGGGATGTCCGGCGGCGTTTCATCAAAACGACAGAATCACACTTGCCCCGCCGATACAACCGGAAAAGTGCAATTTTGGTACAGGATGTTTACGAGGCGCGCTGGTCCGCAGGCTGGATGCAGGTGCCTTTCCGCCGCCCGCATCCTGTTCTAGGGCAGCCGTAAACGCCAGAGGACTGACCCCAAGCATGACGACCGACACGCCGCCCTTCATTGGAAAGCTTGAACCTGCCGCCGATCCGGACTGGGCGGGCTGGTATCACTGGTCGGGCGCCGATCCGTTCGAAGACGATGTCGGCCCGTTCTACGTGCGCCGCGATGACAAGGGGCTGGTCACCGGCTTCCGCCCGCGCGCCAAGAACTGCAACGCACACGGCAGCATCCACGGCGGTTGCCTGATGACCTTCGGCGATTTCTCGCTGTTCATGATCGCCAGCGCGACGGGTGAGGAAATGAGCGGCGTCACCGTCACGTTCAATTCGGAGTTCGTCGGCCCGGCCCGCGCCGGACAATTGCTCGAAGCCCGCGGCGAAGTGATCCGCGCTGGTCGCAGCCTCGTCTTCGCGCGCGGCCTGATCACCGCAGACGGAGAGGCGGCGATGGCCTTCTCCGGCACCTTCAAGCGCATCACCGCGCGCTGAGGCATACGGGGGGGAGGCGCGAGCCTCCCCCGCCCGCAATTCAGATGCGCTTGCCCGTCATCGGGAAGCTGCCGAACATGCCCGCCGTCACCGTGCCGTTCAGCGAGTCCCCGTCGATTGTCGCAGTGCAATCGAGCTTCATCGGCATCGGCACGGTGATATTGCTCGACCAGCTGATGGTGTTTCCATCGACCGTCCCGCCGGTGATTTCCATATTGCCCATCGGCCCGGAATTGCTGCCGCTGAAGCTGCTGCCGTCGACTTCGACGGTGAGGATCGAGGTCTGATCACCCATCGGTGAACGGGTCACGCATTCATACTTGCCGGCAACGGACATGGAACTCTCCCTTTGTGGTTCGGGGGGGAAGGAACCATGCTGCCTACACTGGTGTCAATAGGATTGATCCACCTTGGCGGTTACCGAGCACGGTTGACCTCGGCGGCGTCAAGCCTGACAACCGTCACGTGACAGCCCCTCATCCCGCCTCCATCATGCACGACGGCTTCCTGCTGCTCGGCTTCGCGCTGGCCTTCGTGCTCCTGTTCCGCCGTCTCGGCCTTGGCGCGACCCTGGGCTATCTCATCGCGGGCGCGGTGCTGGGCCCCTTCGTCCTCGGCATGGTCGGCGATGCGGAGCAGAAGCTGGGCTTTGCCGAGCTTGGCATCACGCTGCTGCTGTTCCTTGTCGGGCTGGAGCTTGACCCGTCCAAGCTCTGGAAGATGAAGCGCGACATTCTCGGCTTCGGCCTGCTGCAAGTCTCGATCTCCGGCCTCGCGCTGGCCGGGGCGATCATGCTGACGACGAGCTTTTCCCCCGCCGCCGCGCTAGCGCTGGGGCTGCCGCTGGCGCTGTCCTCCACCGCGCAGGTGCTGCCGATGCTGCAGTCCTCCGGCCGCCTCAAGACCCGCTTTGGCGAGCGCGCCTTCTCGATCCTGCTGTTCCAGGATCTCTCGATCATCCCGCTGATCACCATCATCGCCGCCCTCAGCCGCAATCCGGCGGACGTCGGCGGCCCGCCGGGCTGGCTGCTCGCGCTCGAAACCGTCGTCGCCATTGCAGGCCTCGTCGCCGCCGGCCGCTTCCTCATCCGCCCGCTGTTCCGCCTGATCGGCAACCTTGGCGAGCGCGAGATGTTCATCGTCGCCGCACTTTTCACCGTCATGGCCGCAGGCGCGGTCATGGAATTCCTCGGCCTCTCGACCGCGCTCGGCGCCTTCATCGCCGGCGTCATGCTGGCCGACAGCCCCTATCGCCACGAGCTCGAAGCCGATGTCGAGCCGTTCCGTTCGATCCTGCTCGGCCTGTTCTTCCTCTCGGTCGGCATGCTGCTCGATCTTGGCGCTATCGCCCGCGATCCTGTCTTCGTCATCTCGATGGCGCTCATGCTGATCACGGTGAAGGCCGCCGTCATGTTCGCCCTCGCGCGGCTGTTCGGCGTCCCATGGCGCGGCGCCCTCGCCTTGGGCCTGCTGCTCAGCCAGGGCGGCGAGTTCGGCTTCGTCCTGTTCGCGCAGGCGAGCCATGCCCTCCTCATCGCGCCCGAGGCCGCCAGCCTGTTCGGCGCGGTGGTCACGCTCTCGATGGCGACCACCCCGTTCCTGATGATGGCCACCCGCCGCTTCCGCGCCGATCCCAAGGCCGTGCCGCAGGGCGAGCGCGAGGGTCCGAGCAACGACGGCGCCAATGCCCTCATCGTCGGCTATGGCCGCTTCGGGCAGGCCGTCGGACAAGTCCTGCAGGCCGCCGGGATCAGCGTGACCCTGATCGATACCGATGTCGAGATGATCGACGTCGCTGGCACCTTCGGCGCCAAAGTCTACTTCGGTGACGGCACGAGGATCGACATGCTCCGGCAGGCAGGCGCCGCCGACGCCGAAATGATCCTGTTCTGCATCGACGGCGACCAGCTCGACACGCCGATGCTCTCCGCCGTCCACGAAGCCTTCCCGCGCGCCGCCGTCTATGTCCGCGCCTTCGACCGCCGCGCCGTCATCAAGCTGCGCGATGCGCCGGTCACGCTGGTGGTGCGCGAAACGCTCGAGTCCGCCATCGCCATGGCCTCTGCCGCGCTCGACAATGCCGGGCTCAGCAACGAGGCGATCACCCGCGCCGAGGCGCTGTTCCGCCTGCGCGACACCACCCGGCTCGACCGCCAGCTCGAAACCGGCGACCCGCGCGCCGCGCGCGATCAGATGCTCACCGGCCCCGAACCGCAGGAGGTCGGCGGGTAGCGCGCCGTCAGTAGTTGCACTTGCATGGACTTTCCCATGCGACTGCATCAACTTCCCCATGCAACTGCATGGAAATCGCTGCCGCCATGGTCATGCCCGCCGCCACCACCCTGCTCGCGTGGACCCGCCTGCTCCGCGCCGCCGACCTCGCCAGCCGCCACTGCGCCGATACTCTGCGCAAGCTCGGCCTGCCGCCGCCCGAGTGGTATGACGTCCTCCTTGCGCTCGAGCGCGGTGGCGCAAGGCGGCCGCGGGATCTGCAGGCGGCGCTCGGCCTCGAGCAATATGCGCTGTCGCGCCTGCTTGATCGCATGGCGAAAGCGGGGCTCGTCGAACGCACCCCCTGCCCCGATGACGCGCGTGGCCACATCCTCAAGCTGACGATCGAAGGCCTAGCCATGCGCGCGGCGATGTGGCCGGTCTATGCCGAAGCGATCGAGGAAGCTCTCGGCGCCCGCGTCAGCGAGGAAGACCGCGCCGCGCTGGCCCGCCTGCTCGCCCCGCTGGCCAAGCCAATCAGCGCTTAGTGCTCGCCATCAACTGCAGCACCTGCGCCTCGCTCACCACTTCGGCATATTTGGCCTGAAGATCGAACAGGTTCGCCTCATGCGGCGCCTGATGCCGGTCCCCGCAGGCATCGCGCACCACGAACGGCAGGAACCCGTTCTGGCAGGCATCGAGCGCCGTCGCCCGCACGCAACCGGAGGTCGAAACCCCCGCGATCACCAGCGTATCGACCCCGAGCGAGGTGAGCGTCGCCGCCAGATGCGTCGCAAAGAAGGCTGAGGCATAGCGCTTGGTGATCACGAAATCGCCGTCCACCGGGCTCAACTGCGGCGGAAACGCCCCCAGCGGCGAGCCCTTCTCGAACACCTTGAGCGCCGGCACCTTGCGGAAGAACACCCCGCCATCCGCCCCGCCGGGCTGGTACTCCACATTGGTGAAGAACACTGGCGCCCCGCACTCCCGCGCAGCAGCGACAAGCCGCACCGCGCTCGCGACCGCGGCCTCCACCCCCGCATAGAGCGGCGAACCCGGCTGCAGATAGGCCTCGACCATGTCGATGACGATCACGGCGGGGCGTTCCCCGAACGGCAGCGAGCCGTCGAACGCGCCCGCATAATTGCCGGTAAGGTCCGCCTCGCCCCGCGCCATCAGATCACCCCGCTGGCCGCAAGCTGCTCGAGTTCCGCCTCGCTCATGCCCAGCAGCCCACCGTAGATCTCGGCATTGTGCTGGCCGACCGTCGCGGGAGCCGGACGGCGTACCCCGCTCGGCGTGCCCGAAAGCTTGGGGAAGGAACCCTGCATCTTGAGCGGACCAAAGCGTTCGGTCTCGACCTCGATGATCGCCCCGCGCGCCTGAAAGTGCGGATCGGCCAGCATGTCCGGCGCGCGGTAGACGCGGCCTGCCGGGATCGACGCCTCGATCATCAAGGCATCGACTTCCTCGATGGTCTTCGTGCTTGTCCAGTCGTTGATCAGGGTGTCGATCTCGGTCTGATTGGCCCCGCGCGCCAGATGCGTCGCAAAGCGCGGATCATCGCCCAGCTCAGGCCGGCCCATCACCGCGGCAAGGCGCTTCCACAGCGAATCCTTGTTGGCCCCGATCATGAACTCGCCGTCCTTGCACGAGTAGACGTTCGACGGCGCAATCCCCTTGAGGATCGAGCCCGACCGCTCGCGGATCAGCCCCATCCGGTCATATTCGGGCACGAGGCCCTCCATCACCTGCAGCACGCTTTCATAAAGCGCCGCGTCGATCACCTGCCCCATGCCGGTCTTCTCGCGCACATGCAGCGCCGCGAGCACGCCCATGCAGCCATAGGTCGCGGTCAGCGTATCGCCGATGGAAACGCCCATCCGGCTCGGCGGCCGGTCCGGTTCGCCGACGATGTAGCGCCACCCGCCCATCGCCTCGCCGATCCCGCCGAAACCGGCGCGGTCCGAATAGGGTCCGTCCTGCCCATAGCCCGACATGCGCGCGATGATCAGCCCCGGCTGCTCGGCCAGCAGCACGTCCGGCCCCAGCCCCCACTTCTCCAGCGTCCCCGGCTTGAAGTTCTCGATCAGCACGTCCGCCTCGCGGATCAGCCGCCGCACCAGCGCCTGGCCTTCCTTCACGCGCAGGTTGGCCGAGACCGAGCGCTTGTTGCGCGCGATCACTTCCCACTGCACTTTCTCGTCGCCCTGCCCCCAGTCACGCATCGGGTCGCCGCCGCCGCTCGGGCCATTTGGGCCATTCACATGCGGCGGCTCGACCTTGATCACGTCTGCGCCCATGTCGCCCAGCAGCTGGCCGCAGAACGGCCCGGCAAGCAGCTGGCCCAGTTCGACAACGCGGATGTCGCTCAATGCACCTGCATTCATCTCCGCTTACTCCGCCGCTTCCAGATGCGGCCACACGGGCTGGATCGGTGCCGCCAGCCCCGTCTCCGCCTCGCACGCGATGCGTAGCGCCTCGATGCCCGGACCATAGTTGAACAGCGGCAGCTCGCCACGACCCGCAAGCAGCTCCGCCCGCAGCGCCTCGGTCGCCGCCATATCCACGACACCCGCCGCATCCGCGACAACACCGTAAGCCCGCGCCCCTTCCGGCGTCACCAGCCCCTGCACAATCTCCTTGCCGACCAGCGCCGGATCGCGCGCCAGCGGGTCGCCCCAACCGCCGCCGCCCCAGGTGATGAAGTGCAGCTGGTCGCCCGCCGCCACCTCGACGTCCTCGACCTTGTTGCCCACGATCACGCTGGTGCCGTCCACGCGCTCCAGCACCTTGCGCGCACGCCTGCCCGGCTCGCCGCCATTGACGCCCCATGGCGGCACGAACCAGCGGTCATCGTGGATCGAGATCGTCCCCGCGCTCAGGAACCGGTAGGTCATGTGGATGCCGTTGCCGCCGCGGTGAAGCCCCGCCCCACCGCTGTCCGCCGCGCATTCATAGCGCTCGATCCGCATCGGGAAGTAGCGCTCCAGAAACTCGTTCGGCACATTGGTGAAGCCCGGCCAGAGCGAGTGCCCGTCCGGCCCGTCGCCCATCGGCCGCCCCGGAATGCCGCCGAAGCCGATCTGGAACAGCTGGAACCATTCCCCGCCCTTTCCGGGCCGCGCATCATTGCCCGAATAGAACAGGTGCGGGCTCGACGAGAACCCGGCCGCATTGAGAAACTCGGGCGTCTTCTGCCCCAGCAATCCGCCCAGAATGTCAAAGATCCGCCCCAGCGCATGGGTGCGACCCGAAAGGGCTGCGGGGAACTTCGGCTTGAGCAGGCTGCCTTCGGGAATGCGCACATCGATCAGATCATAGAACCCGTCGTTGAACAGGATCTGCGGGTCGAAGACCATGATCATGTAGATGCCGAAGAACATCTTGAACATGTTCTCGTTGAGGAAGAAGTTGATCGAGGCCTGGCTCTGCGGATCGGTCCCCGCAAAGTCGAGCACCACGCGCCCGTCTTCCCGCCACATCGTGCATTTGATCTTGTAGGGGCCATAGCCCATGCCGTCGTCGCAGATGTAGTCCTCGAAGCTCACCGGCTCCTCGGCGATCGCCATCCCGATCAGCGCCTGCATCGCGCGGTGGTTGCGCGCCAGCAGGTCCTGCGTCGCCGAGACATAGACGTCGTCACCAAACCGCTCCGCCATCTCGATCACCCGGCGCGACGCCACCCGGCAGGCCGCGATCAGCGCGTTGAGGTCGGCCTCGCACCAGTCGGGCTTGCGCGTCTGGTGCATGACGAGCTTCATCAGGTCGTCGTTGTACTCGCCCTTCTTCCAGATCTTCACCGGCGGAATGCGCACGCCTTCCTCGAAGATCGAGCGCGCGTTGATCGGCATCGAGCCGACGACCTTGCCGCCGATGTCGCTCTGGTGGCCGAACATCGAGGTATAGGCGATCAGCCGCCCGTCCTTGAACACCGGCAGCAGCACGAGCCAGTCGTTCGAGTGGCTGATCGCCCCGCCGACCGAGTAGGGATCGGACAGGAAGATCATGTCGCCGTCTTCGAGCGTCCCCTCGTAGTTGTCGAGGAAGCCGCCGATGAAGCTGCCGAACTGGCCAACGATCATCTTGCCGGTGTGGTCGGCGATCAGCGGGAAGGCGTCGCCCTGCTCGCGGATACCGGGCGACATCGCGGTGCGCACGAGCGTCGCGTCCATCTCGATCCGCGCATTGCGCAGCGCGTTCTCGATGATGTCGAGCGTGACGGGGTCAATCGGCACCCGGTTGAACGGGGCGAGATTGGTCTGGACAATGGTTGCAGGCATCAGCGTGCTCCAAGAAAGAGTGTCCCCACACCGTTCGTGTCGAGCGCAGTCGAGACACCATGCGCCAGGTGTCTCGACTTCGCTCGACACGAACGGAAGGGGAGGAAGCGGTTCACCGCAGGTTGATCAGGATATTGCCGACCGCATCGACCGTGCCGACGCAGCCGCTCTCGATAAGCGTCGTGGAGTCCATCTCGCAGACGATGGCCGGGCCAGGAATCACGTCCCCGGCGCGCAGCTTGGCGCGGTCATAGATCACCGCCGCCTGCTCGCGTCCGTCCATCCACAGCGTGTGGTCGCGCATCTTCGCCGCCGCCGGATTGCCGTCGCCCTTGGGCAATTCCGCCGCCGGCAGATCGAGCGCGCGGCCCAGCGCGACCGCGCGCAGGTTCACGATCTCGTGCGGGGTATCCATGTTGAAGGTGAACAGGCGTTTGTGCTCGGCATCGAAGCGCGCGAGAATTCCGGCAATGCCGTCCGCCTCCAGCACTTCGGGCGTGATCGTCAGCGGCACTTCGAAGGCCTGCCCCGCATAGCGCACGTCGACTTCGAACTCGGTGGTGATCTCGTCTTCCGGCACCCCGTCCGAAAGCAGCTCGCCCCGCGTCTGCGCCGCCATTTCGGCGAGCACCGCGATCAGCTCGCTCGCCTCGGTCTGCGTGGCAAGCCGCGAGAAGCTGCGCGCCGTCTCGGTGCGCATCCGCGTCGTCGCATCGCCTAGCGCGCAGAGCACGCCCGGCGAAACCGGCGAGACCGCAGGCCAGGCCCCCAGTAGCCGCGCGATCGCGTTCACATGCAGCGGCCCCGCCCCGCCGAACCCCATCAGCGCGAAGTGGCGCGGGTCATAGCCCTGCTGCACCGAGATCATCCGCAGCGCGCCGAACATGTTCTCATTGACGATGTCGATGATCCCGCGCGCCGCCGCCATCAGGTCGATGCCCAGCGCATCCGCAATGGTCTGCACCGCCTTGGTGGAAGCCTCGCGGTCAAGCCGGAAGGTGCCGCCGAGCAGGTTCTCCGGCAGATAGCCGAGCACGACGTTCGCGTCGGTGACGGTCGGCAGTTCACCGCCCTTGCCATAAGCCGCAGGCCCCGGCACCGCGCCCGCCGACTGCGGGCCCACGCGCAGCGCCTTGGTCAGCTCGGGCACATAGGCAATCGATCCACCGCCCGCGCCCACCGTCTTCACATCCAGCGCCGAAGCACGGACCGACAAATGCCCGACTTCGGTCGTGCGCTGGCGGCGCGGCTCGAGGTTCTCGATCAGCGCCACGTCGGTCGATGTGCCGCCCACGTCCAGCGTCAGGATATTGCGGATGCCGGCATTGCGCCCGACCCAGATCGCCCCCGTCACGCCGCCCGCCGGACCGGACATGAGGATATTGACCGGCTGCTCCTCGGCCTTCTGCGCCGACATCAACCCGCCGTCCGAGCGAAGCAGCGACAGCTTGCCCGTCATCCCTTCCGCAGCAAGGCGGTCGCGCAAGTTGGAAACATAGCGGCTCACCACCGGGCGCACCGCCGCGTTGGCCACCGTCGTCAGCGTGCGCTCGTATTCCTGCATTTCCGGCAGGACCTGGTGGCTCAGCGAGACCGGCACGCCGGGCAGGATTTCCGCCGCCAGTTCGCCCACGCGCGTCTCATGCGCGCCGTTCACATAGGCGTTGATGAGGCTCACCGTCACCGCCTCGACACCCTGCGCCTTCAGCAGGCCCAGCTGCGTGCGGATATCGGCCTCGTCAAGCGGGCGCACTTCCTCGCCATCAGCGCCGATGCGGCCCTTGACGGTGACGGTATCCTCCAGCGCGGCCAGCGGCGTCGGCTTGGGCCAGATGATCCAGCCTGCCAGACCCCCCGGCACGAAGCTGCGCGCGATCTGCAGGATATGGCGATAGCCCTCGGTCGTCACCAGCCCGACGCGCGAGCCCTTGCCTTCGAGCACCGCGTTCGTCGCCACGGTCGTGCCGTGCAGGAAGTAATCGATATCCCCCGTCGCAATCCCCGCCTTCGCGCAGATCGCGGTCACGCCGTTGAGGATGCCCTCGGAGCTGTCATGCGGCGTTGACGGCGTCTTGTGCCGCCAGAACGCGCCGCTCGACGTATCGAACAGCAGCAGATCGGTAAACGTGCCGCCAACGTCGACACCCAGACGGTAACCCATGCCCTATCCCTCTTGAAGCTGTTTCGGAAATGCCGGAGCCTTGGCAACCATGCCCGGCAGCGTGCGCCCCATCACTTCGGCCAACCAGCGGTTGGTGCCGATGAGCGCGGAAAGATCGAGCCCGGTGCGCACCCCGGCGCGCTCGAGCATGTAGACGACGTCCTCGGTCGAGACATTCCCCGCCGCACCCGGCGCAAATGGGCAACCACCCAGCCCGCCGATGGAAGCATCGATGGTCCGCGCGCCCGCCTCCACCGCCGCCCAGACGTTCGCGAGACCCGTCCCGCGCGTGTTGTGGAAGTGGACGCGAATAGGGATCGGCGCGACCAATTCCCGCACCGCCGTCACCAGACGCGTGACATGCGCCGGATTGGCAACGCCGATGGTATCCGCCAGCGCGATCTCCACCGGCGCGGCTTCCGCCAGCTTCTCGGCCATCGCCAGCACCCGCGCTTCTGCCACTTCGCCTTCGAACGGGCAGCCAAACGCGGCGGCAATCGTCACCTGCCCCAGCTTGCCCCCCTCACGCGCTGCAGTGATGATCCCGGTCGCCGCCTCGATCGAGCCGTCCGAAGTCTGCCCCTGATTGGCCATCGCAAAGGTATCGGTTGCCACCGAAACCGCGCCCAATTGGTCGATCCGCCCCGTCGCCAGTGCCCGGTCCGCCCCGCGCGCATTCATCACGAGGCCGATGTAGGTCACGTCTCCCCGCAACGGCAGCCCTGCGCAGACCGCCTCGGCGTCCGCCATCTGCGGCACCGCGCGCGGATTGACGAAACTCGCGACCTCGATGCGCCGCACGCCCGCCTCCAGCGCCCGGTCGATCAGCGCGAGCTTGTCCTCGGTGGACACCATGGCCTTCTCGTTCTGGAGCCCGTCGCGGGGGCTCACTTCGACCATTTCGATTGATTTTGTATACATTTACTCGGCCGCTTCCTGTTGCTCGCCGGCACCCTGCCGCGCCCGGTGCGCATCGGCATAGGCGTGGTAGGCGCGCATAATATGGCTGGTCATCACCGCCTCGGCCCAGGCCCCGTCGCGCCGCGCGAAGGCCGCCGTCAGTTCCTCATGCTCGGCATGCGAGCGGCGCAGTTCCTCCCGGCTGTAGTGCCGCGCAGTACGCAGCACGACCGGCTGTTCGATCAGAGTGCCCAAAAGGGCAGTCAAACGCCGCGATCCCGCCACTTCCAGAATGATCGCATGGAACTCGCGGTTGCCTTCCAGGAAGCCCGCGACGTCCGGCGAGGGCTGCTGGATCGCCGCCGCCAAAGTGCGATTCGCCGCCCTGATTCGGGCCAGCGCCGCGTCCGTCATGCGCTCCGCCGCCCGCCGCGCCGCGCGGGCCTCCAGCATGGCGCGAAGTTCAAAGGAATCCGCGACATCGCCGATCGACCAGTCCGCCACGAACGTGCGCTGCGTATCAGTCCGCCCGACCAGCATATCGGCCTCGAGCCGGCGCAGCGCCTCGCGCACCGGAGTCCGCGAAACACCGCACATTTCGGCCAAAGCTTCCTCGCCCAGCTGTGCGCCGGCGGGCAGCTCTCCCGAAAGAATCATGTTCCGGATCGCGCTGTAGGCACGATCAGAGGCGCGCGACATCAAAGCTCCCTGAAATTATGCAACCAATCGGCTTGACCGATGGCATTTGTATACAATATCCAAGTGACCTATCAAGCCGTGATCGCCATGGGGGCACAATCACAACGCGGCAGCCGAAAACGGCACAGACATAAACAGGGAGTACCACCGATGCGCATTTCGCAGTGGCTGAGCACCGCCAGCCTCCTTTCGGCTTCCTTTGCCGGCATGGCCTTCGCCGCCGCCCCGGCCCTCGCCCAGAGCGAGCCGCAGGCTGAGGCCGCGGCCCCCGCCGAAGAAGGCGCGATCATCGTCACCGCCCGCCGCCAGAACGAGCGGCTGCAGGACGTCCCCGCCTCGGTCTCGGTGCTCACCGCCGCCACGCTGGCCAACACCGGCTCGACCCGCGCTGCAGATTTCACCAATCTCACCCCCGGCGTCACCATCGTCACCGGCACTGCCGAGGCGGGTGACACCCAGATTAACATCCGCGGCATCAACGGCGCGCGCGATGCGGAAAGCTCGGTCGCCCTCGTCGTCGACGGCATCCTCAAGACCAACACCGCGCAGCTCAACCAGCGCCAGGGCACGCTCAGCCAGGTCGAACTCCTGAAGGGCCCGCAGGGCGCGATCTACGGCCGCAACGCCGCGGCGGGCGCCATCGTGCTCCAGACGATCAAGCCGACCGACACGCTCACCGGCGCGGTCCGCGCCTCCTATGCCGAGCAGAACACCTTCGACAGCGCCGCGCACATCGCCGGCCCGCTTGGCGAGAACGCCGGCTTCGTGCTCGCGGGCACCTATTACAAGACCGACGGCTTCTGGAAGAACGAGCGCGACGGCAGCCACACCATCGCCGACAAGCGGGACTGGTCGGTCGATGGCCGCATCCTCATCGGCAAGGGCACCGACACCCAGATCGACCTCAAGGCCCGCTACGCCCAGTTCCGCGGCGCTTCGCTGCCGTTCAACGCCTCGTTCCACCTGCCCAACTTCGCGGCGGTGAACCCGGCGTTCTACGAGGACGTCAACAAGCACGAATTCCGCTTCTACCCGAACATCCGCGCGACCAACGACCAGAACAGCTTCGATTTCTCGGCCAAGCTCGAACAGAAGCTGTCCGATACGCTCAAGCTTGTCGGCTGGGCACTCTATTCCAACGTCGACCAGGACCTTGTCGCAGACGGCACCTCGGCCGATTTCGCCCGCTACATCAACGCGGTGAATCCGGCGGCCCAGCCCGCGGTCGATGCCTGCTTCGCCAGCACGCTTGCCAACACCGGCTTCCCGGTCAACCAGCCCGGCTTCATCGGCGCGGTCCCGGTTCCCTTCATCTTCGCGCCTGCCAACGGCTCGACCTTCGGCCCCTACAGCCCGACCACCTGCGACGGCACGCAGTATCAGGTGCGCAAGCAGAAGGACGTCTCGACCGAATGGCGTCTCATCGGCGAACCGGGCGGCGCGATCACCTGGCAGGTCGGCTTCTACTACTTGCACATCGACCGCTCGACCGGTGTCAGCCTCGGCGCGGATACCGGCAGGGGCGTGATCAAGCAGCTCTACAACGCGCCCGACAGCGCCAACCCGACCTCGCTGCTGCTCGCCGACAAGTTCAAGACCAACGTCTACGCCGCCTTCGGCAACATCGAATACAAGCCGTCCGAGAAGTTCGAGGCCGGCGTCGCGCTGCGCTACGATATCGAGCGCCGTAACGCCTCAAGCCTCGTGCCGACCGCGACCGATCCCTTCACCGGTGGTCCGATCAACCCGGGTCAGGCCTTCGGTCCGATCACCCCCAAGGCGGCCACCTTCAAGCAGTTCGAACCCAAGGTGACGCTGAGCTACAAGCCGATCCCCGAGCTCAATCTCTATGCCAACTGGGGCATCGGCTTCAAATCGGGCGGCTTCAACAACCAGGGCTCGGCCGCGGTTGTCGATGCAAACTTCCGGCAGTTCATCAACGCCAACGTGAACATCAACGACCAGTACGGCAAGGAATGGTCGAGCGCGTGGGAAGCGGGCCTCAAGGGCAACCTGCTCGACGGCAAGCTGACGTTTGACCTCGCCGGCTACTACACCCAGGTCCACGGCATGCAGTTCTTCGAGTTCTTCGTCGGCAGCTTCGGCCTGCTGCGCGTCGTCTCGAACATCGACAAGGTCGACCTCAAGGGCGTCGAGCTCAACGTCGCGGTGAAGCCCGTGCGCGGCGTCAAGCTGTTCGGCTCGGTCAACTACACCGACAGCGAGATCAAGCGGAACTCGGCCCGCCCCAACACCATCGGCAACAAGTCGCCCTACACCGCCGACTACACGATCAACGTGGGCGGCGAGGTCGAGCAGCCGATCAGCGGCGATATCAAGATGCTGCTGCGCGCCGACTACCGCGTGACCGGCCCGACCTGGTTCTCGACCGTGCAGAACCAGACCGCGCCGACGCTGTTCTCGGGCCTCCTGCCGATCTCGGCGCTGCAGCTTCCGGCCGTCGTCGGCGATGCCAAGTACGACCGTGCTCGCCGCAGCACGTTCGGCGTGCTCAACTTGCGCGCCGCGATCCAGTCGGACCGCTACAGCCTCGCGGTCTTCGCCAACAACGTGGCCGACAAGAAGTACCTCGCCGAAGTGATCCCCGCGATCGAGTTCGGCGGCTCGTTCATCTCGCCCGGCGCGCGCCGCCAGATCGGCGTGGAGCTCGGCGCCAAGTTCTGATCCCGGGCACTCCAACGCTCAAGTGGAAGGGGCCCCCGTCGCACATGCGGCGGGGGCCTTTTCCTTCGGGTCAGGCGCCGCCGAACCCGGGCCAGAGGTACCGCTGATAAACGCGCCCCGCCATCTCGACATCGTCGGCGTAGCGCACTCCGAACTTCATCGCGACCGAGCGCGACGCCACGTTGTCGGGATGAATCACCGACATGATCGCGGGATGGTCCAGATGGGCCCGCGCATAGTCCCAGACCGCCCGCGCCGCTTCCGAGGCATAGCCCTGCCCCCAGTTCTCCCGCGCGAAGGTATAGCCCAGCTCGGGCTGCTTCTCATAGGCGACACCCTCCGGCACCTGCTTGCGGAAAAACCACATGCGTCGCAATCGTCCCGGCTCCGGCTGCAATTCCAGCACCCCGTCGCTGAGCCCCGAACGCCCGAGCCGCTTGCCATCGGCCTTGCGCGTCACGATCAGCGGCCCGAGACTGGCGATGGCATAGCTCTCCAGCACGTCGGCAAACCACTGCTCGGTCTCCGCCGGCGTGCGCGCATTCCCCGTCCCGAGATAGCGCGCCACCACCGGATCGGCATGCACCCCGATCATGAACCCAAGGTCCCGCTCTTCCATCCGGCGCAGCAGCAGCCGTTCGGTCTCGATATGGTCGGTTCCGGGAAGCAGGGTCATGCAACGGTCCCCTTCGCCAATGCTGCCTCGATCCGCGACCAGATCGCATCGACATCGGCAAAAGGATTGGCGGCGACCTGCCGTACCCAGACCACATCGCCGATGGTGAAAGCCGAACTCGTTCCCTCCAGCGCGGCAAGGACAGCAACCGTATCCGCCTGCAGCGGACGCCAGTTGATAACCCCGGTTTTGGGCGCGCACCTCAGCTCGGTGCGCGGATCGGCCTCGAGGCGCCGCGCGAGGTCCTCCGCGATCCTCACGCACCGCTCGATCCGCTCGGCGAGGCCCGACTGCCCCCATGCCAGCAGCGTCGCCAGCAGCGGCAGCGCCGTCGCACTGCGCGTCCCCTCCACCCCGCTGTTCGGGCGGGCGAGGTAAGAGGACGTGAAGGTGATCGATGCCTTTGCATCAACATCGCGAAACAGCGCGAGCGCCGCGCCCTTGGGCTGGAAGAACCACTTGTGCGCCGAAATCGCGATGCTGTCCGCAGCCTCGATCCCGGCAATCCGCTCGCGGTATGATGTAAACTGCAGCGGCCCCGCCCATGCCGCATCGACATGGCGCCACTTCGCCGCGATCGGCGTCAGATCATCGATGGCCCCGCGCCCGGTCGTCCCGGCCGTGAGCACGAGCGCCGCCTCGGCAAGATCAGGCAATGCCCCGTGGATCAGCCGTCCGTCCTCGCCCACCGGCACCGGGTGGTAGTCCATGCCCAGGATCCGCGCCGCCTTGGGCACCGAGATATGCGCCTCCGCCGAGGCGACCACCGTGCGCGCGCCGGCCTCACGCGCCGCCCACAGCGCAGTCAGATTGGCCAGCGTCGATCCGCTGCAGAACTGGCCCCACGCCATCCCGTAAGCCGGCACGATCCAGTCGAGCACCAGCGCTTCGGCCTGCGTCGCAAAGGGGCTCGTCGCCGGATGCAGCAGGTTCTGGTTCGCCTGCGCGACCAGATAGGCCATCCGCGCCGCCACTTCCGCTGAAGGCGGATCCATATGCGCCAGCACATCAGGCGCGGCGAGATCGGCCCGGCGGTCCATCGCCGCCCCGCCAAGCAGCGCGAGTGCTGCCTCTTCGCCGATCCCGGCCTGCGGAAGGGTCTGGGGAAGATCGATCATGGCCTGCCTCGCTCTCTTGCCGGTGCTAACCCGTTCGTCGGTGAGTTTGCACAAGGCAGACCGCCTCAAGCAGGCAGATTTGTTTGGCCCGGCACAAGGCGGACTTCGCCCGGCATGGTGTCCTATGCTGTCGCGGCGCGCAGACGCTCGATCAGCATGTGATACTTGTCGGGGGAGCAATCCGCAAGTGCGGCGTCCCTGCTTGCAGGTGTGTCATCAAAAGCAATCGGCTCGGCGAACTGGCTGATGGTCAGATCCCACCGCCGCCCGTCGATAGCATTGTAATAGTGCGTTCCACCGACCGTTCTCGTGGTCAGGATATCGCCCCCGAAATGATCCTGCACGATGAGCGACGTAACGCTGCAGTGGTTCTTCGCGGGGTTGTCCTCGCTCCAGCCCGCCGCCGGGCTAGCCGTATCAGCGGCCCACAGCCCCCTCAGCGCACGGTACAAGGCGATCGGATCGGAAAATGCGGTTGGAGCCATAGTGCTTCCTTGTCCCCGGAGTGCTGTGGAGGCTCGTAGCATGGTCCGGCCCGCATGCCAGACGGACTCTGATCCAATGCGGCGACAACGGCCAGTAACGAGACTTGGCCCTCTACCGCGCGTCCGTCCCCACGCTCAAACTTCGAAGCCCCTGTTCAAAGCGTCTCGATCCAAGCGGCAAGCGCTGTGTCCGTCATCTGGCCCCCCGGCCAGAGCTTGGCAGGCGTGTACCACTCATTGTTCTTCCGCGCCCGGTTGCGATAGACCTTGAGCGAATAGTCAAGGCTCGCAAGGCCACTCGGCAACGGCGCGATCACGTTGTCGATATAGACCGCGTCTGCAGAAGTCGGCTGACCGACATGGGTCACGCCGGGCATCCTGCGCATCAAGTCGGCAAAATCGAGACACGCGCTCGCACAGCGCATATCGGTGAGGAAGAACACCTTGCCTGCAAATGGCGTGCGATAATCCGCCGGAAGGCCGGACGTCTTCGCCGGGGCCGCCTCTGGCATCAACTGCTCGCCGCGTGCCCGGGCGGCGTCCATTCGCGCGGCAACATCGAAGCGATAGTCGGCATCTTCCTTCAGCCCGGCCGCCTTCGAACGGTTCGCTGCTTCCCGCGTCTGCTCGGCATTGCGGGCCGAGGTGCGCCAATCGACACTGCCGTCAAAGCTGTCACTGACTGCACGGGCGGCCTCCTCGCCCCACAGTATCGCCGCAATCTTGTCTCCCCATGCGCTGTTCCCGCCGGGATTGCCGCGCACATCGATGACGACTCGGTCCGCACGGTGCACTTCATCGATCCGCGCCCGCAAGGCATCGACCATGGTCTGCATCCGCGCCGCACCATCACCCCACCAGTTGAACGAGGGAATGGAGACGAACAGCGTCTTGCCCACTGTGCGCAGGCCAAGATCGGGGACCACGCGCTGCTGCGCCGCCGGCAAACGCGACCAGAGATCATCCTCAGCCAGTGACCGCCAGGCCAGCTTCACGCTCTGCTTGCGTCCCCCTGCCGCGACGGTACAGGCGCGCAGCTGCATCCGGTCCCCGGCAATTCCGACGAAGAGGTAGGATGCCCGGTAAATCCGTTCATGCGGAATATCGGCATTCGTGCGGAACGGATGCACGCGCGTCGCAAGCAGGCGTTGCACGGCAACACCATCGCAGGCGTGCACGACCGCACCGACCGGCACACCGCGCACCGTACTCACCGTGACGGTCGTGACGCCGCGCTCGTCGGTCCGCGTCAGGAACCCCGGCCAGACATAGGGAAGTGCCGCCTCTTCCTCGACCGCCAGATGCCCGTCCCGAAACCCGTTGATGTAGAAATGAACGCTCCGCCAATAGTCCGCGCGCGTCTGCGCCTTGCGCGCCAGAACCAGCGCCTTGTTGCGGCCATCCTCGAGCCAGCGCCGGAACCCGGGGTTGGCAGGATCGACCGGCCCGGGATGATTGTCCCGGATCAGATCATGCATCGCCTCGACATCCCGCGTCGCATCACGTGACCAGCGCGAGGCAAATTGACTGTCCTTTGCCGATGCCGGGGCCGTCAAGAGCATCGCACCAGCCATGCCCAGAACGCACGTCTTCCACATAAACGCTTGGTGCTCTCTACCGGCTGGTGGTGCCTCTGCGGCGGAAACGGCATGCCGCTACCACCCATTGGCCGCGCGACCAAAGGGACACTGATCCAATGCGGCGACAACCGCCAGTAACGAGACTTGGCTCCCTACCGCGCGTCGGTCCCCGCGCTCAGCACCGCGCCGCCGCGCCCGTCCTGCAGGAACACCGCATTGCGCAAGCCACCGCTCGCAGGCGCATAGGCGAAGCGCGCCGCGCCGCCGTTCCACGTGCCGAGCTTGGTCAGCTCGCGCACAAGGTTCTTGTGCGGCAAGGTGCGCCCGCCGTTCTCGCCCGCCTTGATCGGCACATCGATCGTGCGCGGATCATAGCGGACAAGCCACACGTCGGCCGGACGCGCAGGTGCCGCGCCCTTGCCGATCGAAACGCTGTCCGCACCCACGCTCGGCACCGGCGCCGACGAACGCGCCGCAGCAATCGCAGCTTCCACACCACGCGGGTTGGCGCCGACGACGGTTTGCGAACCATTGATCCAGAACTGCGGCGTCGCGACTTCATGACTCGCCGAACGCGCCGCGAAATCGCGCTGGCGCTGGGTATAGGCCGGGCTGGCGAACTTGTCCTTCCACCCCAGGTAATCCCAGTACGTCACTTCGAACGCGAGCGGGATCACGTTGGCGCGTCCGGCAATGCCGTTGAGATAGGCCTCGGCGGGCGGGCAGCTGGAGCACCCCTCGCTCTGGTACAGCTCGACCAGCACCGGCGCGGCAGGCGTCGCGGCGGCAACCGCGCGCGGCGCAGCGGCGGCATTGGCCTTGTCGTCATTGGTCAGGAAATGGCCTGCCGCAAGAGCAGACGCGGCAAGGCCCAGCGGCAGGGCAATCGCCGCAAGGCGGCGGATGGAGGAAAGCGAGCGCGACATCGAAGGGCTTTCTTGGTGCTTTGGTACGCCTGCCAGTTCGCGCGCCGCCTTTCACCGGTTACAACGCCCGCCCGGCCGACCCCTTGACAGGCAGCCACGCCGCAGCAACGGCCAATTCTACCATATCCGAACGAAAGCCATCGCCCCGTGCACCGCCGTCTTCGCCAAACCGCCCTGATCGCCTTGCTCGCCGGTGCCTCCCTGCCCTCGCTCGCCCGCGCCGACGAAGCCGCGCCGGACCAGATCGTCGTGACCGGACGCGGGCTCGATGCCGCCCCCGCTGCCGTCGCCTACGACGTGCAGGATATCGACGCGGACCGCCTCGCCGTCGCCGCCTCGGGCCGCATCGAAGATGCGCTCTCCGCCGCCGCCGGTTTCCAGCAGTTCCGCCGCTCGGACAGCCGCGCCTCCAACCCCTCGGCCCAAGGCATCACCCTGCGCGCGCTCGGCGGCAATGCCACGAGCCGCACCCTGCTGCTGCTCGACGGCGTGCCGATGGCCGATCCCTTCTTCGGCTACGTCCCCCTCTCCGCCCTCGCGCCCGAACGCCTCGCATCCGCCCGCGTCACGCGCGGCGGCGGCTCGGGCGCGTTCGGCGCGGGCGCCGTGGCGGGCACCATCGACCTCACCAGCGCCGGGCCCGACCAGCTCGGCCTGCTGAACGGCCGCGCCCTCGTCGATGATCGCGGCGAGACCGAGCTCTCGGCCACCCTCGCCCCCAAGCTCGGCGCGGGCTACCTCGTCGCCGCGGGGCGCTGGGATCGCGGGCAAGGCTTCTGGACCACCCCCGCCGACCAGCGCGTCCCCGCCAGCGTCCGCGCCCGCTACGAAAGCTGGTCCGCCAGCGTGCGCGCCGTCGCCCCGCTCACCAGCGACATCGAACTGCAAGCCCGCGTCGCCGCCTTCAACGATGCCCGCACCTTGCGCTTTGCCGGGGCCGACACCGCCGCGAGCGGGCAGGACGCCAGCCTCCGCCTCGTCGGTCGCGGCGCGTGGAAGTTCGATGCATTGGCCTACATCCAGAGCCGCGACTTCAACAACGTGGTGATCAGCGCGCGCACCTTCCTCCCCACGCTCGACCAGCGCGCCACGCCCTCGACTGGCATCGGCGGCAAGCTCGAACTGCGCCCGCCCCTCGGCAAGGCCCACGTCCTGCGCTTCGGCGCCGATTGGCGCTATGCCGAAGGGCAGACGCAGGAAGACGTCTACACCGCCGGCCGCATCACCGGCCAGCGCCGCGCCGGCGGCACCAACCGCGATCTCGGCCTGTTCATCGAGGACGACTGGGCCCTCGGCCCGGTCATCCTCACCGCCGGCGCCCGCGCCGACCGCTGGTCCAACCGCAGCGGCCTGTTCGAACAGACGCCCCGCGGCGGCACGACCACGACCACGCTCTATCCGGACCGCGCAGGCTGGACCGGCAGCTTCCGCGGCGGCGCGGTGGTAGCGCTCGGCGGCGGCGTCTCGCTGCGCGGCTCGGCCTATACCGGCCTCCGGCAGCCCACGCTCAACGAACTCTACCGCTCGTTCACCGTCTTCCCCATCGTCACCCGCGCCAATCCCGCGCTGGAGAACGAACGCCTGCGCGGCTTCGAAGGCGGGATCGACTGGCGCCCCGCGCCCGGCCTCAGCGTGTCCGCCACCGCCTTCGACAACAAGGTCCGCCACGCCATCGCCAACGTCACCGTCGCCACCAACGTGCGCGAGCGGCAGAATGTCGACGCCGTCCACGCCAGGGGCATCGAACTCGGCGCCGAAGCGAAACTCGGCGCCTTCTCGCTCAGCGGCTCATTCGCCTATACCGACGCCAAGGTCGAAGCCCCCGGCACCGCGCTGGACGGCAAGCGCCCCGCGCAGACCCCGCGCTACGCCGCCACCGCCACCGCCGCCTGGCGCCCCTCGCCCCGCACCACCCTCGCCCTCACCCTGCGCCACACCGGCGCTCAATATGAGGACGACCTCGAAACCGACATTCTCCCCCCCGCGACCACGCTCGACGCCTACGCCGAAACCCGCCTCATCGGCCCCCTCAGCCTCGTCCTGCGCGGCGAAAACCTGTTCGATGAACGGGTGGTGACCCGCAATTCCGGCGGCTCGATCGACCTCGGCACCCCGCGCACGATTTGGGGCGGGGTGAAGGTGGCGTTTCGGTAGGGGGATTGGTTGGGGGCGGGTGGTTGGATGCCACCATGCGACCCAAGCCAATTAATACTTATAACCCTTTTGTTTGCCCGGCAACGTGTCGATCACGTCACCCTTTCTGGATGCGAGACAGGGAACCGGGAATGGGAACATCCTTTGGCACTTTGCTGTCCGCCAGAGGCTGGCCAAGCGCAGTGATAACAGGCACGACCCCGACCCACGTGTTCACGTCGTAGGCTTCGTAGTCGTCGATCGGAGGACCGTTCCTGATCTTCGCGGAGGCGGATTCAATCTCGACCTCTAGCACGCCCGTCTGTTTCAGTTCGTTATCATATGGCGGGCGCACCTCGTCCCAGCGGCCCGGAAAATTGTGCTCGGATACACAGCGCAGAGCATGCAGTCGCTCTTCGTCAGTATGAAGCTCTCGCGCATGGCCGTGGATGACCACCGCGCGATAGTTCATCGAAGATTCGAAGATCGATCGCCCAACAACAATGCCATCAACGAGCGTTACACCGATGCTCACCGGTTCACCGCGCGCGGTAGTAGCGATACGCGATTTCTTTGCACCATGAATGAAGAGCCGGTCGCCGTCCCTGCCATAGGTCATCGGGATAACCACAGGGCGACCGGTTTGCACGAACGCGACATGAGCGACGAAGCCCCGGTCAAGAATCCCGAAAATGGTGGCACGGTCATAATGCCCCCGTTCGCGGATCTGGCGCACGCGGTTCAAGCTGCCGATCTCAAAGGGATCTGCCACAGTTGTATCAATTGCCATTTGCTTATCTCTCTTCGGAATTCTTCTTCTGCAGGATCTCAAAATCGTGCTTGGCGCCGAAAAATATGACCCAAACACCAAAGCCATCATCAAATTCCTCAAAACGGTGATATTCACCGGCGGGAACGAAAATCACGTCGCCTTCATGGCACCTTACCCGTGATGTTTGGCGGACAAACCAGCTACTTCCAGATGCGATGAAATAGAGCTCGTCTTGGTCATGCGGAGTCTGCAGGTCTTCACCGCATGGCGCGTACCAGCGCAGTTCGAGGCCGCTTGCAGCCATGATAAATGCAGATGCGCGTCCTTTCTCGATCAGCACTGCACGTGCATCCGCAATGCTGGCCATTTCAAAGTTGCGGTCTGAGGGGGTGGCGGTGGGTGCGCGAACATCTGTCATGCAAGGGGCATAGCTGCAAAAGTGGTTCCCTATCAGGTCCACTTCATTCACAAGTTAGGAGCCACCTTGCCGCTCGAGCGCGGCTGCCACGGCTGCAATTCCGGCATCCAGCGAGGCGAAATTGCTTCCTGCATACCCAAGAACTAGTCCTTGCTGGGGAGTGCCAGATTGGCTGTAATAACTCGATAAAGCGGTGGGACGGAAATGCTCGGCGGCGAGGTCGGCGACCAATTCGGTGTCCTGTGAGCCGCTAGTCAGACGGCATGTCAGGTGAAGCCCGAAATGAGAGGGATGCACTGTTACCTTGCCGTGCAAGTGCCGCGAGATTGCTTCAAGGAGCGCATGTTGCCGAGTGGCATACAGCTTGCGCATCAGCCGGATGTGGCGTGCGAACTGCCCGCTCTGGATGAAGTCTGCAAGGCCTAGCTGGCCGATGCTGCTTGCATGACCGTCCAGTGACGCCCGCAGCGCAGCGAAGTTGTCCGCCAAGTCGGGTGGGCTGACCAAGTATGCGATCCGGAGGGCGGGAAACATCGCTTTGCTGAAGGTCCCGATGTAGATCACCCTACCGGATTGGTCGACACCGGCGAGCGCAGGGACGGGTTGTCCGCCATGGCGGAACTCGCCATCGTAATCGTCTTCGATGATGAATGCCGAACTGTCTTGTGCCCACCGAAGCAACGCGGACCTGCGTGCAGCGGACATCACCACTCCAAGCGGATATTGGTGCGATGGCGTAACCATTACGAGGCGCGCATCTGGCGCACGACGCATACCTTCAGCCAGATCAAGCCCCTCTGCATCGACCGGTGTCATGGAAAGATTGAGTCCTGCCTGTTGCATCGCGCTGCGACCCTCAGGGTATCCGGGATCTTCGACCCAGACAGAGGCACCCGGCTCGGTCAGCAGAGTGGCGGCAAGGCTTATCCCTTGTCGAGAGCTTGTCAGAATGATCACTTGATCAGGGTGGCATACGATCCCGCGAGCCGGTCCAAGGTGTTGAGCAATAGCACGCCTCAGCGCGGGCAGCCCTCTCGGATCCTCGCCGAATAACATTTCACTGGTCCCAGCGCGCATGGCTCGAGATATCGACCGCATCCATGCTTGCACGGGAAAGCGATCAAGAGCCGGCACACCCGGTGCAAGGATTCTGGCACCGGCGGAAGCGGAGATGGCTCCCGGCAGAGCGAGAAGGAGGTTGCCTCGCTGTGACACCGCCGGGAGTCTCGCTGGTTTTTCCTTGCGGGTCGCTGCAGGCCTTTCTGACAACGCGACATGGGTGCCAGACCCATGACGTGTAACGACCCAACCCTCCGAGTTCAGAAGATCATAAGCTTCAATGACTGTGTTGCGGCCAAGCCCGAGCCGCGTCGCAAGCCCTCTTGACGAAGGCAGCTTCGTCCCTGCCTCCAGCACCCGTTCCAGAATCAAACTCCGGATCCCTCTCGCAAGCTGCGAGGCAAGCGGCTCGGAAGACGCGCGATCAAGCGCCACATCATCAAGAAACGGCTCTTGTCTGGACGGCGGTGGTTGGGAAGTGAGACCTTTCATGTCGGCTGGGCGCATCTATCCGACTTCGCTCAAGTCGCCTAGGGGCTCACTTAGAACCCGGCGCAGGAGTTGCCTGTTGGCTGCCGTTGTCCGCTTAGCAATGGACATTCGTTTCCCCAGCGAGCCTAGTCCGTGGGAGCGCAGATACTTTCGCTCAAGCCAAAAAAAAGCGCTTTCTTTGTCGCGCACTCTGTTCGGTCGACCTGATCAACCTGCAGCACGTCGGCTTTCTGCCAAAACCAGCCTCGCACCCCATCATCTGGGGAACGACCGCTATGTCCACCCCCGCTCACAACCCCACCGGCACCTCCGGATAGCACGCCGCCACATCCCCCAGCGCCGCCTCCAGCGGGCCGAGCCATGGCGCGAAGGCCTTCCAGTGCTCCACCGCATCGGTGTAGATCGGCCGCCGCACCTGCTCCGAACTCGCCGTCCGCACCGCGCGGGTGTTGCGGTGGAACTCGAGGCAGCTCTCCTCGAACGGCAGCCCGAGATACTCCAGCAGCGCCCGCGTCTCGGCTTCCTGATCCGCCACCATCCGCTCGTAGATCACCCGGTGCACCGCCCCCGGTGCCGCCGCATCATAGTGCGCCATCAGCCGCACATAATCGCGGTAGTACCGCCCGATCTCGGTCAGATCATAAGTAAACGTCTGCCCCCGCGCGAAATGCTGTTTCCAGCCCGAAAAGCAGCACGACATCGGATGCCGCCGCGCGTCGACGATCTTCGCATTGGGCAGGATCAGCTTGATCAGCCCGACATGCTGCCAGTTGTTGGGCATCTTGTCGGTAAAGCGAGGGGCATCGGTCTTCCGGTGGACCCGCGTCTTCTCGATATATTCCTCGCCGAGCCGCTTCCGGTCGCCCGCCGTCAGCGAGCGCACCATGCCCGCGAAATCGGCAAATTCGCCCTCGTCCACCCGCGATTGCAGGCGCGCGGCGATGGTCATCATTTCCGATAGCTCCATCGTCCCTTCGATGGCGCTGTGGCTCGAAAGAATCTGCTCGACCAGCGTGGAGCCCGAGCGCGGCAGGCCGACGATGAAGATCGGGTCCGGCGCTGGGCACCCGCCCTCCCCCATCGCCGCGATGAACGGCGCGGAAAACGTCGCCGCCGCCGCCCCCGCCTCGGCGCTCAGGAGGTCGGCATCATAGCGGATCAGCGTCCGCCGCAGCCGGTTGCCCTTGTCGTAGTGCGCGAAGGCCCGCGCCGCATCGCCCGCATCCTCGTAAGCCTTGCCGAGCGAGAAGTGCAGATGGAACACATCCTCGTCGCGCCCCTCCTCCCCCGCCAGCGCCGCCAGCGCCGCTTCCATCGCGGCAATGTCATCGCCTGCCAGCTTCACCGTCTTGAGATTGGCAAGGCTCCACCACGCCTCGCCCAGCGTCGGCCTGCGCTCCACCGCCGCGCGGTAGGCCGCGATTGCCTCGCCCTGCTCGCCCAGCGTCTTCAGCACATGGCCCAGGTTCTGCCACAGCAGCGGCTGGTCGGGCTGTTCGCCCAGCAGTTCCTCATAGATGCCCCGCGCCCGCTCCTGATCGCCGAGCCTGACGAGCACCGAGGCGAGCACCAGCTTCGCCGCCGAACCACCCACCGGGCTGCGCGCCAGCATCTCGGCATGGCCCAGCGCCTCGGGCAGGCGATTGACCTGCAGCAGCAGCCGCACGAGGAAATCGCGCGCCAGATCGAAGCCCGGCGCCAGCGTGACAGCGCGCTCCACGAGCCGCAACGCCTCGGCCATGTCGCCGCGCCGCCAGTGGACTTCGCCCAGCATCCGCGTCCCGACGGGATCCTCCGGCAGCCGCTCCGCGCGGGCCCGCAGCACGGCCTCGGCCTCGTCCAGCTTGGCATCATGGATCGCCGCCGCCGCCTGCAGCAATTCCGGATCGCGCGACGCAGCATGCACGGCGGAAAGGTCCGCCCGCCACGCATCCTCCGCGCGCCCCGCCTTGCGCAGCTCGCTCGCCAGCAGGAACCACCCGCTCGCCACGCCCGGCTGCACCTCAGTCAGCGCCTCCAGCGCGTCGATCGCCGCCTCGGTCAGCCCCGCCTCGCTCGCCGCCTGCGCCTGCTCCCATAGCACCATCGCCGGCCGGCGCGCCCCGCCGGGGATCAGCGCAAGCCTTGCCGAGGCTTCCGCCGGCCGCCCGAGCCGCCGCAGCGCCTGCGCCGAAACGAACAGCGCGGGCGGCAATCCGGGCACCGCCTGCAAGGCGCGTTCCGCTTCTGCAAGTGCGAAATCGGGTTCCGTTTCAACACGTTCCGCCGCCGCATCCAGCGCCGCGCGCAAGCCCGCCTGCGCGTTACTTGCTCCCCTTGAAGCACCGGGATCGCTTATATCCATAGTTAATATCGCGGCCTCATGATGCCGCATCATGTGCAGCTTTTGTCACAGGTGCAACGATCCAATGCATGGCATGCTGCAATTGCGAAAATGGCTGTTGACTCTCAACTGTAATGTATCATCTTCCGCCCTTGGACAGGCGTCAAAGATGGCGCCCGGCAAGGGGGCATTTTGAAAAGATCACGCCGCGCCATGTGCGCGGTCGGCCAGAGGTCGCAAAGCGGCCATGGCTCATGGGTTTTCCGCCACTGCAAAATTGCAGGGTGAAGGCTCTGGTGGTGCCGCTGCCCGCGCAGCGACTCGTGCGGCCAAAGGCCGGTTTGCAGGAACGGACACGAAGGAGCCTTTTGCGAATACCGAGTACCCAGAACAGGGAGCCACACTGGTCATGACAAAGAATTCCGGTCGCCGGTCGCACGCGCTGAGGGCGCTGTGCCTTTCCACGTTTCTCACCGGCATCGCCGCCCCGCATGCCGCGTTCGCGCAGGAAGCCCCCGCGCCGCAGGCTACGCCCGCAGATGGCGAAGCACCCACCGGTGGCTTCGACGAAATCATCGTGACGGCCACGCGCAAGGCCGAAAGCGTCCAGAAGGTGCCGATCGCGATCCAGGCCCTCTCGTCCGATTTCCTCGCCCAGCGCCAGGTCAAGGGCTTGCAGGATTATGCCGCGCTGCTCCCCTCGGTCTCGTTCGCCGGCATCGGGCCCGGCCGCAACGAAGTCTATTTCCGCGGCATCGTGCCCGCCGGCGGCGCCTATGCCTCGGTCGGCTACTATCTCGACGAAATCCCGATCACCGGCCAGGAAGTGCCTGACATCCAGGTCTATGACATGGAGCGGCTCGAGGCGATTTCGGGTCCGCAGGGCACGCTGTTCGGCGCCGGCTCGCTCGCGGGCGTGCTCCGCTTCATCACCGCCAAGCCCAAGATCGGCAAGTTCGAGTTCGGGGCCGACAGCGAGGTCAACAAGTTCGGCAAGGGCGGCTACGGCGGCACGATCAAGTCGTACATCAACATTCCGGTGAGCGACCGCCTCGCCATCCGGGCGATGGGCTACTACCGCAAGGAAGGCGGCTACATCGACAATACCGACAACAAGGGCCAGTTCATCAGCGGCACGAGCGACAACCCGCTTCAGCCGGACCCGCGTCCGGCCGTCCTCAACCTTGGCGACGACAACCCGGCAACCTTCTTCAACCTCAGCAACGCGGCGATCGCCAAGAAGGACTACAACCCGGTCTACGAATACGGCGGCCGCCTTTCGATGCTGTGGGACGTTGCGGACGGCTGGGAAGTCAGCCCGTCGGCCACCGCACAGCGCCAGATTTCCTACGGCTATTTCGGCTTTGACCCGCGCGTCGGCGATCTTCAGGTCCACGACTATGATCTGACGCGCAATGACGACAAGTGGGTGCAGGCCGCGCTCACCGTGCATGGCCACATCGGCGATTTCGATCTCGTCTCGGCGACCGGCTATTACTACCGCAACCGCAAGATCAACAACGACTACACCTACTACACTGTCACCTATGACAGCTTCGGCGCCGGCTACGAGAACTACCTGCAGTTCTTCGACAAGTCCGGCTGCACCGGATCGGGCGAATCCCTGCGCTGCACCACGCTGCTCAATCCGAACCAGTATTACCACACGGTCCAGAAGAACAAGAAGTTCACCCAGGAAGTGCGTCTCACCACGCCCAAGACCTGGCCTTTCGACGTGACCGTCGGCGCGTTCTACCAGCGCCAGAAGAACCAGACCGACAACAACTACGCCATCCGCGGCCTCGATCAGATCGTCGGCTATACGGAAGCGGGCGGCGACGTAACCAATCGCGACGGTTTCGGCATTCCGCAGGATCAGGGCGGCACGATGATCCTCGGCACGCCCGCGGTGCGCGGCGATGCCTATTACCTCGAAGAATTCGATACGCTGTACCACGATACGGCGGTCTTCGCCGAAGCGCACTACAACATCCTGCCCAGCGTGAAGATCACCGGCGGCATCCGCTACTTCTGGACCGACTACCAGGTGGTCGGCTTCCAGGGAGTCGGCGCATCGGCGGCCATCGCACCGTCGATATTCCTGCCAACCGGCGCGGTCGGCTGCCCGCTGCCGCTCACTGGTCCGCGCCTGCAGTGCCGCAACACCAACGCGCTCGATCCCGAAAGCATCGGCCGCTACAGCGAGCAGGGCCAGACCCACAAGGTCGTGGTCGACTGGCAGTTCGCCGATCAGAAGTTGCTCTATTTCAACTACTCGACCGGCTTCCGTCCGGGCGGCTACAGCCGACCGCTGCGCCTGCGCGCCACGGACACGCTGCCGCAAGCCGTCGTCGCCGCGCCGCCGTTCAAGTCGGAAACGCTCACCAACTTCGAGATCGGCTTCAAGGGCACGTTCAACAACGTGTTCCGCTTGAACGCCGCGATCTATCTCGAGAAGTGGAACAACATCCAGTACGGCCTCGTCATCCCCGGCGCGCAGGGCGCCGGCTACACCGGCAATGCCGGCAAGGCCGAAGTCAAGGGCATCGAATATGATGCCGATCTCAAGCTGGGCAAATTTACAATCAGCTCGAGCGGCGCGTTCAACGATGGCAAGCTGAAGGGCAACTTCTGCAACTTCTTCGCCGATCGCATCAAGGGCACGATCAGCCAGCTGCCGACATGCGCCCCGGCAGGGGAAGCGGGCAGCTACATCGACGTCAACGGCGACCTGTTCGACAATCCCGACGCCAGCAGCAATATCCTGACGCCGACCCTGGCGGCCAAGAACGGCACCCGCTTGCCGCGCCAGCCCAAGTTCAAAGGCACGACCACGATCCGCTACGACACCGACTTTGGATCGATGAAGGCCTACCTGCAGGGCGCGGTGCTCTATCAGACCGGTGCGACGCAGGATCTGAACGAGGCCAACAATGCGGCACTTGGCAACACGGCCGGCTTCGTCAGCTTCGATTTCGGCGCCGGTCTCCGCAAGGACAACTGGACGGCGGATATCTTCATCCAGAATGCGTTCGACCGGCGCGGCGAGCTGACGCGCAACACGTTCTGCTCGATCGCGGTCTGCGCGGGCTCGTCCCGCACCTTCCCGATCCGCCCGCAGTTCTTCGGCCTCAAGCTGGGCTACCGCTACTGATCCGCTGAGCCGCCTGTTTGGCAACAATGAGCCCCTCGCGGTCCCGACCGCGAGGGGTTTCTCTTTAGACCAGATAGTTCCCCTCCCGCTTGCGGGAGAGGTTAGGGGTGGGCCAGCAGCGCCACAACCAAGCGCAGCGCTTCCACCCTTGACATAACGAACCATATAGGTTATACGCCCCGCCCAGATCGGGAGCAGGCAAGGCCGGCCTCGCCCTCGCTCCTTTGGCGGTAACACGCCAACGCGACCGGTGCGGGCTGCGGGTTCAAGGTGGGGCGGTACCCCCAAAAGTCCTTGGCCAGGCAATCTACCGCGCCAGCACAGGATCATGGCTCCCGTCCCGCTTCAAGCCGGGCGAGAGCAAAGACCGGCACGCACGCGAGCCGCTACCCCGGTCCCGGGCCATTATCGACACAAATGGCTGCGCCGGACCTCTTCCGCACTCCGGCCACTCGCACCCGGCGGAACACGACGCCCTCCCCGCAGCACCAGTGCAGGTGCCGCACCGGTCGCGCGATCACCCCTTCTGCCCATCCACCGCACTGCCGCGCCCGCAAATCCAACAGCCGCGATGTCTTCCTGTTTCACGCGGAGACGCTGAGGAAGCAAAGATAGAGACGCAGAGATGTCATGCTGCGCCGCAGGCCGCATTTCGGAATCACCATGCTCAGGGCCGCTGCGCGGCGGCGCCCCTCACACAACCTCTTCGCGTCTCTGCGTCCCTCCGCGTCTCTGCGCGAAACGCCTTCTTCTTGAATCAGAGCAGCGTAAAGCTCCAGAACCAAAACAAAACCCCTCCCGCCAAAGCAGGAGGGGCCTGCAAAGTCTCGCAAAAAGAGCGAGTTACGCCAAAGTCAGCGGCAAGCTCCGCAGCCGCTTGCCCGTCGCATCCTTGATCGCATTGGCAATCGCCGGGATCACCGGCGGCAGCGTGGGCTCGCCCAGCCCCGTCGGCGGATTGTCGGTCACCACCCATGTGATGGCGACTTCGCCCGGCGTCTGGTTGATGCGGATCAGCGGGAAATCGCCGAAGTTCTCGGTCGTGATCGCGCCCGCCTTCTGCTCGGTCGGCTGCCACACCATCGCCTGCGCGATGCCGTCGATCACCGCGCCCTGCATCTGGTGCTCGGCCCCCATCGGGTTGATCACCTGGCTGCCGATGTCACCCGCGACCCACACCTTGTCGATGGTGATCTGCCCATCGGCAACCGTCAGGTCGACCACCTCGGCAAAGTACCCGCGGTGGCTGAAGTAGAACCCGAACCCGCGGCCCTTGCCCGGTGTAGTCGAGCGCTTGCCCGTCCAGCCAGCGAACTTGCACACCGCTTCCACCACACCGCGCGCGCGGCCAGTGTTGAACGCGGGCTCATCCGGGTCTGACGAGGGGAACGAGCGCGGAGCGCCCAGCGTCTTGATCATCAGCGAGGGCAGGTCCGTCCCTGCTGCCTCGGCCACTTCATCGAGGAAGCCCTGGAACACGAAAGCCACCGCGTTCGACGTCGGCGCGCGCAGCCACCCGGTGGTCAGGTTCGTCTTGAGCAGCGACATGCCGTAATGCACGTCCGCCAGCGCCGGCCCCGGGAACTCGCTCGCCAGCATCCCCGCCGCGCGCATCGGCTTGCCGTTTTCCCCGAAGGTGATGAAGTGGTCCTTCAGCGCCACCAGCGCGCCGCTCGCATCGACGCCCGCCGTCATGCGGTGCCAACCGCCGGGGCGGAAGTAGTCGTTCCGAAGGTCGTCGGTGCGGTCATAGAGCAGCTTGACCGGACGGCCCGGCACGGCCTTGGCTATGCAGGCGGTCTGGATCATGAAGTCGCTCATCAGGCGCCGCCCGAAGCCGCCGCCGATGCGCGTCATGTGGATCGTCATCGAAGCGGGATCGATCCCCAGCACCTTGGCGATATCGCCGCGCGCAGTCGCGGGATCCTGCGTCGGCGCCCAGAATTCCAGCTTGCCGTCCGAATGCCACAGCGCCGTGCAGTTCTGCGGCTCGAGCGTGGCATGTGCCAGGAACGGATAGGCATAGTCCGCGCTCACCACCTTGGCCGCCTTGGCCAGCGCCGCATCGGCATTGCCCGCCTTGAACAGGTCCTTGGCTGGCGCCGCGCCCAGCAGTGCCTTGGCCTGCGCGGCATAGCCCTCGGTCGAGTAGCCGTCGAAGCCGGCGGTATCCCACTGCACCGCCAGCTTCTCGCGCGCCTTGTGCACCCGCCACCAGCTGTCGCCCACAATCGCCACGGCATTGTGCTTGCCCGCCGGGATCTCGCCATCGGTGATCGGCACCACCGCCAGCACGCCCTTCTCCTTGCGCACGGCGGCATCGTCGAAGCTCTTCAAGGTGCCGCTGATCACCGGGCACTTGACCATCGCGGCATAGAGCATGCCCGCAGGATGGGCATCGATCCCGAACAGCGGCTCGCCCCGCACGATCGCGGGCGTATCGACACCGGGCCGCGACTTGCCGATGATCTTGAAGCTCTTGGGGTCCTTCAGCGCCACCTTCTCGAGGTCCGGCGCCGGCATCTTTGCCGCAACCGGAGCGAGCGCGGCATAGGTCACCGAACGCCCGCTCGCGGCATGCATCACCTTGCCATCGGCCGTCGTCAGGCTGGCAACCGGCACGCCCCACTGCTGCGCGGCCGCCGCCACCAGCATCGCACGCGCGCCCGCTCCTGCCTGCCGCGCAGGCAGCCAGTTGAGCGGTGTCGTCATCGAACCACCGGCGAACTGCGGGCCATACTTGTCCGCATTGTCATCGGCCTGCTGGATCTTCACCTGGCTCCAGGCGACGTCGAGCTCCTCGGCGATCAGCATCGGCAGCATCGTCTTCACGCCCTGCCCGATCTCCGGGTTCTTCGCGAGGATCGTCACCGTGTTGTCCGGCGCGATGCTCACGAACACGCCCAGCATCGCCGGCGCCGCAGCACCCGGCGCGGCGGCGAACGCCAGCTTGGCCTCGAAGGTCAAAGCGGCCCCGCCCGCCAGCGAGGCGGCGAGGAACGAGCGGCGGGATACGGAGACGGCGTTCATGCGGCAGCTCCCGAAATGGCCTTGCTCGCTTCGGCAATCGCCTTCTGGATCCGTAGATACGTCGCGCAGCGGCAGATATTGCCTGCCATCCCGGCGGTCACTTCATCGGCGGAAGGCTTGGGGTTCGCCGTCAGCATCGCGGTGGCGGACATGATCTGTCCCGCCTGGCAATAGCCGCACTGCGGCACGTCGAGATTGGTCCAGGCCTCGACCACCTTGGCGCCGACCGGCGAGGCGGTCACGCCCTCGATCGTCACGATATCCTTGCCCGCCGCATCCGCCAGCGGCGTCTGGCATGAACGCACAGCCTCGCCGTTCAGGATCACGGTGCAGGCCCCGCACAGCCCCGCGCCGCAGCCGAACTTCGTGCCGGGCATATTGAGGTCCTCGCGCAGCACCCACAGCAGCGGCTTGTCGGCTTCGACATCCACGGTGCGCGGTTTGCGGTTCACGGTCAACGAGATCGCCATTGCGGTCCTTTCGAGACGCCGGCGGCAGCGCTGTGCCCGTCCGGCCCATTCGGGAATGATGCGGCCCTGTCATGCTTTCGACGATACCTTGGTATCGAACAGCGCATGGCCAAGTAATAACGCAATACTTTCAGACATTTGATCTGAGCCTGCAAAGTCTGGCCAAACTTGCGGATTCCGTCAAGAGCGATTTCCCGGAAGGGCGCACTGGTGGGGGTCCGCCCCGCGTGCTACGCAAGGGGCATGGTGCGTAATACCGACATGCTGGCCGAGATGCCCCGCGAGGACGGCACGGTTGCCGACGAAGCCATGGCCAGTGGCCCGCGCCCCGGCACTTATGCACGCGGCACCGAAACGGTCGGCACCATTCTCAAGGCCGCGCACGATGTGCTGATCGAGGAAGGCGCCAGCGCCTTCACCATCCGCCGCATCGCCAGCGCCTGCGGGATGAAGGTCGGCAATGTCAGCTACCATTTTCCGCGCAAGGAATTGCTGATCAAGATCATGCTGGATGATCTGCTGGAGAGCTATGACAAGCTGCTCGAAAGCGAAGTCCGCCGCCCCGATATCTCGCCCGAAGACCGCCTGCGCCTGATCGTGAAGCTCTGCCTCGACGATATCGCCGGCAAGCGCACCACGCGCCTGTTCACCGAGCTCTGGGCGCTCGCCAACCACAACGCCTTTGTCGCCGACCGCGTCCGCGCCTTCTACCAGCGCGTGCACGATTTCATCGGCGAAGTGCTCGTCGAACTCAATCCCGCCCTCTCGCCGGACGAGGTCCATACGCTCGCGCTCTATGTCAGCGCCTCGATGGAAGGCACCACGCCGTTCCTCGGCTTCGAAAAGCCCTGGGCCGCGAAGATGCCGCAGATCACGGCCATCGCCGCCGAAGCGATGGTCATGCTTGCAAAGTCCATCACACCAGAGCAGATTGCGGGAAAGCCATAAGGCTGCACGGGGTCCGAACAGGTCTCACGCCGCAGCACCGCAGGGACGAGCATGTGACCAAATCGGCGCCCAGCACGCCGTGATGCGAGTCTGCGTGATGTCGATGGTTTTCTCTTGCCCGTTGTCTGCTTCGCCCTTCATCGGATCGACGCGCGGCGGGTTCGTTCGCATTTCGAACGGAAAAAGCGCGACAAAGCGCTTGACTAAAACTGGACACCCGTCAAACTTCTTCGCAGTCGCACAACGCATGGTGGCAGGCTCGCTGTCCGAACGCAGTTCCGATTGCGCGAACGGGTTGCGGGAGCAGGGAAAATTCGCAAGCTTCAGGGTTTCAGGCAAAAGGGGCCAGGCCAGATGAAAATGATGAAGTTTCAGCGCAAATCATCGCTTTCCGCCCGCGCCAGATTGAGCGCAGCTGCCATCTGCGCGCTGGCTCTGCTCGGCTCTGCCACCATCGCGCAGGCGGCCGATCCGCTGCAACCCGATCCGGAGCTCGAGGCGGTCACGCTCCCCGCGCCCAAGCCCAGCTGGATCTTCGTCGATCGAGGCTTCACCGCCCGCGGCAACACGATATTCGACACCGATACCGGCAAGATGCTCGGTCAGATCGAAACCTCGGACCTCGCCGATCTGGCAATCGATCCCGCCGGCAAGGCCTATTACGTCGCGGAATCACTCTGGACCAAGGGCTCGCGCGGCACGCGGCAGGACATGATCACGGTCTATGATCCCGCCACGCTCAAGCTGAAGACCGAGATCGCCATTCCCGGCCGCATCCTGATCGACAGCCGCAAGTTCAACTTCATCCTCGGCGACGACGGCAAGACCGCCTACGTCTACAACCTCGATCCCGCCTCGTCGGTCAACGTCGTCGATCTCGCCAAGGGCAAGTTCGTCAAGAAGATCGAGCTTCCCGGCTGCGCCAGCATGATGGCGGTCACCGGGATCGGCTTCTCCGCGCTCTGCTCGGACGGCTCGCTCGCCACGGTGAAGGTTGCCGCCGCCAAGCCCGAGATCACCCGTTCGGCCCCGTTTTTCTCGGCGACGAACGATCCGATCTTCGACAACTTCGGCTATGACCGGGCCAAGCAGCAGGTCGTCTTCCTGACCTATTCCGGCCAAGTCTACACCGCCAAGCTCGGCGCCGCGCCGACCATCGCGGAACCGTTCTCGCTCCAGGCGGCCGCGGGCGTCCCCGCGGGCGACACCAAGCCGCTCGTCGTCAACTGGTTCCCGGGCGGGCGCCAGAACAATGCCTATCACATCGCCAGCGGCCATCTCTTCGTGCTCATGCACATGGGCGAATATTGGACCCACAAGGAACCCGGCACCGAGATCTGGGATCTCGACGTCGCGGCGAAGAAAGTCGTCAAGCGCATACCGCTGGCCGAGGAAGCCGGCCGCGTCGCGGTGACGCAGGAAGCGAACCCCAAGCTGGTCGTCACCAACGACGCGGGCACGGTGGTGATCATCGATGCCGCCACCGGCGAGGAGAAATTCAAGCTCGAGAAGTCGGGCACCGGCATCCTGCAAACTCTGGAGCCCTGATGGCAGACGGGGGCGCCTTGACTCTGGTCGCGCTGGGCGCAGCGCAACTCGGCGTGCTGGGCTATGCTGCCTCGCTGGGTGTCGGTCTCGTGTTCATGCAGGCCGCCGTTCCGAAGCTTCGCAACACGCAGCTCTTCGCCGGTGTGCTCGCCAACTACCGCCTCTTGCCCGGTTTTCTGATCGCACCGGCCGCCTTGCTGCTGCCTATTGCGGAGTTGTGGGTCGGGCTTGCCCTGATGCTGGACCACGCCAGCCATTTCGCGCCAGTGGCCATGGCGCTGCTCCTGCTCTTTGCAATTGCCATGGGGATCAACATCGCGCGTGGTCGCCGGGAAATTGACTGCGGGTGTGGAAGGTCCGATCTCCGGCAGCCGCTCAGCTGGCTGCTCGTGGTTCGCAACGTGCTGCTGGCCGCGTTGCTCCTTCCCTATCTCGGGACGGTTCCGGACATCGGGCTCAATCTGGTCGACAGTGCAATCGCCATGGCCGGGGGCATCACCATCTACCTTCTCTATCTGCTTTTCAACGCCATCGGGGCGCTGGCGGCATCGCCGCTTGCCGCCCAGCGGAGGTAACCGAATGCTGCAAGCCCTGCTCGTCTCGGCGGTCCTGTCGTGGATTGTCATCCTCCTGCTGGTGACCGCGCTGCTCGCGCTCGCCCGGCAGGTCGGCGTGCTGCACATGCGCGTCGCCCCCGCCGGCGCCTTGACCACCTCCGCCGGCCCCTCGGTCGGCAGCGCCGCCGCGGCGATCCCGGCAACCACGCTCGATGGCCAGAAAGTCACCGTCGGCGGCCACCAGCACGGCGTGCCGCTGCGCCTGCTGATGTTCGTCTCACCCTCGTGCCCGCTGTGCAAGAACCTCATCCCGATGGCCAAGTCCTTCGCCCGCGATGAACGCGTCCAGCTCGTCTTCATCGGCGACGACGATGCCGCCGCGCAGCGCCAGATGATCGCCGAGCACAGCCTTGGCGGCTACCAGTTCATCAACGGTCCGGAAGTCGGCCAGGCCTATGAAGTGGCCAAGCTGCCCTATGCCGTCCTGATGGACGAGCACGGCACGATCCTTTCCAAGGGCCTCGTCAACAGCCGCGAGCATCTCGAAAGCCTTATCATAGCCCACGAAATGGGCATCCAGTCGGTCCAGGACTACATCGGCAAGCTCAAGGCCGTCGCCAATTGATCGCCCGCATTCTTCTTCACTCAGGTTCCAGCGCATAACAGGGGACAAGCTCATGAAGACCTTCAATCCCGACGCCATGGGCGAAAAGCTGCTCCGCCGTTTTGCCGGCGGCACTTCGCGCCGCGGCATTCTCGCCCGGCTCGGCCTCGCGCTGGTCGCCGCGCCGGTGTTCCCGGTCCTGCCCGTCAGCCGCGCCAGCGCCGCCAAGCCCGACCGCTCGCCCGAAGCCAAGACCACGTTCGCCCGCAACGCGCAGTCGAAGGACGACACCAAGTGCGATTACTGGCGCTACTGCGCGATCGACGGCTCGCTGTGCTCGTGCTGCGGCGGTGCGGTCAATCGCTGCCCGCCGGGCGCCGAGCACTCGCCGGTCTCGTGGGTCGGCACCTGCATCAAT